>Ga0316576_10000895_pt1 | contig 15178 bp, 11 predicted proteins | sample S0NA_FD_203075 | JGI IMG/M metagenome (GOLD analysis project Ga0316576, IMG submission 203075) | Rhizosphere microbial communities from salt marsh grasses in Alabama, United States - S0-2_050615r3r5 | ecosystem: Host-associated > Plants > Roots > Rhizosphere | place: USA: Alabama | collected... | reverse complement strand
ATGTAAAAGATGAGGAAGTAAATGACGAAGAAAACAGCGCCGACGATCAAGAGATCGATCGGCCGTTCCGCCAGGTAGAAATTGATCAGGTAGTCAATCAGCCCGGCGCTGAACCCGAAGCCGTGACGCAGGCCCATCAGGTTGGTAACCAGCATCGAAGCGCCGGTCAGCAGGGCATGCACGGCATAGAGCAGCGGGGAAGCGAAAAGAAAAGTGAATTCCAGCGGTTCGGTGATCCCCGTGATCAGCGAAACCAGCGCCGCGCCGCCAAGCAGGCCGAAGAACTTGGCCCGTTCTGTTTTTTTAGCGCTGACGATCATAGCCAGGGCTGCGCCGAGCAGACCAAACATCATGATCGGGTAGAACCCAACCTGATAAGGCCCGGCCGTGGGATCGCCGCTGAGAAAACGCGGGATATCGCCGCTGACCACTTCGCCGCCGGCGGTGGTATATTGGCCGAGGCTGAACCAGAAGTAGGTGTTCAGCACATTGTGCAGGCCGAAAGGCAGCAGCGCGCGGTTAAGTATGCCGTAAACGGCCGTTCCATAAGCCCCCCAACCAAGAATAACGGCGTTCAAGGAGGCCACCCCATACCAGGCCAGCGGCCAGAGAATCAGCAGCACCAGAGCCGCGGGTAAAACAACAAAGGCATTGAGGATTGGCGCTAATTGGCGGCCGGAGAAAAAGGACAGCAGCGACGGCAGTTTGATCTGGTAAACGTGGTTGTAGGTCCAGACGCCGATCAGACCGGCGACGATTCCCACGGCGACGCTGTTACCCAGCCTGAGCACAAGCTCGTCATCAGCGGCGTAGCCCGCTCCGAGCGGCGGCGGCGCGGTGAGCAGGGCCTGGGTCGTGCTGATCAAGATCAGGAAGCCGACGACAGCCGTGAGGGCCGCTTCAGCGCGTTGATCCTCGGCCATCCCGCCGGCGATACCGATGGCGAAAAGAAGGGCTAAATTATCGAAGACGGCCGCCCCGGCCGCGGCCATGAAGGGCAGGTTCAACAGGTCCGGCGCGCCCAGGCGCATAAAGACCGCCGCCACGGGCATAACGGCAATCGGAATCAACAGCGAACGGCCGATCCTCCGCAAAAACGCGAGCATTTCAAGGTATCCTTAGCATTTCAGCTGGTCAGCATGTCAGCAATTCAGCACATTAACAATTCACCAATTCAACAATTAACCATTACTCACTTCGTCTCCGTGACTTTGCGCAGGCCGCGGGGGTGATCGACGTCATAGTCGCGGACATTGGCCAGGTGCATGGCGAAGAGCTGTCCGGGCAGGATGCTGATCAGGGGTGAGAGCCATTCCGGCACGCTGACCGGCAGTTGAAAAGGCGTGCGCGCCAGGGCCAGCGTTTCCGCGTCATCGCTGATCACGATCGTTTCTGCCCCGCGCTCTTTCAGATTCCTGATGAAGGCCTGCATCTCCGGCAGCATAATGCCCTGCGGCGCGAAGAGAATGGTCGGAAAGGCGTCTTCGACCAGGGCCACGGGGCCGTGCATGAAATCGGCGCTGCTGTAAGGCTCGGCCATGACGTAGTTGAGTTCCTTGATCTTCAAAGCGGTCTCGAAGGCCGTGGCATAATTGAAACCACGGCCGATCACAACGCAGACGCGCATATAGCGATACCGCTCGGCAGCCGCGCCGATTTCAGGCCCCATGACCAGGGTCTGCGCGCACAGTTCAGGCAGCCGTTCTAAATGATCCTGCATTTCCTGATCCCCGGCCGCGGCGGCGCTCATCATGGCGATTGCACCCAGGGAAGTGGAATAGGTCTTCGTAGCGGCAACCGATATTTCCTCCCCGGCGTACAGATAAACGACATGGTCGGCTTCGTTGGCCATGTCCGAATCCGGCGTATTAGTCAGGGCGACCGTCAAGGCTCCCTGGCGGCGCGCTTCGCTGAGCACGGAGACGATGTCGGGGCTCTTGCCGCTCTGGCTAATGCCGATCACCAGCGCATTGCCCAAGTTCGGCGGCCGGTGATAGATGCTGTAAAGGCTGGGCGTAGCCAGGGCAACCTGCAGACCATTCACCGCGCCGAAAAGATATTGGGCGTAGCGGGCGGCGTTATCGCTCGTACCGCGCGCGGCGATCACGGCATAGGTGATATCGCGCTTCTGCACATCGGCGACCAGGTCGCGGACATGATCCCTTTCCGCTCTCAACAAGGTCGCCAGCGCCTGTGGTTGTTCGTGTATTTCCTGATAAATATGCGATTGTTCAAGCATGAGAGTCCTTCTAATTAAAAATTCAACAATTCAACAATTAATCATTCCCAAACACCACTTCTCCGGCAACAATCGTCTTCACCACCTCCAAATCCGAATTAAGCAGAACCAAATCGGCCGTCATCCCCGGCAGGAGATCGCCGCGTTCCTGCTCAATCCCCAGCAGCTTCGCTGGCGTTGTGGTCACGGTGGCCAGCGCTTCGGGCAGCGTGCAGCCGGTGATGGCGATCAGATTGCGCACGGCCTCGTCCAGGGGCAGGATGCTGCCCGCCAGCGTGCCGTCTGCCAGGCGGCAGCCCTCCTCGCTGACCGTCACTTCAAATTCATTGAGCAAATAGGTCCCCGGAGGCATGCCCAGGGCGGCCATGGCGTCGCTGACCAGGTTGGTGCCCTCCGGTCCTTTTATAGCCCAGATGATATTGATCACCGCCGGGTGCACATGAATGCCGTCCGGGATGAGGCCGGCGACGACTCCCGGCTGGGTGAGAACGGCCGTTACCAGGCCCGGCGCGCGGTGGCCTATGGCCGGCATCGCGTTAAAGAGATGCGTGGCATAGTGAATGCCGGCGGCGAATCCGGCCAGCGCCTCCTCGTAGGTAGCCATTGAATGGCCCGAACTGACGACAATGCCGCGCGAGGCCAGCTCTTCAATTACTGCCGTCGCTCCGGGCAGCTCCGGAGCCAGCGTCACCAGGCGCACTCCGTTCTGCGGCGACCAGGCGGCCGTTACACCATCGTCCGGCGGGCGCAGATAGGCCGGATTATGCGCCCCTTTCTTCTGCAAATTGAGAAACGGTCCTTCGATGTGCAGACCCAACGGTTCAGCGCCGCGGAAAGCCGCCGGTCGTGAATCCAGCAGCTCGCGCCGCGCCTGTTCCACCGTTTCCAGGGGCGAGGTGATAATCGTCGGCAGATAGCTGGTGACGCCGAAACGCGGCAGGCTCTCGGAAACAGGCCAGATGGTGCTGGGATCGGCCGTAAAATCATGGCCGAACGCGCCGTTAAGCTGCAAGTCGATGTAGCCGGGCACGAGCACCAGCCCGGCGACGTCGATCTCCTCCGTTCCCGGCGGCGCGTGCAGGACGGCGTCGTGACCGGCGGCGGCGATGGTACGGCCGTCTATCAAAACGGCCGTGTCTTCAGCCTCTTGGGTTGGTGTGACGAGTGTAGCATGACGAATAAGAAGCATTGTTTCTCGTTCCTGATAAGACTTTTGTTACGCAACCTTATGAAGGTTGTTTATCAAAATCGGTAATAATTTCCTGCCACAACCGGCCGGAGTTAAAACCACGAGCTAGAAAACAGCGCCTGCTAAACCAGGCTAAAACAACCGGCCTAACCGGATTTATTCGGTGTCGCTTACTAGCACGGACATTATGAATCTTCAGAAAATATTTCGGTAATGGTTCAAGAACGATATTAGTTTGCTTTAGCAAACTTTTTCACTCTTAGCCTGGGGTTTGCAACCCCAGGCGACGGCGGCTGCTATTACCGATTTAAAAAATCAACTTCCATTATGTCCATGCGTTGAACGATTGCCGAAATATTCATAAGATTGCTCTAAAATTTAACCGCCGCGCGTACCCTTTTGCGTCACCGCAGTAGCCACAAAACCGGAACCCTCGAATTCCGAGAAGTTCTGCAAGGTGACAACAGCGATCTTCAGCAGGGCGCGATCGGTCAGGAAAGCCTGGTGGCCGGTGACCAGCACATTGGGCAGGGTCAGCAGACGTGAAAAGACATCATCGCGCACGACGCGGTCCGATAAATCCTGGAAAAAGATATCCCCTTCTTCCTCGTAGACATCGATAGCCATCGATCCGATCTTGCCATCCTTCAAGGCTTCGATGACCGCCGCAGTATCGATCAGCGCGCCGCGGCTCGTATTGACGATCATTGCTCCCTCTTTGATATGCGGGATCGTCTCCGGACCGATGATGTGGTACGTCTCCGGCGTCAGGGGCATGTGCAGGCTGATGATATCGGCCTGGGAGATAATCTCCTGGACATCGTCGATGTATTCGACCAGGTCCTCGATCTCCGGATTGCGGTAAGGGTCGTAAGCCAGGATGTGCGGGCCGAAACCGCTCAAATTCTTAATCACCTCGGCGCCGATGCGGCCGGTGCCCAGGACGGCGATCGTTCTGCCCTTGATTTCAAAACCCTGTAAGCCGTCCAGCTCAAAATTATTTTCACGCACGCGGTTATAGGCGCGGTGAATCTTACGTCCCAGGGTCAGAATCAGGCCCACGGTAAATTCCGAAACGGCATTCGGTGAATAAGCGGGCACGCGGGCCACGGTGACGCCGTGCTCTTCGGCGGCTTCTAGATTAATCTGGTTAAAACCGGCGCTGCGCGTGCAAATAATGCGCGTTCCCCCCTCCGCTAGTTGGGCGATACACTCGGCGCACACGTCATCATTCACAAAGACGGACACGCCCTCGAACCCCTGCGTCAGCGCCGTGGTATGCCTGTCCAGCCGCGTATCAAAAAACGTCAGCTCATGCCCAAACTGCTCATTAGCCTTCAACAGGCTCTCTTTGTCATATTGTTTAATGGAGAAATTAGCGATTTTCATAGGTCAATGTTCAGGTTTTAATTTGGCAAGGGGCAAAGAGATAGAGAACGGAGATAGAGATAGAGGGAAATTCCGGACTCCGAGTTCCGCATTCCGCATTCGCCCACATCCACAATCCGCAATCCCAAATCCCTACAGTTCATAATCCTCCAACGGATACAAAGCGCGTACTTCGGCGGCGGATTCAAGGGTCAGGGCTTGCTGGGCTGTTTGCTGCGCTTCGGCGAAGGAGAGAGCGCGCACGAGGGCCTTGATCATCGGAATGGCCGGCGCGGCCATACTCAGCCGGTGCACGCCCAGCCCCATCAGGATCGGGGCCGCCTGCGGGTCGGCGGCCATGCCTCCAGTCACAGAGACCCAACGGCCGTATTTCTCCGCGCCCTCAATCGTCTGGGCGATGAGGCGCAGCACGGCCGGATTCAGCCCGTCCACCTGCGGCGCGAACCTGGGATGGTCGCGGTCCATGGCCAGCGTATACTGCGCCAGGTCGCTGCTGCTGATCGAGAAGAAATCCACCTCGCGCGCGAACTGTTCAGCCATCATCGCCACTGCCGGGATAGCGGCCATAATGCCCACCGGAACCGGATTCACTCCCAGATTGGCCGCCTCTTCCTCAATAACCGCCCTGGCCATGCGCCAATCGTCAAGGGTGGCAACCATGGGCAGCAGGATATGGATATTACCCCCGGCCCTGGACGCGCGCAGAATAGCCCGGATCTGGGTGCGCAGTAAATAAGGATGGTCAAGGCCGATACGAATGCCACGCTCGCCGTAAAGGGGGTTCTGCTGCCGTGGGACAGGTAAATAAGGCAGCGGCTGGTCACCGCCGGTATTCAGCGTGCGAATGATCGTCGGTTTCTTGCGGCCCATGACCCCGGCGACGGCCGCGTAAACCTGGGCCTGTTCATCTTCCCTGGGCGCTGAAAAACGATCCAGGAACAGGAACTCCGTGCGCAGCATTCCCACCCCTTCAGCGCCGAGCAGCACCGCCGCTTCCGCCGCCTCTTCACTGCCGATATCGGCCGTAATTTCCAGGCGACGGCCGTCTTCCGTAACTGCCGGGTAATGCGCCGCTTCCAGATCCGCTTTCCGTTTCTGTCTGCGCTTGCGCAGCATGCCCACCATATAGGCAATCTCTTCCGGCTTGGGATTCAACTGCAGCCTGGCCCGCGTCGCGTCAAGGATGAGCGGCGTGCCATTGGGCAAATCCAGAGCCCGCGCTTCAATACCGGCGATGGCCGGCAGATCAAGCGCGCGGGCGAGAATGGCCACGTGCGACGCTGCCCCGCCGAGAGTGGTAGCGAAACCGGCCACGCGGTCGCGGTTCAAAGCGGCCACGTCGGAGAAAGTCAACTCCTCGGCGATGAGGATCGTATTGGCCGGCAGGTCAGGCGGCTCTTCTTCATGCACGCCGGGCAGGTGCGCGAATACACGGCGGCCGGCGTCGCGCAGATCACCCGCGCGTGCGGCCAGCAAATCGCTGTTCAGCCCTTCCAGACGACTGGACTGCGCCGCGATCGCCGTCTGCCAGGCATAAGCGGCGCTGAAGCCGTCCTCAATCACCTCCTGGGCCATGTCCAGGAGCGCCGGATCGTGCAGCATTTCCTGGTGCGCGGCATAAACAGCCGCCTTGCCCGGTTTAGATTCGCGGCGCAGGCTAACCTGCAAGGCTTGCAGGTCCAGTTCCGCCCGCCCGATAGCCCTGTCCAGAGTGGCGCGTTCTGCCACGGCGTCGCCAACGGCAGCCTCGTCGACCACGATTTCACGACGGCGGAACTGGTAGACATTGCCCACGGCCAAGCCGGGAGAAGCGGCTGCGCCAAGAATGACATTAGCCTCCGCGGACCGGCGGCGCGGCGCGGGAGCGTTGATCGCCGTCTGGGCTACGCTGGCCGGGACAAGCACGGCCTGCCCGCCGCTTTCGCCGAGCCCATTCTCCAGCGCCGGCGCCAGGGCATCGATAGCCTCCTGCGCGTCGGGACCTACGGCCACCAGGCTGACCGGATCACTGAATTCGACATTCAAATTCATAATTCCGACCACGCTGCGCGCATCGGCTGCCAGGTCGCCCTTGCACAGCCGCACCCGCGCATTAAATTTTCGCGCCAGTTCGGCTAAAACGGCCGCCGGACGCGCGTGCAGACCTAAGCGGTTGGGAAAAGAGATCGGCGGAGAGGAGATAGACAACCCGGATACCGGCGTTCCTTTGACCTGCGGCATCTGTCCGTTCAGGTCCAGGTTCATGATCACCGTCTGCCCGGCAGTCGCCTCACCGCTCGCTTTGCCGAAACCGGCGACTGTCTCGCTGTTGGTGATAACGATCAGAGTCAACAGGCTGGGCGCATATTGGGCGACGTAGTCGGGATTAAATTCGATCAACATCTGGCCGGTGAGGACAAAATCCCCCTTTTGCACGTGCGGCAGAAACCCTTCGCCGCCGAGGGAGACCGTATCCAGGCCGATATGCAGCAGAATTTCGACGCCGTCCGGCGTGGCGATGGTCAAAGAATGGTGCGCGTCATGAAGGTGGATAACGTGCCCTTCGCAAGGAGCGAGAAGCGCGTTACTGACGGGGTCCAGGGCAATACCGTCGCCGAGCAATTTCGCGGCAAAGACAGGATCGGGCACCTGCTCGATGGGCATCAATAAGCCGGACAGCGGCGCTTTCAGTTCCAGTTTGGTCATAGTTTGGTACGGCCGTAAAATGCCTCTCTTCATGGCCGATAATATTGTAACAGGTCAGCGGTTCACTGTCAGCACCTGCGGCCCATAAACTCCGCATTTTGCGGCTTTACCCATTGCTCTATAATTAGCCCATGGAAAAAGCACGCGTCATCGAGGAGCACGCCCCGGTCCACGAACAGGTCTTAAAAGCGCGGGCGGGAGAGCGCCTGCACCTGGAGCGAGAGGATGACGAGTGGCCGGGCTGGATCTGGTGCGTCACCGAGTCAGGTACAGGCAGCTGGGTGCCTGAACCCTACCTGGCGATCGACAGCCAAGAAGGGGTGCTCTTGCAAGATTACGAGGCGACGGAACTGACCGTACAGCCCGGCGATCTGCTGACCCTGCATTACGAGGTCAACGGCTGGTGGTGGACGGCCGATTCGCAGGGCAACGAAGGCTGGGTCCCCGCGAAGAAAACAGAGCCATTGTTGGAAGCTAATCAAACATGTTTATGAAAGTTGTTTTATTAAATCGGTAATAGCTTCTCGCCACACGGGCTAAACAATCCTGTCAAGTACAAAGATTCATCTGGGCATTGGGTTGAATCCGTGCTCGATGCTACATTTATTGCCTACGATGTCTATGATATCCAGCAAAACGGGCTAAACTGGACAAACGGGCTTTCCCTGGCTGCCGATGTTGGCGGCCTTGCCCTACCTGTTGTGACAGGTGGTGGCATGATGGTCAGGGCAGCAATGCATGCCAATGATGCTGTTGATACAATCAAATAGACGGATCGCTTTATTGGTGCCAATGACAATATCCTTAGAGGGGTAAGAACTCTAGAAAACAAACGTAACGCTGCTAAGATTTGGTCATTTAAGCATGGCTATGAAAAACAACTCCAGCGCGCATACGATCTTTTTCAACAAGGAAAACTTAAAGGTGTCGAGATTCTTGGTGAGAGCGAAGGGCGCTATGATTTTATACTTGAAACTGCCGAGGCAGTTGAATTCAAGTATTGGACAAACAAGACACTTCAGAGAAGACAAGATCAACTTATTGAACAAATCACGAGATACAAAAAAGATGGGAAAACGATTATACTGGAATTTGGTGAAACAAAAACCAACCCCATCATGAAAAGTTTTGTTGATGATCTACTCGCTGAGTTAAATCGCCTTGGTATAACTGACATTGACATCAACATTGTAAATGTACCATGAAGAATAATTTTCAGTTGGGATTAGAATTCTTACAAGCGGATACTTTATCACAGGATTTAGCACAACAAATTGCTTCTTTCACCGCAGCAAGTGGGTGGGCTTTGTACTACTCAATAAATCATGATGAGGTACCACGAAATCAAATTAAAAAGGCTGTCTCAGATTCTAACTTTATTAGACATGCTGATGATTGATGGTCGGTAATGTTTGTTGCTTCACCAAGTAAATTACGGCACGGCAATGGAACTTTCTCAATCTGACAGATAGATAAGAATACAAATTTATTTCACGTCGGAGGCTTATTGGATTTTGAGTTTAGTGACGAAAGGTATTTGGTTAGTCCATATGCCCAAGAGTTACTTCGGTTAGCTAAAATACTCTACCCGCTCATTAAGCCCAGGCTGGGATATGTTGATGAAGTCGATCGCTGTCTGGTGGGGTTTAACGATGCGAAAAAGTTAAGATTAAAGAAAATCGCTTGGGTAAACTTTTTCAGTCCAGAGTATGTGGAAGAATATGGTGAACGGTTTTTCCTCGATATGCCGGCTCATCTTACAGAGAGGCTTTCAAATGGGGGCATCTTTATTCAATTAACACCATCGATAATTGTTAAAGATCGTGAAGATGCGAGAAATGTCCGAGAAATTATTCAATCTTACTGTGCAGATAATGGGCATACAATTAAGTGTTGTAGTCCTTATTATCTGAAAGATACCTTCCCATTTCTATCTCCAACAGAAATTGAACAGATACAATCGTATGCTAGGGATCTTATACGTGATATATTCTTGCTAGAAGATGGTACACACCTTAAGGTGATTAACGTTCCATGGTCAGAGGTATCACCAACACAGCAACAAGCCATGATTGCAGATATGCGAACAATATCGGAAGAACAGCTATCCCAAAATACTGAAGTAAATTGGCGGATTGAGTTGAACGAACTTCCAACTAATTCGGAAAATATGCTTTCTTCCATAAAAAGAAAAACCAATGCAAATCTTGAATGGCTTTTGACCGCCTAGGACAGGATTCACTTGATACAGTATGATTGGCATTTCAGGCAATTTCTTGGAGAGATCCCGGAAAAAGATTGTTGGTTAGGGTGAAATTCATAGGCAACTAGCATAACAAACACAATGCGCTCAAGAAATTAACACGGTTCAATATCGAGCTAGACATCAATCTAATACTAATGATAGCGTAGTCAGTGTAATAGTAAGCACGCTCCGATGCTCGGTAGTTTTCCGGCGATTATTTTCTTTTACCTTTACAACCAAACTTGCTAAGGTCGACGGCGGTAATTTAGGCCGCTTCGTACCCCAGGAAATCTCCGTCAAATCCTGGCCGATACCCAGGCGGTCGAGCTGCTGCCGGGTGTATGCGGCGGCGCTCAATCCGTCCGGCAGGTTTTCTACTCCTATCCGGTAGGCGTGGGCAAAGAAGGCGCAGGCGATCTGCACTTCCTTCAAACCGCAGAATGAATTCAGCGGCTAGCCAATCAAACATGTTTCAAACATGTTTTTTCGTGATAGCAACGAATTCATTCGCTGGAACTTTAATCGCGACCCATACTTGGTTTATACCCTATCAACCACTCAGGAAAACGGCCGTTTATTGGAACCTAGTGCAAGCTGCTGCGAAAGCGGAAGGCTAACCCGATCAGCAGTCCTATTAAAAAGAAAAAAAGCACACTGCTCCCCATATCTACAGGTGACAGATGCTGTATCAGCTCTAGTATCGCACCAATCGCCATCACCAGGATGGCCACAATGAAAAAGAGTAACGATCCGGCTCCCTTGGGCTGCTTCTTATTTTGTTGAGGATCGTGTACCATTATTGGCCTCCCAAAATAAAAACTCCCATCTGATTTCATTATAACATAGATGATGCCTGAATTGGGGAGAAGTTTGATTTTAATTTGTCAGAACGGCTCCGCCCGCGTCTGGGTCAAATGCTTCCGGCCAGATCGTGGCGGCGTCGTAGACGGCTTCATTGACAAGCACTGTTTCATCCTCATCGCCGGCAACGGCCGTTTTCGAGGGCTTGACCTTCGCCTCACTGAGATTTGCCCCGGCCAGATTGGCCTGGCTGAGATCGGCGCCGACCAGGTTGGTCCCTTGCAGATCAGCCTCGCGCAGATCGGCTTGAATGAGCGAGGCGTTGTTGAGCAGCGTGTTCGTTAAAACGGCCGATTTCAAGATCGCTTTCTGCAAATGAGCGCTGCTCAAATAAGCGTCAGCGGCATAAAGGTCAGTGAGGTCCGCCCCGCGCAGCTGCGCCTCAATCAAATTTCCGGCCGCAAGATTGGCCCCTGACAGATTGGCATGGTCCAGGCGCGCGCCGTCCATGTCCGTCCCTGCTAAATGCGCACCGTGCAAATCGGCCGATTCCAGCGCCATCTCATGCAGATTCGCCCCTTCCAGTTCGATTACCGGCCGGGGGGTACTGATCAGACCTGTCTCATAAAGGAACTGGATGACCATCCCTTTACGCTGGGCATTCACGAGACGCAGGACGGCCAGGGTCGACGCGCGGGCAATCGTGCGAATCTCATCCTCACCTGACGAGGACCGCAGGTCAAAATCCAGCAGGTAGTGCGTAATGCGCTCGAAGTAGCGATCCATCAGCACCTGTTCCTGGCGGTCCATCTCAATCGCCCAATCATTCTCGCGGTCCTGATCAGCCTGCATTTGTTCAAACGCATGAGCGCGCATTTCGCGGGTTTGCTGCATACGGCCGATCCAGGCCGCGCCGATGGCCAGGAAAAGAGGAATAATCAGCAGACCCAGCCAATCCCACAATGTCTTTGAGGGTGATATGCCCGTGTATAGCGGGTGCGTCGTCTCATTAAATCCAGTCCAGGCCGGGGCAGTGTGTGGAAACAGTGCCCAAAAAATTATCACGGCCAGCAGGATGAGCAGAAATACAGCCATGACAGCAGCAATGAAACCTAGAACGGCATGTTCAATGCTCCAGTTTTGCCATCTTCCCCAGGCATTCCGATTCTCTAATTCTTGCGCTTGGTTCCTTTCTGTCGCGGACATCGGGCAGTCTCCTTCACACCATTCTCAACTCTTGAATTATCACCGATCCCTATCCTGATGCAAGGCGCTGTTTGCACGCAAAGTGACGCGGATTAACAAGCCTCCTGCGTTTAAACTTAAGACCTCTTAATAACCTCAATCTTGAGCGTGCCAAACTTGCAAAAACTTGCAAATCTCGGTTAAAATGACCGCCAAGTTTTGTAAAGTTTCCCAAAAGAGTATTTTAATAAGGAGTTTTCAAATGTCAGAAAATGCGGTAGAGGTTTATCGTCTTGTAATCGTGGAGTTCGCTGGGCAGGATCGCGCCAAGCAGGTGGTCGACCTGGTTAGAAATAATGAAAAAGCAGCCGGCGTTGATGTCAAGGCCTGGGCTGTGGTTGAAGTAGATGAAAAAGGTAAAGCGCATGTGAAACAGAGCGGCCATGGCGGCTGGGGTGCAGGTATCGGCGCCGGCACCGGCGTACTCCTCGGCCTGATCGGCGGACCTGCCGGTTTATTGGTTTGGGCACTGGGCGGCGCACTGGTTGGCGGCCTGGCTGGTAAATATCTCGGCCACCAGTTTGATGAAGATCAGCTCAAGGCCGTAGCCGCGGCAATGGAACCTAACACCTCCGGGCTGGTCATGGTTGTTGAAGACGAATTAGCCCAACACGTCGCCGAGGACCTCGGGGTTGAAGATGGCGAGGTGGTTATCGTCGATCTGGCCGATCAGATGTCGGGTGAATTTGCCGAGGTGGCGAGCATCAATCTTGGTGAAGCCGGCGCGGCCGACGAAACGGATGCTTCCGGAGAAGAGAGCAAATAATCTTTTCTAGCTGAAACCAGATTGGTCCAATTTTCAAAAGATTGGTCCAATTGTTAAAAATCTATATCGCATCATATAGCGATTGAAATTGGATCAATCTAATGGAATCTACTCCAGATTGGTCCAATTTTTTATTATCACTATCTGCATTCAGATAGTGATCGAAATTGGACCAATCTCCCCCAGGTATTTTTTTATTTCAGGCAAACATCTATGTTATAATTAGCCTATGGGAGACCTTGAGTACGATCGCTTTGGCCCGTGGGTAATTGAGATTACAGACGACGATCCGCCTTCGCCGCTTTTCCTGCTCCATCTAACCCGGCCGGAGACGCCCCTGCTGAACATCAAAATCCCGCGCAATATCGAACATCGCAATGCCCATGCGGGTATGAACCTCTATGATTACCTGGTCTCGCTCTATAACGATGACCTGGTCATCCTGCAAAGGATAGGGGATGGTGTCAGGGAGCATACCTTCCGCTACCGCGATATCCAATATTTGCGCTACAGCGAAGAATTACTAAAAGGCACCGTCCATTTGGGCCTCGGCGATCAAACCTTCACCCTGCCCTTCAATACCGTCTCCAGCAGCACGATGGAAAAGCTGGTCGCCCTGATTCGCGAACGCTACTGCGCTATGCCACCGCAGGCCCCGTTGTTAGAAGAGCCCGCCCAACCTATCGACGGCTTGAGCTTTTATTTCAATGGTCTGCTCCTTAAAAGAGAGCTTTACGAACCGCAGTACTGCCTGCTGGCGGCCCAGGCGGACAAGCCGGTCGCCTCTTCCGAGCCGGTCAGCTTAGTCGAGGCTTTCTTTACGATTGTCGGCAAGTCCCTGTTGGAATCACTGCATTGGAGCGACGGCCGTGAGTTAAAAATCATTACCCGCGGCCAGGATTATAAGTACAAATGGCAGGCGGTTTACGCGAAAGAATATACTTATCTGCCATTGGAAAAAATTCGTAGTTTTCGCTGGCAGCACGATCCTCGGCATACGGCCGTTTGCCGCCTGGACATCGAAACGGCCGCCGGTCCCCTATCCTTCGTCTTCACCGAAGACAATCCCTTCATCGCCGGCTACACCCAATTCCTGGCCGCAGTCTCGTCTTCATTCAAACAAGAAGAAGCTTTTACCCTTCAGCAATTGAACTAGATATAATTCTCTTACAATGAAAATCACCAAGATGGACGAAGTCTGCCAAACTTGGTGGCTGCTATTTGAAAACAGGCTTATATCCATTTAAAAAGGAGTCTCCCACTATGAAAACATTCGGCCTAAACTATGACATAAAACCAGAATACGTTGAAGAATTCAAAGACTTCTCTCTGAAGGTAATTGATCTCATGCAAGAGTGGCCCGGGCACGTCGAGACGCGCCTTTTCATCGATGCCGCCAAGCCTAATTCGATGATGATTTACTCTAATTGGGAGACTGTCGATCAGTTCAAAACCTTTATGAAATCTGACGATTTCAAAGGCGCCATTGGTGCAACCTATGATATGCTCGAAGGCATGCCTTCGCACAAGGTCTATGAAGAAACCGGCGGCTTGAACTAAGTTTTGCAGACATCAGGTTGCAAAACTTCTAGCTAATTAAAACCAACAGCCGCGCAAATAATTGCACGGCTGCCTATTAATCCATATTGTTCCAATTTTTTAACAATCGCGTAAACGCGCAAAGGATTGCGCGGCCACCTACTGGTTACTGGTAGCTGGTTACTGATAACTGGTAACTGGTTACTGCCCCAATATCCGCTCAATCGCCGCCAGCTCCTCTACACTCAACTCCAGGTTATCCAGCGCCTTGACAATATCCTCGATCTGCTCCGGTTTACTGGCGCCGATCAAGGCTGAGGTGATAACGGGATTGCGCAGTGTCCAGGCGATTGCCAGCTGGGCCATATTTTGCCCGCGCGCCTTGGCGATTTCATTGAGTTTCACTACCTTGGCCACCCGTTCGGCCGATACGGCGTCGCCCCAGAAAAATTCGTCAAACCGCGCCGCCCGCGAATCCTCCGGGATTCGGTCGATGTACTTATTAGTCAGGATACCCTGGCATAGAGGTGAGAAAGGAATACAGCCGATCCCTTCTTCTTCCAACACGTCCAACAAGCCAGCCTCGATCCAGCGGTCGAACATGTTATAGCGCGGCTGGTGGATCAGGCAGGGCGTGCCCAGTTCACGCAAAATGCGCGCCGCTTCACGCGTCTGCTCAGGGCTGTAAGTAGAAATGCCGGCGTACAATGCACGGCCCGAGCGCACGATGAAGTCCAGCGCGCCCATCGTCTCTTCCATCGGCGTCTGCGGATCTGGCCGGTGGCTGTAAAAAATGTCGAAATATTCGAGGCCCGTGCGCTTCAGGCTCTGGTCGCAGCTTGCCACCAGGTACTTGCGCGAACCCCATTCGCCATAAGGCCCAGGCCACATCAGGTAGCCCGCCTTATTGGAAATCACAAGTTCATCGCGATAGGGGGCCAGGTCCTCGCGGAAAACACGTCCGAACGTTTCTTCGGCCGATCCTGGCGGCGGGCCGTAATTATTGGCGATGTCGATGTGCGTGATGCCCAGGTCAAACGCCGTTCGCAGCATCGCCCGCGATTTTTCCAGCGGGTCAAT
>Ga0316576_10000894_pt1 | contig 15189 bp, 10 predicted proteins | sample S0NA_FD_203075 | JGI IMG/M metagenome (GOLD analysis project Ga0316576, IMG submission 203075) | Rhizosphere microbial communities from salt marsh grasses in Alabama, United States - S0-2_050615r3r5 | ecosystem: Host-associated > Plants > Roots > Rhizosphere | place: USA: Alabama | collected... | reverse complement strand
CCCCGGCTCTGCCGCACGAAGGTGGACAGGTCCTTGGCCCGCAGCCGCTCGGCGAAGGCCTCCACCGCCTCCGGCGCGGGCCGTTGCAGGCCGCTGTCTCTGGCTGGGTTGTAGGGGATCAGGTTGACCTTGGCGCGGATCCCGCTCAGCAGCTGGACCAGGCGCCGGGCGTCTGCGGCCGTGTCGTTGAGCCCGTCGATGAGCACGTACTCGAAGGTGATCCGCCGGCGCTTGGGCAAGGGGTAGCGCCGCAGCGCCGCCATCAGCTCGGCGAGCGGCCAGCGGCGGTTCACCGGCATCAGCTGGTCCCGGACCGCGTCGGTGGTGGCGTTGAGCGAGACGGCGAGGCCGACGTGGCGGTTGCGCCGCCCCAGCTCCTCGATGCCCGGCACCACCCCGGCGGTGGAGATGGTGATGCGGCGGGGCGAGCAGTTGGCCCCGATGTCGGTGCACAGGATCTCCACGGCGGCGAGGACGCTGTCCAGGTTGTTCAGCGGCTCGCCCATCCCCATGAAGACCAGGTTGCTGATCCGCCGCCCCGCGGGCAGCAGGGCGCGCGCGCGGTAGACCTGGTCCACGATCTCCCCGGGGCCCAGGCTGCGCAGGAGCCCCATCGAGGCGGTGGCGCAGAAGCGGCAGCCCAGCCCGCAGCCGACCTGCGTGCTCAGGCACTGTGTGATCTTGTCCCCCTCGGGGATCAGGACGGTCTCGATCCGCGCGCCGTCGCCGAGCCGGAGCGCGAGCTTGCGCGTGCCGTCCGCAGAGGACAGCTCGGCATCGAGCGATAGCGGCGCCAGGCTCACCCGCCCGGCGAGCGAGTGCCGCAGGTCCTTGGCGAGGTCCGTCATCGCGTCGGTGGAGATCACACCCCGGCCGTGAACCCAGGCGAAGATCTGCCGCGCGCGAAAGCGGGGCAGACGCCAGGCGTCCACCACGAGCCGCTCGAGCTCGGGCAGCGTCAGGCTGCGCAGCTCTACAGGGTCCGACACGCTGATCCGCGGCGGTGGGGTTGCCCGGCCCTAGCCGAGCCCGTTTAGCTCGTAAGGGGCGAAGAAGTACGCGATCTCCGTCGCCGCCGTCTCCGGCGCGTCGGAGCCGTGCACCGCGTTGCGCTCGATGTTCGTGCCGTACAGGTTGCGGATCGTGCCGGGCGCCGCCTTGGTCGAGTCGGTGACCCCCATGATCTCGCGGTTGCGGGCGATGGCGCCCTCGCCCTCGAGCACCTGCACCACCACGGGCCCCGAGGTCATGAACTCGCACAGGCTGGCGAAGAAGGGCCGCTCCCTGTGCACGGCGTAGAAGCCCTCGGCCTGCTTGCGGCTCAGGCGGAGCATCTTCGCCGCGACGACCTTCAGCCCACCCTCCTCGAGCAGCTTGATCACGGAGCCGATGACGCCCTTCTGCACGGCGTCGGGCTTGATGATGGAGAGAGTCCGTTCCACGAGAGTCCTCCTTGGTGTCGGGGCGTTCTACTCGTTGTTCCCGAAGCGGTCAAGCCGAAGGGGAGCGGGGAGGAGGGAGGTCAGAGCAGGCTGGCCAGGGTCTTGCCGATCTCGGCCGGGTTCGGCGCGACCTTGATCCCCGCCGACTCCAGCGCCTCGATCTTGTCCTTGGCCGTGCCCTTGCCGCCGGCGATGATCGCGCCGGCGTGGCCCATGCGCTTGCCCGGAGGGGCGGTCTTGCCGGCGATGAACGCCGCGACCGGCTTGCCCTTCATGTTCGCCTTGATGAAGGCCGCCGCGTCCTCCTCGGCGCTGCCGCCGATCTCGCCGATCATCACCACGCCCTTGGTGTCCGGGTCCGCGGCGAACAGCTCGAGGATGTCGACAAAGTTCGAGCCTGGCACCTGGTCTCCACCGATGCCGATGCAGGTGCTCTGGCCGATACCAAGGCGCGTGAGCTGGTCCACCGCCTCGTAGGTCAGCGTGCCCGAGCGGGAGATGACGCCGATGTTGCCCGCCTTGTGGATGTAGCCCGGCATGATGCCGATCTTGGCCTGATCCGGCGTGATCACGCCGGGGCAGTTGGGCCCGATGAGCCTGGATTTGGTGCCCTGCAGGTAGCGCTTGGCCCGCACCATGTCCTGGGTCGCGATGCCCTCGGCGATGCAGATGATCAGCTCGATGCCCGAGGCGGCGGCCTCCATGATGGCGTCTGCTGCAAAGGGCGCGGGCACGAAGATCACCGAGCAGTCGGCGCCGGTCTTCTCCCGGGCCTCGGCCACGGTGTCGAAGGTCGGCTTGCCGAGGAAGTCCTGCCCCCCCTTGCCCGGCGCCACCCCGGCCACGATCTGCGTGCCGTACTCGATGCACTGCTTGGCGTGGAATGCGCCCGCACGCCCCGTGCCCTGAACGATTACCTTGGTGTTCTTGTCACAGAGAATGCTCATTTTGCTAGCTCCACGATCTTCTTGGCGCCGTCGGCCATGTCGTCGGCGGGCGTGATCTTCAGGCCGCTGTCCTTGAGTATCTTGCGGCCGGCCTCGACGTTGGTGCCCTCGAGGCGCACGACCAGGGGGACCTCCAGCTTGATCTCCTTGGCGGCGTCCACCACGCCCTGCGCGACGATGTCGCACTGGACGATACCGCCGAAGATGTTGACGAAGATGCCCTTCACGTTGGGGTCGCGCAGGATGATCTTGAACGCCGCGGTGACCCGGTCCTTGTCGGCCGCGCCGCCGACGTCGAGGAAGTTGGCCGGCTCGCCGCCGAACTCCTTGATGATGTCCATGGTCGACATGGCCAGGCCGGCGCCGTTGACCATGCAGCCGATGGTGCCGTCCAGCTTGACGTAGGACAGGTCGTAGCTCTTGGCCTCGAGCTCGGTGGGCTCCTCCTCGCTCTTGTCCTGCAGCTCCTTCCAGTCCGGGTGCCGGTGGTCGGCGCCGTCGTCCAGGCCGATCTTGGCGTCCAGTGCCATCACGTCGCCCTTCTTGGTGATCACCAGCGGGTTGATCTCGGCCAGGGAGGCGTCCTCGGCCTCGAAGGCCTTGGCCAGGCCGAGCAGGAACTTGACCGCGTTCTTGTTGCTCTCGCCCTTCAGCCCCAGGCCGAAGGCCAGGTTGCGGGCCTGAAACGGCTGCATCCCCACGGCCGGGTCGATGGTCTCCTTGAGGATCTTCTCGGGCGAGCGTGCGGCCACCTCCTCGATCTCGACGCCGCCCTCGGCGCAGGCCATCATCGTGACGCGCTGAGCCGCGCGGTCGATGACCCCGCCCACGTACATCTCCTTGTCGATGTCGATGCCCTGCTCGACGAGCAGGCGGTTGACCTTCTTGCCCTCCTCGCCGGTCTGGTGCGTGACCAGGGTGTTGCCCAGCATCTTGCTCGCCACCTTCACCGCCTCCTCAGCGCCGCGGACCACGTTGACGCCGCCAAGCTCGGGTTGCTCCTTGAAGCGGCCCTTGCCGCGGCCGCCGGCGTGGATCTGAGCCTTGACGACCACCACCGGGATGCCGGTCTCCTTGATCAGCTCCTCGGCGGCCTGCTTGACCTCGTCCACCGAGAAGCAGGGCTTGTGCCTCGGCACGGCCACGCCGTACTTCTTCAGTATGCCTTTTGCCTGATACTCGTGAATCTTCACGGCTGTACCCTTTTTCTGGGTCCCCGCGCGGACTCGGGCCGCGCGGGGCTCGACAATCCACGGAAAATGGCCCCCCGGAATCCCGGGGGGCCACTCGGATCACAAAGCGGAGCCTAGACTCCCGCCTCGGCCACGGACTTCTTCACCGCTTCGACGGTCTTGGCCAGCAGCGCCTTCTCGTCGTTGGTGAGCTTGACCTCGAAGATCTTCTCGATGCCCTTCTGGCCGATCACGGCGGGCACGCCGATGAACAGCCCGTCGACGCCGTACTGGCCGTTGCACAGGGCGGCGCAGGGGATGACGCGCTTCTTGTCCTTGAGGTAAGACTCCGCCATGGAGATCGCGCTCCAGGCCGGGCTGAAGAAGGCCGAGCCCTTGCCGAGCAGCTTGACGATCTCGGTGCCCGCCTCGCGGGTCCGCTTGGCGATGGCCTCGATCTTCTCGGCGTCCATGATCTCGGTCAGCGGCACGCCACCGACGGTGGTCAGCCGGGGCAGCGGGACCATGGTCGGCCCGTGGCCGCCGAGAACCGTGCCGGCCACGTCCTCGACCGACACGCCGAGCTCCATGGCGATGAAGGAGCGCCAGCGGCCAGTGTCCAGGGCGCCGGCCATGCCGCAGACCTGCTCCTTCGGGAAGCCGGTGACCTTGTGGAAGACGTAGACCATGGTGTCCAGCGGGTTGGTCACGATGATCGAGAAGGCCTTGGGGGCGTTCGCCTTCACGCCCTCGGCCACCTTGGTGATGATCTTGATGTTGGTCTCGAGCAGGTCCTCGCGGCTCATGCCCGGCTTGCGGGGCAGGCCGGCGGTGACGATGACCACGTCCGCCCCGGCGATGTCCTTGTAGTCGCTGGTGCCGGTGATGTTGGCGTCGTAGTTGCCGTGGGGCGCCATCTCCATCAGGTCCAGGGCCTTGCCCTTGACGGGGCCCTCGAGGTCCGGGATGTCGAGGATCACGATGTCGCCGAGCTCCTTCTGGGCCGCGAGCATGGCCAGGATCTGGCCGATCTGGCCACCACCGATCAGAGCGATCTTCTTGCGCATGACAGATCTCCTTTTGTCTTGAAGCCTTGGTCGAAAGGACCGTGCATCTGTCGGGTCGTCCGCGCCTGGGCGGCCCACAGGTCCTGCTTGGTCAAAAAACTACTGAAATACCGTAGATTTATCGGATCCAAACCGAGCCCTATATAACGCGGGGCCGGGCGGGATTCAAGCGAAATTCGGGGGTCCCCACGCGGACTCAGGCCGCGTGGGGCTAACCTATGGCCGTTTCGAGGGCAACACGGCGTGGTGCGTCAACCCTGCAGGCTCTCCAGGGTCGCCTTCAGCTTGCCGCCGACGGCGGCCCAGTCGTAGCGCTCCACCGCCACCCGGCGCAGGTCCTTCGCGTGCCGCCGTCCAAGCTTGAGCGCCCCCACCGCATCGTGGGCGATGTCGGCCACGGTGTGCTCCGGCTCCTTGCGCAGCTTCATCAGCTCCACAGCCTCGGCGGGGACCACCGCGCTGACCGAGTCGATGCTCGCCGCCATCCCGGCGAAGTAGATCCCCATCGGGAAGACCCCCGAGGCCATCGCCTCGAGGAAGACCAGCGGGCCGGCCTCGGCGACGATGGAGGGGAAGATCGCCGCGTCGCAGCAGGGGAAGAGGTAGCGCAGCTCCCGGTGCGTGAGGTAGCCAGTGAAGATCACCCGGTCGCTGATGTGCGCCCCGCGGGCGGCTTCGAAGTAGGCGTCGAGCTCGCCGCGCTGCTCGAGCTGCTCGAGGTAGCGCTCGACGTGCTCGAGGGGCTCGGGCTGCTGCGCCCCCTCGAGGTAGCGGCCCCAGCGCACGATGTTCCGCAGCAGCTCGCGGCTGCCGGTGTCCAGGGCCCAGAGCATCGCCTCCAGCGGCTCGCGGAGCGGGCCGTGCCCCACGACCACCAGCCGGGCCGTGGGCTCGGCGCGCAGGATCGTGGGAAGCGCGGCGATCACGCCGTGGATCCCCTTGCTCGCGATCAGCCGACCGACGAAGAGCAGGATCCTCTCGCGCTCCCAGTCGATGGCCGCGAGCTTCTCCTCGCAGTCGGTGTCGGTGTGCTTCGCGGTGTAATCCGAGGCCTGGGTCAGCACCTTGCGCAGCCCCTCCCGGGAGATGGCGTCGCTCAGCCGGTGGCGCATGGCCCGGGTCAGCTCCGGGTTCTTGCCGCGCTCGACCCCGACGAGCGCCTGGTCGAGCTCGCGGATGTTGTTGGGCCGCGCCGCGGGGTCGATGGGCTCGAACAAGCTGGTGTCCACGCCCAGGTTCAGGTCGGTGAGCTTGTCGTCAATCCCCGGCAGATCCGGGAACACGTCGCGCACTCGCCCGCGGATCTCCGGACCGATGACGAAGATGCGCCCGGCCGCGGCGAAGGCCGCCGAGGCCAGCCGGTGAAACCGAGGATCCTTCTTCACCGCGTACTCGATGGCGCTGCCGTGGGGCATGATCGTGAACGGGATCCGACGGCGCTCGGCGACCCGCTGGGCGACCACGGACATCAGCACGGCGTGGTTGGCGTGTAGCGCCGTGATCCCGTGCTCGGCGACCAGGCGATCGAGGAGGGCGACGTTGCGATCGACGTAGTCGTCTATCACCGCGTCATCGAGCTCCACCATCGGCACGACGCGCTCGTACTCCTCGTACTTGTCCCAGACGTAGACCGGGAGCACATCGCCGAGCTTGGGCTTGTGCATGATGCAGCGGCCCGGGTAGGGCACCTCCCGCTCGAGCATCACCTGCGGACGCAGCTCCTCGTCGTAGCGCAGCGCGCGGGCGACGTAGTCGAACTTCTCGGGGTGAGGCTCCTGGCACATCAGGTGAACCGTCTGGCCGGCTCGACACAACGTGCGGATGATCGACTGGGTCCAGAGGTTGCTCCCAGATCCGTCGAGCAGGTAGCCGTGCAGAATACAGATCATACTCTCTCTCTTCCGTTGGGCGCGAGCGCCAGCATATACCATTGCCCGGGCGAAATCAGGGGGTATAGTGGTCGACGGCAAAGCTCAGAGGTCGTCCCATGCGTCGCATCTTCGACACGTCACAGCCCAACCTGATGCGTCACGTCTTCCCCACGCACCGCGTCCCACGCCTCAGCCTGGCCGAGGGCGCGCTGCCCGTCGAGGTACCCCAGCGCGCCTGGCTCATCGAAGCCACGCTGTCCCAGGGGATCCTCGCCCTGGAGACGCCCCGCGCCGAGCAGGCCACGCGGTTGCTCGAGCTGCTCGAGCTGCTCGACAACGAGAGCGGGCTGCTCCGTCAGCTGGAGGTGCGGGTGGTCAACGGCATGGGGCGTGGCCTGCTCGAGGTGGCCATCGAGCGCCTCGCCCGCGCCGCGACGGGCCTGACGCCGGTGGCGGTGATCGCGCCCGAGCCGGAGGCGGTCCGCGGCCTGGAGGACCTCGGCCTCCGCGGGGCGGGGATCGAGGTCGGGGTCTCGGACTTCCAGACTCACCTCGGCCGCGGGGGACAGCGCCAGGCGCTCGTCGCCAGCCTGACCGCCACGATGGACGCCTGCCTCGCCCTGGGGATCCAGCCCCGGGTGGACCTGCTCGACGTCACCCGCGCCGACCTCGAGGGCTTCCTCTTCCCGCTCGTCGAGGCCTGCCTCGAGCACCTGGCGCGCAACGGGGCGGCCCAGCTCGTCCTGCGCCTGTGCGACACGCTGGGCCTCGGCCTGCCCTGGGCCGAGGCGCCGACGCCCCGCTCGATCCCCCGGCTGGTCCACGCCGTCCGCGGCGCGATGGGCCTGCAGCCGCGTCAGCTCGAGTTCCTCGGCGCCAACGACCTGGGCCTCGCCCTGTCGAACAGCCTGGCCGCGCTGACGGCAGGCTGCAGCGGCCTCGTCTGCGCGCTGGGCGGCGCCGGCGAGCGCGGGGGCGTCACGCCGACCGAGCTCGCGTTGATCCACCTCTGCGGCCTGTACGGCGCCGAGTGCGACCTGACCGCGCTCGCGCCGCTGCTCTCCGGCCTCGCCCCCCTCGGGCTCGGGGTGGGCGACCACCACCCGCTTTGGGGCGAGGAGGCGCTGACCACGAGCAACCTGCCAGCTGACCGGCCGATGGACGAGGTCGGCGAGCTCTACGCGCCCTTCGACACCGGCCGGCTGCTCGCTCGCGCCCCTCGCGTGGAGGTCCGCCCGGGGTCCGGCCCGGCGGGCATCGCCCACCTGCTGCGCGGCCGCTTCCCCTCCTCGCGGCTCCTGGGCCGGGACGAGCGGGTCCAGGTCCTGCACCGCTGGGTCGTCGAGCGCGGCCTGCGCCGCGTCAGCTGGGACGTGCTGGAGCCGAAGGTACGGGAGCTGATGCCGGAGCTCTTCGGGGAGGAAGGCTAGTAGCGGCCGGCTCCGCTCACTCGAGCACGAAGGGCCACTGCACCCGCGCGTCGTCGCCGGAGAAGCGGGGGAAGCCGAGGTTCTTGACCAGACGCTCGACGCAGGCGCCGGTCGGCGTGCCGGAGAGCTTGCCCACGACCTTGACGTACTTCACCTTGCCCGTGGGCGCGATGACCACGTCGGTGGGCACGCGGCCGCTGACGCCGAACTGCTCGTAGCAGGCGCCGAGGTCGCGGCCGACGAGCTCCATCAGGTCCTTGACCTTGCGCTGGGGCAATGTCGAGGGGAGCTTGACCTGGGCCACCGCCTTCTTCGGCTGGTTCTGGGGGCAGGTCAGGTCGTTCTTGTCCACCTTGAAGGCTGTGGCCATCTTCGGCGCTGCGGCGTAGACCTTGCCCGAGCAGCGCTGGACCACGCGGTGGCCGACCAGCTCGAAGTTGATCACGCCGTACTTGTAGCGCCGCGCCCCGACCATGGTCACCCCGGCGACGGGGCGGAAGAGCAGCTCGAGCTGCAGGAAGGGCAGGACCTTCTCCTTGAAGTCCTTCTCGGTCTTGATCGAGGCGGGCAGCGCGACGCTCAGCTTGGCCACGTCGATGTCGCCCAGGTCGTAGGGGTACTTGCCGCGGCGGATGCGGATCTGCTGGGGCACCTTGAACAGGAAGAAGCGGCCCTTGCTGATGTCGCCCCCTGCCCGCACGAGCAGCGGCTCCTTGCAGGTCAGGCAGCCGCGGACCTCGAGCTCCATCGTCGGCTTGGGCTTGGCCTTGAAGCGGGCGACCAGCGGCCCCATGGCCGTCGGCTTGTGCTCCGTGCGGTAGAGCTTGGACTGGTGCTGGGCCTTGAGCCGCTCGTTGAGCGCGGTGCAGAACATGCGCCGGAAGTTGGTCCGCTCCCGGTCGCAGGTGGCGACGAAGGGGCGCAGGATGCGCTTGACGCTGTAGACCGGCGTGCTCTGCTTCCGCAGCTTCTCGTAGCTCTCCTCGGCGGCGCGGGCCGGCGGTGCGGCGAGGAGGAGCCCGAGGACGAGGGCGGTGGTGTTGGTCTTCGTCATCGTCCGCTCCTACTCGTTGGTCGTCCAGACCCGGTGCAGGCGGGTCACGACCCAGCTCTTGCCCTTCTTCACCAGGGTCACGTTGTAGGCCACGGCGTTCTCGGCCGAGCGGAAGATGTCCATGCCGATGGTCGCCGCGGTCTTGCGCTTGTTCCAGGAGACGTCGGGCAAGGCATCGCCGGAGCCGCTGCCCTCGGGGTAGGGTCCACCGAAGGAGACGTAGTCCACGGCGTGGAGGCCGACCTCCTTGCGGAAGCGCTCGATGGTGCTGCGGCGCAGGCTGAGTATCGGGTCCTGGCGGCCGTAGACCTCGAAGGAGGGGCCGCTGCCCGGATCGACGACCACGATGCCACGGCGCTTGAGGAAGGCGAAGTAGGTGAAGAAGGCCTCCTGGAACAGCTGCTGGGCGGTGGTCAGCTTGGCCTTGCTCGAGGCCAGCGGGTTGAGGTCCTCCGAGTCCTTGAGCCCGTCGCCGTCGCAGTCCGGGTTGGTGACGCACAGGTGCATGCGGCGCTCCTCCACGTCGGTGAGCTTGTCCCCGTCGAGGTCCGCCGTCAGGTCGGCCCAGGCCAGGGTCACCGGTCGGGAGGCGATCCAGCGCTTGCCGCGCTGCTGCTCGATCTGCAGCGTGACCTGTCGCTTCGCGTCGATGCCGAACTTGGTGATGCGCAGGCGGCGATCCGGCTCGAGCTCGGGCTGGGTCAGCCCGGTGAACACCGGGTTCTGGATCGCGCCGCTCAGGTCGCTGGGGCCGATCCAGATGTCGTTGTAGCCGCCGAGGAACGGCGAGAGCGCCGCGGTGAACACCTCGCCCCTCTTGCGCTCGATGGTCTTCGTCGTCGCCTGGCGCACGTCCTGTGGGATCTTGTCCAGGGGGACGTCGATGTCGTCCTCCACCTTGTAGGCGTAGGAGGCGGTGTAGGCCTGGGGATCCCAGCTCGTCGTCGACACCTGGCGCTTGGCGCGGTAGGCCCAGAGCGGAGCGAGGGCCGCCGGGGTGCCGATGGCGCCGAGGGCGACGTAGGCCGCCCGACGCCGGAAGTGCCCCTGCTCCTCGTCCTTGAGCAGGCGCTGGAGCGCGCCCACGGCCCGTCCGTCCCTCACCTCGGCCAGGGCGTCGACCACCGCGAGCAGCGGATGAGCCTGGCCGGTCGCCGGCGGCACACCCTCGAGGCGCTTCACGGCGTCAATCAGCGCGGGCACCGAGCGCTTGCTCTCGATCAGGCCGATGGCCATGGCGGCCACCTCCACCACGTAGGGGTTCTCCCACTTCAGGGCTGGCTCGATGGCGGGCAGCGCCTTGGCGCCGAGCCCGGCCAGCTTGAGGGCCAGGCCGCGCACCGGCTCCTTGGTCCCCCGCACCCGGTCCAGGAGCTCGCCGGCGAACTCCATGGGCGGGACGGTGCGACGCCGGGGACGGCGGCTCTTGTCGAGCCGGTAGGCGTAGATGTTGCCGTCCGCCCCGTCGAGGAACAGCATCTTCGCCGCCGGCAGCACCGAGCGGACGTCCATGTCCAGGGAGTTGGCCACGGCGAGGATCCGCCTGTTGTCGAGGTCGACGAGTCGGATGTAGCCGTTGCCGTCCTGGTGGCTGGAGAAGACGAAGGCCCGGTTCCCCACCGCCGCGCCGTGAAGGCTGCGCGGCTCGTCGGTGAAGCCCAGATCGAGCACGAAGGCCTTCTTCCCGTCGGGCTCGAAGGTGGTTAGCCGTCCGTCCCCCTCGACGGTGACCAGCCTGTTTCCGGCGAGGAACTTGCTCACCCGGGTGGAGCTGAGCTTGGTCTGCCAGAGCACCTTGCCCGCGCGGACGTCGATCACCGTCACGCCCGTGCCGCGCCAGCCCGCCTTGCGCCTCAGGGTAGTGACATAGAGCTTGCCGCTCATCAGGATCGGGGGCTCGAGCACACGGCCCTTGAGCCGGATCTGCCACTTGTAGTCGCCGCGGTCCGCCGTCAGCCCGAGCGCCACCCCATTGGAGCCGAGGTAGTAGACCCCGTCGGCGTCACCCTCGACGAAGGCCATCTTGCCCGGGAACTTCTTGCTCCACTCGACCTGTCCGCGCCTGGAGTCGACGGCCCAGAGGTAGACCCCGGGCTGGGCCTGGTTGTCGGCCACGCGGATCCAGGGCAGATAGATGCGGTGCTTCGAGCGGGCGAACCCGTTCACCGCCACTCCCTTGGTGCCCAGCCGCCACTTCATGTCTCCGCTCTGCGCGTCGAAGGAGTAGATGAAGCCGTCGTTGGCGACGAACACCCGCTGCTTGTAGATCAGCGGCGTGAAGGCGAAGGCCCGCGGCGACCGGGTGGGCACCGGCGTGTGCCACTTCACCTTGCCGTTGCCCGCCTCCACGGCGACCAGGCGCCGTCCGTGGTGGTCGTAGACATAGAGCACCGCGCCGAACAGGGCCATGCGCGGCGCGTAGGCGTTGGTCACCTTGGGCGCCAGCGACGCCGGCAGCGTCCAGGACCGGATCAGGGTCGGCAGCGTGTCGGGATGGACCGGTGCGGGCAGGTTCCGCTTGGCCGCGGCCGGGGCGCAGAGGCCCGCGGCCACCACCAGCACAGCGGCAGTAACGGTTCGTCGCACGTATTCCGGGGTCATAGCGCGGGGAATATCATGAAAAGCCCAAAAGTCCAAGGCCGCGACGGGGCTCGCGATCCGCCTAGCGTCGCTTCTTCCCCTTCTTCTTCTTCGTCTTCGTCGTCCTCGCCCGCTCCGGCCCCTTTCGGGGCGGGGGCTCCGTCCCCGGGCGTCGGGGCCAGAAGAAGAGGGCCAGCACGCCGAGCAGGCAGAGGTAGCCCAGCCAGTCCCCCAGGGCGACGTAGACCGTGTTGGCGCCCCTGAGCATCGCCGCCTCCCCGAGCAGGCCCACCGGCGGGACGCCGGGGTCGACCACAGGGTCGTAGCTCTTGGTGTGGCGGCCCAGCCGCCCGTTGGCGTCGATGAAGCCGCTCACGCCGGTGTTCACCGCGCGCACGAGGTCCAGGCGCAGCTCCACCGAGCGGTAGACCGCCAGGGCGAGGTGCTCCCAGGGCTCCGAGGTCTTGCCGAACCAGGCGTCGTTGGTCACGTTGACCAGCAGGTCGGGCTCGAGGGGCGCGAGGCGGCGGCCGAAGGAGGGGATGATGTCCTCGTAGCAGATCAGCGGCCCGATCTTCCAGTCGCGGAAGCTGAAGACCGAGACCTCGTCGCCCCGGTTGAAGTTCGAGGCCTCGGGGAACCACTTCTTGAAGCTCGGGATGTGCTTGTAGAACGGGATGTACTCGCCGAAGATCAGCAGGTAGTTCTTGTCGAAGCGTCCCGTGATGCGGCCATCCGGCTCCATCATCAGCGCCGAGTTCCAGGGGTACTTCTCGCCCCGCTTGAAGGTGATCGCGCCGAAGATCAGCGGCACGTGCAGCCCGCGCATCACCCGGTAGGGGTGGCTCTCGGGCCAGTCGGTGGTCATGTCGCGCTCGAAGGCGTAGGGGTAGGAGGACTCGGGCCAGACAAGCAGCTCGGCCCCCTTCTGCTCCAGCTCCCGGCTGACCTCGCGGTGGATCTCGAGGTGCTTGGCGGCGAGGGCGGCCCGCCCCTTCTCGACGATGCCGATGTTCGCCTGCACGATGCCGATCTTGACCTTGGGCGCTGCCGCGCGGCGGGCATCGATCTGGGCGATGCGCACGAAACCGAAGACGAGGGCGAGGGCGAGCACCGCGCCGCCCACGGCCAGCGGCCGCACGGGCCAGGGGCGGGCCTCGCCCTGTCGACGCTCCAGCCAGGTCCCGACGACGTCATAGAGCATGCCGTTGGCCAGCATCATTAGAAAGGTCACGCCCAGGGGCCCGGCGAGCTCGGCGACCTGGATCACCGGGATGACCCAGGCCTGGGTGATCGCCAGGTACCAGGGGAAGATGAACGGCATGATCAGCTCCATCGCGGTCATCGTCACGGGGACGACGAGCGTCATCGGCAGCTGCGGCTGGCGCAGCTGGACGCGCTTGACGATGTAGCCGAACAGGCCCCAGTGCAGCCCCTGGTAGGCCGCGAGCAGGAGGAACAGGAGAAGTGCCGGCAGCCAGTGCATGTGGCCGAAGCGCATGAGCAGGATGGTGATCCAGTAGAAGCCGCCGGCGTTGGCGGTGAAGCCGCAGAGCCAGCCCCAGAGGAACGCCCGCCGCGGCGTCAGGTCGGGCGCCCGGAGCACGAGCAGGAGCGGCAGGAAACCGACCCAGCCCAGGGGCCAGATGTCGAAGTCGGCGCAGGCCAGAAAGAGCAGCGCGCCGCTGCCCGCGGCGGCGGCGAGGCGGAGCAGCCAGCGCCTCATCCCGGGGTACCTCCCACGCGCCCTCGAGGCGGTCTCATGCGCCGGGCCACTTGAGCTTGAGCGCCCGGGGCAGCAGCTGGAACGTGGCCGGCAGCCGCCCCGGCGCCTCGCCGTCGACGTCGAGCAGGATCGCCTCGTCGGGATCCACCGGCTCGGCCTCGACGCGCGCGGCGCGGGCGAAGCGGACCTGGGGCAGATCGAGGTGCGTGCCCTTGTACACCCGGCCCATCCTGAACAGGATGTCCCACATCGTGAGCGGGCCGAGGGTCACCACGTCGAAGCGCCCGTCGTCGAGCTCCGCCTGCGGCGCGATCCACATCCCGCCGCCGAAAAACTGCCCGTTGGCCACCGCGATGTTGTGCAGGGTGACCTCCTGCGGCGCCCCGCCGTCCAGGCGCAGCCGGGCGCGCTGGGGTCGAAAGCGCCGCATCGCCCGCAGCGTGGCCACGCCGAACGAGATCTTCCCGCCGAGGACCTTCGTCGTCGTGTTGACCAGCTGGTCCACCACGCCGCCGATGCCAAAGCTGGCGATGTTCACGAAGTGCCTCACCCGGCTCGCGCCCTGGTTGTCGACGTAGTGCAGGCGGCCGACATCGATGGTGCGCACGCCCCGCCCGCGCAGGCTGGCCGCGCCCTCGGCGAGCTTCTTCGACGCCTTGATCGTCTTGCGGAAGTCGCCGCCCGTCCCGTAGGGCAACACCCCGAGCACCACCTCGGGGGCCACCGGCCCCTGGTCGGTGAACAGGCCGTCCACCACCTCGCCGATGGTCCCGTCGCCCCCCATGGCGACCACCATCTCGTAGCCCTGCTCCGCCGCGGCGCGCCGCGCGATCACGCTGGCGTCACCCGCCCGGGCGGTGAAGGCGTGCTCGAAAGGCCCGAAGTGCTCCTCGATGGTTTGGGAGAGAGAGGCCCAGCGGCGTCCGAGGGTGCCGTTGGCCGACTGGGGGTTGGCCACCACCAACGTCCGATAGCTCGCCGACATGGCTCGCAGACTACCCATTTTTTCCGGGCGCCGCCAGCCAAGCATGCGCGGTGCGCCGACGTGGCGGCGAGCGCAGGGGAAAGGTGGCGCGGCAGGTGGCGAGCCGCGCACGCCGTGCTGCACGCGCCAACAGGAACGTATTGCGTGTCATGGCTTACCATGAGAAGGTGGCGATGTAGGTGTGTTCCCTACGGAGGTCGTCATGGTGTGGTCGGGGCGCCGATACCTCGGTTGGCTGCTCTTGTTGCTCGCGGGCTGTCAGAGCGCGGGCCCCCTGCCCTCCACACGCACGGCCCGTCCCGTCGAGCTCCAGGGCAGTCTGCAGCTTGTCGACGGAACGCCGGTGCCGCGCGCCGAGCTGACGGTGACCTGTGGCAGGACCCGGCTCGCGGTCCGGACCGACCGGCAGGGGCAGTTCACCTTGCGCGGGGTGCCCGAGGGGGAGTGCCGCGTCGTCTGTCCCGAGGCCCGGCTCGACGAGTGGCTGCGGGCGAGCCGGAATCTGCTCCTCGGCCGAACGGCCAGGCTGGACGTCGTGGTCACGGTCCCCCCCGTGCACCGGGTCTCCCTCCGCACCGGCGACCGGGTCTGGGACTACGACGAGACGCTCCCGGCCCGCTGGGGGACCCCCGCCGCCCGGACGACGAAGAGGACGCCACGGGCCTGGATGCCGCTGGCCTTCCGCGGCCAGCCGCTCGGCGGCGAGATGAAGACCGTCCCGCTGCTCGACCCCGAGCACCACCTGACCACCCTGCGGCTCGACGCCCCGCGGACGCTGGTCCACCTGGCGACCTGCGATGATCGCGCGTCGAAGCAGGTCGTGGATCGCCTGACCCGGCTCGCCGAGGGTCGGGCGGCCACCGGCCTGCGCGCGATCTCGATCCAGACCGATCCCTGCGGCAAGACGAAGCTCCC
>Ga0316576_10000893_pt1 | contig 15194 bp, 15 predicted proteins | sample S0NA_FD_203075 | JGI IMG/M metagenome (GOLD analysis project Ga0316576, IMG submission 203075) | Rhizosphere microbial communities from salt marsh grasses in Alabama, United States - S0-2_050615r3r5 | ecosystem: Host-associated > Plants > Roots > Rhizosphere | place: USA: Alabama | collected... | reverse complement strand
CGTATTTGGCATCTTTTGGATCGTATTTCAATCCTTTATAGCGTTTGGCAAAATACCGTTCCGAAACTACGTTTCCCTTTGGGTACCTTTTCCAATGATTGACCTCTAATTGATTCTACGCGAAACGCTATTTTAATTGCGTTTAGATTGCAGTCCGTCAGCTATGATAAAAACAGATGGGATCAACTGCCTATTGTTTCTCTATCTGCAGCCGAATTTGGTTCAGTTATAAGATTTTCCGCGCGAGCGAAAGCACTCGAAAAAAAATATGAAAGAGATATCGATCAATCTGCCGGGAACGGCAACCGCGGTTATATAGATTTTTAAGAAAATTTTATTGCCAAGGCATGATCGGGGTACAACGTCGTGAAACTTGTCGCCGGGGGTACGGTGGATAGTTGGCGAAAGCCGTTGTTTGACTCGTTACAGGATTATTGATACTATCTCACGGGTCGGGGTTTCTTTTCTTCTATATTGGCCGCTATACGCCTGTTCTGGCACACTGAGACGACCAAAATCGTTTAGAAGCGGTCACTAATTTAACAAGTGCTTCAAAGGATGGGAGTATGCTGAAAATAGCCGTTACCTACATCGCATTCGCCGCGGTACTGGTCGTCTATGGCGCTCAGGTCTGACCGTTTCTGGTCGGCCTCGGGTATCCAAAGGCCGCAGGAACGATTTCCGCCGCCGTGGCCCTGTTGCTGCCGCTGCGTCTGTATCTATTCCGCAGAACCGCCCGGGAAATGATCGCTGACGATTCTGCGGAGCACCCCCATTATCGTCTTTCCTGGAAAGGGTTTGTTGCGGATTTGACTGTCTGGTCCGCAATCGGACTGCTTGTTGCCGCTGTTTACTACTTCTACTACGGGGCGTTTTTTTCCACCGCCATCAAGATAATTATCGCCGGATTTTTCTTCGGCATCTTTGGCGGGATGCTCGGTTTTCTGGACACCGAGGCTCAGTTCATAACGGTTTTGGAGAACTCGAAGCACCGCGTTGAATCACCGCGCAAAATGCTGTTGACCGTCAGTAAAAAAATGGCGTTCTTCATGGCCACGATGACCTTTTTCATGGCTTTTGTCATCCTGATGGTCGTGCTGCTGGATATCTATTACCTCGGGGGAAAGCAGGGTTTTTCCGACCAGAGTATTTACTGGGCCGTTTTCAAGGAGATCCTGTTCGTGTTTGTGGCCACAATGACAGTCAGCATGATCATCATCAAGCGGTACTCCCGCAATCTCAAGCGGGTCATCAATATTCAGCTCCAGGTGTTGGAGGAGGTTACCAACGGCAACTACGACACCCGGGTTCCCCTCGTCAGCAACGATGAGTTCGGCCAGATTGCCGCGAAAACCAATGACCTGATCGTCGGGTTGCAGGAGCGGGATATCTGCTACATGAGTTTCGGTAAATACGTCACGCCCGAGATCCGGGACCGCATCCTCAGCGACCACATTCCGGTGGACGGCGAACGTACCGAAGGAACCTTGCTGTTTTCGGATCTGCGGGACTTCACCCGCTATGTGGAAAAAAATGAACCCGAAGAGGTGATCCGGAGCATGCGGGCGTATTTTACGGCTATGGAAAAGGCCATTCGCAAGTACCACGGATTGGTGCTGCAGTACGTGGGGGACGAGATCGAAGCGGTTTTCGGCGTGCCCATCAGCCTGGACGATCACCCCGATCTGGCCGTGCAGGCCGCATTGGAAATGCGCCAAGCGCTCGATGAGCTGAACCGTGAACGCATCCGGGACGGCAAGGAACCGTTCCGGCACGGTATCGGCATTCACACGGGAAAGCTGCTGGCCGGCAACACCGGAAGTCATGACAGGCTGTCGTATGCGCTCATCGGCGGCACCGTCAACCTCGCATCCCGTATCGCCGACTTAAATAAAACGTTCGCCTCGGATATCCTGGTAAGCGAGAACACCGTAAAGCGGATGAAAAAGGAATTTACGATGACAGCGGAGCCGGAGCAGATGGTAAAAGGGTATTCCGATCCCATTACCGTGTACCGGGTGGACACATGAGATCTATGCACGACTTGCATTTGGAACCGCGACGAGGACGATGACTGCAACCCAGCAAAACGATGACAACCAAGAGAGGCGGCGGGGCTCATTGGGAACCTTTGCCGGCGTGTTTACACCCAGCATTTTGACGATTCTGGGCATCATTCTGTTCTTGCGCCTGGGGTACGTTGTGGGCGGCGCCGGGCTGGGCTGGGCGTTGGTCATTCTGGTGCTGGCCAACGGTATATCCATTCTGACAAGCGTGTCCCTGTCGGCGATCGCCACCAACATACGCGTCAAGGGCGGCGGAGACTATTATCTCATATCCAGGACGCTGGGACTGGAATTCGGCGGGGCGATAGGCGTCGTGCTTTTTCTGGCGCAATCGGTTTCCATCGGCTTTTACTGCATCGGTTTCGGTGAAGCTGTTGGCAACATGTTTTCAGGAACCGGCAGCGTTCTGCAATCACCGCAAGTGATTGCCGGAATCGCCCTTCTCTTTCTGTTCCTGCTGGCTTGGCTCGGTGCGGACTGGGCCACCAGGTTTCAGTACGTCGTTATGGCAATTCTGGCCCTGGCACTGGTTTCCTTTTTTACCGGAGGCCTCATGCGATGGGAGACCGCCAGGTTGATCGAGAACTGGAGCGCTCCTGAGGCCGGTTCCGGCTTCTGGATCCTTTTCGCCATTTTCTTTCCGGCCGTGACCGGCTTCACCCAGGGGGTCAGCATGTCAGGCGACCTGAAAGATCCGGGAAAAAGCCTGCCCCTGGGCACCTTTGCAGCCGTCGGCATATCGATTGTCATCTATTTTCTGGCGGCCGTGGTCCTGGGTGCAGCGACCCCGCAGCGGGATCTGATGGGGAACTTCGACGCCATGAAACAGGTTGCCCTGTTGGGGGGACTGGTCACGGCGGGCGTTGTCGCCGCTACCCTGTCTTCGGCCATGGCGTCTTTCCTTGGCGCCCCCCGTATTCTGCAGTCCCTGGCCGGGGACCGGATCTTCACCTTTTTATTGCCCTTTGCCAAAGGGGCCGGACCCGACGACAACCCGCGACGGGGGGCCCTGCTGTCCGGCGGCATAGCTGCGGCGACCATTGCCTTGGGAAAACTCAACCTGATCGCACCGGTGGTTTCCATGTTTTTCCTGGTGTCTTACGGCCTATTGAATTACGCCACCTTCTTTGAGACGCGCACCGGCAGCACCGCTTTCCGGCCCAGGTTTCGATTTTACGACGGGCGTCTGAGTCTTTTGGGTGCACTGGCCTGTTTCGGGGTTATGCTGGCCATCGACCTGACAGCCGGGCTGGTGGCACTGACAGTGCTTTTTTCAATTTACCAGTATTTAAAACGTACGGCCGGACCCGCCCGCTGGGCGGACGGCAAGCGTTCATATCATCTTCAACGCGTGCGTGAGCACCTTCTGGCAGCCGCTGCCGAGCCGGAGCACCCCCGTGATTGGCGTCCGCAGCTGCTGCTTTTCACCGACAGCCCAGGCAAAAGAAAGCCGCTCGTCCAGTTGGCCCGGTGGATCGCCGGCGACAGCGGATTGGTCAGTGTCGTCAGGGTCGTAAGGGAACAGGGTGCAAAGGGATTGAAGCGACAGCAGGAAATCCGGGCGGATCTGGAAAGGGAGATGGCCGTTTACGGATCGGACCTGTTTCCCCTGGTGGTCAGGTCGGAAGATTTCGACCAGGGGGTGGACATGCTGGTGCAGGCTTCGGGGATCGGCCCCTTGAAACCCAACATGATTCTCTTCGGCTGGCCGTCGGCGGAGAAACTGGAGGGGCCGCACATTTACAGGACCCTTTACGACCGGCATCTCAAGACAGTGTTCCGTCAGGGCCGCAGCATTATTATCCTGGATGCCAAAGCGGATGCCTGGTCGAAGATGGATGCCACCCCGGAGGTCGAGCGCAGGGTGGATGTGTGGTGGTGGAACGATGCCACCGGGCGGCTGATGCTGCTGCTGGCGCATCTTTTGACACGGCATAAAGACTGGGATCAGGCCCGCATCCGCATTCTGCATGCGGGCCACCGGGAGGGAGACTTCCCCGGACAGGGCGGGCTGAGCACCTTTCTCGAGGAGGTGCGTATCGAGGCCGAGGCCGTCGAGATCGTCAATTCCGATGCGGAAACGATTGCCGCCTGGTCAAAGGATGCCCCTCTGGTCTTTGTCCCGTTTCAACTGAAACACGACCATTCCGTGGACCCGTTCGGGAATCCCATCGAGGAACTTCTCGGCCGGCTGCCCTCCACCGCGCTGGTGCTGGCGGCCGAAGACATTGTTCTGGATGCGGAGCCGGAGGAGGGCCAGGCCGGAGAGATGGCCAGCGTTCGTGATCAATTGTCGGCGGCGGAAAAGCGGGCCCGGGAGGCGGAAAAAGCCGCCGAGAAGGCTTCCCAGGCGTTCGACGAAAAATTGAAGGGGTTGGCGAAGGCCGAATCGCGAAAAGAGCCGGAGAAAATCGAAAAAGCCAGAAGACAAGTGTTTGCAGCCGAAGAGGAGGCGGAAAAGGCCTCGCGGAAAGCCGCCAAAGCCGAAGCCAAGGTGAAAAATGCGCTGCGCGAGGCCGAGGAGTCGGGAGCCGTTTTGCCGGAAGATGACGAGCATACATCGGATGACCGGTAGAAAAGGGGACGGCATCGACCCGCGACAGCCGGCATCTTCCCTGTCGCCCGCTGCAGGATGGGCAAAGAATCGAATTAGACCGAATCACCACGGGAAATATTCAATACAAAACGGCCACGGTGTGGCCGGGTGGGTTTACAAATATGGCGGAAATAAAGAGCACGCTCGATTTGGTGATGGAGCGCACGAGGCATTTGTCCATGTCTCCGGAAGAGCAGGCAGCGCAACGGGCGCACGATTTTGAAAAAAGGTTGCAGGGGCTGTTGCAAAAATACAGCGATGATGCCGTGTCGTTCGATGAATTTCGGGAAAAACTGGCGGCACTGCAGAACGACCAGCAGGTGGACGGGTGTCAGGCGCTGCTGGAGGCGCTGGGCTCCTGGATCGATCCAGCCGGCGACAACGCGCGCTGGCTGCGGATAGTGGAATTTCTTAATCCCCCCGCCCTGGCCGGCCTGAAAGCGGTTCTTGCGGCATACCGCGAAAAAAGGGATGTTCTGCTGGAAGAAACCGGCCGTAAGCGGCTCGATGACCTTTTCAACGGGCAAGGCATCCGCGGCTCGGCCGTCGTGCCCAACCCGGCCGCCGACAACGCGTACCGTGATAGCCTGGCCGCCTTGACACGGGAAACGCTACGCGGCATGGAGAAAGCGCTGCAGGGCACAGGCTGAAACCGCGGCCGCGATGAACGGCCACCATCCAACCCGATCAACCTTTCCATTTATTTAGATAGGGTCCAAGGGGTCCAAAGCGCATAGGTCATAGTCGAGAGCATGCCATGAGCTATGAGCCATGAGCGCATTTCTCGGATCCTTATGGGGAACCATGCAAAGAGGGTTTTCAGACGGGGATGGATGCAAACGCACGCGTCCCCCGGGAGAGCCTTAAATATAACCGAACCACATCCGTTCGACCTGTTCGAAGTTGGCCCTGACCGCCTCGGCTCCGGAGACCACATCGCCGTGGCCGGAAAGCAGCCACCCTGCATCCAGAGTGGACAGGCCGCGGATGCTTTCCTTGAGCAGGCTGCCGTTTCCACCGGGCAGATCCGTCCGCCCCAGGCCGTTCTTGAAAATAACGTCACCGGAAAAAAGTGCCTTTTCCTGCGGCCAGTAGACGGCTATCGATCCGGGAGAGTGCCCGGGGGCGTGAACCACCTGCAGGGCAATGTCGCCGACCTCGAGCACACCTTCCTTCAGAAAAAAATCGGGCATAAATTGTTCCGGGTCGATGGGCACGGCGCTTTTCAGGTAGGCGGCCATTTTCCGAACCAGTTGCCATTCCTCGGCATGCAGGGCGAACAGGGTGCTGCCACCGAACAGGCTGACGGCTTCGACGTGGTCCGGGTGGGCATGGGTGCAGATTACCAGGTCGATGGCGTCGAGGGACAGGCCCGCCTCCCGCAAGCCCCGGCGGACATGGTCGAAATGGGCCGCATGGCCCGGGTCGATGAGGATGTTCTTTTCCCCGGAGCGGATCAGATAGGTGTTGCAGTTGTTGGCGGCAGGCGAGTTCCACAGGTATGCGTGCAAATTGGGTGTCAGTTCCATTGATCCGGCCTCGATAAATTGTTCAGATTAAGAGATGGCGTTTTTTTCAAGAATGCCGTTTTTCATGACAACCTTGACGCTATCGGGCTGGCCGAGGATCGATATGTCTTCCAGCGGGTTTCCCTCCACCACGACGATGTCGGCAATCTTCCCCGGTTCGAGCGTTTCGATCTGATCTTCCCTCTTCATCAATTCCGATCCCGCTCGCGTTCCGGCCACAGTGGCTTCCATGGGGCTCAACCCGGCCGCCGTCAACCTTTCAAATTCCATTCCGTTCATGCCGCACGGGCAGATCGTCGGGTCGCCAAGAAAGCCCGCCCCCAAGCCGATCTTGACACCGGCTGCAATTGCCTTCCGTTTATCGGTAATTTAATAACATTTACAATGATTTATTCATATATGTCAAGCGGTTGTGGCGATCCTTTTGTCCGGTTATCTGGTATTGCGAAACCCTTCCAGCATGTTGGGATGGTGGATTTCATCTTCCTGGTCGATAATGTGACAAACACGGCATTGGCCGTTGGAACCGATGGGGTAGGGGGTCCCCTGATACTGAAGGGGCTGCAAGTTGTCGATATCTTCCCCGAAAGGGTTTCTGGCCGGATAGATGGCGTGAGCGGCACCGTGGCATGCCGTGCAAACGAGACCGGCGTCGTCTGTGCGGTTATGGTAAAGCCGATCGGCCGTCGCTGTCCAGGCGCCGTATGCCACCTGATCGGTTTCAGGGGGGTGGAAATCGACATGACAATTCAGGCAGTCCGGCAGGTTGACCCAGGGGATCCGGGGCCGGATTTGGCTTGGTGATTCAACGGCCCTGGGTGCCAGATGCGCCATCAGTTTTTTCGCGGGTTCGTCTTTACCGGCCTTTTTTTCGGCAGTCAGCAGGCTCAGGGCGTGTTCTTCCAGGCTGAAGTGGCAGTTGACGCAGGTGAGTTCGATTTCACGGTGGATGCCTCTAAAGCTTTGAGTCAGGCCGACGGGCGAGGACGCATGACAGGTGCCGCAGGCCTCGTCCCCCATATCGCCAAGATAATTGGCGTGGAATCCGTGCATGGCGGCCGAGAGGTTCAAGCGTTTGGGGTCGCCTGTAACACCGGGGAGGTTTCCGGAATGACACGACTGGCACAAACGGGGCCGGCCCTTTTTTGCCGCCGCAAGCAGGTCGGTTCGGTTGATCCGGTCGTGGACCTCCAGGATGTTGGCGGCGGTTTCGTCGCTGATACCTGCCCGGCCGTCCACGCGCCAGGGGCCGCCGTGGCACGTTCGGCAGCCCATTTCCGTCGACACGGGCAATACCAGTGACGTTTGCGCCAGGCGCTTTCCGGTTTCCACTTCACGGGCCTCCAGTTTGAAAAGGGGATAGGGGTTGAAGGACCCGTTGCGGCGGTAAGGGGTCACCGGCAGTTCATCCGCGCCGTAAGCCATGGTTTCATTGTCGAAGCGCAGCGTCCCGTTGATGGTGTTGCCTGTAAGGCCGGTGCCGCCGGGCAGCACCTTGCCTGTCAGCGACTTCGATTGTTTCCAGAAGTCCACATGTGCCGCAGGATTGTCATGGTCGTTCCCCACGGCGTAGGTGATCGCCACATCTTCGGTGACGATTTCGGGCGTCTCGCCGCGCCTGATCAGCTGGGCGCGGATGGAACCGGTAGGCGGCCCAAGGGACCAGAAGGCATTACAGTCAGACATGATCTGCATACCGCTTTTACTCCAGGCCAGAAGCACATATGCTGACGTTTCCGAATCAAAGGCTTCCGGGGTTACTTCCAGCGGAATTATGGGCTTCTGTTTTGCGATGGGGGCGGTTTTACCGTGCAGTCCCTCGACAAGATAGCGCGCCAGGGCGCGCCGTTCGTCAGCGGTGCCCATGAAAGGCGGCATGTATTGCAGAATTTTTCCCTGTCCGGCCAGCTGGGCCTGCATGCCGACACGTGAAAAGTGGGCGGTTCGCGGAAGAATGTCGTTCATGGGGCCGCCGATGGAATGGCAGCCGGAGCAGGCGATCCTGAAAATTTCCCGGCCGGCTTTCATTTCATTGGCCGGGGTCAGGCGACGGCTCCGGACCCAGCGTGCACTTTTCAAGAGGCCCTCCCGGTTGATAGCGGCTTCCTGACCGACCCGCACCGATGTCGAGTAGGTGTGCCCGAGGATGAGGTAGGGCCGCCTGCCCGCCTCTCTGATCCATTCGAACGCTCCCATGTAGACGAGCCCCAGGACAAGGCACAAAAAGGCAGCTGTCACCTGGAGGTTTGCAGGTATCCGCAGGCGCAAGATCATGGCCAGAATCAGCAGGACCGGCAAGAGTCCGCCGAAAACGGACAGGGCCGGAACAATTTCCGGGGAATGGCCCCGAAGCATGATCCTGGCACTTTCCGGCAGTACGGAATAGTACCACAGGGCGGCAAGCACCATGACCGGCAGGGGGAAGATCAGCCACCGGCTGCAGTAGCCGAGCAGCCGGTTTCTGAAACCGGCATCGGCAAGGAACACCGCCGTCAGAAACCCGAAAATACCGGCTAAAAACAGGGAAAGCGCCGTGCGGAAAAAAAGAGCCGGCAGCATGGAGGGGTTGAAAAAGCCGTTCCAGAAACTTCCGGTCTTCAGCCATTCGCCGGGGGTTAGCATGAAATCAATGATGCCGTTAACGAAAAAGAGAGAGAGCCAGGCAAAAATAAAATAGAGCCACCCGATTTTGAGATGCGACGACCGGTCGATGTTGTCGAAGCGGTAGTAGTAAAGAAAGAGAGCGACTATTTCCCCCAGGAAGCAGACCCACTCCGTGGCCCAGCCAAAGAGAAAGGTGTGCACCAGGGTGGATGTGACAGTGGGACTCAACAGGGAGATGGTGAACCAGATGCCGACCCCGGTGATGCCGCCGAACACCATGGTCAATAAAAGAAAGAAACGGGTGTGCGACCGGACGTAGGCCAGGAGGCGTTCGTCCTTTTCGCGATAGGCCTTCATTTCGGTCAGGACCAGAAAAAGCCCGCCACCGACGGCAAAATGGGCGACATAAACGTGCAAAACCGCGATGACGACCATCAGCAGGCCGCCGCCGGAAAAAGCCAATTCCCACACCGGATAGTTCATGAGGCCGCCTCCGGTTTTTTTCCGAACGCCAGTTTGAGCATGTACGTGACGCCGACAGCGCCGATGCCGAGGGCAACCAGAAACAATACCAGAGAACCGTACTGGGGAACGACCTTCAGAGTGGAGAGCGTGAAATAGGGCTCCAGACTGGATGTGCGCAAGTGGTCGCGCATGATTACCATGCATGCAATGGTCAACACGGTCGAGACAACGCAAGGTTTCGTTTGGTTCCGGAATGAAAACACGAGGGAGAGGATCGTTCCCGTAAGTCCCAGTGCAAAGGATGTGGTCGCGACGGAGGACCCTCCCATGAAAAGGCCGGTCAGATGGCGGGGGAGGGACGCAAGCCACCAGGATCCCACGACGAACTGCAGCAGGGTGGCGCCGGCGAACCAGCGCAGCCCCTGTTCGATATGCCGGTGGTGCCGGCTGTTGCCCCCGCGGCCTTTCACCTCCCACACAAGGGCCAGGAACAGGCCGCCGACGGCAACGGCGGACAGGACAACGTGCAGGTATCGCGGGGCCAGCGTGGGCTCGGAAAGGTTAAGCAGGAGGCCGTTGGGGGCGTCGAAATATCGGGGCCATTTTTCCGGCGAGAGCATCATGGTCATGTTGTTTGAAAAAAAGAAGCCGATGATCAGCAGGATGGCGACGGTCAGCCCCATGAAGACGATTCTGGCCGAACCGACGGCGTCGAAGCGATAATGATAGAGATAAGCGCTGTAATAAGCGATGATCAAAAGGGCGATAATGGAGAGCCAGTAGACGGCCATCATTATCGAGCTGGTGTAAATGAACTGACCGTACAACGCCTGGATGAAGAGCAGGGGCGCCACCCCCATGTTGACGGTAAAGGCGATGGCATAGGGCAGTTTCGAACCGATTTCCCGGTTGCTTTCCCCGGTCCGGGAGGCGGTGAAAACAGATTGGGCCAGGGCAATGATACCGATGCCCAGCATGGTGTTCATGCAGAGAAGATGCAGCAGAAAGGTGCTCAAGAGTAAAAGCTTGAGCCACCCCCAATGCACGGGAATGGCGTCGGCCGCCGGAATGAGTGTTGCGGGGTCCATAGTCAATTTCTATAACGTTTTAAAGCGTTTTCTGCAAATTCAGCGACCCCTTTTTGATGAAAATCCTGATGCCAATAGAGCGAGATCTTCGTCTGATCGCTCAACAGGTTTTCCAGTGTTGCACGTACGGATCTTTCCCGTATGGCACCGGCTGTCAGGGCGGCAAGGCCCCTGTGTTCGGCATCGGTGGATTGCAGGTGGGGCAGGAGAAACGGTCCCGCGTCCATGACCAGCGCCGGCCGGGTGTCAGCCAGCCTCGCCAGTCCCCACAACAGCCCTTTCTGCAGTTCCGCATGTTCGAGAAAATTTCCGTCCGGGTTGATGTAGGAAACCAGTATGCGGTGATATTCATCGGCCAGCCTTCGATGGCAAGCGGTTATTTCGCCCATGGCTTCCGGCGATCCCCAGCCGATGCCACCGGATTCATCGTTCAGATTCCATATCAGGCGGCGCATGACGATTCGGGACGCTTCCATGTCGGTATGGGCCAGATTCGATACAACCGCTCCCATGGCGGAGACCGCATGCCATTTTATCGGGGGGCTCATGTGGTACAGGCAACCGAAAAGGGCGTTGACAACCTGCCTGGCGGGCATGGCCGTCAGGCAGGCCAGGCTTTGCCGCAGGTCGGGAGCGGAGAGGTATTCAAGGATCTCTTTTTTTAGCTGTCTGGTACCCATAAATTTTCACGCCCAAACGGGCACAACGAAGCATAAAACAAGGGACTATATGGAAATGTCATAACTATCTTCTAAACAATAGAAAATGAAAATTTATAAAATAAAAGCGCTAAAAATAGGCGTCCGGTGTCTCGGCTTTAACGTGGTGCCTTTAAAAGCGACATGAAACTGAATTTTGAGGTTGAGGCCTGTTTTTAATGAAGGTGTCCTAGAAGGATATGACGTCGAAACCATCCTGGATGTAGCCGGACATGGACGGATGCCCGTGCATGTCGTCCAGCAGTTCCAGTCCTTCCGTCTTTACGACGTCCAGCGTACCCATTTTTCCCGCACAGGCCTTGCAGGCACCGGCGACAAGCCCGGCAGCCCTGGTTTTTTCCCACAACCCGTGCAGGGGATTGTCGGTTTGGGCGAGGGCCGGGAGCAGCCCGGTGGCCGCCCCTTCGACGACCACCGCGGCCTGGTAGCCTTTGGCCTTCATGTCCAGGGCGTTCAGCAGCACGTGGATGAAGCACATGGGATCACCGTTGAATACAAACAGTGCGATTTTTTTCATAACTCAACTTTCCCGACAATCAATAAAACCGTGGCACACGATTTTATTCCCAGTAGATACAATCTTCCGGGCAGTATTTTATGGCGTCGTCGACGTCGTCGACAGGATATACATCGAGCTCGGCGACCTCGATGTATCCGGCGTCGTTCATCCTGAAGACTGATGGCGCCACGGCGATGCACCCCTCACAGAGCGTGCAGCGTGCGATATCAACCGCAGGCTTGCGCAACGGCCTGTCCAATCTCTTTCCCGTAGTTATAGCAAGCCGCCAAGGCGTCGGCATCGGGGATGTACTGGATTTTCATGCCCGGTTCGACGATATCGAACTTCATGGCCTCGAGTTCATCCCTGATCAGTTTGACCGACTCGCCGCTCCAGCCGTAGGAGCCGAAGACACCGCCGATTTTATTAATCGGTTTCAACCCTTTCATGTAGCACAGGGTGTCGGCCACCGTGGGGAACATTTGGTTGTTGAGCGTCGGGGAGCCGACGACAACGGCCTTGGCGTCCAGCACCTCGGTCATGATGTCGCTGCGATGGCTGCTTCTGATGTGGATGGGCCGGACGTACACCCCCTGATCGGCGATTCCCTTGGCAATGGCTTCCGCCATCTCCTTGGTGCTGTTCCACATGGTGTCGTAAACGACAACCGCTTTTTTTTCGGCCGCCTGTTCGCTCCACCGGGCATAGGCGTCGATGATTTTGGCCGGATCCCTGCGCCAGATGATGCCATGGTCCGGGCAGATCATGCCGATTTCCAGTCCCAGATCCGTCACTTTGGAAATCAACTTGAGGATGAGCGGGGAATAAAGCATCAAAATATTCGCGAAATATTTTTTGGCCTGATACATGATTTCATCACCGGCCGTGTCATCGAATTTTTCGAAACCGGCATAGTGCTGCCCGAATCCATCGCTTGAAAAAAGGATTTTATCTTCTTTCAGATAGGTAAACATGCTGTCCGGCCAGTGGATCATTCTCGTTTCGAGGAAGGTCAGGGTCCGTTGACCGAGGCTCAATTCCTGGCCGGTTTTTACCGGTTGATAGTTCCATTTTTGCGGGAAGTGTTTGGCCAGGTTCTTGGCCCCCATTTTGGAGCAGTAAAGCGGCTTTTCCTCGCCGATGCGGTGCATGACCCGCGGCAGGCCGCCGGAGTGGTCCATTTCCGTGTGGTTGCTGACAACGATGTCGATCTTGGCCGGGTCGACCACCCTGGCGATGTTGGCGAGAAGCTGATCGGCAAAGGGGGCTTTGACGGTGTCGATCAGCGTGATTTTTTGATCCATGATCAGATAGGCATTGTACGTGGTGCCGGCATAAGTCGAATAACCGTGAAAGTCGCGGATGTTCCAATCCGCGACACCGACCTCGTAAATGCCTTTGGCGATTTCGACAGGTACCATGTGTTGACCTCTGTAGTGGCGATTGACAATGTCCGGGCGCTTTTCACCTCGAACGTCAGTAAAACGGCGACAACGTCCCGGACGATTGTCAGGTTAGGGAAGAGCGCCGCGGACGATGCTATTCTTCTTTTTCAAAGTCGTCTTTGGAGGCACCGCAAATAGGGCACTCCCAATCGTCCGGTACATCTTCCCATTTCGTCCCGGGAGCGACGTCGTTGTCAGGGTCCCCCTCTGCCGGGTCATACACATAGCCACAGATGGTGCATACATACTTATCCATTTTTTTCTCCTTTTGCTGCGGGTTCACGCCTCGATTTCCGATACAGGAAGCTTCGGCGCATGGATTAAAAGGTTTGTGCGCTAAACGCTTTTTTAAGGGGCTATCGAAGCCAACAAAAAATGCCGGCTTTTACCGATCGCACCCGACGATTCATTTCAAAATGACGAACACACTCCTGCTACCCTTAGAACAGGATGCCTATTTTTTCAAGTCGGGCAGCCATCATTCACCCCAAAGGCTTGAACAATTTTTTCCCGGCACCGCAGATGGGGCACTTCCAATCATCGGGCAGATCCTCGAACCGGGTTCCCTTGGGAATTTTCCCCTTTCTGTCACCCTTGTCAGGATTGTAGATGTACCCGCAGTTGACTGTCTGGCACTGATACATTTCTTCCGGTTTTACCATTTTTTTCTCCTGATTGATGTCGGTTTTGATATCGTCAATACTCGCTCACAAGTTCGGAAACTTTTTTTTCTATTCGGTCACGGACCTCGTTCATGAACGCGAGCGGCTTTTCAGACGGATCCGGGAGATCCCAATCCAATCGCTCCACCCCCGGAATATAGGGGCATTCTTCACCGCAGCCCATGGTGACGATTATTTCCGGCTTAGATGTTTCGATGACCTGATTCAGCTCGCGGGGCCGGTGGAAGGCCATATCGATGCCTTTTTCAGCCATCGCCCGAACCATCAACGGGTTTAACGCTTGCACCGGTGCACTTCCGGCCGTCATCACATCCAGACGGTCGCCGCCGAGGATTGTGGCAAACGCACCGGCCATCTGGCTGCGGCATGCATTTTCCCTGCAGGCGAAGAGGATCTTTTTGCGTGGTTCGGCCGGTACCAGTTTATCGGCGATGAACGTTTCGATATCTTCGTCGAGGCCGGGGACCTTGAGCATGGCTTGCCGGTCCTCGACATTGCGATAGGTAATGCTGCCGGCGAAGTCGGCGTCGATTGCATCGAAAAAATATTTGGCCACCAAATGCACGCCATCGAAGAGCTGGCGCCCGCCGCTGCCTCCCATGGAAAGCAAGCACCCCTTGCGGCGTTTTTTCAAGGGGTCGGAAAGCCTGAAGCGGTATTTTCTCGACCAGAGCGTTTGCGACCGATCGATGAGTGCTTTTATCTGAGCGGTGACATTGTAAAAAAAGACCGGTGAAGCCAGCACAACGATCTCCGCCTCCCTCAGCAGGTCGTAGATTTCACCCGTCATGTCATCATCGTCAATAATGCAAACCCCTTTTTTTTCGCAATACCCGCATCCCCGGCAGGGTTCGATGTTTTTTTTCGGCACGTCGACGGTGACGGTTCGCATACCCTGTGCCTCGATGGCATCCATGAAGCGGGACAAGAGATAGTTCGTGCTCCCATTTTTTCGGGGGCTGCCTTGTAGACCGAGTGCGAGCATGGGGGACCCTTTATAGCGTTTGACAGAATAAGGTTTCGAAATCAAATCATAAAATCGTGGTACACGATTTTATTTTACGTGACATTTGGAACAGGTCGTCGGGCCACTGGGATTGCCGGCCCTTTTTTCATCCTTGTGGCACTTGACGCATTGCTTGTTCATCACCTGCTTCTTCTGCAGCTGGCCGGCCGTTTTCATGTTTTTAATACTGCCTGTTTCTTTGGGAAAAACGGCATGGCAGGTGCTGCAGTCCTCGAGTCGATCCTGGTGGTCGCGATGCGGGAAGGGGACATCGCCCCGCGAGCCGCCGTAGATCTTAATGTTTTCGGCGCCCCGGTCGGCGGCCCCGGCAAACGCAACGGCGGAAACGATGAGGAACACGATTCCGACGAATACCATACTGGTTTTCATTGCTACTCCTTTGGGGTGACGGCGGCGCAGCCGCGTTTCATAAAAAATGGCGTCTGCACGGGAAGCATGCAGACGCCGTTCTTTGTATTAGTAAGCTTCTTCCA
>Ga0316576_10000891_pt1 | contig 15203 bp, 9 predicted proteins | sample S0NA_FD_203075 | JGI IMG/M metagenome (GOLD analysis project Ga0316576, IMG submission 203075) | Rhizosphere microbial communities from salt marsh grasses in Alabama, United States - S0-2_050615r3r5 | ecosystem: Host-associated > Plants > Roots > Rhizosphere | place: USA: Alabama | collected... | reverse complement strand
CTTCGCGGCTCAACCGCGTTTTCTGGAACAAGTCCATCGCACCGGGGACCACATGAGCATCGCGGCAGAGACAAAGAATCGAACCCAATGGGCCCGGATTGCCAGGGACGGCCTCTGGAGCAACAACGTCGTGCTCGCCCAAGTGCTCGCCTTGTGCCCGCTGCTCGCGGTCACGGGGACGGCCACCAACGGCCTCGGGATGGGACTCGCCACCACGGCGGTCCTGGTGGCTTCGGGCCTGCTGATCTCCATGCTGCGCGGTCTGATCACGCCGGAGGTCCGGATCCCTGTGTTCGTCTTGATCATCGCCGTATTGGTGACCCTGGTGGACCTCGGGCTCAACGCCTGGCTCCACGATCTGCATAAGGTCCTGGGGCTGTTCATCCCGCTGATCGTGACCAACTGCGCCATTCTCGGGCGGGCCGAATCATTCGCGTCGCGCAACCGGGTGATGCCTGCCGCTTTCGACGGGCTGGCGATGGGGTTGGGGTTCACCTGCGTGCTGGTGGTGCTCGGCGCCATCCGCGAGATCATCGGCAGCGGCACACTCTTCGCCAACGCGGCGACCCTGCTGGGCGAGCGGATGTCGTTCATGGAGGTGACCCTGATCCCGGACTACCGTGGCTTCCTGCTCGCCATCCTGCCGCCGGGCGGCTTCCTTGCGCTCGGCTTCATGCTCGCGGGCAAGCGCCTGATCGATGCCCGGATCGCCGCGTCAAAGCGACGTGAAACCGGGGTGCAAGCCGCAACCGCGTAGCTCTGTCCGGCTCCGAGGCGCAAAGGCGCCGGGGAGGCCAGGAGCCCGTCATGGACGAGCCCGCGGTTGGATTGGCGAAGCCTGAGCCGATCTACCAACCCTTGATTGAGGATTCGAGCAATGCATGTTGGCGTCGCCTACGCAGACAAGTTCAAGCAGACCTGGCTCAAGCTCGATGTCCCGGAGGGGAGTACGGCTCGTGAGGCGATCGAGCGATCCGGTCTGCTCGACCAGTTCGCCGAGATCGACCTGTCCGTGAACAGGATCGGCATCTTCGGGCGGCTCGTGCAGCTCGACACCCGCCTCAACGACGGTGACCGAATTGAGATCTACCGCCCCATCACGGCCGATCCGGAGACCACCCCCCGCCGCGACGATCCAGAGGCCGGTCAGAACGACTGATCTGCGCCCCTCTCTCAGCAGCCCCGGCGCCCATCCGAACGGAACGGGTTTGCGCCCCCGCGGACGCAGGTCCAAGCGCGGGTGCACCAGTGGTAGGGCAGATTGCCTCTCACCCGACATGCACCGCTTCGGACGGGCAGCAGGCCGTCTTCACACGAAAAGGACACCGCCTCCGCCCGCGGCCGGGCAGGGTCGCGCCGTCGCAGCAGATCGGTCTTCAGTCCGCCAGGCTCCTAGGCAGATCGGCATCCCTGTGCTAGCTTCAGCGGCCAAGCCATCCGGTGGGCATTCGGAGCAGCAGGCACAGGCCAGAGAGGACAAAGGAATGAGCGAGCACATCAACCTGGCACAACGCCGGCGGGCGGAGCATCAGGCGGCCCTTGGCGAGTTGGGGAGACTGGTGATGGATGCCTTGCGCCAGTCGGTGATGTGCCTGACCGAACACGACTTGGAGCTGGCCGGATGCATCATCGAGGCGGATGCGCGCATCAACCAGCAACGGCGCGTCCTCGAGCAGGAATGCCTGGTGACACTCGCGGCCTTCAAACCCGCTGGAGCGGATCTACGCGCCATCGGGGCCTGCATGGAGCTCGCCTCGGAGCTGGAGCGCATCGGTGACTACGCGGCGGACGTCGCCCGCATCCTGCAGAAGGCGGGCGAGACGCCACTCCCGGCCGGCGCGGTCGAGGCCATCACCGAGGTGGCGGAGGATGCCATCGCCATGCTCGGGGAGACCCTCGACGCCTTTACCAGCGGGGGCGACGAGCAACGCGCGCGTGCGAGCATCGCACGCGAAGACATGATCGACCGCAACGAGGAGGCTGTGATCGAGCGACTCCTCTCGATGATGGGCGCCGATTCCGGTTTCGCGACGACCGGGACCTATTTACTGTGGATCGTCCACAACTATGAGCGGGTCGCCGATCGCGCGACCAATGTCGCCGAGCGGGCGGTCTATGTTGCGTCCGGAGAGACACCGGATCTGGACTAGCGCACAGCGCATGGGATCCGCACGCGCAGCGCCTGGGAGGCACAGTCAACGAGTCTCGACAGCCGGCCGTTGAGACTGAAGGGCAGGAAGACCATTCCCCTTTCAGCATCGCAACCGAGACGGCACGGAGGCTTCGAACGGACGGCTTTCACGCTAAGATGCATAGACGCCAATCCAGGGCATGACCTCGGTTGATATGGGTGTCGACTCGAGAGACACCGGTGCCTTCGCAGGAGCCACCGGCTGGATCGAAGAGATCGGGTTCGCCGCGATGACCCTGGCGAGCTGCCTCGCCCTGTACCTGCGGATCCTGCTTGGGAAGGCCAGGTTGGACGTCCCGGCTTTCGCGGCATCCCTGCGCCAGGCCGGTCTCTCCATCCTGCCCGCGATTACGCTGGTGACGGCCTCTGTCGGCCTGATCATCGGTCACCAGATCGAGGCAATCCTGAATCAACTCGACTTGCCCGGCCTGATCCTATTGACGGTCACCTATGCCACTGTCTTGGAGCTGGTGCCGATCCTGGTCGGGATCCTGGTGGCGGGGCGAGCGGGAGTCGCCCTGGCCGTCCGGCAGGCGACCCTCACGGTCACAGGTGAGATGGACGGCCTGTTGGTGAACGGCATCCACCCGATCCAGTTCACGGTCGGCCCGGTCCTCCTGGCGATGCTGCTGATGAGCTTTGCCTTCGTGATCTGGGGAACGCTGGTCACCTTTGCTGCAGCCGGATTCTGGCTCTGGGGCATGACCGGGGTCTCGCCAGCCTTGTTTCTGGAGGCGCTGAGGCGGGCGCTTGATGTCCCCACCCTGATCGAGGCATTGGTCAAGCCCCTGCTCTTCGCGCTGCTGATCGCGCTAATCGCAACCGTTAACGGAACTGCAGCCGGCCGCAATCCGGAGGGCATTGCCCGGGCCGCGACCCGCACCATGATCGGGGCGGTGGCGGCGATCCTGGTCACCGATCTCCTCTACATCCTGCTGTTACGAGTCTGATCTTGACCCAAACCACCCGCGACCCACCATCCCCGAGCCGTATGCCCGGCGGGCGCACGGTCGGTCCTGCCGTCTTGGCGCTGCCAGAGACTTTTCGGGAGCCGCGATGCCGGCGGCCCTGACGCTCGCGGGTGTCTACCAACATGTCGCCGGCCGCATGGCGCTGGATGACATCCGACTTTCTTTGCCCGAAGGGGCCTGGCTGTTGATCTGCGGACCAAACGGGGCCGGCAAGAGCTTGCTGACCCGTTTGATCCTGGGACTCGATCGGCCCTCGGCAGGCACGATCCGGGTCCTGGGACAGGACCTTGACCGGATCGGCGGGGTCGCAATGGCGCGGCTCCGTCGTGAGATCGGGGCGGTGCTCCAGCGCGGGTCGCTGCTATCAGGTCACACTGTCCTCGACAACCTGCTGCTGCCCTTGCGCGACACACCGATGAGCCGCAGCGAGATGGCCCGTGCGGCGCGATTGGCGATGACACTGCTTGGCCTCGACGGACTCGAGAACCACTTGCCGCGCGCACTCTCGTTAGGCCAGCAGCGGCGCGTGGAGCTCGCGCGCGCACTGATTCACCGCCCTAAGCTGCTGGTGTGGGATGGACTTTCCGACGGGCTCGATCCGAGCGTGGCGCGCGAGACCCTGGAGGTCTTGCACGTTCTGAGGGAAAACCAGAATCTCACGCTCGTCGCCACTGACAACCGGCTGGATGCGCTGACCGGCACGAGCGATCGGACTGCGGTCCTGGAGCGCGGGCGGCTGTTGTTCGAGGGCACGCCCGCGGAGCTTGAGGCAGCGAGCGCGACCCGCCTGGATCTGCGCGCAGCGCTTTGGGGACATCCATGACCGACAACCCGAGTCCAGCCGATCGCCGGCTCGATCGGCTCTATGCGCCCCCCGAGATTGGGGCCCCGGGCAAACGTCGGGCAAGGGCCGAGCGCCGCGATCTCCTCTACTCGGGCATCTTCGTCATCGCGATGGCAGCCGTTGCCTTGACCGCACTCACGGCGGTCCTGCCCGGCCTGGTCGGAAGGCCCAATCGCCTGCAGGCCTATTTCCTCGATGCCGCTGGGCTGGACACGGGGATCCAGGTCGTCCAGGAAGGCTATGTCATCGGTCTGGTCGAGAAGGTGGCGCCGGTCTTTCCCGGGACCGATGCCTATCTCCGCCATTGTCCGCCGCCATTGGCCGGGGGTGCGCCGCGCTCGCCGAGCCAGCCCTGCTTCCGCGCGACGCTGCGCATCCGCAAGCACTGGCCAGTCCCCCTCGACAGCACTGCACAGCTGGCCCCGCTGGGCCTTTTGAAAGGAAACGCCATCAGGATCGAGGCAGGCAGCTCTGCCGAGCTACTCGCCAACGGGGCCGTGATCGATGCCAGAGAACCGCAGGCGGACCTGACCGAGCGCCTCGCCGACCTCACGGATACGCTCCGCATCGTGGTCGAAGACAGCATTGCACCGACCCTTGCAAGCATCCGCGACCAGGTCAAGACGATCGAGCTGCTGATCGGGACCGCAGACGACCAAGGCGAGAACCGCGATCGGCTCGCGGGCGCCTTCGAGCATCTCCAGACCTTGTCGCAGAATCTGGCCACGGCGGTCGACCCTGAGGCGATCGGCGCCATCCTCGAATCAGTCAGAGAGACGTCGCAGGGCCTGGCCAAGATCACCAGCGACATGACGGGGAGCACCGAAAACGTCCAGCGCGCAGTCGCCGACTACAGCGAGCTGGCGAGGGATGTCCGCGGGCTGATCAACGAAAACCGCCCGGCTCTTCAGCGCTCCCTCGACGATACGCAGTTTCTTTTGCAGTCTCTGTCCGCGTCACTCACACCGATCTTGACGAACATCGAGGACGCAACCCGCAACCTGTCGGCCCTCTCGCGTGACCTGCGCAGCGATCCGACCTTGATCATCAAACAACGTCGGCAGGAGGAACAGGCGCCTTGGTTCCGGTAACGGCTCTCGCCGTCGCCGCCGGTCCGCGCGTTGACTCGCACCGAGACCCCGGCAGAGGGGCCGCTCGCCGAGGCAACACCGCCATTGCCAGGGTCGACTGGGGGAATCCGATCTCCCTGATGAGGACTAACCCATGACTCAGCACAGCCCGCACGGACGCCTGGGCATCATCCTGACGCCGATTCTGACCCTGCTCCTCGTCGTGAGCGGCTGCGGCTCGCGGGAACCCTTCAGATCGGACCGGTTCTACTCGCTCGCCCCGCTCCCTTTGGAGGCACCCGCGGGTCCCGCGGTGCAGGCAACGCTCCTGGTGAACGAGCTGTCCGCGCGGGGTTTCCTCGGCGGTCGGCAGATCGTCTTCCGGACCGCGGAGGAGCCCTTGCTGGCTCAGCGGTATCAAGACCTCCTCTGGGAGGAGCCGGTTCCGCGTGCCATGGCTCGGGCATTGGTCGATGCGATCCGCGCCGCGGCGGCCTTTGAACGCGTCCTGACACCGGCCAACCGGGCACGCGCAGACTATCTGCTCGGCGGCGAAATGGAGCGGTTCGAGCACCTGCCGACCGCACAACCGCCGCGGGTCGTCGGGACGCTCAATTTGGCGCTTCTGCGGGCCGCTGACCGCAGATCGATCTGGAACCGCCAGTACAGCGGCGAGGTCTTGGTCGAGGGGGCGACACCAGCGGCGATGGCCGAGGCATTCAACCGGTTGGCCGCACGCTTGGCGGCGGACGTCGTGCGGGACCTGCGGACACTTCGGCAACGGCCCGGGACGCTGTGAGCCTCTTGTCGACGAAGGATCCGAGGCCCTCGCCCGCAATCGGACAGGGGCGGCCCGACCGGTTCGCACCTCTGTATCCACCGGACTTGGATCGGCTGAGAGTGGCCTGGGCGCACCTGCGCATGGCGGGACCGCCGGCCGATTACGCCCTGACCCGGCCCGAGGTCGACCATCCGGACCCGCGGCGGCGTTTCGCCCGCCGAACGATTCAGGAAATTACCTGCAACGGCGACCGGTTGGCCCTGATCGACAAGGTCTCTCCCCATAGCCTCCACGACCTCATGGTGACCGAGGTCTCCACGCCAACCAAGGCGACCCCGGACGCGGTCGAGCCGCTCACCGGGCGTTGCCTGTGGAGGACGGGCCTGAATTTCGTCCGGTTCGTGTCCGAGCCCGAGGTTATGAATGGCTTTGGCCTGGTCGATGGCCAGCTGCATCTCGCGCTCAACTGTGATCCCAATACGGGCGACAGGGAGAGCGTCCAGGCCGCGAAGCAGTTTCATCTGCATCTACTCTACTGGGAGGATGCGGTGCTGGAGGCCCTGCGCGGCGCCGAACGACTCGCGCCCGTCACCGATCCCCGGGTGCGTCGCCAGGCCATCGACCCACTCACCTTCCTCGGTGCGCACCTGATCTACGAGGCGATTGCCGGACTCGATCTGGGCATCCGTGGCGCGCGCCTGGTGAGACCCGACGACGCGCTGACGATCAGGGGTCAGCGTCCGATCGGCTGTCTGATCGAGCTGCCCGGGTGGGAGGTGCTCGCAAACCCTGACTTCGAGGACCTGATCCGGCGCCTGCATCGGCACCTGGACAGGATGTCCGCAGACCTGCTGGAGGTTTTCACGGGGCAGCGAACCCCCCCGCCGCCCTGGCGGCGACATGGACTGTTGCCACCCATGGAGATCGCTGCCGGCATCGCATCACTGCCCCTCTCGGCTGAGGTCCAAGCCGGCCTCCGGCACCTCGCCCGCGCCCTCGAGGATCTGCCTGAAAAGGTCGCGCGCCGCTTGCGTGGCGCTGGACCGGCGCGACGGAGGCATCTCATGACGCTCAACCTGCCCGCCTACGCGATGAACCTGTATGCCCCGATTCGCAATCGCCGTGGGGCCCCGCTCGGTCAGGCGTCCAGGGTCCACCTGACTCTTCAGCCGAAGCTTTTCTCCGGCATCGGTGGCGCGGGACTGCTCAGCCTCGGTGGAATCCCGAGCGTGCGGGTCTTGCGGAACGCGGGGAGACTGACCCCTCGCGAATGGCACCGTCGGACGGCATTCCAGCGCCGCTTCGCCGCATTCAACCAGACCCAATGCGATGACGATCCCGCGCTGCGTTTCGAGCCGATCCGGCACTTCGCGAACCCTCATCTGGGTTGGGTCTGAGAGCAAGGGGGCGCAGGGCGCATCTCGTGCGGCCTGCTCGACCGGCTTGGGGAGAGCGCCTTTTCCGGGTCGGAGGGCCCATGCGTGCGCCTTTGTCGGTGTATGATCCTGAGCAGTCGCCAAAGCTGATCGACTCAGCCATGTCGGATGGGCGTGGCACAACATGCGCCAGCTTGGCGCCCGTATCCAGGCCGAGCCTCACTGCACTCCCACCGGATGGACCTGTCTGCATTCGCCCACCTCTGGATCCTGTTCTCGCTGGCCTCGGCCTTCTTTCATGCCTCCCGCCTCGCGGTCACCAAGCACCTCGGCCTCAGCTTCTCGGCCGAGGTCCTGACCTTCTATGTCAACCTCATCAGCCTGGCGATCACGCTGCCGCTGATCGTCTGGAACCACCAGTTCCCGTTTCACGAGCCCCGGTATCTGCTGGCCGTGCTCTGCGGCGGGGTGCTGTCCGCCTTGGGTGGTTGGGCGCTGAACGCCGCGATCCACAAGAGCGAGGTCTCACTGGTGGGCCCGATGATCACGTTCACACCCGGTTTCGTGATCCTGATCGAGTGGGTCCTGACCGGCGTGCTGCCCGGCGCAGTCGGCGTGCTTGGCATCGCCTTCCTGGTCGCCGGCAGCTATATCCTGAGCCTCAGCGACCGTCGGGTAGGCTGGTCGCTCCCGTTCAAGCGACTCGTTACTGACCCCGGCAGCCGCCTCGCCGTGTGCGCCGCCGCCTGTTTCGCCGCGGCCAGCGTCTTCGGACGCATCGGCATCCAGCTGAGCGACCCTTTATCCTTCGCCGTGGTCGTCGCAATCGTCAACCCATTGGTGCTCTTCGTCCTGTTCACGCTTCACGATCGGGGTTTCTATGCCCGGATCTTCACCGACCAGACGCGACACCAAGCGCGCCCATTGCTCGTGCTTGGCGGCCTGTTCGCCTTGATGCGCATCGCCGACCAGATCGCGCTCAGCCTGACCCTGGCCTCCTATGCCATGGCGGTCAAACGCACGGCCGGCGTCTTTTCGGTGCTGCTCGGACGCCGGTTCTTCCGTGAGACCCATCCGATCGCCAAGCTGATCGGATCGGCCGTCATGCTGCTCGGGGTATTGGCACTCACCCAGGGTTAAGGAAACGTTTCAGTGTTCAGAGGTTGCCGGTCGGAGGATGGAGGTCGAGGATCGATCTAATCGGTCGAGCCGGCGGCTGGACCCGTGCTCGGATCGAGCCGGTTCTCGCTCCGGAAGCGGTTGGCCTCGCGAATCAGGGCCAGGCGTGCGCGGTCGCGGCCCCACAGAGACACCAGCGCTCGATCCGGGGTCCCGGCCTCGTTCCAAAGCCGCCACAGGAGGGTCGCGTTCTCCCAGTAGGCCGCGGCGAGCGTATGCCCGTCGGGGCTGAAGCCGGCGTAGGCTACCCCGCCCAGGTCCGCCGCCAGGGTCAGATAGGACCCGACCGGCTCGGTGCTCGGAGTCGTCGGGCGCTGCCAGAGGCGCACCGAGCCGTCTCGCGAGGCGGTGAGCAGCCAGCGACCATCGGGGCTGAACTCTGCCGCATAGATCCGATCCTTGTGACCGGAAAGCTCGGCGAGAAGGGCACCGTCGAGGCTCCAGACATGCGCCTTGGCCGCGAAGGCCGCGGTCACCAGTGCCGCTCCGTCCGGCGCAAAGCGCACGCCGTAGAGCGCTCCGGCCTCGGGCTCCAGATAGCGCGGGGGACCGCATCGCCCGGCGATGAGGGACACCAAGGCAGCCCGCCCGTCCTCACTGGATGAGGCGAGCGAGCCCCCATCCGGTGCAAAGGCGACCTCGGTCACCGCCTCGCGATGCAACTGCTCCGAGCACACCTGAACCCAATCACTCCCGGGTCCGGCACGCATCACACGCACCCCCCCGCCGTCGTCTCCGATCGCCACCTGGGTCACTCCATCCTGTCCCACCGAGACCGCCCCTGCCTGCGCCGCGACCCCGCCCTCGGCCCACCGCGGTGAGTCCACCAGCGGCCCACAGGCCCGGGGATCCCAGAGACGCACCGGCTGCCGCGGATCGCTGGACGTGGTCAGCAACCAGCGCTCATCCGGTGAAAAAAGGACCTGGTGAACATAGGGACAGGCGCGACCGCCATCCGGTCGGCACGCAACCCCGTCGGCCGCCACCGGCAACCGGCAGCCCCCGCCGGTCGTCAGGTTCCAGACCCAGGCTGCACCGTCGTGGCCGGCGCTGGCCAGGTACTTGGCCGATGGCGAGAAGGCGACACGGCGGACTCGTCCTTGATGACCCGACAAGCTCCAGATGCGCACCGGCGGCAGGGTCTCGGCACGCCGATCATGGATCCACACCTCTACACGGCCGTCGAAGGCAGCGGTGGCCAGCAGGACGGTCATGGGGCCGTCGGCTCCCGTGGCCATTGCCAGATGCCAGACATGATCTGCGCTGGGAAGACGAGAGGCCAATGTCTCGGTCGGCTTGACCGACCAGAGCCGTGCGGAGCCGTCGAGATCCGAGTAAGTCAACACACGTGTCCCGTCACGACTGAAACGCGCCTCCGAGACCGCAGCATCATGACTGAAGACAGCGATCTCCTTGCCGGTCAGCAACCCCCAGAGTCGCGCCGTCTTGTCGAGCGATGCGGTCAGGATCAGAGGCTCGGGGCTGTCGTCACCGCCCCTGGTCGAAATCCGCACATGCTCGACACTGAGACCATGATGGCCGAGGATCTCCGCCTGTCCGCTCTCCAGATCCCAACGGACGACCTGCCCTCCGTCATCGCCGGCGACGAGATACCGGCCAGTCGGCGAGAAGGCGGATTCCCGCACCGCCGACTTGTGGACTCGCAGACGGCTGCCGTCGCGGGTAACGACGCCGAGGTCGGCGAGCTGCCGGCCATCAAGATCGTAGACGCGGATCCGCTCGTCGGCCGAGGAGACCGCGACCCGCTGTCCGGTCGGGTCAAATTCGGCGTGGTTCACCGGCCGCCCCAGGGGACCGCTTTTCGGCAGCACCAGGCGTTCGGTCCCCGTGAGAGTCTCGAGCACCCGCGCCGATCCATCCCGCGAGGCCGTGACCAGCAGAGCCCCCCCCGGCTCGAAGGCCAGGCTGCGCACCTGGCTCGCATGCACAGACCGGTCCCAGAGGACCTTGCCGGGTTCATCCAGGGCCAAGACGCAGATCGCGAATCGATCGCGCGGAGCCTCATGCGAGAGTGCGAGGAAGCGCCCCTCTGCGTCGAGTGCGATCGGGCTCTCCGCCGGTGCACCACAGGTCCAGTCCGCCGCCTGAGCGGACTCGAGCGGGAGCCGCCAAACCCCGGTCTCACCGATGCCGAGGATCAGTTGAGCCTCCCCGTCACCGACGAAGCGAACCGAGTGGATCGGTGTCTCCGGACCGAACAGGCGCCTCTGCGGCTGGAAGCTCTGCTCGCGCAGCGCCCAGAGCTGCGCACCCTCGCCCCGGGCTTGCGTGACCAGGCGCTCGCCGTCGTCACGAAACGCAGGCCGCTGGGGTTGATCGCCAGGCAGGACCTTGGACTGGACCATCGCGATCAGCCGGTTCGTGGTGAAGGCGCGACTGAGGGTATCGGTGGCCTCCTCCGGAAGGTAGGGACCGGCATTCAGGGCGAGGCGGACCGCCTCAGGCGTATTGCCCCATGCGATGGCCAGATCGGCCGCCTTCAGGAGGCTGCGCTGCAGGTTGACCGTTGCCTCACGCGAGGCGTCCCAGGCCCAGAAAGCGGCCGTGGTGGCCAGAACCAGCAGAGCGACCAGAGTCAGACCCAGGATCCGCGCCCAGCGGTTGCGACGTCGCTGAAGCAGGAGATTTTCGTGGGATTGCTCCAAGAGCTCCTGCTCCAAGGGTTCCAACTCGTCCGCGTGGGCATCGGCAAAGCGACGCGCCGCTGCGAAGCCGGCCTCCCCCAGCAGATATTCCCGATTGCAGTCGGTCCGTTTCCAGAGACGGGCCTGGCGCGAGACCTGGTAGCGCAGGATGAGGTCGCCCCGGTTGTCTGGGTTTGCCAGCCAGTCACGCACGGGCCGCCAGCGCTCGAACAAGGCCGGGTGGGCAAAGCTGGCGATCGGACGATACTCGTCCCACCGCGCAACCCCTACGGCGCCGGCGGCGGCTTGGACCGATCCTGCCGTCCGGAGCTCGGTCTCGACCAACGGCTCCCGCGCCGAGGATGCATCCCCGACACGGAATCGCTCACGCCAATCATCGCCGGTCCGGATGAGGAGATGCCTCAGGTCATCCAGCAAGCGCGGCGCGCTCCTGGGGCAGCCAAGATGACTCGGCGGATCGGCTACGCCGTCTGCGACTACCAGGCGGGCGGCGATCAAGGATTCAATCAACATCCTGGCCCTGGCGTCGCTTGTCAAGGTGCGCAGATCGCCGCTGCGGGCGCTGGGCGCTGATGCGCCGCCCGCTTCGAGCGCGATCAAACCCCGGCACAGGATCGGCAGGGCATCCTTCACCTCTTCCTCCAAGCGCTGCCAGAGGGCCTCCGCGCGCCTCAGGAGCGATCCCGAGAGCCCTCCGACGCTCCGATAGTCGCGAAGGGTCAGAAGCTGCGAGTGGGATCTGTCCGCGTCCCGGGATCGTGCGAGTGCCAGTCGATAGATCTCGTCCAGCGCCGGCTCCAGCGCGGCGGGCCAATGCACCAGCCGACTGGCCTCGGACTCCAGCTCCTCGACCAGGCCTCGCCCGCTGCCGCCCGCCATCCCTTCATACTCGATGCCGGCGACCCGCGCCGGGATCTCGATGACCTGGCGAATCCTCGACGGAGGCGGTGGGTCGAGCCGAAACCAACCCTGATCGTCCAAGTGGGCGGCGAGAGCGGGGATGTCCGCTATGTGACGAAGGTGATCGCTGCGCAGCGTCGAGATCACCCAGATGCCGTCCTGGGCGGCGAGCAGCGCCAGAGCGGCGGCGAACGCCTGGACGCGTGGGGTCGGCAGAATCGGCTCGCGGAACAGCCGATCGAGCGGATCCACGACGACGGCGAGCTGCTGTTTCCCGCCTACACCGTCATCCGGCGGCGCGCCATCATCGGCAGCCTGCAGCAGGGCGGCCCGCATCTGCTCACCGGCCACCTGCGGCTCGCTGACCAACAATCGTCCCAAGCCTGAAACGTCGAGCCCGAAAGCAGTCAGCGCTGGACCCAGCATCCCAGCGGTGGCGATCGCGGCGGCAAGCGACTCGATCGGATCCCGATCATCCAATTCGACGAGAGACCAGCGGCAACCGGAGATGCCCGAAAACAGAAAAGGCCTCCCCAGACGGGGCAAGACCCCGGCGCGGATCAGGGAGCTCTTGCCGACCCCGCTCGGGCCCGACACGAGCAGAAGTCCGCGGCCGGGACCCTGCATCGCCTCAAGTCGCGCGAGCACCTCACGGGTCTCCGTCTCGCGGCCGGTGAAGACGCGATCGTCACCCAGCTCGAACGGTCCCTCGGCTCGAAAAGGACTGCCGTGCCAGCCGCCGGCGGCGGAAACCAGCCGCCGTTCGGCGGTAATGCGACGATTCAGAAGCTTGCGCAGTTGAGCATCAAGGAGATCCCGTAACGCACGATCATTGCCGAACTGGCGGAAGGCACGGCTGAAGCTCCCATCGGGGTTGAAGAAATGCGCGCGGAAGAACTCATCCAGCCGGTGCCGGTCCGCCAATGCCTCCCGGGTCGCCTCGGTGTTGTTGACGTCCACCAGACGCGGCGCGGCCTTTTTATAGACCAAGACCTCCGGGCTGCCGCTTCGCGAAGAGGCCCTGACCGCATCGATGAACTCCCACTCGGTCCCGGTCATCCCTCCGTAGGGATCCTCCGCGAGCGGCGTCCCGAGCCTCGACCAGAGCATGACCACCACGATCTCGCACTCCGACGGCCGCAGCAGTCCGGCCTGAAAGCTCTGCGCCGCGGTCAATGCCTCCTCTTCCCAGAGGATCGACTGGAGCTTGAAATAGGGGAGGTACTCTTGCGCGAGCGCATCGATGACATCCTTGACCAGGGCCCGCTCATGGTCCAGATCCGACGGCGAGGAGACGAAGATTCTGACCTTGGGTTCAGTCATCGGGGCGCCGCGGATTATTCAGGGCCAAGGTCTCGCGCAGTAGCTCAGTCAGGCGGATCCAACTGGGGCAGGGATGCGTGCAGATCCGGAAAGAACGCCGGGTGGCCTCTGCGATCATCCGACGTGCCTGGCGCTGGCCGCGAATCCCGAGCGGCACGCCCCGCGCCGGAAGCGCTGACCATTCTCAGCACTTCCCTCAGAGTCGCCCCCGGGCGCTGACCGACGACGCCGGGCCGCGGCGGTCGGGTGACGCCGGACATGACATTAGCACGTTTGCTGCCCATCACGCCGTTTCCACACGGGGACGTCCAGACCGCCCATCGCTGTCAGATCATCGAGAAATCGAGACCCTTAGGGTTTACAATCGGGTCAACGTCCGATCGGCCAATGATGCGTTGACGTGGCACGACGAGCGTCTGAAGTCGCGCCTGGACCGTGACAACGTACCCGAACTCTTGATACACGCTGCAGCGGTGCGGTCCCAGCCGCGGGGCGATCGTCAGGCAGGCGATGGGCGGGTCCCAAGATTGCCTCCATCCAGCGGAGGAGCTGATGATGTCCGATTACGAGACCGCCGATTCCGAACGCTTCGAGGAAATCATCCAGCGCTCGGTGCGACAGATCCTGCTCGCCCCGGATCCAGACCGCTTTCTCGACTGGGCACGCGATCACCTCCCGGAGATGCTCGGACTGGCCGCCACCCCGCTCGACGACGTCGAGCGTCGGCGGCTCGCCAACCTGCTGGCCGCCGCGATCTGGAACGCCACGCCGCAGCCTACACAGGCCTTCCAACCCCAACCCATGGTGCCACACCCGGCCGACGCCCCCTGCCCCTGCGGCTCAGGCAGCCGTTACCGTGACTGCTGTGGCGCCATCGAGGACCTGCCGGAGCTCTCGACCGACCTCGTTTGGGAAATCCTGCTCGACGAGCTTCCCGAGCATGGGCTCCGCGAGGCATTGTCTTTGGATGCAGTCCCGAAACCCTTGCTCGCGCGCATCGCGGATCGCTGGCTTGAAGAGGACCGCCCGAAGCGTGCCGTGGCGCTCCTGGAGCCCCTGTTTTCGGATCGGCTCGATGTGCTCGGGGAAGCGCTCGAGCCGGCCGTCGACATCCTCTGCGACGCCTACGATCGACTCGACCATTGGCGGAAGAAGCAAAGGTTCCTGGAGCGGATCTGCACCGAGGGCGCCCGCCCGCTGCAGGCCGCGGCCTGGCAGCGGCGCTGCACGATGGCGATCGACGAGGGCGATCACAGGCGGGCGGACGCGGCCTTCACCGCGGCACTGAGAAGTGACCCGGACAATGCCGGCACCGCCATCTTGGAGATCACGCTCCTGGCAGCGCAACATAAGGACTGGATCGCTCGCGAACGGGCCCGAGTCTGGTTGCACCGGTTTCGCCGAATCGGGTTTGATCACCCGGGCGTCATCCATTTCCTGACACGCGCATCCGACGACCCCCAGAACGCGCTGGTCGACAGCCATTCGGATGTCCTGGACCCTCGGATCCTAGAGTTGCACGACTGGTGCACCCTCATTCAAACCCGCTCCTTCCCGGATTACCGCTTGACCCCCCTTGGCGCATCAGGGGCCGCCCGGCCACCGGGTCAGCTCGCCTTATTCGACGACCCGGCTGGTGCGATCCCGATCACGCATCCCGACGAGGCGACCGACGCACAGGCGGGCCATGCGGCGATTCCGATGCAATTGAGCACGCCGGCCTCGATCTCTCGTCTCGAAAGGACCTGGCAGGCCGTCTTCCCGACCGGCAAGCCCCATTCGACCCATCTCACTCCGGCCGGAGACGCCGCACCATGGGCCGACCAGGACTGGCTCGCGTATCTGTTCGGGCACCCGCAGCTCGCTGACAGCCTGGAAGCCCTCGACGATCTGGCCACGGCG
>Ga0316576_10000890_pt1 | contig 15213 bp, 13 predicted proteins | sample S0NA_FD_203075 | JGI IMG/M metagenome (GOLD analysis project Ga0316576, IMG submission 203075) | Rhizosphere microbial communities from salt marsh grasses in Alabama, United States - S0-2_050615r3r5 | ecosystem: Host-associated > Plants > Roots > Rhizosphere | place: USA: Alabama | collected... | reverse complement strand
CTGCCGCTGCTCATTGCCTTCATTATGTCGGTAATGGTTATGGCGATCACCGCAGGTTTTCTGGTAAATATGATCCTACTGTAGGAAACATTTTAAAGGAGACTGTATGAGTCATACAATAGCGCTGATTCCGGGCGATGGCATTGGCAGAGAGGTCATTCCAGAAGGCGTCAGGGTTCTGGAAAGGCTTTCCCGGTCTTTCGGGTTTGCAGTGGAATTCACCGAATTCCCGTTTTCCTGTTCCTATTATCTCGAGCACGGAGAGATGATGCCCGAAGACGGCATCGAGCAGCTCAAACCCTTTGACGTGATCCTGCTCGGAGCGGTCGGGGCCTACGGGGTGCCCGATCATGTCTCGCTGTGGGGGCTGCTGCTGCCCATCAGGCGGCAGTTCGACCAGTACGTGAATCTACGTCCGGTGCGGCTGCTGAAGGGGGTCTCTTCACCGCTGGCAAACCGGGGACCGGAGGATATCGACTTCCTGGTAGTCCGGGAAAACACCGAAGGGGAATACTCCAATACCGGCGGCAGACTCTTTCACGGGACCGAGCGGGAGTGCGTGATCCAGGAGTCGGTGTTCACCCGGCAGGGGGTCGACCGCATCATCCGCTATGCCTGCGAGCTGGCGATGGAGCGTTCGCCAAAGCACTTGACCTCGGCCACCAAGTCGAACGGGATCAGTTTCACGATGCCCTACTGGGACGAGCGGTTTGCTGAAATCACCGGCCACTATCCGCAGCTGACCTGCGACCAGTTTCATATCGACATCCTGACAGCCCACTTCGTCCAGCATCCTGACTGGTTCGACGTGGTGGTCGGTTCCAACCTGTTCGGGGACATCCTCTCTGATCTCGGGCCGGCCATTGCCGGCGGCATCGGCATCGCCCCGTCGGCCAACCTCAATCCCGACCGCATCTACCCGTCGATGTTCGAGCCGGTGCATGGGTCGGCTCCAGACATCGCCGGCAAGGGCATCGCCAATCCCATCGCGACCTTCTGGTCGATCCAGATGATGCTTGATTTTCTCGGTGAGAGCGGAGCAGGCGAGGCGCTGATGACGGCGGTCGAGCAGGTGACCGGGCAGGGCTTCGTTACCCGCGACCTGGGGGGAACCGAGACGACCGCATCGTTTACCGGGCGGGTGCTGGATCTGATCTGAGCGGGTCTGCACCGCCGCAAGGGGGCGAACGGTTAATCGACCGGCGGCCCGGTATAGCGCGGCACCACGTACGGACCCTCCGGGATGACCGCAATCTCGGCGTCGTTCTGCTCGGCGACGCTGTCGAGAATTGCCCGCTTCAGGTCGGTCACGTGGGTCACGAAAGTCTGCTGCAGCTCTTTTTTGCCAAGCTGCTTGGTAAACATCCTGATCGAGCCCCTTCGCAGCGGCTTCAGCAGCATTTCCGTTTGCCACTCGTCGATCTCCGCAACGCTGCGGGAATAAAGGATGTCCATGAATTTTTTCTTGCCGTGGGCGCACAGCATCTGCTGGGCGGCGACGAATTCGGGGCTGCCCATCCCTTCCGAGCAGTCGCTGGCGATGATGATGGTTCCCCCCGGTGCAAGGATGTCCATGGGCCCGACCATGCCCTTTACCGTCTGGTAATAGGTTCGGTCGAGCGGGTAGCCGCCCGCCGAGGTGACGATGGTCTTGAAAGTCCGGTCGATTTCGATCTCGGCGTACCGCCGCATGAAGTCTACCGCCGCCAGATGGCTCCGTTCGATGTCGCCGAAGGTCACCGTGCCGAGTCTGCGCCTGTCGTCGATGGCCACGTTCAGCGCGTAGACCGGCCCGACCCTGGCGACGATTTCCATCTGGGCCTCGTGCAGCGGGTTGCCGTCCATCACACAGCTGACCGCACTGGGATGCTCCAGCACGTGAGCGGTATGGAATTTGAGGATGGTGTCCTGGTAGGCGACACCGGGGGCGATGACCTTGCGCCCGCCGGAATAGCCGGCCATGAAATGGGGCTCCACCAGCCCCGTCACGATTTTCAGGTCGGCATCATAGAAGCGTCGGTCGATGCCCACTGGAATGCCCTGGGAGGTCGTGCCCAGATCGATATGGGCGTCGCGGTCCCGGGCGAAGTGGTTCTCGATCCGGAACTGTTCGAAAATCTCGTCGCTGCCCACCAGTTCCCGCAGTTCTTCGCCTTCGTTGGGCCGGTGCAGGCCGGTGGCGACGAGGATCAGGATATGCTCCTTTTTCACGCCTTGGTTCATGAGCATGTCGATCAGCGGCGGCAGCAGGTCGCCGTTGGGCACCGGTCGGGTGATATCGCAGATCAGAATGCAGACCGTTCCGGCGGCTTTGGCCAGTTCCGGCAGCGACGGGCTGCCGATCGGGTTGTGCAGTGCCCGCCTGATCGAGGCGTCCACGTCCGCGACCAGCGGCATCTGATGTTTGTTGATCTCGTAGATGACGATATGATCGGGCAGGTCGAGGGTGAGTTCTCGTTTTCCATACAGCAGCGATGATTTCATGATGTGGTGGTGGTCGGGTTCGGCTTGGTTTTGGTTTTCATCACAGATCTATTGCATCGGTAATAGCAGGAGGGAAGCAACAAATCCGCTTACGGTAAAATATAAGCTGGCGCTTCGGATAGCACCATGATAGCTTGCTCTATTCATTCAGTAAACGGTTTTCTGTGTTCCCCGGGCTTCGGGCGGCTCCAGGGTAACCATCTGAAAATGAATGATATATCCCGAATCGGAAATGCCGGGATGGGGCGCTGGAGTTCTGTACGCATACCATTGAAGCAAAACGTGAACATCATGACAATCATTGCCGAGTTGAGCACTAGCAGACGCGAGCTCAGCAGAGATGAGAGAGCGGTGATCCAGGCACCATCGAGGCAGCGGCGCTCCGCCAGGCCCGGGGCGGTGCCGGTTTCATCGATGGCAACGCCGGGTAAGGTTACGGGACGCGTGCAGAGGGCATGATGGCTGAAGGCGTGCGTCCGGATATGCAGATTGCGGTAATCGCCTGCGAGATCATGAAAGCGGAGATCGAGGCGGCGAAAGGAGGGGATGCTCGGATCCGGACCTTTTACGTCGATCAGGGGCTGCACCGTACACCGTCTCTTATGGCGGGGCGGATCCAGGAGATCGTCGCCCGAGTTGACGGTATCGTCGATTGCGTGGTGCTGGGGTATGGGCTCTGCTCCAACGGCATTGTCGGCGTCGGGGCCGGCCTGCAGGAGATGATCGTTCCCCGCTGCCATGACTGCATCGGGTTTTTCCTCGGGTCTCCGCAGGCCTATCTGGACGATTTTCACTCCCGCCCGGGGTCCTATTACCTTACCCCGGGCTGGATTGCTGAGCGCAAGGACCCGCTGTCCATCATCGAGGACGAATATGTTCCCCGTTATGGCCGGGAGACCGCAGAGTGGGCCAAGAAGGAGGAACTCAAGCATTATACCCATATCGTGCTGGTCGATACCGGGGTAGCCGACCTTGCACCGATGCGCGAGATCGGCCGTAGAAATGCCGCCTTCTTCGGGATGAGCTATCTGGAAATCCAGGGCCGGAGCAGGGAATTCTTCAGCAGACTGGTTCACGGGCCCTACCCGGAGGGCGAGTTCATCACGATTCCGCCCGGTGGAGAGATCACCCAGGCCCTGTTTATCGGCTGAAGCGATGCGGCAGAAAGGGAAAACCGGAACGCCGGCCGGCAGATCGTCATCGGCGCCGCCGCCGAAGACCCGATGAAATTCAGGTCTGTTACAAGGAGCAACGAATTATGAAACCATCAGGTTATCAACTGATCATGTCGGCGATGTTCAAGGGGGAGAAGGGAGAGCGGCCCCCTGCCGGCAATCCCACCTCGATTGCCTGCCACGACCTGATGGATGTGACCGGCGTATCATTTCCAGAGGCGCACCTGAACGCTGAGGCGATGGCCGAGCTGGCACTCGCCGGGCATGAGCTGATCGGTTTCGACACGGTGATGCCCGAGTACAGCGTCGACCAGGAGGTTGCCGCACTCGGTGCCGACGTGGACTGGGGCGACCGCACCATGATGCCCGACACCAAATCGTTTCTTTATGCGGACTTCTCGGACATCGTGATTCCCGATGATTTCCTCGAACGGCCGTCCATGCGGGTGCTGCTCGATGCCCTGTCCATCCTGCGCAGGCATGTCGGCGGGTCGGCGGCGATCATCGGCAAGGCCATGGGCCCCTGGACCCTGTCCTACCACATGGCAGGTACTCAGAACTTCCTGCTGCAGATCGGTCTCGGAGAGATCGACACGGTGAAGCGGATGGTGGAACAGCTGATGCCGGTGACGATCGCCTCGGTCAATGCACAATTCAGGGCCGGGGCGGATATCGTCGTGGTGGCCGATCATGCCACCGGTAATCTGATCAGCGCCACCCATTACGCCGAGCTGCTGCTGCCCTATCACCAGGAGCTGACCAGCCAGATCGACGGGCCCACCATCCTCCACGTCTGCGGCAACTGTTTTGATCGGCTGCGCCATTTCGCCGAGGCGGGCTTCAACGCCTACCACTTCGAGTGGCAGGTCGATGCGAAACGTGCGGTTGAAACGGTGGGCGACACCATGGTACTGGTCGGCAACGTCAACAATGCCCAGACCCTGCTCCAGGGAACCCCCGAAGACGTGCACAGGGAGGCCCGCTATGCGATCGAGGCCGGCGTCGACATCATCGGTCCGGAGTGTGCGATACCGCTGTCGACGCCGCTGGAGAATCTCAAAGCGATTATCGCTGCAGTTCAAGAAGGGTATTAAAAGACCGAAAAATCCTAAGTTTTCAAGGTAGCCATGTGTTTCGCGGCAGCCTGATGTCATCAAATCAAGATCAATCCAGGAGCGGAGTTGCCATGAGTAATCATCTGGAAATCATCAAGGAAGCAATCATCGGCGGGAAGCATAAGGACGTCGAGGAACTGGTCCGGTCGGCGCTTGACGACGGGGTCTCGGCGAATGCGATCGTGAACGAGGCAATGATCCCCGGCATGGACGTGGTCGGGAAAAAATTTTCCAACAACGAGATCTTCGTTCCGGAGATGCTGGTCGCCGCCGTCACGATGAACAAAGGGCTCGACATCCTCAAGCCGATTCTCAAGCAGAGCGGCAGCAAGTCCAAGGGCACCATCGTGATGTGCACGGTGAAGGGAGATCTGCACGACATCGGCAAGAACCTGGTGATCATGATGCTCGAGGGCGCCGGTTTTGACGTCATCGACGTGGGCGTCGACACCAGTGTGGACAAACTGATCGACGCGGTCAAGCAGATCAAGCCGGATGTCCTCGGTCTGTCTGCGTTGCTGACCACGACCCTGCCCGAGATGGCCAAGGTCATCCAATCTCTCGAGGCGAACGGGATGCGCGGCGAGGTGAAGGTGATGATCGGCGGCGCTCCGGTGGATGCGGCGTACAGCGAGAAAATTGGTGCCGACGGTTACGGCAGGGATGCCGCCCAGGCCGTTGAGGTCGCCCGTCGTTTGATCGTGTGATCGGCGGCCGATTCTCCCCAGCAGGGCGGCGGCAGCGGTGCGGGCGCCAAGCCGGCCCGAACCACGGACAATCCGTTCCTGCCCGCGCTGTTCTTGAGAGAAATCAGATGAAACTCAACGATCCATTCGGCCGCATGGAACGGCGGCATCAGGTTGCCTACCAGACGGTGAAGGACTCGCTGCAGCGCAGCGGCATCAAAACAGAAGAAGCGGCATTGCAGGTGATCAGGGACACCCGCAGGCGGGCGCTGGTCTTCATAGGAGCGGCAGCAGCGGCAACGGGGCTGACGGCGCTGATTTTTCCCGGGGCACTGCTGGTCGTGGCGGCGTTCTGTCTGCTGCTGTCGGCCTGGGTAGTGAGTTGGACGATCAACGGCAGGCGCTATGTGAAACGCTACATTGAAGAAGAACTCGGTGCTCCGGAGGGTGTCTCGCCCGACCCGCCAGGCCCGTGACAGCTGGCCCGATCCAGCCGGGTGGTCGAAGGGCGGCGGATGCCGTCCGCCCGGCCGGCTATTGGCCCGCCTTCACCAATCTCGGTGTCCACAGGAGCAGCCCTTCGTCATCGTACTCTTCGAGGAACTGCACTCCGGTCCACTGCTTTACCTGATCCAGGTAGCCGTGCCGCATGACCTTGAAGGAGATCATGCTGTCCTCTTCGAACGCCGATGAGTCCATCAGCGTGACGCCCTGATAGGGTGTGATGCCGAGGTAGATCCACGGTTCGTCAAGGTTGTTCTCGACCCGGTAGACGATATGGGAGCCCTCAGGATCAGTGTGGATCTTCACATTGATCGCCTGCTTGGAGGCGCATGACGAGAACAGCAGCGCTGCCGACACAACACTGATGCAATACAGAAATCGTTTGATGGGGGACATGAAATCCTCTTCTGTCTCTCTTACTCTTGTTCCAACTCGCCGTAAACGTCGATGGCATTCGCCCGTGCTGCTTCCTCGCTGCCATGCCGCTTGTTCACCCAGAAAGAGGTGATGGTGGAATGGTATCCGTTTTTCTGGAACTGCACGGTGACCTTTTCGGATCCCGTGCCTCTCCAGACGATCTGGGCAGGGGTCCTGCCGAGGTTGGTGTTGTCCTTCAGGTTGATGATGTCCGCGCCTTCGGGCACGGAGTTGATATCGGCGGCTCCGTAGTGGGTCGATGCACAGCCTGAGGCCAGCAGCACTGCCGCCCCTGAAAGGGCAAGAACGATGTTTCTCGCACGTCGGGTAAGGTTTTTTTGCATGATGTTCAGAATCGCTAAAGATTTTAAGGGTGAATAAGTCCGCGTAGCTCTACCTGTTTTGGACGGAATAGTCAACCCCGGCCCGGCGCTGAGGGGGTGACGGGACCTGCCGGTCGAGCATGACTTGGGCGCCGGTCGCGAGTTTCCAGAATTTCGGGTGCAGCATCGCCACGAAGGGAATGATCTCGAGCCGTCCGACCACCATGTTGATGATCAGGATGATCTTGGTCGGCACCGACAGGGCGCCGAAGCTGTTCATCGGCCCAATCTGCCCGAGCCCCGGACCGATGTTGCCGATGGTTGCGAAGGTTCCCACTACCCCCACCACTCCATCTCCTTCCAGCGCGGTGACCAGCAGCGAAGAGACGATCGACAGCAGCAGGTAGAACAGCAGGAACCCGAGAATCTGGCGCTGGATGGGGTCCGGCACCACCTTGTGATCGAGCTTCAGCGGCCGTACCGCGCTCGGATAGATGGTCTGCAGGATCTCCCGCTTCAGGTATTTGGCCCACACCAGAATCCTGACGACTTTGATGCCGCCACCCGCGGATCCGGCACACCCTCCGATCAGCATCATGCTGACCAGCACCACCTGGCTGGGAACCGCCCACAGCGCGAAATCGGTACTGGCGAATCCGGTGGTCGTGATCAGCGAAACGATCTGGAAGAGACTGTCGCGCAGTCCGTCGAGCAGATCTGACTTGCCGCTGAACAGCAGGGTCAGCAGCAGACAGCCGGCGGCGGAGAGAATGATCAAAAGGTATCCCCTGAATTCCTCGTTCCCGCACAGAATCATCGGGTTTCTGCGGGTGATGGCCCGGTACTGCAGCGCGAAGTTGGCGCCGGCCAGCAGCATGAACACGGTTATGATCCAGGTCGCGGCGGTGTTCTGGTACCCCATGATCGACTGGGGATGGGGAGAAAAGCCCCCGGCTGCCAGGGTTGAAAACGAGTTGCAGACCGCATCGAAGGGGGCCATGCCGGTCATGATCAGCAGCATAATTTCCGCCATGGTGAGGCCTATGTAGACCAGCCAGAGGGCCTTGGCGGTGTGGGTGATCCGCGGTGTCACCCGGTCTTCGGTCGGCCCCGGCGCCTCGGCGAAAAACATTTGCCGGCCGGCGATCTTGAACTGGGGGAGAATGGCGACGAACAGCACGATGATGCCCATGCCGCCCAGCCACTGGGTGAGGCTGCGCCAGAAAAAGAAGCTTTTGGGGTAGAGTGAAAAATCGAGCAGGATGGTCGCGCCGGTGGTGGTGATTCCCGACATCGCCTCGAAATAGGCGTCGAGCGGCGACAGCCCGTAAAACAGGTAGGGAACGGCACCCATTGCCGCGCAGGTTATCCAGGTGAGGCAGACGATCAGCATGCCCTCGCTGCGCTTGAGCTTGTCGTAATTGGTCGTGTTTCTGCCCAGTTTCCGGAAAATCAAGCCGATTCCCACGCAGATCAGCGAGGAGCTGGCGAACGGAATGACGGCGAAGTATTCGGTTTCGACCAGCGCCACCGCGATCGGGGACAGGATGATGACCCCGAACGCGATCAGAATGTGGCCGAGTGCCGAGACGGTGTGGCGCATGATGCTCATCCGCCGAACATTTTACCGATTGCTTCGACGTCGGAGGCCATGGTGAAGATCTTCAACTGGTCGCCTGCCTTGATGACCGTTTCTCCGTGGGGGACGATGATCTGCCACCCGCGCTGCACCACACCGATGATCGCCCGCGCGCCGAACCGGAGGTCGGCGACCCGCTGCTCCTGAAAATCCTCGGGTACCGTCAGCTTGACCACCTCTCCCTGACCGCCCTCGATAAGCGCCAGGATGTCGATCTCACGGCTCTGGATCCGGTTGAGCAGATCCTTGAGGGCGGCTCTCAGCGGTGACACGACCACATCGATACCGACCCGGTCGAACAGCGGCGCAGTATTGGCGTTGCCCACCCTGGCAATGATCCGGCACGGGCTGAGCTGCTTTGTCATCAGCGAACAGAGCAGATTTTTCTCGTCGTTGTCGGTAACGCATATAGTGGTATCGGCGTGCGCGATCCCGGCATTTTCCAGGAGGTCGAGATCGGTGCCGTCGCCGTGCAGCACCAGGCTTTTTTTGAGCTTGTCGGCCAGAAAGGTGCAGCGTTCGTAGTCGTGCTCAATGATCGTCACGTGCAGGTTTGCCGCCTCTAACTGCTGGGCCAGCAGGAATCCGACACTGCCGCCGCCGATGACGACCACCTCCTTGATTGCGTCTTCTGCCTTGAAAAACCGGGCGGTCAGCAGATCCAGGGCAGACCCTGTACCCATGAAGACGACCTTGTCATTGAGCTCTATCACTGTCGATCCCTGGGGAATAAAGAGATCGTTTTCCCTGGTGATGCCGACGATCAGCGTCTGCTTGGGAAAGGTGCAGTCCATGATGCGCCGGTTGAGTATCTCGGAACCTTCTTTAATCCGGTACTCGAACAGCTTGACGTTGCCCCTGTCGAAGTATTTCACGTCAACCGCGTCGGGCACTGAAACGATGCGGAAGATATCCTGGGTGAGAAGCTGTTCCGGCCAGATGACCGTGTCGATGTCGTAGGCGGTCCGATAACGGCTCTGGGGACCTGCAAGATGCAGATTCTGATACAGTTCCATGGTTCGCACGAAGCAGGTCGTTTCGATGTCGACGATTCGTTTTATGGTCCAGCAGGCAACGATATTGGCCTCGTCGACCGCCGAGCAGGCAACGAAAAGATCCATTGCGGCCGCATTGGCCTGTTCGAGGGCCGTCAAATCGGTGCCGCTGCCGCTGATGAAGTTCACGTCGAGGTTGGCGAATCGCTCAGGAAGCTGTTTGTTTTCGGCCAAAACGGAGACATCGTGCTTGTCGCTGAGGAATCGGGCGGCCATGTAGCCGGCGTCGGTTACCCCGTAGATCAGTATTTTCATGCTACGCTCCTGACGCGGCAGTCTTGCATTCGGTAAAAATTCTGGCGGTGCAGCGTCGGCAGACTTCGGGGTCGAGCCGGGTGAAGATTTCCGATAAAGCTTCCTTCTTGGAGGTAAAAATATTGTCGAGTCCGATATCCAGCAGATAGTCGAGGAATTTGAAATGGCTGCAAATATCCTCCTTCATGTCGTAGAAGTAAAGATCCCCTCCCGCGTCGCGCCGCTCCTGGGCCAGGTGACTGAGGAGTTCGGCGCCGGCCATGTCCATGAAGTTGATCCCGCTTCCGACGATGAGCAGACTCTGCTGCTCCGAATGCTCATCGATCATGTCATGCAGGGTGCTTCTCACATGATGGACCGCACCGAAATAGAGCGAGCCGTCAATCCGTACGATTTTGAGCTGGGGGCATTCCGGAAGCGCCGGGTTGGTCGTAAACGAACGGTTCGGGGTGCTCGGGTCCGGCACCCGGGTCAAGAGGTGGGGGTGTGAGGTGCGGTTGAGATAGATCGCCAGCGACATCAGAATCCCCAGCAGGATTGCGAACTGCAGTTCGAGGAAGAGGGTTGCGAGAAAGGTCGATCCGATAATGATCGACTCGGTTACACTCGTCTTAGCAATTTTAACGATGTGCTTCGGGTCGATCAGTCGCCAGGCCACCAGAAAAAGGATACCGGCTAGAGTGGCCTTGGGCAGATAGCCGGCCAGCGGCGCCAGGAACAGCACCACCGGTACCAGAATCAGGCCGGCGAATACGGCGGCCAGCGGAGTTCTTGCCCCGGCTTCGTAGTTCATGCCGCTGCGGTTGAAGGAGCCGGTAGCTACATAGCTGCTGAAAAAACTGCCCACGATGTTGGATAGCCCCTGGCCGATGAATTCCTGATTGCCATCGAACTCCTGATCGGTCTTGTCGGCGAGCGAGCGGGCTATGGAGATGGCTTCGGTCAGCGCGAAGAGGGCCATGGCCAGCGCCGTCGGTACCAGCATCTTGATGTTGGTCAGGGTTATCGAGGGCAGGGACAGGGGCGGCAGGGAGGCGGGCATCGCCCCGACTACCGCGATGTTGGCGGTTTCCTTGCCGACAGCAGCGGAGACGGCGAGAGCGGCAAGGCTGCCGACGACCATCGACACGATCATATAGGGAAACGCCGGCCGGTAGATCCTGACTGCAATCCCTGCCGCAATGGTGATGCAGCCCACCAGGACCGCGTAAGGATTGACCTGGCCGAGATGGACAAAGAGATTTTCAAACATCACCTGGACATTGCCTTGCAAAGAGCCGTAGCTCAATCCCAGAAAATGCTTGAGTTGACTGGTAATAATCAGCACCGCCGCTCCGGCTGTAAACCCGACGACCACGGAATGGGAGATAAAATTGACCAGGGTGCCGAAGCGCACCAGTCCCAGGCTGAGCTGCATGAGGCCGACCATGAGGGTGACGGTGATGGCGAGCTGCACATACGCCAGCGATCCCGGCAACGCATACTCGCTCAACGAGGAGAACAGGACCAGGGAGGCGGCGGTGGTGGGACCCGAAACAAGGAGCCAGGAGGACCCGAACAGGGCGGCGATCACCGCCGGCACCATGCCGGTATAGAGCCCGTATTGAGGCGGCATGCCGGCGATGGTCGCAAAGGCGACACCCTGCGGCAGGGCGACGATGGCGCCGATGCAGCCGGCCATAAAGTCGGCCTTGACGGTTCGTGGCGTGACAACCGGCCACCACAGCAAAAACGGAAGAAACCGGGTGAAGTTTTCTTTCTTGATGATCACGGCCGCATTGCTTGCAAAGGTTCATCTGGCAGCTGTCTCTTCCATATCGATAGTACGTTTCAGTTTATTTATCAATATATCAAAATGTTCTCGGACGACTGCCGGCTGCTTGCGGCCACCTGCCGAAGGCCGGACCAACGTGCGGGGAAATAACGAAAATTCATCCGGGCAGCGGTTTTTCCGATCTCAGATACCGTTCTCCAGCGCTATCAAGGCCGGCTTTTTCCCAGAGGGCCGGATGGTGAATGGAACACCAGGCGGCCTTTATTTTATCCGGAATCCTCGTTATCCAGGATAATCTCATTCTCACCACGGGAACGCTGTGCCAGAGATAAATGGCCACAGGTGTTTTGATCTGGAATCAACATCCGCATTTTTAAAGCCAGCCCAAAACCTGTTTGAAATTGCTCCGAGAAAGGGCTAACCTGAAGCACGTGACCAGGCGGCCCTGCTTGATCTATAAACCATATGCTGTCCAGGAAGATTGAAGCTCATGAATCTGATACCTCAAACCATCCGCTGGCAGATCATGACAGCCTTCTTGAGCTGTTTTGTCTTTATGGCCATTGTCGTCATTCTCGACTACAAAAACTTCAAAGATCTATCACGCTCCATGCAGTTCTTCGAACTGGCCGAAGACGTGAACAAAACGCTGATGGAGATGAGGCGTTACGAAAAAAACTATTTTCTCTACCGGCATGAGTTCAATTACGGAGAAAATGTCACCTATTCCAATCAGCTGGCCCTGTCCCTGCAGCGGGATCAGGATGTCCTGACGAATGCGATCGGTGATGAGAACTATAAAAATTTCGTCGAGTATGTGAAAAACTACTCCGCACTGATGGTTGAATTGAACCATATGGACTGTGAGAAACAGACATGCCATGATATCCAGGAGGAGATCAGGAGCGTTGGTCAAAACCTGATGCTGCTCGCCGACCAGGTCGTCACCACCCAGCGCCGCGATATCAACACGCTGCTCCAGCGGATGCTGCCCCTGCCGCTGATCGGCCTGCTGTTTCTCGTTATACTCCTGGGGTTTGTAATTTTCTATATCACCGAGAAGGTGATCAGACCGCTGGCTCGCATCACCCGGGAATCTGAGGAAGTCGCGGGAGGGGGCTACCGGCATATCACGCCCTACGGCCGCGGCAAAAATGAGATCCATCATCTCGTCATGGCGATTAACCGCATGATGAAAGAGATGGAACGGCGCCAGGAAGAACTGGTGGAATCACGCAAGCTTGCCTCCATCAGCACGCTGACTGCGGGTATTGCGCATGAAATCAACAACGCGGTCAACAACCTGTCTCTGACCCTGGAGGCGCTGATCGAAGACGGTGCGGAGATGACCCGGGAGGAGCGCTTGAAGCTCTACCAGGATGCGATGGACCAAAGTGACCGCACCAGTGAAATCGTCAAGAACCTGCTGGAATTCTCCAGGGCAAGCCATTCCAAGATCGAGAACTTCAATCTCGAAGAGCTGGTCGATAAGACGGTTCGGCTGCTCAAAAACGACATGAACCTGCACACCATCAATTTCAGCAAGGAAATAGAAGAAGACCTTCCCAGCGTATGGCAGGATAAAGGAGGGTTACAGCAGGTGCTCATAAATCTGTTCATCAACAGCGTCCAGGCCATGGGCGACGGGGGCACGCTCGAGGTCGTGATCAGGCGGTCGCAGGTGCCCGATGAAATCAGGATAGACGTGATCGACGACGGTCCGGGAATTGCCGAGGAACATGTCGACCATATTTTCGACCCGTTTTTCACCACCAAAAAGGAAGGAGAGGGAACCGGCCTCGGCCTCTCCGTGAGCTACTCGATCATAAGGAAAAACGGCGGACGAATGGAGGTCAAGAGCGCGCCGGGGCAGGGGGCCTGTTTCTCAATCTTCCTGCCGGTCATGGCGCCCGGGGTATAAGCGTGGATCACTTTAGAATCGGCGTGGTCGACGACGAGGAGATCGTCGGCCGCGAGGTCCGAAGAGGGTTGATCAAGGAAGACGGCTGGGACGTCGAGGTGTTCCATGACGGCGGCAGCGCCCTGGCCCGCTTCGACCAGGCGCCATTCGACCTGATTCTCTGCGATCTCCGCATGGAGGGGGTGTCCGGACTGGAACTGCTCAAAGCGGTTCGCAGCAGCCACCCCAACTGCGAAGTCATCATCATCACCGGTTACAGTTCGGTCGACAGTGCCATCCAGGCAATCAGGGCGGGGGCATTCCACTATGTCACCAAGCCGCTAAAAATGGCTGAACTGAAGCTGCTGGTGAGGCGGGCGCTGGACAAGGTCCAGCTGGTTCGGGAGAAAGATGCGCTGCAGGCGGAACTGTTCTCCCAGAATCGCCCGGCCAAGATGATCGGCAACAGCAGGGCCATGCTCGACGTCTTCCACATGATCGGTAAGGTCGCCCCTCTCGACTGCACCGTGCTCATCGAGGGAGAGAGCGGTACGGGCAAGGAGATGGTGGCCCGGGCCCTGCATCAGAGAAATCCCCGCAACCGATATCCCTTCATTTCCTTCAATTGCGGCGGTTTTACCGAAGAATTGATCGCCAACGAACTGTTCGGGCATGAAAAAGGCGCATTTACCGGCGCGGTGGATGCGAAGATCGGCCTACTGGAAGCAGCCCATCGCGGGACCATTTTCCTCGACGAGATCAGTGAAATGCCGATGAGCATGCAGATCAAGCTGCTCCGATTCGTCGAGGAGCGGGCATTGATCCGGGTCGGGGGCGTCAATGCTCTGCCCATCGACGTCCGCCTGGTTGCCGCCAGCAACCGGGATCTCAAGGCCATGGCGGAGAAGCGGACGTTTCGCCGGGACCTCTACTATCGTCTCAACGTAGTGAAGATCACCCTGCCGCCGCTGCGTACCCGAACCGACGATATTCCGCTGCTGGTGCAGCATTTTCTGGGGAAATACAACCGGGCCTTCAGCAAAAAGATACAAGGCATATCGACCGAATCCCTGGACATCCTAATGCATTATCCGTTTCCGGGGAACGTCCGGGAACTCGAGAATCTCATCGAGCGGGCCGTGGCCCTCACCGAAGGGTCGGTGATTCTGCCCGCCGACCTGCCGTCGGATCTGAGAGAACTCAGCATGAGCAGCTTCGAGGTGCAGTCGTGGCCGTCTCTCGAGGATAGAGAAAAACAGTATATTCAGCAGGTTCTGACTAAAACCGAGGGCCGCAAAAGCCAGGCTGCCACCATACTCAAAATACCCCGCACGACCCTCTGGCGCAAAATGAAACAGTACGGCATCAGTTGATCTATAGCCGATCGTCCCCATAAGCCAGAGTGACGCTTCGGCACTACTCCACCCCTCCCATCCGCATCGATCTTGGCCGTTTCCATCCGGATCTCCACTTTAAAACGTTCCGCCGGGAACGTTTCATATTGGAACTAACTGTACAAAAGCCCGTTTTTATTTTAATTATTTTCAGGCGGTTCAACCATTCAAGATGTTTCTGTTTCGTTTTGAAACTAGAGTTGTCACCAACATCTGCGCAGATCCGCTATCTATAAGATTTTATTATTTATTATTTTTTGGGCACAGTTTTTGTAAAATGCAAATCGGGGGATTGAAGTTTTGTTCATAACCGTGAAAAAGGCGGGTTTGCTCATAGGGTTTGTTCAATCTGAAACAACACGTCGCAAGAGAAACCGCGCGTCGGCGGAAGGAACTGGAAAACGTTCAAAACCGGGTCATGGAACAGAAAAAGATCCTAGTGCCCCTGGGGGAGGGCGCCAAGCACCTGAGATGCGTTCACTATGCACTGTC
>Ga0316576_10000889_pt1 | contig 15213 bp, 12 predicted proteins | sample S0NA_FD_203075 | JGI IMG/M metagenome (GOLD analysis project Ga0316576, IMG submission 203075) | Rhizosphere microbial communities from salt marsh grasses in Alabama, United States - S0-2_050615r3r5 | ecosystem: Host-associated > Plants > Roots > Rhizosphere | place: USA: Alabama | collected... | reverse complement strand
AGGGGTTCAATCCCAGATTCCCCTCGTGGAAGCCCAGGAACAGGTGCTTCACAATCAGTTGGCAGTCCTCCTTGGCAAGGCCCCGGGCCGATTGGACATCCAAACCACCGATCTGCCGGAACCCTCTGAGCTGCCGGCCGCCGGATTGCCGGCTGATCTGTTGGCCAAACGGCCGGATGTGCGGGCCGCCGGACTCCGCTTGGAGGCCGCCGACTGGCAGTTGGCCGCCGCCCGGGCCAATCGCCTGCCGGCCGTCAACCTGACCGGTGCCGCGGGTTACGGCCCGGCTGATATTGATCTGATGCTGGACAACTGGATCATCAGTCTTGCCGGCAACCTGACCTCTCCGCTGCTGGACGGAGGGCGACGGGCCGCCGAAGTCGACCGCAACCGGGCGGTAATCGATGAAAACCTGGCCGCTTATCGGCAAACCGTCATTACGGCAATCCGGGAAGTGGAAGACGCCCTGGTGGCCGAACACTATCAACGCCGCTACATCGACGGTTTGAATCGCCAGTTGGAGGCGGCCCGCTACGCCCTGGTGGAAGCCCGGGAACAATACCGCAAAGGCGTCGCCGACTACCTTCCGGTGCTGACCCAGCTTCTTGCCGTTCAGAACCTGGAGCGAAATTTGGTAACCCAAAAGACCCAGTTGCTGATCGACCGCCTCGACCTCTATAAAGCTTTAGGCGGCAACTGGGCAGAAATGGTCGTTGCGGAAAACTAGACCTGTCGTTCAATGACAGGTCCCAAGCTTCCCCTAGTGAGGAAACAAGGCACGTATGGTACAGCACGCACCAGAAAATCGAACACCGACGCGCGAGCCACAACCGTATCGCTCGCCGGCTGCCAAGCGGCTGCAGCAGACGATTGTCGGCCTGTTGATCATTGCGGCAGGTATCGGCGGAGCCGCCTATTTCAAAAAAACCGCACCCCGCGCCGACAAAAGACCGCCCAAGGTATTTGCCCCCCTGGTGGAGGTGACCACGGTAGCGCCCGGCAGCCATCAAGTGCTGGTGACAGCCATGGGAACCGTGACCCCGGCCCGTTCCCTGGCTCTCGAATCCCGGGTGACCGGTGAGGTCGTGCGGATTCATCCGGAGTTTCAGACGGGCGGTCTTCTCAAGGCCGGCGAGGAAGTCCTGCAGATCGACCCCGGCGATTACGAACTGGCCCTAACCCGTGCGGAAAGCGCGGTTGTAGAGGCGGAATACGCGCTGCAACTCGAACGGGGACGCCAGGAGATTGCCCGACGGGAGTGGGCCATTCTCAACGGTGACAATCCGGCCGACCCCCTGGACAAGGAACTTGCCCTGCGCCGGCCTCATCTGCGCAAGGCACAGGCTGATCTGGCCGCCGCCCGGGCGAATCTCAAGCAGGCCCGCCTCGATTTGGCGCGCACCCGCATCAAGATCCCTTTTAACGCCGTTGTGCGCGAGCGCAACGTGGAACTGGGCTCCCAGGTGGCGGCCCAGGAAATGCTGGCCGAATTGGTGGGAACGGACGCCTATTGGATCGAAGTGTCCATTCCGGTGGACCGCCTGTCCTGGATCGCCATTCCCCGCCGGTCGGATGAAGCCGGCGCCCAGGTTCGGGTACGCAACCAGAACGGTTTGGAGGTGTCGGGTCAAGTGATTCGCCTCCTGAGCGATTTGGAAGCCGAAGGACGCATGGCCCGTCTGCTGGTGGAAGTCCGCAATCCGTTGGGGGACGAGCCTGCCGCACCCCACGCCCCCCTAATCCTCGGTGAATACGTACGCGTGGATATCCAGGGGCGTACACTCGAAAATGTCTTCCGCATACCCCGCACCGCCTTACGGGACAATGCCCGCATCTGGGTTGCCGGTGAGGATGGGACGCTTCAGGTTCGGCATGTGGATCCCGTGTGGCGGGATGCCGAATTCGTTCTATTGCAGGAAGGATTGGCGTCGGGTGAAAGGCTGATCGTATCGGACCTGGCCGCCGCCGTCGACGGCATGGCAATCCGGCAGCAAACGGACACCGCTTCCTCCCCTCCCCTGCCTGACCAGGCAGTGCCGCCCGCCAACAGTGATCATGCTACCGGAAAGACCCTTTAGAGGATACGCATAACGCCATGCCTGACACCGGTTTTCCTGAGAATACCTCCCCGACACGGCCGGCCTTGCGCGGCCCCATCGCCTGGATGGCGGGCCACTCGGTCACGGCCAATCTTATCATGCTGGTCTTGCTGGTGGGCGGGCTGTTATGGAGCATGCACATCAAACAGGAGGTCTTCCCGGATTTCGAGCTCGATTTCGTCAACATTACGGTGGCCTATCCCGGTGCCAGCCCTTCCGAGGTGGAACGGGGCATTATCTGGGCTATCGAGGAGGCCGTCCAGGGGCTGGAAGGCATCGAGGAAGTGACCGCCAAGGCCAACGAAGGCGTCGGGACGGTCACCGTGGAAGTCCTGGAGGGTACCGACCCAGGCCGCATGGCCCAGAAAATCCAGAACGAGGTGGATCAGATCACCTCTTTTCCCGATGAAGCCGAACAACCCAAGGTGGCCATCGCCGACCGCAAACGATCGGTGGTATCGGTCATCCTCCACGGCGATCAGAGTGAATGGGTGCTGCGCCAATGGGCCGAAGACCTGCGCATGCGCATGCTCCAGGACCCGGACATCACCCAAGTGGACCTGGAAGGCATTCGCGACTTCGAAATCAGCATCGAAATCCCCCAGGATACGCTGCGCGCCTACGGCCTGACACTGGACGAAGTCGCCCAAAAAATAGGAGCGGCGGCCGTCGAACTGCCCGGAGGGTCGATCAAGACCGAAGCCGGAGATGTCTTAGTGCGCATGAAGGAACGCCGCAATTTCGGTCGCGAATTCGGCAGCCTTCCGGTGGTAACGTCCAACGACGGCACCGAAGTGCGGCTGGCCGATATCGCCCGTATCGAGGACGGCTTTGAAGAGAGCGACCGTTTCGCGACTTACAACGGCCACCGCGCCATCCGACTGGAAGTTTCGCGCGTAGGCGACCAGACGCCCATCACGGTTTCCGATGCGGTCAAACGTCAAGTGCTCAACCTGGAGGCCAGCCTGCCCCCCGGCCTCCATCTGAGCCTGCTCAACGACCGTTCCGACATCTACCGCCAGCGCCTGAATCTGATGCTGCGCAATGGCTTTCTGGGACTGGGACTGGTATTCATCGTTCTGGCTGTTTTCCTGGAAGCCCGTCTGGCTTTCTGGGTCAGTCTGGGAATTCCGATAAGTTTTCTGGGATCGCTGCTCTTTCTGCCCGCTGCCGGGGTCAGTATCAACATGGTGTCCCTGTTTGCCTTTATCGTGACGCTGGGAATCGTGGTGGACGATGCCATTGTGGTGGGGGAAAATGTCTACTATCACCGGCAGCAGGGGCTGCCCTGGCTGCAGGCGGCCGTCCATGGCGCCCGCGATATCGCCATGCCGGTGACCTTCAGCGTTCTGACCAACATGGTAGCCTTCCTGCCGCTCATGTTCATTCCCGGTATCATGGGCAAGGTGTTCAGCCAGATACCGGTCGTCGTACTCAGCGTCTTCGCCATTTCCCTGGTCGAAAGTCTTTTCGTGCTTCCCGCCCATCTGGGCCACCAAGCCGAAGACCGTTCGCCGGGACCGCTGGCCTTCCTCCACCGCGCCCAACAGCGCTTCAGCCTCTTTTTCGCGAACATGGTTCAACGGCACTACGGCGACTTGCTGGAGTGGCTCCTGCGCAATCGCTACGTCACGCTTTGCATCGGGCTGGCGATATTGCTCCTGACCTACGGATACGTGCAGAGCGGACGGATGGGACGCACCCTCTTCCCTAAAATCGAATCCGACTACGCCAGGGTGACGGCTACCCTGCCCTACGGAACCGCCGTACAGAAAACGACGGCTGTTCGTGACCGTCTTGTGGCCGCCGTGCGTGCGGTGACCGATGAAAACGGCGGCGATTCCCTTCTGAAGGGCATCTATGCGACGGTCTCCGATAATCAAACCACGATCACGGCCTATTTGACGGACGCCGATGTGCGTCCCATCAGCACGGCCGAAGTGACCCGCCGGTGGCGTGAGCGGGCGGGTCACATGGTGGGGATCGAGTCTATCCTGTTTGAATCGGATGCCGGCGGTCCGGGACGGGGAGCTTCGATTTCGGTGGAAATGCGTCATGAAAACCTGGCCGTGCTCGAAGCAGCCAGTGCTGCTCTGGCCGAAGCTCTCGGCTACTATCCCAACGTCAGTGATATTGACGATGGTTTCTCACCCGGCAAACAGCAGATCGATTTCAACATCAAGCCCGAGGGCCGCAGCCTGGGTTTGACGGCCCGGGAGATCGCCCGCCAGGTGCGCCACGCCTATTACGGCGCCGAGGCCCTGCGCCAGCAGCGCGGCCGCAACGAGGTCAAAGTCATGGTGCGCCTGCCTCTAACGGAGCGGATCTCCGAACACAACCTGGAGGAGATGATCCTGCGCGCCCCCAACGGCGTCGAGATACCCCTGCGGGAAGCCGTGCGCCTCAAGCGGGGAAGGGCCTATACCAGCATCGACCGCCGCAACGGGCAACGAGTGGTGACGGCCACCGCCAATGTGCGCCCGGTAAGCCAGTCGGAACAGGTACTGGCCTCCCTCAAGACAGACGTCCTTCCGCATCTGGTAAGCAAATACAGCGGGCTGAGCTACAGTTTCGAAGGGCGTCAGGCCGACATGCGCGAAAGCATGCAGAGCCTCACGAAAGGCCTGCTGTTGGCCCTTTTGGTCATCTTCGCCATGCTGGCCATCCCTTTCAACAGCTATATCCAGCCCATCATCGTGATTGCCTGCGTACCTTTCGGCATTGTGGGCGCCATCATCGGCCATCTGATCATGGGTTTCAGCCTGAGTGTGATGAGCATGTTCGGTGTGGTGGCCCTGTCCGGAGTGGTGATCAACGACTCGCTGGTGCTGATCGACTATGCCAACCGCCGGCGCCGCAGGGGCGACAATGCCCATGATGCCGTGCATGCCTCGGGCATTCAACGTTTCCGGCCTATTCTGCTGACCACCCTGACCACTTTCGGCGGCCTGATGCCCATGATCTTCGAAACATCGCGCCAGGCCCGTTTCCTGATACCCATGGCCATTTCCCTAGGCTTCGGAATCGTCTTCGCCACCCTGATCACCTTGGCCCTGGTGCCGTCCATTTACCTGATTGTGGATGATCTGCAGGGTCTTATCGCCATCCGCGGCGAGGCGGGCCCGGTCGCAGAGGAAGCAGGGCCACAGGGTATAAATAAGAAGGCCGTTCAGGTAGGTGGGCACAATCGCTGAGGTGGAAAGGGAAATCCGGCGGGAATGAATGACGCGGGCGCCACTGCCCCGTCTTAGCTCAGTGACGATGGCGCCTCTGACGCGATGACGCGCGCTTTTATTCTTCGACGGCGACCAGATCCGTATCGTCGAAAAACAACTCGACCGACTGGTTCTCCGCTGAATCGAAGAGCACCATCACCGATTCGGCAATCTTAAGTACGTACGGCCGGATGGGGAACAAATTGGGGGTCCGCAGCGCATCGACGACCGCTTCCTTCCCCTGGGCGATCGAGCGCTCGATAGAGTCATGGCTGTAGGTTTCCTCACACAGGAATTCAAAATCTTCCTGCCTTAGCATATCCGAGTCCACGTTTCTCAGGTTCTTGTCGATGATGGCGTATTCCCTGATTTTAAAATCGTTTTTAGACCCTTCTTGGCTGATGATGTATTTCTGACGCATGCTTGCTCTCCTTTGCGTTCGGTGTCGGTTCGAATACCTGCACCGCCCGTCCTCTCAAAAGGACCGCGGCCCCATGATCCGTCGGGATCGGCGTCTAGAACCAGTGAATGCGGCAGGCGGTGTGGAACAGCGAATGACGGGGGATCTCAGCAGACGGGTTCCGCAGATGCTGATCGCATAATCGATTGTATAGCATATGTGAAGAAAATATGCCAGGGGAGCGCATTTGACCTGTGTGCCTTGCCAGTGGTGCACCCATCAGGTTGGCCGGCCAGCCCATTATCAGGCAATATTCAGCAGCGACTTGACCCGGGTAATTTTATCATCCAGCCCCCCCTGGCGACCGATCATGATCCGCTGGGCCATGGGGGGACCGGCCCCGTGCATGGATTCGATCAGGTAAGCCACCGCTCCTGAGCCGGCCACCAGGTTTTCGATCAGGCGCAGCACCTTGATGCGGTCCACGGGATCGGTGCCTTCGGCTGCCGCCAGGTACTTTTTAATATAGGGACCGGCCACTGGATCTTCAAGGTCGTGCGCCGAAGGCATGGTTCCCAGCAAGCCTCCGGCGATGTCCGTGGCCAGCCGCGCCAGTTCGTAGGGGAATCGGGTGACGTTCAATTTGCACACGTTGGCAAGCAGCATGTCGATCTCGAAGTTCCCGGCCGGTGTGGGATGTCCCATGGCCGAGCAGGCGATACCACAGGCAAAAAGGGTCTCATTGAGGTGGATCATTTCCACCAGCTTGTCTTTGATGTGGGAAGCCCGGTCCACCCCGTTCATGCGGGCGATCAGGGCTGCCGCGCCGATCAGCACGTCCCCCACCCCCACCTTGCAGCCGCCGTAACTTTGGCGATGATAAGCGGCGAAACGCTCCACCAGACGGCCCGAATAAACCAGTTCGCCGTCCAGAAAAATGCGCTCATGCGGTACAAAAACATGATCGAAGACCGTCATCACCTCCTGGCCTCCATAGTGGGGGTTGCCCACATCCAGGCCCGGGGTTTCCAGTTTGCGCGTATCGCTGGTCTGCCGACCGTAGATATAGCGGATACCGGGGGTGTTGGTGGGCACGGCAAAACAGACGGCCCAGTCTTCTTCGCCGGCTTTCATTCCCATGGTGGGCATGACCAGCATCTCATGGGCGTTCAGCATGCCGGTCTGGTGAAGTTTGGCCCCACAAACCACGATACCGTCCTTTTTGCGCTCGACGATCCGCAGGAAGAGATCCGGATCCCGCTGGTCCTTCGGTCGCCGGCCCCGGTCGCCCTTGGGGTCAGTCATGGCGCCGTCAACCACCAGGTCGTTTTTCTGGATGACGGTCCAGAAGGCCTTGAAACGTTCATGGTAGTCGGTCCCGCATTCCGCATCGCAGTCATAGGTCGTGCTGTAGACCGCATTGGCCGCATCCATTCCCACGCAGCGCTGGAAACAGCATCCGGTGGCGAGGCCGCAATAACGCTGCAGGGTAACTTTTTTCACCAGGTCATCCGTGCTGCGGTGAAGGTGCGTGAAGCGGTTGACCTCTCCCCCGCACAAGGGGGAGTGCGCCCGGAAGAGGGCCCGCGTTTCGTCTTGCGCGTCGTGGGCACCGTCGTAGGTAACCGCGACGGCCGCCAGGGACGGCTTCACCAGCGCATGGTGGGTCAAGTCCGATTCGGCGTGCCCCATGACGTGGGCCTCGAGATTCAGCGCGTCAATGGATTGTTTATACTCCCGACCTGTTTTCAGTGACATGGAAGTGTCCTTTCCATCGGGGATGTACGGTGATTGGATAGCTACCGGCAAATGGTCTCACATTCATCTCAGGGGTCCGGCTTCCAATATTCGGAGGCCAAACGTTCCAGATCGGCCCGGATGAAACGGGGACGATAGAAATCGGCATTCTCATACAAACGATCCGGGTCATGGACATGATTGATGTTGTAGGAAATCAGCGCCTCATTGTCGTGGCTGAACTGGGTATGGACGAAAGGATTGTAGGCGGCGAGGTTGCCGTCCGCTTCCGGAGCCCGGTAAATGGCGATGGGCCCCTGCCAGGGGCCGGTGGGTTCAGGGGCGACATAGAGCACAAGCCGGTCTGAAAAGGGCTGCCGGTCGTCCATGGTCACCAGACCGATCCCCTTGGCCAGGAAAAGCACGCCAAACTGGTTGCTTACGCCGGTCAGCAGTGAACGGGTGGTCCCGGCATCATACGACCAGTGCCGGCCGTCCCAGTATTGCCAGGGCGCCAGAAGATTGCCCTCCGGTGCCCTTGCCAGATGAAGCTGTTTGATGGCTCCCTGCGTCTTCGTTCCGAAGATGTAAATCCACGGCTCCGCTTCCAGCAGCGCGCTGCCATAGGCCACACCGTTGTCGTCCTCCGCGGGGGTCACGCGCTCCAGGCCCAACCCGGGCAGCCCAAGGGTGGCGATCACGGTGCCGTCCCAGGCCCAACCCCAGATGCCCGGTGAAACCTGGCGAAAGCGGTGAAAAAAAACATGCAGCCGGTTCCCGATGACCGTTCCATCGCCGGGCCAGTACCAGTCCTGCGGGTCTTCCGGTGTTAGAAAGGCCCTCGGGTCGCGACGGGTTCCTCTGTGAAGCGTGACGAGATTCTCCCCCTCCTGGACAACCAGGCAGTTGCGGATCAGAGGGGTGTCGACCGGTCGCGAACCGTCCGGCCGAACGTGCCCCAGAAAGCTGTCGCCGAACAGCCACAGAGAGCGTCCATCCGGCAAGGCGATGGAGAGGGTGCCGTCCCCCCCCGTCCATCCATGGTCTGATCGCGTGAAAAGGTGGTTGAAAACCGGGTCCGGTCGAACCTCTGCAGGGGCCGGCGAGAGCCCGTGATGCTGCAGGCACGCGGTCGGTATCAGCCAGAGGATGATGAGCGCGATAAGAAGTGAATGAAGAGCGGGTACGAAACGGCTTGGTCGACGTGAGGTAAAGGAGCCCTTGAAGGTCATTGTCACCCCCTTTAGCTAATCGGATGGGTAAGATATCAATGGCATCCGGAGATGCCGGGCAGGGCGTGGTGCACCCGCGGCAGGGCGTCCGGTGCGGGCAAGGAACCAGTTTCGAATCGCTGAGCGTTACCGCCCGGACAACGACACGCAGTAGGCCAGAAAGCGGTCCATGGCTTCGTCATAGTCTTCACCGGCGACGATCCCGTCTCCGACGACATCCCCGTGACGCGACAGTTTGACGATTTCAAAATGGTTGCGTTTCAGCCAGCGGTCGCCGTTCCGGGGCAGATCGGCATCGGTTAGACCGGCAATTTCCATTTTCTCAATTCCGCCGCTGGCTGTACTGTGACCATAGACATCGAATTTATGATCGGGATTGGGCAAGACGAATTTCACATCACCGCAGGCCTGCAAGGCGATTTTGCGGCCGTTGGGCATGACCGCATAGGCTATCTGTCCCCTGTAAAAAACGCAGCTGCCGCAGTTTTCCTTCTTTTCCTGGACAACAAACATTTCCATTGTGCTGCACTTCTCCGACGGGAAAGACCCAAAAAAAAACCCCGGCCATGCCAAGGGCTTTCACCGCCGTTTGAACTCGGCAACCCGGCCGTCTTGTCCGGCAGGCTGCCGGCGTCAGACCCGTGGTTTTGCGTCTCCACTTTTCAGCGGATTTGCCCTTTGCGATTCAATGGTTATCCGGCCGCCCACTAAAAACGATACCGGCGATTTTGTCAAGTGTCTTATGCCGATAGTCGTCGTGGGAAGAGGCTATCGCTACCAGCGAAAGGTTTGGTAAAGCGGAAAATACACGTCCGTCTCGAGAACGCATTCTAGCGCGGCTTGCGAAGTTTGCGCAATCTATCGATTTCTTTCTTTTTCATGAGCAACTGCACCCACTCGCTCAGCTGATCCGCCAAATGATGTCCCCGCGCCTTTTTCTGCAATGCCTCAACGGTTTGAAGTCGACGGCGGAGATCATCGCGTTCCGGTTTCTGCATCAGGAGCCGTCGATAAATAACGGCCGCTTTGTCATAATGGCCCTGATCGGTGTAGATCTTGGCCATGGTTTCGGTTTCGAAATCTTTATCGGGGGCCATCACATAGGGTCCTTCAAAGTCTCAGTCCCGGTTAAAGGGCGCTATCGAGTTGTCTCTGTTCCCATTGGGGAGCTCAAACCGTACGTCTATCGAGAGACGTTTTTAAAATAATCGCCCTCAATTGCGCCCGCAACGGAATTCATGGTTTGGGCAAGTCGTTTACCGGACCCGGAGACGATACTCCCGGAGCCATGAAAATAAGTTCATCCGCCGCTACCAACCCCAGTTCATTGCGGGCGATGTGTTCAATGTAGTGGGAATCGCTTTCCAAACGATGTTTTTCGGCAAACCGGGCCAGGTTTTCCTGCAACAAAACCTGATGTTTCGCCACCAGGCGATCGCGTTCCAGCCGCATCAGATGGAGATCAGCCAGCCCCTTGTCACCAAATATAATCACAAGCAGGAAGGCGAAAAGGGCCACAATGGCAAAAGAAAGGCTGATGCTTTGACGGGTTGTCATGGTGTCTTGGTCCGTTTAGAGATCATCTGAAAACAGGTGTACAGTTCATCGCTGCGGCATAGAAAAGCGGCGGCCGTATATACGGCAACCCCTGTGAGCACACACAGAACGACATGCCCGAGGGGTGTAGCGCCCCTACCGCCGAGGGCGCCCGCTGTCAGCCATGTATGCAGCCACTGGATGACAGCACCCATAAAAAAAGCGCATCCCGATATCCGAAGCACCGCCGGCAGCATTCGCATGCCGCCAAGGGGACCGATTTTTCTTCGAAGCAGGAAAAACAGCAGGCCGACGTTGACAAATGCGCTCAACGCCGTACCGAGAGCGATGCCACTATGTCCCATAACCTGCATCAGCAGAGCGCCCGCTGCCAGATTGATCACTACGCTCACGGCCGCAGCTTTGAGCGGGCGATAGGCATCCTGCATGGCATAAAACACCGCCAGCAAGATACGCATTGCGGCATAAGCCCATAATCCCGTACTATACCACAGAAGCGCATTAGCCGTCAAATGAGTGGAATTACTGCTAAAAGCGCCTCGTTCAAATAATAGGGCCACGATGGGTTCCCGCAGCACGATCAGGCCCACCATGGCCGGCACGGTGACAAACCAGATCAGTCGAAGGGACTTGAACAGGGTCTGCTTTACAGCATCCATATGATTTTCCACGGCATACTGCGAAAGGCCGGGCATCATGACCGTAACAGCGGATACGGCGAATATACCCAGTGGAAACTGAACGAGACGATCCGCATAAAACAGATAGGAGACGCTGCCCGCTGCCAAATAAGACGCCAGGAGGGTTCCCAAAAGGACGTTGATCTGGTAGGTAGCCCCGCCTAAAATGACGGGAAGTGCTGACCGGCCGAATTGGGCGAGGGCCCCGCTCTCGGGCCGGGGTTTTTTCCAGAACCGAACTTCCCTTCGGATAAGAAACGGCACCTGCATAGCGAATTGCAGCCCGCCCCCAAGCACAACGCCTGCGGCCAGTAGGCCGACGCGGATCGCCATGGACGGCGCCAACCAAACGCCGATCAATATGGCCGTTATCATCGACACGTTCAAAACCACGGGGGCCAGTGCCGGAGCGGTAAAATGCCCGAGAGCGTTGAGGACACCCATGCTCATGGCCACAAGGCCGACACACAGCAAATAGGGCATCATGATGCGGGTCAATTTGACTGAAAGATGAAGCGTTTCTCCGGAGGGGAGGAAGCCCGGTGCCAGAGTGTGCACAACGACGGGCGCGAACACCGTTCCCAACAAGACGATCAGGAACAGAATAAAGGCCAGCCGACGGAAGATAACGGCCGTCAGGTTAAGGGCATCTTGCAATCCCCGACGTTGGGCATGGGCGTGAAAAACCGGAATGAAAACCATGCCGAATCCGCCTTCGCCCACGAGACGTCGGAACATATTGGGGATGCGGAAGGCAACAATAAAGGCATCGGCATAAATACCGGCGCCGAAGCTCCAGGCAATCAGCATATCCCTTACATACCCCAGAATCCGGCTCAGCAGGGTTGCAGATACCACCACTCCGGCATCCTTGGCATCCACAGGTTTGCGGGGCGATGGGTCGGACGCGGTTCGCACTGGATACACAGGCAGCCCCTGGTGTTAGCAGGAGAATTCGGCCGGGATGGGGCCGGTCGGCCGACATACGTTGATGTGGAGGGATATGAATTCGAGGCTTGACATTTTTCGATGGTTTCGTTAAAAGTCCGATTTTACTTAAATCATAAAAAGGAGAACATACCTTGGCTAATCATAAATCGGCGAAAAAGCGTGCTCTGCAAAATGAAGTCCGGCGGTTGCGTAACCGCTCCGTCAAAACCCAAATCAAAGGCATTGTCAAGGGTGTCCGCAACGTTGTCGAGAGCGAAGACAAAGCGCAGGCCCCCGCCCAGTTGAAACTGGCCCAGTCGTCTATCGACAAGGCCGCCAAAAAGGGCGTGTATCATCACAAGGCAGCGGCGCGCAAGGTGTCCCGTTTGGCTCGTCTTGTCAATACCGCCCAGGGATAGACGCCGCAACACCCTTTTCGCGTTCCCCAACGCATGGCCGCCCCGGGTTGCCATGCGTTTTTCTGTGTCAAAAGGACGCCGTATACCGATAATGAAATTTTTCCGCCAGCCTCTGTGAGATAACGTCCAGGGCTCGGCGGAGATTGCCTTCCGTGCTTGTTTTGTCCGCCAGCACCGTATATGCTTCCCTGTCGGTCAGACTGCTCTGCCAGAGGACTTTGCCTTGCTTGTCTTTCAGCCACAGATCCACCGTGACCGTAACGCGCCGCTCCAGGGTAGTGGAAATATTGCGTCGGGCTATGGAACCCGTCCTTAGATCGCGAATGACCCCCGTGAGAACCGCTTGCGCCTGATCGCGCTCCACCACCGCGGCATAACCGTTGCGGTTCACCTCGAAGATAAAATTGTTGGTAAACATGGTTTCAATGCCCACTTTGGTGGTGGTGTTGGTCATGGGCGGGATACAAACGCGCTGGATATCGACAACCGGGTCACGATCGCCGCTGAAACGGTAGCCGCATCCGGACAAACCGGCCATCGTCAAAATCACAAGAACGAGCAGGCGTGCGGGGACATTGTTCGCCCGCTGGATAGCGCTCCTTTGAAAAATGCCATCTCCGCCCATGCGCACCTGCCCTCTAGACGACGATATTCACCAGTTTACCCGATACCACGATGACCTTGCGCACCGGCTTATCGCCGATGAACTTGCGGGCACGCTCATCCTCCAAGGCCAGTTTCTTGATCTTCGCCTCGTCCGTTCCTGCTGGGACGGCCACACGGCTGCGCAGCTTGCCGTTGACCTGTACGACGATCACCCATTCATCAAGCGCCAGGGCCTCTTTTCGGTAGGTGGGCCATGATGCTTGCAGAATACTGGTAGTATTCCCGAGGGCTTCCCAGATTTCTTCCGTAAAATGGGGCACAATAGGCGAGAGAAGCAACGCGATCCTTTCCAGTGCCAGGCGGATGACCCCCCGTTCCTCCTCAGAGTCGGCCCGGATCGCATCTCCGGAGGCCATGTTGACCAGTTCCATTACGGCGCTGATGGCCGTGTTGAAGTGAAAGCGATCCTCGATGTCACGGGTGACTTTGTGGGTCACCTGATGGACTTTTTTAAACAGGTCGCGCAGAGGCGGGGCAAGCACTTCATCATCGCCCTCGAATGGCGTAACCGTGTCGACGGCATCCAGCCATTGCCATACGAGCCGCCATACCCGGTTCAGAAAACGGGCGCCGCCTTCGACCCCCTGTTCGCTCCATTCCAGATCACGCTCAGGAGGTGCCGCAAAAAGGCAGAAGAGGCGCGTCGTGTCCGCTCCGTATTGATTGAGCAGCATGTGGGGGTCGATCACATTCTTTTTGGACTTGGACATCTTCTCGACTCTCCCAACACGAACACCTTTCCCGCAGAACCGACAGGTGCGGTTGCCATCCTGGTCCTGCACATCATCAGGAAAGAGAAACCCGTGGTCCGGACAGGATACGGTCTCCTTGCATACCATCCCCTGGGTCAGGAGACGCGTGAAGGGCTCCTTGAAACGGGTCAGGCCAAAATCCTTCAGTACCCGCGTGTAGTAGCGCGAGTAGAGAAGATGCAGAACAGCATGCTCCACCCCTCCGATGTACTGGTCGACGGGCATCCAATAATCCACCGCGTCCTTGTCAAACATTCCCGTCGAATATCTTGGACTGCAATAGCGTTCGAAATACCAGGACGATTCGACAAAAGTGTCCATGGTATCAGTCTCCCGACGGCTGTCATCTCTTCCGCACTTCGGACAAACCGTCCGGCGGAAGTTTTCCAACCCCGGAAGCGGTGATCTCCCACCCCCCAGCAAGTCCACATCTTCGGGCAGCAGGATTGGCAATTCTTCCTCAGGCACAGGTACGACGCCGCACGCATCACAGTAAATTACCGGGATCGGAGCGCCCCAGTAGCGCTGGCGGGAAATGCCCCAATCACGCAGCCGGAAGTTGATCGTCTTGCGGCCCAGGCCATGTTCTTCGAGGTAGCTGGCAATCTCCTCCATGGCCTGACGATTGGGTCGTCCGTCGAAAGCCCCCGAATTCACCATAATACCGTCCTGGCTGTAAGCCTCCTTCATGGAAGCCGCCTCTAAAGGTTCTTCCTCACGATCGATGACGACGATGATATCGAGACCGTACTTGCACGCAAATTCAAAATCCCGCTGGTCGTGGGCGGGAACGGACATCACCGCCCCGGTTCCGTATTCCATCAGAGCAAAATTGGCGGTATAGATCGGCATCCGACGCTGGGTCATGGGATTGATGCAATAGGCGCCGAGGAAAACACCCTCCTTCTCGTATTTCTCCAGGCCGCGATCGGAGCGATCCTGCATGGCAATGCGGTCCACGAAGGCGCGCACCTCTTCCTCCTGGGATGTGTTCCGCGACAGATCCCCTACCAAAGGATGTTCGGGTGCCAAACACATGAAGGTGGCCCCGAAAACCGTGTCGTGACGTGTGGTGAAAACCGTGATGACTTCCTCGGAACCCTCGATCGGAAATCGGATTTCAGCGCCCAGGCTTTTGCCGATCCAGTTCTTCTGCATTGTCAGCACTTTGTCGGGCCATCCGGGCAGTTGGTCGCAATGCACCAGAAGGTCTTCCGCATAATCCGATATCCTGAAAAACCACTGCCAAAGCTTTTTCTGGCGTACCGGTTTTCCGCAACGCCAGCACATACCGGCTTCCACCTGCTCGTTGGCCAGGACCGTCTGGCAGGGATCGCACCAGTTTACGAATGATTCTTTGCGATAGGCCATGCCTTTCTCGAGCATCTTCAGAAACAGCCACTGCTCCCAGCGGTAGTATTCCGGGCGACAGGTGGCGATCTCCCGGCTCCAGTCATAGGAGAAGCCCAGGCTTCGCAGCTGTTCCCGCATCGCGTCGATATTGGCGTAAGTCCACTTGGCCGGGT
>Ga0316576_10000888_pt1 | contig 15216 bp, 10 predicted proteins | sample S0NA_FD_203075 | JGI IMG/M metagenome (GOLD analysis project Ga0316576, IMG submission 203075) | Rhizosphere microbial communities from salt marsh grasses in Alabama, United States - S0-2_050615r3r5 | ecosystem: Host-associated > Plants > Roots > Rhizosphere | place: USA: Alabama | collected... | reverse complement strand
AACAGCAGCTTTCCGCTGCAGCAAAAGGCAGAAACTAAATAAAGCTCACAAAGCAAAGGGCGACAAGAGCAGTGCCGTATCTTTTATCAATAGTTAATGATTCACGGAATACATTGGGTTCACCCAGGTAATATTGCGAGAAAGTTCTGTCATGAAGGTCGTTGATGACCGTGTAAAGCCTCTCTTCGAGTGCTTCCATATCAAAATACCCGGCCAGTTCACACACCAGTCCTCCAACCTTCTCCTCACAGGTATCGTCAGTGTACATCCATGCGAAAATAACACCGGCTGAGATATGCTCTCCGTAATAGCCGTTAGCAACTGCCATAATAGTGCAAAGTTCAGAACCGTACGGCGGCAGGTCAAGCTCATCAAGTGTCAGCAGCTTTGCTGTGGCCGGCAACACAGATGAGTAGTTCATTATATTGTATTCAGCAATTCCTGCATCGTGCAGGGCCATGTGATAAGAACCGGGGTGAATTGCATACTCGCTGCATCCCGAACCCTTTGTCACGAAGAATTCATGAGGAATCCTGTTAAGTGAAACTTTGACCATCTTGCATAAATGTTAATTAAATGAACCGTTTGCGGGCAAATATACCACGAAAATAAAAACAACGGATAATCAGCATAAATATATAAACTTACAGCAGGATGATGATTAAATTTCAGGCTTGATTTGCAAAATGCAGTACCGAAAATGATAATTATCTATAATTAATTAATTTTAGCGGCTGATTGTATCACCTCCCATTGGAAGGTTTCAATTCCCTTTGATTTTAAATAAACCAGGCAATGAAAAATATAGTTATGAAATTTCCAGAACGTTTGCTGCCAGTACTTTACGTGCTGCTGTCTCTTATAATTAGTTCATGCAATTCCGGAGAGTCCGCCAGTGATGATGCTGAATCCAGGGCAGAGAAAATGCTTGGCCAGATGACCCTTGATGACAAGATAGGACAGATGTCACAGCTTGACATAGGTTATTTCCGGGATGCAGAACAACTTAAAAAGGCAGTAAGGGAAGGAAGGTGCGGATCACTGCTTAATTTCACAGGTGTTGACCAGGTTAATGACATTCAGCGTATAGCCATGGAGGAGAGCAGGCTGGGGATACCCCTGATCATTGGCAGGGATGTCATTCACGGATACCGGACCGTCTTTCCTATACCTCTCGGGATGGCTGCTTCATGGAACCCCGCCATCGTTAAGGAGGCGTTCCGCATATCTGCCATTGAAGCATCGTCGCAAGGTATTAAATGGACTTTTGCGCCCATGCTTGACATCACCTGGGATCCTCGCTGGGGAAGGATAGCCGAGGGTTGCGGAGAGGATCCCCTGCTGGCTTCAACGATGGCGAAGGCCATGGTTGAGGGAGCCCAGGGAGACAGCCTTACTGATCCCACAGCTATCGCTGCCTGTGCAAAACATTATGTCGGATATGGCTTTGCTGAGGCAGGCCGCGATTACAATACCACCTATATATCAGAGCCGGTACTGCGTAATGTGGTGTTAAAACCATTCAAGGCTGCCTGTGACGCCGGCGTTCTCACCGTTATGTCGGCATTCAATGATTTGAACGGGGTGCCAACCAGTGCCAACGAGTTTACACTTAAGCAGATACTGCGTAATGAGTGGGGCTTTGACGGATTCGTGGTGAGCGATTGGGGCTCAGTGACTGAGCTTGTGGACCATGGTTATGCCGTTGACGAAAAGGATGCAGCTGCCAAAGCCATAAATGCAGGTGTTGATATGGAGATGGCTTCGACAGCATATTATGACAATATAAAAGCACTTCTTGACGAGAAGAAGATCACGATGGATCAGATTGACGATGCTGTAAGGTACATTCTCACAGTCAAATACAGGCTTGGATTATTTGAGAATCCATATGTTGATCCACAGGCTGAGGAAAAGATACTTGACCCTGCTTTCCTTGAACACGCCAGGAAGGTTGCGCGGCAGAGTACGGTGATGCTTAAGAATGAAAAAAATACACTTCCGCTTTCTGCTTCCGGGATTTCATCAGTGGCTGTTATCGGGCCCCTTGCTGATGCGCCCCGTGACCAGCTGGGTACATGGTGCTTCGACGGAAGAGCTGAGAATTCAGTTACTCCTCTCAGGGCAATCAGGGATATCATGGGTGAAAAGAGAGTAAACTATTCCGAAGGTCTGAGATACAGCCGTGACAAAAGCAAAGCGCAGTTTGCCGCTGCTGTTGCCGCAGCGAGGAAGTCTGATGCCATATTGTTCTTTGCAGGTGAAGAATGGATCCTGAGCGGGGAAGGACAGTCGAGGGGCAGGATAGATCTTCCGGGAGCTCAGAGTGAACTGATATCAGAGCTGTCAAAGACCGGTAAGCCCTTAATATTGGTGGTCATGGCCGGACGTCCGCTGGCAATAGGAGATGAGCTCGCTGCGTCAGATGCCTTGCTGTATGCATGGCACGGCGGCACCATGGCAGGCCCGGCACTGGCCGACCTGATTTTCGGGGAAGAGTCGCCGTCAGGGAAATTGCCGGTTACCTTCGTTAAAGGTGAAGGACAGATACCCTTTTATTATTACAGGAAGAATACGGGTCGTCCTGCAACAAAAGGATCATGGACACCCATAGACAGTATTCCCGTTGAGAATCCCCAGAGTTCTCTCGGTTACCGTTCATTCCAGCTTGACTATGGATATACACCCCTGCTGCCATTCGGATATGGATTGAGTTATACGACATTCACATACAGCGATCTCAATCTGTCTTCACAGACGATGGCTCCGGAGGGGTCTCTTACCGTAACAGCAAAAGTGACCAACAGCGGCACCTGGGATGCCGACGAGATAGTTCAGCTCTATGTGCGTGACAGGGTGGGCAGTATCACCAGGCCCATCAAGGAACTCAAGGGCTACAGACGGATAAATATTAAGAAAGGTGAAACAGCAACTGTTGAGTTCACACTGACAGCTGCCGATCTTGCTTTCTTCAATGGTCGGGAAACCGTTACGGAGCCGGGAGAGTTTGATGTATGGATCGGCCCTAACTCAGACGAAGGGTTGCACTCCGAATTTGTCATTGCTGACTGAAAAAATGAAGATCATGATATCCCAATTAATTCTCTTAATATCCCTGGCTGTGATAGCCCAGGGATGCGGAGAAAAGGAAACTGATTTTAAACCTCATAAGCTATCTTCCGCTTCCGAGATACTTGTGTGGAGTGACGAGTTTGACTATTCCGGCCTTCCGGATGCCGCAAAATGGAGTTTCGATACGGATGGGAATGCAAGCGGATGGGGTAATAACGAGTCACAGTATTACACTTCCGGAAGACTTGAGAATGCTGAAGTAAAGGATGGCTTTCTGTACATAACAGCACGAAAAGAGGACTTTGAGGGATTCAGCTACACATCTGCCAGGCTGAGGACACGTGGTAAGGGCGACTGGCTTTACGGCAGGGTGGAAGTAAGGGCCAAACTGCCTGACGGCAGAGGCATGTGGCCGGCGATATGGATGTTGCCCACCGACTGGGCTTACGGCAACTGGCCTAACAGCGGGGAAATAGATATCATGGAAAATGTAGGTTACGACCCTTACAGGATCGTAGCTTCGGTGCATACCGAATCATTTAATCATTCCATTGGTACTCAGAAGAGTGCTTCAAAAACAGTGACCTCATGTTACAGTGATTTCCATGTATACGAGCTTCAATGGGATTCAAAGGAGATCCGTATTTATGTGGATAAGATACTCTATTTTACCTTTAAGAATGATGGATCGGGTTATAAGGCATGGCCCTTCGACAAGCGGTTCCATCTCCTGCTCAACATTGCAGTTGGCGGAAGCTGGGGAGGCCAGCAGGGAATAGATGACTCTATCTTCCCGCGTCAGATGGTTGTTGACTACGTGAGGGTTTATCATTAGTAGTTCGAAGTTCGAAGTTCGAAGTACGGAGTTCGCGGTTCGAAGTAATGAGTAAATCCGGAGTGACTGCAATGCCTCGCCAGTTACTCCGTTTTTATTGATTCGGCCGGATTGAGCACAGCAGCCTTGTATGCCTTGAAGCTGATTGTAATTAAAGTTAATGCAATAGTAATAAGTGCAGCAAATATCAGTAGTAATACGCTGATGCCCGACCTGTAAACATAATTCTCAAGCCATCTGGTCATGAGGTAATAAGAAACAGGTACTGCAATAACTATTGAGATCGACACAAGAATAAGGAAATCTCTCAATATCAACCTTACAACCGACTTTTCATCGGCACCGAACACTTTTCTGATGCCTATTTCCCTGGTACGCTGTTCAACCATATACGATGCCAGTCCGTACAAACCGAGGCAGGCAATTAAGATCGCCAGGATAGTAAAAAGTGTGAAAATAAAACCTCGTTTTTCGTCAGCTTCAAACTGGTTGTTGAATCTCTCCGAAAGATATGTATATGTAAAAGGCTGATCAGGAAATATCTCTTCCCAGGTGTCTTTTATATATTCCAGTGTTTGCTCATTATTCCTGCCGTTAAGCTTAAGATATACAATATTGTTTCTTTCCCTGTAAACCAGCATCAATGACTCAATTTCGTTATACATACCTGTCTGGTGGTAATCTTTCATTACTCCGATCACTCTTGCGTTTATCTGTGCCCCGTCGCCAAGCTGTACCTTTTTGTCTATTGGTTCAGTCCACGCCAGCCTCTTTGCCAGTGTCTGATTCACTACAACTGAATAAAGGGTATCTGAGGGCATATCCTGGCTGAAATCGCGGCCTTCCACAATATCAATACCCAATGCCTCGACAAAATCATGATCTACAACGGCAAAGTTGATACCTCTCTGTGACATGCCCTGGTCTGTCTCCATGTTGAAGATTACCTTCCCAGATCCCTCTCCAACCGGCGTATTCGTAGATGTAACATATTCTATGTCATTATTTTCAAGCAGTGATGTCTTTAGAACGGGGTATTTCCTGACCATATCCTGGTTAAGTAAACGGAGAGATATGACGTTTTCCTGGTCAAATCCTTGATCCATTGTTTTCAGGTAGTTTAATTGCCTGAAAACAACAAGTGTACAGATGATCATTGCTACTGATATCGTAAACTGTACGATGACCAGTATTTTACGAAATAGGCTGCCTGCCGAGCCCCGGGTTACCTCTCCCTTGAGGACTGTAACCGGATTGAAGTGCGACAGATAAAATGCCGGATAGCTGCCGCCTGCTATGCCTATAACAAGTATAATTCCTATGAATGAGATTATTGCCTCAGGGCTGTATAAAATCGACAGGTCAAACGATTTTCCTGCAAGGAGGTTAAATTTCGGAAGCAGAACTATAAGCAGAATAACACTAATAATCAGGGATATAAGTGTCAGGACGATTGATTCTGAAAGAAACTGACCAATAAGTGTCCCTCGTTTTGATCCGACCACTTTGCGCAGTCCGACTTCCCTTGCACGGCCTGCAGACCGGGCGGTTGCAAGATTCATATAATTCATCGCCGCAATAAGAATAAGGAATAGTGCAACAATGCCAAAAATAATTACATAAGTTATGCTTCCTGTTGGCTCCGGTTCAGCAGCATTAGTTGAATACAGATGGATCTTTTTGATGGGTTCCAGTATGTATTCAATGTTTATCTTCAGAGGTTCGAATATTGTTTTCATATGGGCATCATACATGCCCTGTAGTTTTTCTTCAAATGCTTTTACATCAGTCCCTTCCGGCAGAAGAAGGTAGGTAAAAACACCGAAATTCCCCCAGTTTCCAAGTTGTTTGGGAAGATTATTCCTTGCTGCAACAGCATCAAACCTGAAGTGTGAATTTGACGGGACATCCTCGATAATGCCCGTTACCTCATAGCTGTCATCTCCTGATTTAATAATTTTGCCTATTGGGTCTGTGTCACCAAAATATCTTGCTGCCGCGGTCCTGGTAAGAACAATTTTACCCGGATCTCTGACTGCTGACCGGACTTCACCTTCCACTACCCTGTAAGTAAAAATATCAAACAACGTAGAGTCAGCGTAATAAAAGTTGTCTTCAATGTACTCCTTATCCTCATATTTATATAACTCACCAGGCATGTTGATAAACCTGACAAACGACTCCACCTCGGGGTAATCCTGGACAACCTGAGGGCCCATCGGTATCTGTGCAACGATCCATGTGAACTGGTCATCCGTTTCGGTTATTTTGGACGAAACCCGGTAAATACGATCAGCTTTTTCATGATACCTGTCGTAGCTTATCTCATCGGAGACATAAATTATAAGGAACATGGCACTCGTGATTCCGAGGGTAAGGCCAATGATGTTAAGGAGACTGTATCCGAAATGTTTGCGGATATGCCTCAGGGCTGTTTTAAGAAGATTCTTAATCATCTGATTTATAGGTCTATAGATTATTTTTGAAAAAGATGTTGAGGATCAAAGACATAAATTAGTTTGTATGTTCTGGCGATATAAAAAAGTCAGTTTGTCAGAAGAAAGACTTGATAATTTTCCGGGTGCTGCTGCCTTCAGCGGTGAATACGCAAATTATGTATGTGCCCGGGCCTAGATGGCTCAGGTCAACCCGACAATTGGAAGACCCGATAACGAAATAATCGAGAATCCTTCCCTGCATGTCATACAGGCAGATACTGCTTATTTCTGATTCTGAACTTATTGTAAGAATATCTCTGAATGGATTGGGGTACACTTCGATTTCCGCCTCAGCTGATGGTATCTCAACAGAGGCTATGACTCCGTTTGAGGCTGTCCAGCTCTCGGGCAGGCTGTTGTCGAAGCCTGAATCAGCAAGGGCAAGGTAATAGCCGTTGCCGTCTGCATCAGGCCAGGGGTTGTCATCATCATACTCAACAAGATCAATGACATTTCCGAAAGCGTCAGCCAGTGTCAGCGCCTCGCTGCTGTTGGAGAGATGGCGCGTATACTGACCGAAGGGTGCGAATCCATACCTTGACTGAAATACTGCTGCATTGCTTGCGAGTATAACACAGAGGCCCGGTCCGAGTGTGGAGTTTGCCGGGAACTGATACACCAGTCCGGTGCCGGCAAAATATATACCGCTCAGACTGACACTCGTATTTCCCGTATTTCGGATCTCAATGAACTCCAGCTGGTCATCATCCGGAAATTGAATTGTGGCTTGCGGGTGGTACATTATCTTCGTTATAGTAAGCAGTGGAACACTGACATCACTGCATGCCTCATATGATCCGATGTGACCGGTAATCCATTCCGTGCGCTCCGACATAAAGGTCTTGATGGCAGCAATGCGCTGTTCGTGGCTGCCTGTTTTGCCCCATCGCTGGTATTCTCTGGGTACTGCTTCTGAAATCTCAGCCACTGTCCTGTCAATGAGCGCATTGACTGAGTCAGTGCAAAGAGGATGACCCGGTTGTATTACTTCATTCCAGCGTTTTGAGAGATAGCAGTTGAATTTTGAGTTATGAAAGAGATCACGCCAGAATTTTGACCCGTTATTATAAAAATAATCTTCAAAGTACCAGAGGTATGTCTTGCTCCTGTCTAGGAACCACTGGAAGAGATCATTTCCAAAAGAGAGATCGAGGTCCCATATGGGCCCGGCCCTCAGTTTTCCGTTCCTGTCCTTGTGAAAGTAAGTACTGTACTGGTATGCATCGGGATTTGATGCAAACTCATTTATAATCATGTAGTCAATGAATGAGGGTATGTCAATAATCGACGGATAACCGCTGGTCACTGAGATGTTGTTGCTGGCAGCAGCACTCTCAAGGCTGTAAAATTCATTTTTTATGTACGTCGTTTGTTCCAAGGTAGCGTCTTCAGGCTTGGGCAACTCGTGAATATAATCTACCGGCGAGTTCTGGAATGACAGCATTGTCCATGCGATCGGATCGCCTCCTGTCGGCTTGTCAGCCTTGGTTATATAACCGCCTGTAAGATCAGGATAGGCGTTGTCTGTATCTTTGATCTTAATGACATCTATCCTGTTGTCGTCTGCTTTAAGCTTTTCCTGCAGCATATAAAGGCCCTTGTAGTCATTGTTGATGATGACTTCGCAGTAGAATGCACGTGATGCATAATTACCCAGCCGGCTTGACAGGTGATAGCATATGTAATCACGGACCAGGGCGGTATCAAAGACCATTCCGCCCAGGATCCAGTCGTTCTCTTCAGGCATGCCCAGGAGGCTGACATTATTGTTGGTGATATTGTCAGCCATACGGGTGGTAAAACCGTAGTTCTTCTTGGGCGATTCCTGTGATGAGGAACCCCTGATCTCAATGCCGATGCGGCCATCGTAATCAAGATATTCAGCAGTGCTCTGATCAGAAACATAATTTCGTTCACCGGGTCCTCGCCAGATAAGCTTCATTGTAGCCGGCACCTTGGGTTCGTCAGGGATTGACAATCCACCGTCAGTATTTATAATTACTATCGGAAGATTGCTGCTGACCAGCGTCTGGGCGTTTGAACCTATTGCCGCCGGAAACAACAGCAGAAGACAGTATAAAAGTCGTTTTGTCATTGACCCGCTTTTAACAGGATAAAAGTAGCAATAAACCGGTACCGTAATATGGATAAACGCCGACACATTTACTTCATTGTTTTTCTCTTATGGCTGGTGGCAATTCTATTACTTTTTTCAAGAAAAAATCATTCCGGACAAATAAATATGCATTTATTGAATAACCAGATTAATTATTTGTATATTTACCGGTCAATTTATGAATGATTGAATAACGTTTCCTTCATATCATTTAATACAGCGGGTTTCGCATCTGCCTCCGGGTATGCTGCATTCTCAACGGTTTACATGACCACCCGCACCATGATGACTCCCGCTCCGGGAGTAAAATGAATCATATTACCACAGGGCGGATTTTCCCGCACAGCCGGCCAGACCGGAAAAAACGAGTTTTTCCATTCTCTTTAATCAAATCGATTTTATGAAAGTTTTGAAATTTGGGGGCACTTCAATCGGGAGTGCCGGAAGCATAAGGTCAGTAACAGAAATTATCAGGTCACAGCAGGCACCTGTAATCGCGGTCTTTTCTGCCATGTCGGGGACGACAGACAGACTCGGAGAAGCATTGTTGATGGCATCAGAGGGAGATTTATCCTATAATTCTGTACTTGACAGAATTGAACAGAGGCATCTGTCAGAGGCCGGGGAGCTATTAAATGAGGCTGATCTCTCATCTTTTTCAAGGAACATATCAGATCTTGTTTCGAGACTTCGTGATATACTGGAGGGTATTTTCAGAATTGGGGAGATCACTAAACGCTCATCGGATTTGGTTCTTGGTTTCGGAGAGCTGATGTCACTTGAGCTGATCCATGCTGTACTGAGTGAGCAACTGGCTGACGTAAAAAGGGCAGATGCCCGTGAAATGATCTTTACCAGGCCATTTAACGGTGAGGAGAGGCTTGATTACGGTATAAGTGAAGATGCAGTACGTAGCAGATTGCCATATGACAGCAGGGTAGTAGTGATGGCCGGGTTCATTGCCACCTCCGTAAAGGGATATCCCTCAACTCTGGGAAGAGGCGGCTCTGACTTTTCTGCATCAGTGGTTGCCGCGGCAACCGGTGCTGAAGTGCTTGAGATATGGACGGATGTCAGCGGCATCTACACAGCCAGTCCTGTCATAGCGGAGGATGCATTACCGATCCGGCAGCTGTCCTATGCCGAGGCACAGGAAATATGTCACTTCGGGGCCAAAGTGCTGTACCCGCTTGCGATACAGCCTGTCATGCAGAAGAAGATTCCCGTGATAATAAAAAACACCTTTGCTCCGGCTGATGAGGGAACCCTTATATCACATGAGTCATCACGTAACGGCGGAGCGGTGAAGGCTGTCACCTCAATTGACAATATATGTCTTGTTTCATTGAACGGAGGTGGAATGGCAGGAGTGGTGGGAATAGCGTCCAGACTGTTCTTGTCACTGGCAAAGCATAGCATCAATGCTATCCTTATTACGCAGGCGTCTTCTGAACAGTCAATATGTATTGCCATGAGACAGGAAGACGGAGAGAATGCCTGTGAGGCAATCAACAGTGAATTCGTATCAGAAATAGAAGCAGGCAGGGTCAGGAATGCGGTTCTGGAGAAGGGGTTTTCAATAGTCGCAATCGTAGGTGAAGGGATGAAATATTCGGTTGGCGTGAGCGGCCAGGCTTTTTCAGCTCTGGGAAGAAACGGCGTGAATATCCATGCAATAGCCCAGGGCTCATCAGAACTCAATATATCAGTAGTGGTAAGAGGATCGGATGTAAAAAAGGCAGTAAACTCTATTCACCAGGAATTCTTCAGTGCAGTCAACAAGGTGGTAAACATCTTTCTTGCCGGCACAGGCAATGTCGGATCTGCCCTGGTGGAGCAGATGCTGGAACGGACCGGATATTTTGTAAGCGAATACAAGACTGAATTCAGAATAATCGGAATGGTCAACTCGAGAAAAATGCTTGTCAGAAGCGATGGCATCAGGGGGGCCGGATGGAAGTCGCTCTTAATGGAAAGCGGCAGGACAACTGACCTTGAGGTGTTTATTAATGAGATGTTCGCACTTAACCTGCCGAATACTATCTTCGTCGACAACACATCAAGCAGGGATGTGAGTTCGCTGTATGAATGCATTCTTGATAAGAGCATCCCGGTTGTCACTGCCAACAAAATTGCTGCATCATCATCATCCGGGAGTTTCATAAAACTGAAAAGCACTGCAGTTGCCAGAAGAACACACTTCAGGTTTGAAAGCAATGTGGGAGCTGGTCTTCCTGTAATTCAGACTATAGAAAATATGGTTAAGACCGGTGACCGCATAATTCAGATTGAAGCTGTACTCTCAGGGACGCTGAATTTCATTATGAATAGCTACTGTAGCGGACTGAAATTCAGTGAGTCCGTACTGGAAGCAGTTAAAAGGGGTTACACTGAGCCTGACCCTTTGACCGACCTGAGGGGCGAGGATCTTTCGCGGAAGATACTGATCCTCTCCAGGGAAGCAGGTTTTCGCCTTGAGGCCTCAGATGTTGAATTTATCAACTATCTCCCTGCTCCTCTGCCAGGGAGATATGAACCCGCAATGTTCAGGAAACAGATGGAACAGTATGATGATTACTTTGAAGGACAGCGGGCCGGCCTGGACTCAGCAAATGAAAGGATCAGGATCATTGCCGCTTACAGGGACGGAAGGGCATCGATCAGTGCGGTAAGGATAGGCGCCGGACATCCATTCTTTTATCTCGAAGGCAATGATAACATAGTGTCACTGTATTCGCAGCGCTATAAAGAGCGGCCGTTGATAATAAAAGGAGCCGGTGCCGGTGCAGATGTCACTGCTGCTGGTATATTTGCAGATATACTTTCTATTATAAACAATTGAGGAGATGGAACAGACTATCAGAGTTAAGGCACCGGCTTCCGTTTCAAATCTCAGCTGCGGCTTTGACGTCCTGGGACTGGCCCTTGCTGAACCTTTTGATGTTATTGAGCTTGCGCTTACTGCATCAGGCAGGGTGGAGATAGAGAAGATCAGAGGATGCGAGACTCTAAGTACTGATCCTGAAGAGAATGTCGTGGGTGCGGTGCTGAGGGCAATAGCTGTGGCAACGGGAGGGAAAACGGGCTTCAGGGTTATACTTGAGAAGGGAATCAGACCCGGCAGCGGAGTGGGGTCAAGCGCTGCCAGTTCTGCCGCGGCGGCATACGCTGCCAATTATCTCCTTGGCAACAGGTTCAATGCAACTGAACTCGTGAGGTTTGCCATGGAAGGTGAGAGGCTGGCTTCAGGAGCAGCACATGCCGATAATGTTGCACCGGCACTTTTAGGTGGCATAACGCTGGTACGCAGCTATGACCCTCTTGATATAGTGCGGCTGCATGTGCCCCGTGAGTTGTATTGCGTAGTGATACATCCGGAAACTGAAGTAAAGACTGCTGTTGCCAGGGATCTTCTTGACCGTCAGCTGCCGCTTGAAACCGCAGTGAGGCAATGGGGCAATGTGGGAGGACTGGTGGCCGGACTGTACAGTGAAGATTATGACCTTATCGGACGCTCACTTGAAGATTTTGTGGCCGAGCCAAAGAGGGCAGCACTTATACCCCGGTTCAGTGAGATCAAGAGCAGCGCTATCGTCAGCGGTGCTCTCGGCGCAGGCATATCCGGTTCCGGCCCGTCAGTGTTTGCTCTCTGCAGGGGAGAGGACACTGCCGTGACTGTGATGCAAAGTATGCGGGAAGTGATGCTCGCTTCGGGGATTGGCTTTGAGGCATACATGTCGCCAGTGAACATGGCGGGTGCAGAAAAAATATAAGAGGGCGAATACGGCTTATTATGCGATATTATAACCTTAAAGACCGCAAGACAACAGCAGGGTTCCGCGATGCCGTTCTGAGCGCAATCTCTTCCGGGTCAGGACTCTTTATGCCTGAAGATATACCTCTCATGGGTCCCGATTTCTTCCGGCGCCTGCCTCATATGTCGCTCAGGGAGATTGCTGTGGAGGTGGCTGTACGCTTTGCGGGTGATGACATTCCATCGCATGAACTTGAAAGGATATGCGATGAGGCCTATGACTTCCCGGTAGTTGTCAGAGAGATAGATGAACGGAAAAAGGTAGTTGAATTGTTTCATGGTCCCACGGCAGCTTTCAAGGACTTTGGCGCCAGGTTTATGGCCGGATGCTTTGGCTATTTCTCATCACAAGACGACATACAGACTGTGGTGCTTGTGGCGACATCAGGTGATACAGGGGGGGCTGTAGCATCAGGCTTCCTGGGCGTGGAGGGGGTAGATGTGATAATACTCTACCCGTCGGGTAAGGTAAGCCTTCTGCAGGAAAACCAGCTTACGACACTCGGAATGAATATCACTGCCCTTGAGGTAGAAGGAACATTTGACGATTGTCAGGCCATGACAAAAAATGCGCTGGCAACCCTTGACACTGACGGAAGGATAAGACTGACATCAGCCAACTCGATAAACGTTGCCCGCCTGATACCCCAGACATTTTATTATTTCTATGCCGTGGCACGTGCCGGAGGCAAATGTGCGGTGTCGGTACCCAGCGGTAACTTCGGAAATATTACAGCAGCCGCCATGGCATGGAAGTCAGGGCTTGAAATAGAACACCTGATAGCTGCGACCAATATCAACAGGGTAGTGCCTGAATACCTTGCAACAGGCTTTTACCGGCCGGCAGCAAGCATCCAGACCATTGCCAGTGCAATGGATGTAGGTAACCCAAGTAATTTTGAGAGGCTAATGAGGGTTTTTGATGATGATTTTGAAAAGATTAACAGTGCCGTGTCAGGCTACTGGTTTAATGATGCACAGATAAGGCAGCATATAAAAGAAGAATATTTGCGGACCGGATATATACTCGACCCTCACGGTGCAGTGGCGAGCCTGGGACTTGACCGTTACCTTGCCGGGCACCCGCAATCGTCAGGAATATTCATGGAAACGGCTCACCCTGCCAAGTTCACTGATATTGTTGAACCACTTATCGGTAAGCCACTTGAAATGCCGGAAAACCTTAATGGTTTGTTGTCAGGCACCAAACACTCCGTGGTAATGAAACCGGAATACAGGCACCTGGCGGAATACCTGGCAGAAAGATATGGCCTGAAACAGACGATATAACCTGGGGATGTGACCATGTCAACAGAAATGCGTGAATTCCAGATCTTTGTCAAGCCTGTCGGGGCAAGGTGCAACCTGAGATGCTCATACTGCTATTATCTTGACAGGGAGCCTCTTGCTGCAAAGGTGAAGGGTGGTCGAATGAGTTACGTACTCCTGGAAAGGTATATAAGTCAGCATATAGAAGCCTCGACAGAAAAAGAAATAATATTCTCATGGCACGGGGGGGAGCCATGCCTGGCTGGTCTTGACTTTTTCCGGAAGGCAGTGCAGCTGCAAAAGCATTACCTGCCTGCGGGCAGAACCATACTCAATGGTATTCAGACCAATGCCACCCTGATCACTGATGAGTGGGGCAGGTTCTTCAGGGATGAGGGCTTTGTGGCGGGCATAAGCCTTGACGGTCCGGAGAAGTATCATGACATAAACAGGGTCCGGCACGATAAAGGAGGTACCCTGTCTGATGCCCTTAAGGGGCTTGACATATTCAGGAAACATAATGTCCCATATGAGTTTCTATGTGTGGTAAGTAATGAAAATGTACATTCTCCGCTTGAGATTTACAGGTTCTTCAAAGACCTCGGTGCTGCCTGGATTACTTTCCTCCCGATGGTTGAGCGTGATGGCAGCGGCCTCAGCAATGCCAGTGCACGCAGTGTGGGGTCTCTTGATTTCGGAAGGTTCCTTGCTGCAATATTTGACGAGTGGATTGAAAGAGATATCGGAAAAGTAAAAGTCCAGATCTTTGAAGAAGCCCTGCGCACAGCCTTCAGCCAGGAACATACACTGTGTATTTTCAAAAAGGAATGCGGAGGAGTACCGGTTGTTGAGATAAACGGTGATTTTTACTCATGTGATCACTATGTGGATCATGAACACTTAATTGGCAATATTGCTGATACTGAACTTGCCGGTCTTATTGATCATCCGGCACAGAAGGCCTTCGGCAAAGCCAAGAGAAACACCCTTCCCCGGTATTGTCTGGAATGCGGGGTGCTTGACATGTGCAACGGTGAATGCCCGAAAAACAGGTTCATAACCTCACCTGACGGCGAACCGGGACTGAATTACCTCTGCGAAGGGTACAAATATTTCTTTACTCACTGCAGGCCTTTTGTCAGTGAGGTAGCCAGGATCTGGAGAGAGCAGTCTAACCAAGCTTCTCCCTGAAGAAGCCTATCGTCCTTTCCCAGGCCAGGTCAGCTGCTTCCTTGTTGTATCGCGGGCCTGTATCATTGTTGAAGGCATGACCTGCTCCTTCATATATGAATATATGGTACTCTATGCCTGCTTTTTTCAGTGCCTCTTCGAAGGCAGGTATGCCTGCGTTTATCCGTTCATCTTCACCTCCGTAATGTGCCATAACCGGGGCCTTGATCTTAGGCACATCCTCTGGAGCAGGTGTGGCACCATAATAGGGCACCGCGGCATCAAGGTCGGGTGAGTTCACAGCTACCTGGTTTGTCATTCCGCCACCCCAGCAGAATCCTGTGCATCCCACCTTACCTGTGGAGCGGGGATGGGTCTCAAGGTATTTGACAGCTGCAACAAAATTTTTAACCGTCTCTTCTCGGTCAAGCTGCCCTATCAT
>Ga0316576_10000887_pt1 | contig 15217 bp, 15 predicted proteins | sample S0NA_FD_203075 | JGI IMG/M metagenome (GOLD analysis project Ga0316576, IMG submission 203075) | Rhizosphere microbial communities from salt marsh grasses in Alabama, United States - S0-2_050615r3r5 | ecosystem: Host-associated > Plants > Roots > Rhizosphere | place: USA: Alabama | collected... | reverse complement strand
CGCTCGATGTCTTCGAGAGCCAGTGCGCGCGCTACGCCGTGCCGTACGGCCTCGGCTTGTGCGCTCTTGCCGCCACCTGCAACGGTGGCCTTGACGTCGTACCGGTCGTTCAACTCCAACAGCTCGAGCGACTGGCGCGCAATCATGCGCGAGCTTTCCCGCTCGAAGTAGGCTTCCGCCGGGAGGCCATTGATGGTCATGCTGCCAGCACCGGGCGAGAGCCACACACGCGCGACTGCGGTCTTGCGCTTGCCGGTGGCGTAGGTCCTGTTTTCGGTCTCGGGCATCTATCGGTTCCTCAAAGGGCGCCTGGACTACGGATGAGTCGCCTGGTCTAGAGCTGCAGGGCTTCGGGTTTCTGCGCTTGGTGCGGGTGCTCGGCGGTGGGATACACGCGAAGCTTTCGGAGCATCTGTCGCCCCAACGTGTTCTTCGGCAGCATGCCGCGAACCGCGAGCTTGATGGGCTGATCCGGCATGCGGGCGGACAGATGTCGATAGCTCTCCTCGTGAATGCCGCCGGGGTAGCCGCTGTGCCGGTAGTACATCTTCCTCACTGCTTTGGAGCCCGTGAGGCGCACCTGGCGCGCGTTGACGATGATGACGAAATCCCCCGTGTCCACGTGGGGAGTGAAAGTTGCCTTGTGCTTGCCGCGCAGCACGCGTGCCACCGTGCTCGCCAAGCGACCCAGGGACTGCCCCTTGGCGTCGATGACCCACCACTTGCGGGACGCCGCTGCTTCGGCCGGTTTCGCCATGTAGCTCTGCATTGAAAGCTCGCTTGGCGGCTCGGAGCCACCTTGAAAGGGCGGCTTTACTAGCTGCCAGACCGGCCGACGTCAAGGCCGGGGCTGGCTTGGGAGCCGACCTCCGGCTGCTTCCGTGGCTGACGCACTGTCTGGGGTGCGCCAAAGCGAGGAAACGAGGCGGAATCTGGCACCGAGAACCGGCCGGGCAGCCGAAGCGGCAAGAGGCTATAGACAGCCCCCGAGACACTGATTCGAAATGGGTGGCTCAGTCGGCAATGCACGAGACCGGCAACATTCGCATCGTCGAGCGCCTCGTCGCGGAGGGTCTGGTGACCCCTGAGCACCAAGAGGCAGCGCTCAACCGCGTGCGGACGATGAAGGAGCGAGTCGAGGAGGCCTTGCTCGAGGTGAACGCCATCGAGGAGGCTGCGCTACTCAAGTTCCTGGCCGCGCTGCACAAGACGCGCTTCGTGTCCACCGAGAAGCTCGCCAAGGCCGACATCGACCGCTTCACGCTGGACAAGGTGCCCCGCAAGGTCGCGGAGCACTACACCATCTTTCCGGTTTTGTACGATACGGCCAGCGCCGCGCTGAGCGTGGTGACACCGGATCCTGACGACGCGGCAGCGCTCCAAGAGGTTCAACTCGCCACCGGTGCCAAAGAAGTGCGCGCGTTCATTGGCAGGCCGCGTGCGGTGAAGGCCGCCATCGCGAAGGCGTACGGCGGCGACATTCATGCCTTTGCCACCTTGGATCGCTCTGCGCACGAACAGTTCACCACCATGCTGGATGTCTACGAGCGCCAGTTGGTGAGTGAGGAGAGCGTTGCCACATCGGTGGCGACGGACGAAGGACGCCGGGAGCGAATGCTGGCTGCGGAAGACCTGCAGGAACCCGGGACCGCCGCCGGGATCGTCGCGGGGGGGCGTGGCGTCACCGGAGAAGCGTACTTGGAGACGCTCAACGTTCTCATCAGCTTGATCGAGAATTCGCGTCCCGACCTCCGTGGACATTCGGCCCACGTTGCCCGCTTCATGAAGAAGATCGCGGAGCGCATCGGCCTTTCCGAAATCCAATCGAATACCATGATGCTGGCGGCCTACCTCCACGATCTCGGGAAGATGGGCACCTACCACCTGACCTGTCTGAATGTCGCCGAGTACGAGGGGCACCGCGCGGCGGCGGAGAAAGTGAGGCTGGCACCAGCTCGGCTCCTGGAGGCCGTGCAGTTGCCGCGTGAAGCGCTGACCGCCGTGGAGAGCATGTACGAGCGCTTCGACGGAACCGGTATTCCGGGCAGTCTTTCGGGCAAGGACATCTCGCTGGGCGCGAGGCTGCTCGCCATCGTGGACACGTATGCCGATCTCACCCAGAACCCGCGCAATCCCTACCGCAAGACGCTGCCCCCCCTGCAAGCGTGCGAGGTTCTGGCTCGCTACCGCGAGACGATCTTCGATCCGAATCTGGTCGACCTGTTCAGGCTGACCGTAACCGGCGACGACCTGAAAGCGCGTTTGCTCGCCAACCGCTACCGAGCGCTGATTGTGGATCCGGACCCGGAAGAGAGCACCGTGCTCGAGCTCCGGATGATTGAGCAGGGGTTTGAAGTCGTTCAGGCGCGCTCCTCGGATCAGGCTTTCAAGTTGCTGGAGCGCGGCGACGTTCAACTCGTGATCAGCGAGCTCGAGCTCAAACCGGAGGATGGTTTCGCGTTGCTGTCGGAAGCCCGCCGCGAGCAGTGGGGCAAGTCGCTGCCGTGGGTGATCGTTACCGGACGAAGCGGCCGGGCCGATGCGCAGCGGGCGTTCGAGATGGGCGTGGCCGACTACATCACCAAGCCTGCCAGCGTGGAGCTGCTGATTGCGAAGCTCCGGCAGATCCTGGAGCGAGACGCGGCCGCCACGGGCAAGCGAGGCGTGAGCGGGTCGTTGCAGGAGATGTCACTACCGGACATCGTGCAGGTGCTATGGCACGGTAGAAAGACCGGATCGCTCAAGGTGCGGTCCGGATCCGAGACGGGCGAGATCCACTTCGTGGGGGGCGCGATCTTCAACGCGCTGTGGGAGAAGACTCGAGGAGAGGACGCTTTTTTCGCCATGCTCGGTCTCAGCGAGGGGGAGTTCTCGCTCGACCCCAATCACGAGGCGCCCCAGCAGGTCATCCAGGCCAGCCCGGAGGCGCTACTTCTGGAAGGAATGCGCCGTCTCGACGAGGCGGAGCGGTAGAGCTCCGATTGCGCCGAACGGCCGGTAGAACATTGCGTGGGGCATGCACAACGCGCTCGTTCTGTACCATAATTGGGGTTCGAGTCTGTTCCACCTCGCCCCGGCTGCTGCGGACGGATTGGACTGAGCACCGCGGTGGCCCGACGGGCCTCGCGGTGCGGATCCAGGAGTTCACGCTTGTCGAAACCTCCGCCACCCCTACTCGGCTTCAACAACAACGTGAGGCACCGGGGTCGCATATTTCACATCCAGACCGAGGATTCGGGGGTCCGCCACGCCCGCATCATGACACACCTGTTTGCGGATGGCGGGCGCATCGTCCGCACGACGCGTACCGAGTATTCCGAACACGTCGGGCGAGAGGACATGGTGGAGGTTCTGCGCGCGCTCATGAAAGAGCAGCACAAGTCGATGTTCATCCGTCTGCGTTCGGGTGAGCTCGACGATGCGATTGCAGATGCCTGCGGGGAACATCCCGAAGAGGCGGCGCCAACCAGGCCGGACAATCCCCGCCCCGTGCCCAAAGCGACCAAGTCGTCGCCCGTGCAGCCACGGCCCTCAGCGGCGACCACGGCGAGCCCGTCGCAAGCGGAGCCCGTGCAGCGTGCACGGTCGTCGCCGTCCGGCGAGAGGCGGTTGTCCAATCCAGCGCTCAAGCGAGTCGTTCCCAGTGTGCCTCCGCCGGCCGGTGATCTGGATATCGACGTGACTTCACTGGACGCGCATCCACCGCATGTGCGGAGGAACTCGGACCCGCGCCGTGCTGCGGCGCTGGCTCGTCCGCCTGGCGCGCCTCGGGTCCCATCGGATCTCGGAGGAGACGCGGCGGTGCCGGACCGAGGGGACGCTGACGTTCGCTACGCGGCTTCCCGTCCCGCAGCCATCTTTGCCGAGCTGCCGGGCCCGCAGAACTCCATCTTCGGTTCGGAGCCCATCAGCGAACAGTCACTCGACGACGTGATCTTGAGCTACCTTGCCGACGATCTGGACGGCTCCTCTCGAGAGTAGGCCGGCAGGGCGCAACGTTTCCCCCTTGACGGACCGCGTGGCGCGGGTAACGGTCGTGGTCCGGCCCGTGAGGGCCTACCTGGCGAGGTAGCCAAGTGGTTAGGCAGCGGTTTGCAAAACCGTTATACGCCGGTTCGAATCCGGTCCTCGCCTCCGACGAGTTTGCCCCGATTGAGGCCAACGCGCGCTACCCGGCAGCGCGCGTCGAAGTCTCCACCGCGCGAATGCTCGCCCACAACGCGTCGGTCAGGGCGGCGACCAACTCCTGTGGCTGACAGGTTTTTCGCAGCATCGCAACCGCAACCATGAGCGAAGGGTGCCCCGCGTACGTCTCGACCTGAGCCGAGTGGATCACGCAGGCCAGATTGGGAAACTCGCGGTGTACGGTATCCAGAAGCTCGAGTCCGCTGCGCCCACCGAGATCGATGTCTGTGACGAGGACATCGAAGTGCCGGCTGCGGAGCTCGATCAGCGCATCACGCGTGGTGTATGCCGTTCGCAGCTGCCAGTTGGGTCGCGCTGAGCCGATGAAGCGTTGAGTGGCGCGCAGCAATGCTGGGTCGTCGTCGACCAACAGGACCCGGGGTGCACGCTGTAGCTCACGAGAGCTGCGGGAGCCGGAGAGAGGGCTGCGTTCGCGCATCGTCGGGTGACGGTTCGCAATCTGCATGCCACTCCCGCGGCCCGGGTGTTCGCGAGCTTCGCGCGCTCGCCAACCCCGCGGCTTGCACCCGAGCACGATCCGATTGCGATCGTGTGACTGCTCATCCGTTCCTGCGCTGGCTCAGGCCCTGGGAGGTCGGCGCCAGCATCTCCCACGGCCAGAGCCGCAGGAGATGCTGGTGCCGCTGGGCACCTACGAATCATTCGCAGAGACCAAGCAACTGGGAGGGTGTCGGAAGGTGGTTGGTGCGCGAGCCCGCTGCCTGTGGCTGAAGGGCGAGAAGGCCAACGCCCACCACCCCTACAGTCACCGCAGGCTCAGCCGGCAGGCATGAAAGTCTGTGCCGTGAAGCGCGGCCAGAAACGCCTGCTTCTGCCTCGGGCAGGCGCGGAACGCAGGGGCGGACGGCCTGCCGGCCCGACTGCGGCTCGGTGCCCGAGCGGGGGTCTCAAATGAGGAAGGTGGCTCCGATCGAGATGTAGGGCGTGCCGATGCGTGCAAACAGGCCCACGGTGTCACCGAACATGAACCGCCCCCCGCCCCAGGCGACGATCTCGAGGTCGGTGTCCGAAGCATCTGCTTCGCAGATCCCGGAAGCGCACGGATACTCCCAGCTCACACGCTCGTGCGAGATGCTCAATCCGGCTTCGGCGGCCACGCTGACGATGGGGGTGAAGAAGAAGTTCCACTGACCCACCACGGGAAACTGCCAGTCCTGGGCTTCGCAGTTGTCGCCCCAGTAGTCGTAGTGCCGCCAGTAGCGGTTATCGCAGTCGTCGAAGAACGCGATGTCCATGCCAAAGCTGATCGCGAACGTGTTGTTGAGCTTGGGGATGGGTCCGTTGTCGATCACGGGAATGCTCGCCCGCAGCCCGAAACCGAAGCCCTCTTCCCAGACCGGCTCCTGCGCCCACTGAAGGAAGAGGTGTGGCTCGATTTCGACGTCGTACTTCGGATGTGCCCCCGGCCGCTTGATCTGGGCTTCCGCGCTGACTGGCCACAGCCAGACTAGGGCAGCCAGGCCAGCCGCGAGGCTGAGCAGCGTTCGCTGTCGGCAGACCTTCGGGTTCGGGCCAGCGAGACCGGAGCTCGGCCGGCGATGAGTGTTCGGGGTCGGCATACGGTTCACTCCTCAGCTTCAGAACGAGCCGACCCCGGCGACGTGTCAGGGCCAGCGGCTCGCGCATCATAGCCCTGATGGGGCACGGATCGGGAAGTCATGTGGGCTCTGGGTCGAGTTGTCCGGGCAGCGGTCCAGTGGGATATCTATAGGCAAATTGCTGCACAAAGCCGTGTACACTCCGGCCACGTGCCGCTTCCACCTGTCGTCGTCGAGATCGTCGCGCACGATGTCCAGCCCGAGCTGTCTGCCGCATTGCTGGCGGCATGTAGCCGCGCGGTGGAGGGTGCTGAATGCGTGGATGCGCAGGAGGCGGGCTCTGGCGTGCGGCCCAGCGCCGTGGCGATCGTCTCGTGGGTCGGCGATGCCGAAGTGCAGATCCAAGTCGGATTGAGCCGCGAAAAGGAATGGCGCTCGCGCCGGTTGGACTTCCGAGAAGAGGATGCGGTCATCGAGCGCTGGACGGCAGCGGGGTTTGCAGCCGGTACCCTGGCTGGGGAGATCAAGGCGCAGGCCGAGCCCCACCCGGCGCCGCCGCCTGAGCGACCCCCGCCATCGCCCCCGCCTACGCCCCCCGCGTTGCCGCCGGCGTCCCCACCGGCTGAGGTGGTGCCACCGCCGCCCTCGGTCGGCGCCCGCGCTTCGACCTGGTTCGACTTGGAGGCGCTGGTGGGCCGTGGGCTCTCGACTGGCCCGCCTCGGTTGGGAGGTGCGCTTCGAGCGGCCTTCGCTCCCTGGGGGTCCGCACCGTATGGGGCTGCTGTGTTCGGCTATGCTCGCGCCCCGGACGACGAGGCCGGGGTCGGTGCGCGCTGGATTCGCGTCGGGCTGGCAGCTGGATACGCGTGGCGCCCTCTCGACTGCACGCTGTGCGTGCAGGCGTACGCCGAGCTCGCTGGAGAACAGGTGCGAGTCTGGGCCGTCGAAGCCGGAACGGGACGGATCGACGCCAGGGTTCGGTGGTCGGCGGGAGCGCTCGGTGGCGCCAGCGTCGCCTGGATGCCGATCCCGATCCTCGGGTTGGTCGCTGGCGTGGAGCTGGGTTGGCTGGAACCCGGACGAGTCGTGCGTCTCTACGGACAGGACCACACCGAGCTACCCCGACTCCAGGCAGCCGGTACACTGGGCGTCCGTTGGCGTCCATGACTCGCATCCGTTGGCGCCGGGAGCTCGCTACAGGCCCTGCTACTCCCAGGGGATGCACTCGTAGTTGGACGGGTCGCAGTAGTACTGCTCCGGACAGTGCTCGTTGATCAGGCACTCCCGGCAGACGAAGAGGTTGTGAACGCAGTAGGTCTGCTCCGGACAGTGCTCATCCGTGACGCATTCCTGGCATTGGAAGTACAACGGGTCGCAGTGCCTGTCCGGTGGGCAGTGTTCGTCTCTCAGGCAGCGTTTGCAGTTGAAGAAGCTCGGATCGCAGTACGCATTTGGCGGTTCGCAGTCGCCGTCGGAGCCGCACCCACACACGCGCATGTAGGCCATGCACACCGGGCGCTCAGGACGAGCCCACTCGCAGTCGCCGTTGGTCAGGCACTGAACGCACAGCCCGGACGACCCGCTCCCTCGATCACAGAGCGGGCGTCTCGGATCATCACAGTCGTCGTTCGATTCGCAGGGCCGCTCGCACTTTCCCGAGAACGGATTGCACACCAGGCCCGGTAGACAGGTTCCGTCGGAACAGTCGCTGCCCTCCGTGCCGGCGTACGGATAGCCTCCTGCGCCTGGCGGTGGGGAGTTGCCACCGCCCGAGCCGGTATCCCCCCCCGTCCACCAGGGAGACTCGGGTACACCCCCGCTGCCGGTGAGAGGAGATGAGCCACCGGTTCCACCGCTGGGGCCCAATCCCGACCGACCGGCCTGCATTCCATCCGACGGCGGGAGCAGATCAATCGTCTCGCGCTCGCAGCCCGGCAGCGCGCAAACGGCCGATGTTGCCGCAATCACTCCGATCACCAGACGATTCGGCCCGCCGGCTCGTCCAGTCAGTGCTTGGCACACGGATTCCCGCGCCATTTCCTTCAACATTAGTACCCCGCTCCCCGGCAAGCCAGGCGGTTGGGGCGGCGGGGTGCCTGCTGCCCAGGGGTGGGGGTACAGTAGAAGAGACCGTGGCAAGTCCCTCGACCGCATCGATCCGCCGTTCCAGCCTGCGTGTGGTTGCGCGCGGCGGCGCTCCGGCCGAACCGCCTCCGTCGGATGAGCAGCTCATCGAGGCGGTCCAGCGTGGGGACGACCGCGTCTCGGCCGAGATTTACGATCGTCTCCTTCCAGTCGTGGATCGGACGCTCTATCGAGTCTTTGGTCGACGCGAGCCTGACCACGATGACCTGATTCAGGCTGCTTTCGAGCAGATCATCATCACGCTGTCCAGGCAGTCGTACGCTCGGGCTTGTAGCCTGCGCACCTGGGCGTCCACCGTGGCGAGCCACATCGGGTTGAACGCGCTTCGGGGGCGCCGGCGCGAGCGGCGCGTCCTGGATCGCTCGGTCGAGTTGCACGGAGACGTGGCGCCCGCATCGATCGACCTCGAGCGCGAGGTCAGCGCACGAGCCCAGCTTGCAGCGGTCCGCGAGCAATTCGCGAGCATGTCCCAGAAGCGAGCGCACACGCTGTTCTTGCACGACGTGCTCGGGCACGACTTGGCCGAGATCGCGGTCATGACCGGGGTCAGCGTGGCCGCCGCCCAGTCCAGGCTGGTGCGCGGACGCCACGAGCTGATGCGGCGTCTGGCCAAGAGTCCTCAACGACCGGGGAGGAAGCCGTGAAGTCGGACGCATCTCCGTCGCCGACGACCGACCTGCTGCGTCGTTGGGGTTCACTGGTGGTGCCCGTCGAGGACGAGCAGCTTGCCGCAGCTCGAAGAGAGCGCGTGGTGGCGGGTATCGCCGCCACCGTCAATCGTACTGGTCGACGTCGGCGTGGTTTGAGCTGGCGTCGTCGCGCGGTCGCAGGGCTGGCCATGGCGGCCGCTTTGGCGGCTGGGTTCGGGATCTGGCGCGGGGTGGTGGTCTCGGAGGACTCGTCCGAGGCTGTGGCGACGCTGCCCGCGGGCGGTCCCGCGCATGTGGTCAAGGCAAGCGGCACCGTGATGGCGCGGACGTCCCAGGGAACCCAATCCGTGGCCGGAGGGAAAAAGGCCGAATTGAGTGCCGGCGACGAGCTGAGCACCGGCCCCGACGGATCTGCCGACTTGGAATTGAGCGCAGAAGCCCATGTGGCGTTGTTTGGGGCCACCCAACTCCAGGTCGTGGACACCCTGAGGCTCAGTCAGCGGCTGTCGTTGCGACGTGGCCGAATCGATTTGGCCGTGCCCAAGGAGATCGAACAGAACCTCGTCATCGCCACGCCCGGCGCCGAGGTTCATGTGGTCGGAACGGTGTTCAGTGTGACGGTCGCGGACCGGAAGTGTTCCGATGAGGTGGACACTTCCGTGGTGGTGTCTCGGGGTGAGGTGCTGATCGTTCGCACCGACGGGACGAGCGTCGCGCTGGGCGAAGGGCGAAGCTGGACGACCGCACCGAGCGACGCGGAGATCTCGTCGGCATGTGCGTCCGCGGAGCAGACGGCGTCTGCCGACGAGTCGCGGCGCGTGGGTCGCGCCTCGACGCTCGCCCAGGCTGCTCGCGAGGCCACACCCAACAGCGAGCTGGCTGCTCAAAACCGCCTGTACCGCGGCGCTCTGGATGCGAGAAACGCCGGGCAGGACGCCCGCGCTTTGGAGCTTCTGGACGGCTTCCTCTTGCGCTACCCGAACTGCCCGCTGAGCCAGGAGGCTCGAGTGCAGCGCTTCCGGACGCTTCAACGCATGGGGCGACACGATGAGGCGGCGAGCGATGCGCGCCGCTACCTGGCGGACCACGAATCGGGGTTCGCGCGGGAGGAAGCGCGTCGGCTCATTCTCTCGCCGGCTGCCAAGACGACTGCTTCGGACCGCTGAGGCCCGGTTGCTGGCTCACGAGCGAGTCCGCCTCACGAGCAGGTATTGGGTGTCCTCGGCCGGCGGAAGGCTCCGAAGACCGTTCGGGTTCACGCTCGCTGATTGGGCCGGGGTACAATTCGAGCCATGACACCGACAGACAGACAGCCCGCCGTGGCGGGTCGCTTCTACCCCCGCGATCCGGCCCAGCTCGCGCGAGAGGTCGAGGCCTACCTCGAGGTCACGGGTCGGGCCGACGTCGTCCCGCCGGCGCCGGCGGTTGCCGTGATGGCCCCGCACGCCGGGTACGTGTTCAGCGGGGCGATCGCCGGCGAGACCTACGCACGCGTGACGGTTCCCGAGCGCGTGGTGGTGTTCAATCCGAACCATACGGGTTGGGGTGCCCCCCGTTCGATCTGGAGCGCCGGGGCCTGGCACCTGCCGGGTGGGGCCGTGCCGGTGGACGCACCGCTGGCCAGCGCGCTTCGGGACGAGGCGGGCTTGCAGGAGGACCAGCGAGCACATCTGCGGGAGCATTCGGGCGAGGTGCAACTCCCGTTCTTGCGTGCCCTCCGCGCGGACGTTCGGGTGGTCCCCATCTGCCTGGCGGGGTTGTCTCTGGCGGAGTGCACGCAGATTGGCCAGGGTGTGGCACGCGCCATTCGGAAGTGTGCTGCAGATCCTCGGGACGTGCTGCTGGTTGCGAGCACCGACATGTCTCATTTCGTGTCGGCCGATACGGCGCGCCGATTGGACATGCTTGCGATTGAGCGCATGACCGACTTCGATCCGGAGGGCCTGTACGAGGTGGTCAAGCGGAACCGCATCACGATGTGCGGTGTCATCCCCACCACCGTCGTGTTGATTGCGGCGCGGGAGCTCGGGGCATCGAGGGTCGAGCTGGTCCGCTACGGTAACTCCGGCGAGACTTCCGGTGATTACTCCGACGTGGTCGGGTACGCCGGCGCCATTGCCAGTTGATCCGGGGCACTGCCGCGCTCGACGGACCAGCGGCCGTCTGATACGATTTGTGGAGATGTCGCGTCTGGCTCCCGGAATGCTCGTCGCCGCGCCGCCGCTCGGCGACCCGAACTTCGACCGCTCCGTCGTGCTGCTGGCTTCACACGGTCCGGACGGAGCATTCGGGTGGATCATCAACGGTCGCGAGGTGATGACGCTTTCCGATTTGCTGCAGCGATCCGACGTGACCGATCGGAGGGTGCCCGTCAGCGGTACGGTACGGGTGGGCGGTCCCGTTTCGCCGGAGCAAGTCTGGCTCGTCTATCGCGCCGAGGACCGATTCCAGGACGTGGAAGGCCAATTCGAGATCGGAACTGGCATCATCGCCTCTGCCTCCCGAAAGGTGCTCGAGTCCATCGTCGACCATCAGGCCTCACGCTCCGTGATCGGCTTGATCGGGTATGCGGGGTGGGCGCCTTTCCAGCTCGAGCAGGAGATCGGAGCTGGTGCCTGGCTGCCCACCGACGTGGAGCCTAGCCTGGTCTTCGATGTCCCCACGGAGGAGGCCTGGCAGCGGGCCTACGCGCAGATTGGGGCTTCCCCCATGGCGTTCACGGGTCGGACCGTCGGTTCTGCGTAGGCCAATTCCCGGCGTCAGACTCGCTGGCGAGCGCGTCGTCACAGATCGCGATCAGCCGCCGGCCACCAAGGGGACGAACAAGCACGGTGTGCCCCGGTTCCAACGCACTTGGTCCGGTGCCACGCGCTGTCCCAGCATCAGCGTTTGCCCGAAGCGGTCGTCCACGGGCACTGCGATTCGTCCGCCCACGGCCAGTTGCTCCACCAGCGTCTCGGGGATGGCGGGCGCTGCGGCCGAGACGAGAATGCGTTGGAATGGCGCCAGCACTGGGAGTCCGTGACGCCCGTCTCCCACGTGAACCTCCACGTTGGGCGTTTCCAGTAGCTGGAGTGTGGCTCGTGCCATCTCCGCCAGTGTGGGTCGGATCTCCACGGCGTGCACCTCCGCCACGAGGTGGCCGAGCAATGTGGCGGCGTACCCACACCCGCCGCCGACCTCGAGGGCTCGATCGTTGGCCTCGCAGCGGAGTTCGTCCAACATGATCGCAATCATGGTGGGCTGACTGATGGTTTGCTGCTCGACCAGCGGCAGGGCGCGGTCTTCGTACGCCTTGTGCCGGAGCGCTTCAGGCATGAACAGATGGCGCGGCGTGCGAGCAAACGCATCGAGAATCCGTTGGTCGCGGATGCGCGCGTCGTCTCGCAAGCGCTCGACGAGGCGCTGTCGTTCCGCCTCGGGGTCGAATGCTCCGGCACCTAACGAACTCGACCCAAACAGACCCACGGCGGAGAGCATACCGCGAATGTTGCCCCGGGTGAGGGAGTCGTGACAGCGTGGCTCGAGTGAGGCTGGATTTTCGCTGGCTGGTGCTCGTTGCCGCGTGCGGTGTGGCGCAGACGACGCTCGCACAGTCCCCACCTGTGGGTGAGGGCTCCCAGGCGTCGAAAGCGCGTGCCGCGTCGGCTGGGGACGTCCGGCTCGTGCGCGGTTGCCGCCCGGAGATGGTGCGAGTGCAGGACTACTGCATCGATCGATGGGAGGTGTCACTGGTCGACCGCACCAGCGGGGAGCGGCTCTCTCCGTACTATCCCCCCCATCCGAACCTGCTGCGTCGCGTCCGCGACGTGTGGTTGATTGAGCGGGAGAACTTTGGGGACGACGCGGCGCGCGCCATGCCGTTGCCCGATCTGCCGGCGGTGCAGTCGACGGGCAGGTTTGCTCCGATGGCCGTGAGTCGACCGGGTGTCGCCCCGCAGGGCTACCTCAACTACCACTTGGCCCGGCAGGCCTGCGAGAACGCTGGCAAACGGCTCTGCACGGAAGAGGAGTGGGTGCATGCCTGCCGCGGCGTTCGACAGACGCGTTTTCCGTACGGATCGCAGTACGTTCGCGGCCAATGCAACGTTCATCGCATGCTGCATCCGGCCCACATCCTGCACGGCAACTCGTCCATCGGTCACAGTGATCCACGTCTGAACCTGGTGGTGGAACGCGGAGTGGATCCATTGCTGCGTCTCACGGGGGCCACGCCGAAGTGTGCCAGCCGATGGAGCGACGACGATCTGCTCTATGACATGGTGGGAAACCTGGACGAGTGGATCGAGGATGAGAGCGGAAGATTCGTCGGTGGGTTCTACTCGAGGATGACCACCACGGGGTGCGAGTCCCGCATCACGTCTCACTCGCCGAGTTACTACGACTACTCGCTTGGGACTCGCTGCTGCGCTGACGCCCAGCCGAGCGCCGCGGGCGGGTAGCCAATCCTCGGGCTGGATCGGCTCTCAGGCCTCGCCGGCGGTGGACAGGATTCGGGCAAGCCGTCCCACCGCCATGCTCAGCCCGTCGCGCGTTCGGGCGGAGTCAGCGTAGTCGCTCCAGCAGGACCACACCACCGCCACCAGGCGCTCGTTTGGAACCATCGGTGAGGGCAGCGTGCGCAAGACCAGTACCGAGTTGTCTCGCTCCTGCCAGGAAAGTGCCAGGTCGCGGCCTGGGGTGTGCGCCAGCACCTTTCCGCTCAGGTGATCTCCCCAGCCCAAGACCAGCTGCGCGTGGCCGCTGTGCAAGTCGAGATTCCCAGCACGGATCAGCCAGCTGCTCAGGGCCGCGGGTTCGGTGAAGAACACGTGCGCTGCATCGCTGGAGGCACGCACTGACTTGAAGAACCAGGCGACTCGCCTGGCCCGCCCGACGTGATGCTCCAGCTGGTGTGCCAGCAGCGCCAAGGACAGACGCCAGGACGAGGCCACGCCGTCGGCCTCGTCTCCCGGGGCAAGGCCGTCCTGCGCCACCTGCACCCGGCCGGGATCGAGCGTTATGTCGACTCTGGAGCCCGCGGCTTCGAGTGTCACGCGGCGACCGACGTCAACGCCCGCCACCACCAGCTCGATTTCGGCACCCAGGGCCGGCCAGCGCAAGCGCAGGCGCTCGCCCGCAGAGACTCGGCCCTGGACCTCGTCGGCCTGCCAGTTCTGAAGTCCCTGGGCAGTCGCGCAGGCCCGCCAGACGCGCGCTGGCGGAGCCTGAACGTTCTGAACGAGCTCGATACTGTGACTCAATGGTCGGCTGGGTCGGGTGGAGCCGAGGGGGATCGAACCCCTGACCTCCGCATTGCGAACGCGGCGCTCTCCCAGCTGAGCTACGGCCCCAGAAGGGGGACGGAGGGTACCTCCCCGGGGGGGCGTGTCAACCCGATTCGCGAGGACGCCGCCGCCCCAACCGCGTGGTCCCCGCAGCGGCTCGAAATGTCCTCATTGCCACGTTGACCCACGCCACTGGGTGATTATCTTGGCTGACGCCCCAGCTGCTAACTCTGGGGAATCGTTGGCCCGCGACCGAACAGGGTCATCGCGACAGACGCCTGTTGCCGCGAGGTCACACCAGCGACTCAGGAGAACTGCAAATGGGCAAGATCATCGGCATCGACCTCGGGACGACGAACAGCGTGGTCGCCGTGATGGAGGGAAAGGAGCCCAAGGTCATCGTCAACGAGGAGGGGTCCCGTCTGACACCGTCCGTGGTGGCCTGGGATGAGAAGGGAGAAATCCTCGTCGGAACCATCGCGAAGCGACAAGCCGTGACCAATCCCGAGCACACCATCTTTTCGGCCAAGCGGTTCATCGGCCGCCGGTTCAGGGAAGTCGAGAACGAGTGCAAGCGCGTTCCGTTCAAGGTCATCAAGGGGAAGAACAACGAGGATGCCTGGATCGAGGCTCGCGGCAAGCCCATGGCGCCGCCGGAAGTCGCCGCCAAGGTGCTCGGCAAGCTGCGCAAGGCGGCAGAGGACTACCTGGGCGAGAAGCTGACGGATGCGGTCATCACCGTGCCGGCGTACTTCAACGACTCGCAGCGCCAGGCGACCAAGGATGCCGGCAAGATTGCCGGCCTGAACGTTCGTCGAATCATCAACGAGCCGACCGCGGCAGCTCTCGCTTACGGACTCGACAAGAAGTCGAACGAGGTCATCGCGGTCTACGACTTCGGCGGCGGTACTTTCGACATCTCCATCCTCGAGGTGGGGGACAACGTGGTCCAGGTGATCGCCACCAACGGCGACACTCACCTGGGCGGCGACGACATCGACGCGGCCCTCATGGATTGGCTGATGGCCGAATTCAAGAAGGACACGGGGCTCGACGTCTCCAACGACAAGATGGTGATTCAGCGCCTCAAGGACGCTGCGGAGCAGGCCAAGATCGAGCTTTCGACCAAGCAGGAGACTACCATCAACCTGCCGTTCTTGACGGCCGACGCGAGCGGGCCCAAGCATCTGCAGAAGCAGCTCGGCCGGGCGCGTCTCGAGCAGATGATGCAACCGCTGGTCGAGCGGACCATGGTGCCTCTGCAGAAGGCTCTGGACGACGCCAAGAAGAGGCCCAGCGAGATCGACGAGGTGGTCTTGGTGGGCGGCTCGACGCGCATTCCGCTGGTGCAGAAGACGGTCAGCGAGTTCTTCGGCAAGGAGCCCCACCGCGGCGTGAACCCGGACGAAGT
>Ga0316576_10000885_pt1 | contig 15224 bp, 12 predicted proteins | sample S0NA_FD_203075 | JGI IMG/M metagenome (GOLD analysis project Ga0316576, IMG submission 203075) | Rhizosphere microbial communities from salt marsh grasses in Alabama, United States - S0-2_050615r3r5 | ecosystem: Host-associated > Plants > Roots > Rhizosphere | place: USA: Alabama | collected... | reverse complement strand
CTGCGTGCGTTCGGCGAGCATCGTCTCCGACCAGCCACCACCGACGAGACGGCGCAGGTGCTCGACGCGCTCGACGGCGGCGCGGCGACGATCACGGTCGGCACGCTGCGTGGCGCGCCCCGCCTGCCCGCTCGCCTCCGGTCGAAGGGTTTTTCGCGGCACACGTTCATGTGCGGGCAATCGGGCTCGGGGAAGACCTACACGACCGGTGTGCTGTTCGAGCGGCTCCTCGCGTACAGCTCGTTGCCGATGCTGATCATCGACCCGAACTCGGACCACGTCCATCTCGGAGCGCTCGCGGACGAGACCGACTCCTCGGTCGAGGCCGAGCGCTACCGGCGGGTGGCTCCGACCGTGGTCGTGTCGCGGACGCGGGGGCTCCCCTCGACCGTGACGCTGTGTGCGGACTTCAGCGACCTCGATCTCGACGCGCAGGCCACGCTGCTGCGTCTCGACCCGATCGGTGACCTCGACGAGTACGCCGCGCTGCGCTCCGTCACCGACCAGTTGAGCGGACCGTATTCCGTCGTCGACGTCGCCCGAGCGGCGTCACCGGAGCCCTCGACCTCGTCGATCGCCCGGCGGATCGAGAATCTCGGTATCGACCGATGGAGCGTGTGGCGAACCGATGGTGAGGAGTCGGTCACGACCATCGACGTGGTCGACCAGCGATGCGTCGTGGTCGACACGGGGAGCCTGGCCGGGCCCGACGAACGGGCGGCGATCTCGATGGCGGTGCTCGGGAATCGCTGGCGGATGCGGCGGGCGCGCCGCCCGGTGCTCCTCGCGATCGACGAGGCCCACAACGTCCTGCCGGCGTCGACGGGCAATCCGCTCCTTCGGCGAGCGACGGACACGGGCGTCCTCATCGCCGGCGAAGGCCGCAAGTTCGGTCTGCACCTGTTCCTCGCGTCCCAGCGTCCGGGCAAGGTGCACCCCAACGTGTTGTCGCAGTGCGACAACCTGATCCTGATGAGGATGAACGGCGTCGGGGACGTCGCCGAGCTGGAATCCACGTTCTCCCACGTCCCGCCGATGCTGCTGCGGGAGTGTCTGGGGTTCGGACTGGGTCAGGCGCTGTTCGCCGGTCCATTGGCACCGTTCCCCGTGTTCGCGCAGGTGGGAACGCGGCTCACGGTGGAAGGCGGCGGCGACGTTCCGACGACGTGGACGGCGCCACCCGTGGACGACTGAGCTCGAGCCGGCCACGGTTGTATCGCTGGAGCATCACGGGGTAGCCGTTCAGCAGGACGTCGAAGACGAGCGTCTTCGCGGCCGCGGCCCGTCGCCCGCGTGCCATCGCGTACACGACGACGGGGAGGACGGCCACGAACAGCACGGCGTGGGTGGCCTCGGCGGTCCTCATGGCCGCATCGAGCCGAGCGAGCGAGACCGTGTCCCGGCTCGCCGGCATGCGCAGTCGCGGGTTGAACCACGTCGCGGGACCGCGCCGCAGCAGTCGCTTGGCGACGCGCACGCCGAGTCGCTCGTAGGTCCGACCGTCGATCTCGAACGGGCGGAGCCGGTGGAACCGCTCGGGGAGACGGAAGGGCACCACGTGGCTGATGGTGCCGAGCGCGGTCATCGGCGCCCACACCACCGCGAGCGCGAACCACGGTCGGTCGAGCATCCGTTCACCCATGCCGCGATGCTCCACGACGCCGCTGTGGCGTACCAGAGCAGGAGTTCCCTCCGGTCGCGTTCCACGGTCGGGAGGACCTCCGACCCTGGCGGCGGACCGGCGCGTGGGGCAGCCTGGGGAAGGTGTTCGATGCCGTCCGCCAGTGGGCCTCCCGGGCTGCCCAGGACTGGCGGGCCCACGGAACGGCGTACGAACTCGTCCGCGTGCTCACGGCGCCGGCGCGTCGCGTGCTCGTCCGGCTTCGTGTGGAAGGAGCCGAACACCTGCCCGCCGAGGGTCCTGCGATCGTGGTGGCGAACCACGTGTCGTTCTTCGACTCGGTGTTGCTGATGTTCAGCCTGCCCCGCCCGGTCGCGTTCATCGGCAAGGCCGAGTACACCGACAACCCGATCACCAAGTGGCTGTTCTGCGGCGCCGGGATGATCCCGGTGCGGCGCGAGAACCCGGGCGACATCCCCCACGTGTTCGAAGAGGTGAGCCGAGTGCTCGAGCGTGGTGAGGTGATCGGAGTGTTCCCCGAGGGCACCCGCTCACTCGATGGTCGGCTGCACCGTGGTCACGTCGGTGCCGCGCACCTCGCCCTCACGACCGGTGCCCCGATCGTTCCCGTCGGCATCGTCGGCACCGACCGGGTCCTGCCGACGGGGACCCGACTCGTCCGCCCCTTCCGGCGAGCGAGGATCTCGCTGGGCCAGCCGATCCGTACGAGCGGGACGAGCACCAACCGGGCACGCCGGGCGCTGACGGACCGGTTCATGAGCGAGGTCGCCCACCTCTGTGACGAGCCGTACGTGGACGAGTACGCCACCCTCCACCTCGGCTGATCGTCTGGGCCGAGCCCGCTCAACGGGGGTCGGGCGCGCCGGTGGATCGGTACAGGTGCCGAGACCAGTGGCGTTCCTCGTCCAACGAGTCCCACGAGCCCGAGAGCGCCGATCCGGCACCGACCATGCTGATGAGCGACGCCGCCAGGAGGCCGACGTCGACGACGTCCTCGCCCGTGACCCGCCCGTGGGCGAAGAACCCCCGGAACGCGTCGTGGGCGATCACCCAGCCGAGCGTGATCGACGCGACGACGAACAGCAACGTCGCGCAGGCGAAGAGATGCCGGGCGCGGAAGACGCGATGGGCCTCGGAGAATCCTGATGTGACGATGACGTAGTTCGCCCGCGCCATCGAGGCGACGGCCGCCGACACGACCACGATCGACACGATCAGGGCTCTCGCGTCGGCCCCCTTCGCCGGGTCTCCCACTCGATGGGCGATCTGGTGCGCGATGACGAGCACGCCGATGCCGGCGGTCAGTGTCGCGAGTTGTGCCCAGACGTACCGGGTCGGTGATCGCCCGGCGGCCCCCTGCTTCGGCATGCGAACCTCCGCCAGCATTTTCCACGCGATGTCCGGACATCGCAAGGCGAACACCGGCCCGGCGGAGGTGTCGGACCGGTGACTCAGTGCGTCAGGCCGTCGCCGGCTGGGGATCGGGTCGGACGATGACGGTGTCCGCGACGGCGATGATCTCGTCGACGGGCAGGTCGGCGCCGGCCGCGTGGCGGCGGATCGCCTCGGGACTGCTCGCCTCGTAGATGCACACGGTCCCGACGGAGCCGTCGGCTTCGTCGAGGACGTAGCTGCGGATCCAGCGGATGTCGTCGCTCATGCGGTCGCCCTCGTCGGTCGAGCGGGCTGCGGCGGCCTCGAGGTCGCCCGGCGTCTTCCAGCCGTTGCGGCGCAGGATTGCATACGTTTTCATGGTGAACCCCCTGTGGTGATCGAGTTGTCGAAGACACAGGTGAACCTACGCGCGCGGTCACCACCGACACATCGGTGGTTCTACCCATCTTTCGCGCCGCGGGTCAGCCGACCGACTGCTCGATCACCGCCTGCTGGTCACGTGCTGCTCGATCCCGGTGACCCGGGCGACGGCCTCACCTCGGGTACGGGCATCGAGCTTGCGCATGATGGCGGCGACGTGATGGTCGACGGTCCGGCGGGAGATCACCAAGCGTTGGGCGATCTCGGCGTTGCGGAGTCCCTCGGCGAGGAGTTCGACGACCTCGCGCTCGCGTGGCGTCAGGCCTGCGGGATCGTGCCGGGTCGCGCTTCGCGGTCCGAGTTCGATCCCGCGGACCCCGAGGTCCCGCAGGCGGCGGGCGGCGATCCTGCTGGCGGGAAGGGCGCCCAGTCGGAGCAGGACGTCGTGGGCGTGGCGGAGTGCCGCTTCGTCGTCGGCGACCAGCTGCGCCAGCGTCGACTCGTAGGTCGGTCCTCCGTCGCCGCCGATCGGAGGCCATCGCTCACAGTCGGCGTCGGCGAGGCCCGCCATCGTCCTCCAGAACGAGAGGCGGACGACGGTGTCACCGTCCACTCGCCGGCGGGCCTCCTCGATCGCCCCGGCCGTGGTCCGGTCGACGTCCTCGATCCGACGTTCGGTCCAGGCGATCTCGGCTCGCGCGGCGGCGAGATCGGCGTGGGCCGTGACCTCGTCGACGGGGACGCCGATCGCCGCAGCCCGCTCGATGGCGCTCGTGGCGCCAGGGTCACCCCGTCGAACGCGCACGAGCGCCAGCACGAGCAGCGCCTCGTGGTGCGGCCACGGTGAGTCGCGGGGATCGCGCAGTATGGCGTCGGCGTGCTCGACGGCCTCGTCCCAGCGATCGAGCTCGAGGGCGTTCCGCGCCGCGATGGCCAGGGCATTGATCCGCCAAAGATCCTGCATGTGCTCGGCGCAGTAGGCGATCGCACGTCTCGCGTACTCGCGTGCGTCGTCGCGGCTGCCCGGCACCGCACTGCGTCCAGCGAGCACGTTGAGCGCTCGCGCCCCGATCTCGTACTGGCCGAGGTCGTCGGCCCATCTCTCGGCATCCTCGAGGATCGTGATGCCGCGAGCGCGGTCGACGGTCATCGTCCACGAGCCCAGCGTGACGGTGGCGTGCCCGCTGATGAAGGCGTCGCCGCAGCGCTCGCCGATGGCTCGGGCCCGGTCGGCGAGCTCGAGACGACGGTCCACCGGCAGCTCGCCGGCACCGGTTCGTGCCTGGAATTCGTACACGTGGGCGTGGGCGACCGATTCGGGGAGACCGCCCACGAGGTCGAGCGCCCGGTCGACGATCTCGCCGGACTCGACGAGGTGACCGCGGCAGCTCAGGTACCCGGCGAGTTCGATGAGCGCTCGCGCCTTCGGCGCCGATTCGCCCTGGCGTCGCCGGCATTCGATCGCCCGGCGGATCTCTGCGATCGCAGCGACCTGGTCGTCGGCGAGGTAGCAGGCTCGTGAGAGGCCCTCCAGCAGCTCGGCCCGGTCACCGTCGGAGAGCGCCGAGCCGAATCGAAGTGCTCGCCGGTACTGGGACGCAGCCTCGCGGAAGGAGCCGACGCGACCGGCCTCGCGAGCGGCTCGCGGTGCGTACGTCTGCACGGCCCGTGCGTCGTCGGCACCCTCGGCATGGTGGGCGAGCCGAGCGCTGTCGACCGTCCGATCGGTCTGCCCCTCGAAGGCGTCGAGGATGCGCCGATGCAGCGCGATGCGGCGGGTCGGCGGCACGTCCTGCTCGACCGCGAGCCGCGACAATTCGTGGCGAAACCGGATGCCGCTGCCATCGGCGACGACGAGCCCGCTCGCCAGGCACGTGTCGACGGCGCGGCCGCCGCCGCCGGTCAACCGCTCGACCAGCCAGGCGTCGGCCAGCGGGGGCAGGAGGGCGACGAGGTCGAGCAGTGCCACAGCGCCCTCGGGGAGTTCCGCAGTCCGCGTGAGCACCGAGTCGCGAACGGTCGGCGGCACGGTGTCGGCGCCGCTGGCGAGCACCTCGGTGACGAAGAAGGCGTTGCCACCCGTTCGGACGTGCAGCGTCTCGTGGTCGAGGTCGCTGTCGGCAGCGAGCACCGCCACTGCGGCGAGCGAGAGCGGCTGCAAGCCCAGCCGGGTGAGACCCGAAGACGTCGCGAGATCCCCCAGCATCGTGCGCACCGGGTGGTCGCGTCGCAATTGGTCGTCGCGGTACGTCCCGATCAACAGCGTCGGCAACGTCTCGATCCGTCGCACGAGCAGGCGCAGCACGTCGAGGGTCGCCTCGTCGGCCCAGTGAAGGTCGTCGAGCACGAGCACGGTCGTCTGCTCGCTCACGACGTCACGCAGGCACTCGAACACGGCGGATGCGGACGTACCGACCTGACCGGGGCCGAGCAGCATGCGTCCGCTGGTCGTGAGGTCGTGGAACGGTCCGAGCGGCCGCGGGGTCGAGAGGGGATCGCAGGCGCCGAACAGCACGCTCGTCGACGCGTCGAGCCGCCGGCAGAACTCGCGGACCACGCTGGTCTTGCCGGCTCCGGCGTCCGCGCCGATCAGCACGGCGTGCCCCCGTCCGCGGCGAGCGCTCTCGAACCCGGTGGCGAGTTCGTCGAGCGTGTCGTCGCGCTCGAGCAGGGCGGCGCCGCCGTCCGTGATCGGGACCTGCATCTCCGAATCGTTGTGCAGCGACGGCCCGTGCGCAAGAGCCAGCCCGTGCGTGACCCTCGGTGTCGTGGCGCGATGATGCGGTCATGGACGAATCGACCTTCACATTCCCCAGTTCGGATGGCACCGAGATCCACGTCTACCGCTGGTCGCCGCCGGACGAACCGAGTGCGATCGTGCAGGTGGCGCACGGGATGGGCGAACACGCCGCGCGTTACCGCCGCCTCGCCGAGGCGCTCACGACCGCCGGCTACGTCGTCTACGCGAACGACCATCGCGGGCACGGGCGAACCGCCGGGAGCGTCGACCACCACGGTGATCTGGGTGCCGACGGCTGGCAGGGGCTCGTCGACGACATCGGTCGCCTGAGCGCCATCGCCCGCGCCGAGCATCCGGGCGTGCCCCTCGTGGTGTTGGGACACTCCATGGGGTCGTTCGCGCTCCAGCAGTACCTGCTCGACCGATCGGACGAGCTCGACGGCGCTGCCCTGACCGGGACCTCGGCCGTCGACGTGATCGCCGCGGGCATCGACCCGGACGCCGAGGTCGACCTCAGCGCGTTCAACGCACCATTCGAGGAACGCACCGGATACGAGTGGCTCAGCCGCGACGAGACCGAGGTCGACCTCTATGTCGCCGACGACGCATGTGGGTTCGGTCTGATCCCCGCCTCGACTCGAGAGATGCTCGACGGGGTGGCGCCGCTGAGCGACCCGGAGCGCCTGGCGGGCATCCGCGGCGACCTCCCGATCCTGCTGGCGTCCGGAGACGCCGATCCGCTCGCGGGTGGTGGTGCACTGATCGACGTGGTGGCGCAGCGGTACCGGGATGCCGGGGTTGCCGACGTGACCGTCCACCTCTACCCGGGTGCCCGTCACGAGGTCTTCAACGAGACCAACCGCGACGAGGTCACCGCCGATGTCCTGGCGTGGCTCGACCGCGTCACGCACGGCGGGACATGAACCTCGATGGCGGCATCCACGAGATCCCGCTGCCGCCGCCCGCGCAGGGTCGGCTGTGGCTGTGCGGCAAGCACGCGATCGGTCCCGATCCCGAGGGGTTGATCGCATGCGTCGGCGCGGACGGTGTGGTCTGCCTCAACGAGGAACACGAGCTCGTCGATCGTTACCCGGACTACGTGTCGTGGCTGCGGCAGCAGTCGTCACCGACGGACGGATCACCGAGGGCGGTGTGGTACCCGATCCCCGACCTGCACGCTCCCGACTTCGAACGGTTCGTGCCGGTGCTGACCGGTCTGGTCGACCGGGTCGTGGCAGGGGACCGGGTGATCGTGCACTGCGGCGCCGGCATCGGTCGGGCGGGGACCACCGCGGTTGCCGTGCTGGTGTCGCTGGCCGTGCCGCTCGACGAAGCGCTCGAACGCGTGCGCCGTCACCGCCCCGCGGCCGGGCCGGAGGTGGGCCCGCAACTCGAGCTGGTCCGCCGGCTCCACGAACATCTGCCGTGACGGGGCCGCGCCGTCACCCGGCTCAGCCCTGGCCGACGGCGTGGACCAGTACCGGGCAGCCGGCGTGACGGATCACGTAGTCGGAGGTCGAGCCGATGATGGCCCGCCGAACGCCACCGTGACCGCTGGTGCCGATCACGACAACGCTGGCAGGGAGCGACGCCGCGAGTTCGCAGATCGCCTTCCCGGCATGGCCGACGACCGCTCGCAGCTGCACCTCGTCGAGCCCGACTTCCTCGACGGTCCGGTCGAGGTGGGTCTTCGCCAGGCGGTCTCCCGTTGTCCGGATCTGGTTCGATGGATCCGTGGAGCGCTCGACGATGAACCCGGTGCCCGTCTCCACCTCGGGATCCACCGGTGACTCGACCGTCACGAGGACCATCCGGTCGACCGGGGCCAGGAGCGGCAGACAGGTCCGGAGCGCCTCGATCGCGTAGTCCGAACCGTCGGTGCACAACAGTGCGATCGAGCCCATGCCCTCGATTGTTGCACTCGCGTGCTCGGTCCGCCCCGAACGTCAGCTCTCGATGGCTCTCGACACCTCATCCGACACCGCATCCGAGACCTCGTCCAGGACCTGGGCGACCGAGCGCGACGCCGGCGGCTCACCGGCGCGGGCCATCTCGGCGGCGATCTCCTGCAGCGCCCGATTGGCCGGCGTGGCCACGCCGTGGAGCCGGCCGAGGAGCACGATCTCGCCGGTGAGGAAATCGGTCTCGATCGTCCCGGTGCCACGCCGCAGGCTCTGCCACGACGACCCCCCGGCGCGGCGCTCGTCGCCGCCGACCGGTTGGATCTGCAGGGCGTCGCCCCGCCGCGCCAGGTCGTCCTCGATGCTCACGACGGAGATGCCCGCCGCCGCGAGCACCGCCTCGCCCTCGGCCTGCACCATCTCGCCGAGACGACCGCGGAACCCCGCGCGACCACACACCGCCTCGACCGCGTTGCCGAGGTTCATCAGCAGCTTGCGGTACTTCCAGCTCATGATGTCGTCACGGGGGATCGATCCGAACGTGGCCGCTTCGAGCGTTGCCGCCAGCTGCACGGTGAGCTCGTCGACGCCGTGCGGATAGCGGCCGACGTCGAGCAGCCCGGAGCTCGGTGCCGTCCAGACCCGCACGACGCCGGGGGCGTGGTGGTCGGCGGGGAGCATCACGCAGATGCCGTGGACGTTCGGGAACAGGCGAAGTGCCTGGCGTTCGTTGTCCACACCGTTCTGCATGCACACGATCGGTTGCTCGGACACGCCGGCGGCCCGCAGGTCGTCCAGCACGCCGGCGGTGTCCTGGCTCTTGACGCCGAGCAGGATCACGTCGTCGTCGGTGAACTCGATCTCGCCGATCGCCGTGGCCACCGGCAGCTCGACGACCCGCGTGCCGGACGGCGACTCGTAGCGCAGCCCGGACTCGCGCATCACCCGTGCGTGCTCACCCCGCGCGACCGCGACGACGGGTGTCCCCGCCATCGCGAGGTTCGCGGCGACGACCCCACCGACCGCTCCGGCACCGACGACGATGATCCGCATTCGCTCGACCCTATGACGTCCGGTCATGACGTCCGGTCATGACGTCCGGTCATGACGTCCGGTCGTGGCGTCCGGTCGTGACGTCCGGTCCGGCGGCAGCACTCCTCGATGGCCCGGTCGTGCCGGGTGCCATACTGCATCGATGGGTGAGGCGCCGGACTGGTTCGGGATCACGCGCCGCAACGCCCGATCGGTCCAGACGACGATCGGATGGATCTTCTGGGATCCGGGGGCAGTGAGGCGCTATGCCGAGCTCGGCATCCCGGAGGACTTCGCCGGGCCACTCGGCTACATGGCTGCCCGTTGTGCTCCGTTGGCGGCCGCCGGTCCCGATGCCGTGATCGCTGCGTTCGGCTCGATCAGTGCGGCCGGCATCCGGGCGGCCTTCGACGTGCTCGGTCATGATCCGGAGCGGTTCGAGGCCTGCCGGCTCGCTCGCGACGAGGCGGTCGTCGAGGGTCTCCACGAGTTCGCGCCGGCGATCGTCGAGCCGCTGGTCGAGCTCGGGCCCGAACTCTGGCCCGTCGTCGAGCAGCTGCCGATCGTCGGGCGCGTCTTCATGGCGGCACACCTGGCGCTGCCGCGCCCCGACGACCCGCTCCTGTCCGGGTGGCACGCGGTCAACTGCATCCGTGAGTGGCGTGGGGACACGCACTGGGCCGTCGTCGTGGCTGCCGGGCTCACCCATCCGGAAGCCTCGATCCTGCACAACGCCCACGTGCACTACGAGACGGACTGGCTGGCGAAGTCGCGCGGGTCGACACCGGAGGAGATCGCCGCCGGATGGGACGCCCTCATCGGCAAGGGTCTCGCGCGGGTCGATGCCCGCGGCGAGCGCCGTGTGTCGGGGGAAGGGCTGGCATTGCGGGCAGTGATCGAGGACGACACCGACCGTCTCACCACGTTGCCGTGGGAGCTGCTGGGCGAGACGCGGTCACGCTGGTTCGCCGAGCGGTTCGAGCCACCGTGTGAATCGTTGCTCGCCCGGGTCGACATCACGGCCGGGACGAACTACCAGCCGGCATCACGCATCCACGGGTGACGATGTGTCGACCGGGCTGACACCAGGCACGCGGCCGCTGTAAGGTGACGTCGACGCCGTCGAGGGAGGGTCGGACATGGGCGACACCACATCGAACACGGGATCGAACACGGGATCGAACACGGGATCGAACACGGGCACGACCGGCGAGACACCCGACGACCGTGCGAAGACCGACGGCACACCGCCGTCGCTGGACGACGCGATGCAGGCGCTCACCGACCACATCGGCGCTGCGGTCGACCAGCACGCCCGCCGGGCGAGCGATGCCATGAAGCGGACGACCGACACCGGCTACGACGTGGCCGCCATGCAGCGGGACCTCTTCGATGCCTCGATGCAGGTCGTCACCGACTCGCTGAAGGCCGTCAACTACCTGACGAGCATCGCTCGGGCCGCGGCCGACAAGCGCTGACCCGACGTGGCTGGCGGGTCCGGGCACAGCGTTCGCTCGCTTGCCCGTGCCACGCGCGAGCGTCGGCGTGGCCTCGACCGCCAGCGTCAGCTGACCCTGATGCACGTCGACCTCGTCGGCTCGACGCCGCTCGCCGAACGCCTCGATCCCGAGGATCTCCGCGACATCGTGCTGACGTACCACGACATCTGTGATCGCGCCGTCGAGCGCTACGGCGGCGACATCGGATCACGGGCGGGCGACGGGCTGATGGCCCACTTCGGGCTGCCGCTCCCACACGAGGACGACGCGACCCGCGCCGTGCTCGCCGGCCTGGCGATCGTCGACGCCGTCGGCTCGCTCGCCGAAGAGTTCGCCGACGTCGACGGTCCGCCGTTCCAGATCCGCGTCGGCATCCACAGCGGCCCCGTCCTGATCACCGAGATCGGGAATCGACGCGACATCGTCGGCTCCACTGCCAACGAGACCGCTCGGATCGAGGCGGCGGCACTGCCCGGCACGGTCGCGGTGAGCAACGCGACGCGTCTGCTCGCGCTCGACGAGTTCGAGTTCGACGACATCCGCGAGGTCCACCTCAAGGGCGTCGCCCAACCGATGATCATCTCGACGGTCACGCGACGCGCCACGACCGCCCGCCGCCGCTCGCCGGTGATGCCGTTCGTCGGGCGCAACGCCGAGCGCGACCGGCTGCTCGCCGGCTGGGAGCGCGTGCGCGACGGCGCCGAACAGTACGCCGCGCTCCTCGTCGGCGAGGCGGGCATCGGCAAGTCGCGGCTCGCCGATCTGGTCGCCGGCGTGGCGGTGCGCGGCGGCGCCCATCGCGTCCTGCTCGAGCACCGTTCGTACGACGCGGACGTGCCCTTCCACGGCTGGGAGTCGGCCATCGACCGGCAGTTCGGACTCGACCGGGCCGCACCGCCGGCGGAGAGCCTGGAGAAGCTGACGACCGGGATGGAGGGCCTCGGTCTGGGTGACAGCGTTCCCTACGTCGCCGCGCTCGTGGGTCTCGCCGACGAGCTCGACGACGTGTCACTCGACGTCGACCCCTCCTACTGGCAGCAGATGACGCTGACGGCGTTGCTCGGCCTGATCGACGCGTTGCGCTCCACGGCACCGGTGGTCCTCGTGGTCGAGGACCTCCACTGGGCCGATCCGTCGACGCGCGGGTTGCTCGATCTGCTGGTCGGCGCCGCCCGGCCCGGTCTCATGGTGATGGTGACCGCCCGGGAACCACGCCGGCGGTGGGGCGACTCGGTCGAGGTGATCGAGCTGACCCCGCTCTCGGCGGACGAGGTTGCGGCGATGGGGGCGTCGTTCGGCAATCAGATGGCGCTCACCGACGAACACATCGGCCAGCTCGTCGAACGCAGCGACGGCGTCCCCCTCTACCTCGACCGGCTGTTCGACTCGGTGCGCCGGGGTGATCCGTACCTGCACGACGGCGTTCCCGCCGGACTCGACGAATTGCTCGACAGCATCGTCCACGGCCCCGGCGTCGATCAGCACCTCGTGGGTGTCCTGGCCGCGATCGGACGCCGCTTCGACGTCGAGCTCGCGGCAGCCGCCACGGACCGGAGTGTCGACGACATCCGCCCGGGCCTGGACGAGCTGTGCGAGCTCGGCCTGCTCGATCGTGTGCCGGGCACGAGTGAGATCGAGTACCGGTTCCATCACGCCATGCTCCAGTCAGCGGCGTACGAGTCGCTCCTGCCCTCGGACCGCCGTCAGGCCCATGCCCGGACCGCCGCGCTGTTCGAGCAGCGCCCGTCGACGATGACCTCGGACGCGGCGTCGATCGCCCGGCACTTCGACCTGTCCGAGCAGCCGGACCGGGCGATCCCGGCCTACCTGCGCGCCGGGGAGATGGCGTACCGGCGCGGGGCCGCGTTCGAGTCGCGACGGCTCACCGAACGCGGGCTCCAACTCGTCCGCGACGATCCGGGCTCCCCGGGCTTCGATGCCTTCGAACTCGACCTGCAGCTCCAGTTGGCACGGTGCGTTCGCGCCACCGAGGGCTACGGATCCGATGCCGCGGCGACGCCCTCGACCCGCGCTCGCGAGCTGGCGCTCGAACTCGGTCGGACGGAACAGCAGTTCGTGATCGAGTGCGATCTCTACAGCTTCCACGCGCTGCGTGGCGACGCGGTGAAGGCGGCCGAGCTGCTCGTCGCGCTGCGCGCCACGGCGGCCGAGAGCCCGGAGATGAGCCACATCGCGGACCAGCTGGAGGCGATCGATTTCCACCGCCGCGGGCACTTCGGCGAGGCCGGCGCGCTCTACGAGCGGGTGATCGCGGACACCGAGCAGACCGTCGAACGCTCGCCGACCCGCGCCGTCGGGGCGCCTGCCGACACCCTCGTGTCGTCACTCAGCGATGCCGCCCTGGTGTGGTGGCAGCTCGGTGACGGCGAGCGGGCCCGACGTGGCCTCGAGACCGCCATCGAGCGGTCGCGCAGCATCGAGGGCCCCGAGGCCGCCTTCAGCGAGGGCTACGCCATGGCCACCCTCGGCCAGTTGCTGCTCGAGTCGGGTGACCTCGGCACGGCCCTCGACGTCGCCCGCGACGGCCTCACGTTCAGCCAGCGCAAGGGGCTGCTGATGTGGGCAGGAATGCAGTACATGCTCATGCTGATCGCCCGCGCCAAGCTCGAACCCTCCAACGACAACGAGCGCCGCCTCGGGCGATTCGTCGAACGTCAACAGGCGAGCGGCACCACCACGCAGCTCCCCTACTTCATGCTCGAGCACGCCCGCGTCTGCGCCGACCTCGGGCGCTACGACGACGCACTCGACCGTCTCGGTGAGGCGCTGGAGATCGCGGAGTCGTCCGGCGAGCGGCGCCACGTGGCCGAGATCCTCCGGCGACGCGCCGTGATCGCGCACATGCACCGGGCAGAGCGCTCCGCCGTGGCCGCCGATCTCGTCGACGCAATCGCGATCGCAGTCGAACAGCGCGCCTGCACGTACGGCGCGCGGGCGATCGTCGATCTCGACCGTGTGGGGAGCCGGGAGGACATGGCGGCGATCGCCGGACCGGCACTGGAGATGCTCGACGTCGCGCACCGCAGCGCTGCCGGAGGCATGATCGGCGACGCCCGCCGGCTCCTGGTCGACGTGGGGCCCGAACGAGCGTGAACGACCGACCGCGGCCCGGCTGTCGCGTTGCCATCCTCGGTGGCGGCATGGCATCGCTGGCGACGGCGTGGCGGCTGAGTCACGACGACGGCATCGGTGAGATCACCGTGTACCAGCGCGGTTGGCGGCTCGGCGGCAAGGGGGCCAGCAGCCGGGGCGAGCACGACCGCATCGAGGAACACGGGCTGCACGTCTGGCTCGGCTACTACGACAACGCGTTCCGCCTCGTGCGGGAGGTGTACGACGCCATCGACCGGCCGACCCGCGATCCCGACTGCCCGATCGCCACGTGGCGCGACGCCTTCGCGCCGGCGCCGAACGTCGGCCTGGCGACGTCGGGGCCGGACAGGGGAGCGGCGGCGTGGGACGAGTGGACCGCACTCTTCTCGATGAACGATCAGGTGCCAGGAGAACCACTCGTCGGAGACGTCGACACCAGCCCGGTGGAGTTCGTACGGCGATCGCTCTCGCTGGTGTCGGACTACGTGAAGTCCCTGGAGCACGTGGCACCGCTCGACCGCGGCGCCATCACGCTCACGGCCGATCCCGTCCCGCCGTCTCGTCGGGTCGACGTCTCTTCGACCGTCGAGCGCGCCGTCGACGCCGTCACCGCCGTGGTGCACGAACTGACGCGGTACTCGATCGGTGCGGTCGCCGCCGTCCCCGTGCTCCCGGGCGCGCTCGAACTGCTCGAATCGCTCCGGACCGCGACCTCGCAGGCCGTCGGCGCGTCGACACCGCGGCGTCGTCTGTTCGAGCTCGTCGACGTGGTGGTCACCTCGGTGCGCGGCATCCTCGTCGACGGGTTGCTGACCGATCCCCGCGGATTCGCCGCGGTCAACGCCGAGGAGTACACCCACTGGCTGCGGCGCCACGGCATCGCCGAGGAGACGCTGGCGTCGCCCCTCGTGCAGGGCGTGTACGACCTGGTGTTCGGCTACCGCAACGGCGATCCCGACCAACCGCAGTTCGCCGCCGGCACCGCGGTCCTGCTCGGCTCGAAGCTGTTCTTCGACTACCGGGGCTCGATCTTCTGGAAGATGCAGGCCGGCATGGGCGACGTGGTCTTCGCCCCGCTCTACCAGGCCCTGCGGGAACGAGGTGTGCGCTTCGAGTTCTTCCACCAGGTCGACGACCTGATCCTGTCGGCCGACGGGTCAAGGATCGAGACGGTGACGATGACCCGTCAGGTCGACCTCGCCGACGGATGCGAGTCCTACGAGCCGCTGCGTTCCTTCGGCGGCCTGCCCTGCTTTCCCGCCGAGCCCGACGACGCTCAGCTCACGGGTACACCCGCGCATCCTCGCTCGATGGAGCAGCTGTGGGATGCCGAGACGCTCGGTGACGCGCGCGGTGAGGTGACGGAGATCCGTGCTGGCGTCGACTTCGACGTCGTCGTCTACGGCGTCTCGATCGGCATGGTCCCGCACACCTGCCGTCATCTGCTGGAGGCGAACGGCGCGTGGCGCGACATGGTCGCCAACGTGGGCACGGTGGCAACGCAGGCGTTCCAGCTGTGGCTGCGAGACGACGACGCGACG
>Ga0316576_10000884_pt1 | contig 15228 bp, 9 predicted proteins | sample S0NA_FD_203075 | JGI IMG/M metagenome (GOLD analysis project Ga0316576, IMG submission 203075) | Rhizosphere microbial communities from salt marsh grasses in Alabama, United States - S0-2_050615r3r5 | ecosystem: Host-associated > Plants > Roots > Rhizosphere | place: USA: Alabama | collected... | reverse complement strand
TGAGGCGACCCAGATCCGCCTGCCATCCGGCATTACGGTGCCCCTGGGCGAGATCGCGACCGTCCGGTTCGGCTCACGGGAACCGATCGGCGAGAGGATGCGTCTCGACGGCGAGATGGCGGTCGGCCTCGGGGTCATCGCGAAGAAAAAGGTCAACGCGGTCCGCTTCGGCGACCGGGTCCAGGCCGCGGTTAACGCGTGTGCCCCCGCCCTCGAGCCTCTCGTCGTCCGCACGGTCGCCTTCCAACCCGAACGCGTCGCCACCCGTCTCGCGCAGCTCAACGAGTCACTCCTGCTCGGCATACTCATTGTCGCCGGCGTGGTCGTGCTGGCGATGGGGCTTCGCCTCGGCCTGGTGGTCGCCTCGGTCGTGCCGTTGGTCGCCTTTGCGGCCTTCGCGGTCTTCGCCTTCGCCGGCGGCGAGCTGCACCAGATCTCCATCGCCGCCGTGGTGCTCGCCCTCGGCATGCTGGTCGACAACGCGATCGTCGTTGCCGAGAGCATCCAATGGCGGCTCGATCGCGGCGACGACCCCCGGACGGCGTCGGTCTCCACCGTCCGCGAGCTCGCGATACCCCTCGCCGCCGCAACGGGAACGACGGTCGCGGCTTTCATGCCCATGCTCCTGGCCTCGAGCTCGACTGCCGACTTCACACGATCGATCCCCGTGGTCGTGATTCTCACCCTGACCATCTCGTACCTCTTCGCCATGACCGTGACACCGGTCCTGTCGGAGGTCTTTCTTCGCGCCGGGATGTCCCGCGCCACCCGCGCCACCACGGCCATGGGCCGCGCCTTCGCCAGGCTCGCGGTCGGCCGCTCGCGGGCGGTTCTGGTGGTGGCAGCCACCCTGGTCGCCTGCTCCGTCGCCGCGTCGGGCTTGATCCGACAGCAGTTCTTCCCCGCAGCCGATCGCAACCAGTTCATCGTCGACCTCAAGCTCCCTGAGGGCGCCCATCTCGACGCCACCGACGATGCTGCGAACGCCCTCGAGCGAGCCCTGCTTCGGCGACCCGAAATCACTCACGTGGGCGCCTTCATCGGCCGGAGCGCACCCAGGTTCTACTACAACATCCAATCGGTGCCCTGGAGCCCCCACTTCGCCCAGCTCATGGTGACCACCGTGCGTCCCCAGGATGTCGGCAGCGTCCTGACCTGGCTTCGAGCCGAGGCCGATCGGATCCTGCCTGGAATCGAGGTCGTCGGGCGCAAGCTCGAGCAGGGACCGCCGGTCGGGGCGCCGGTCGAGGTCCGGATCTTCTCGGACCGCTTCGACTCGCTCTCAGAGTCCGCATCGACCGTCGCAGCCCTCCTGCGCGACACAACGGGCACGGTCGACGTCCGGCACGACCTCGGGCCCGGCGAGCCGACCCTGCGGATCGCGATCGACGATGCCGCCGCCGCCCGCGTCGGCCTGTCCCGCGCCGATGTGGCCGGTGCCGTCTTCGGCCGCACGCGCGGGCTCCACGTCGGCGAGCTCCGGACCGGCGACGACCCGGTTCCGATCGTCATCCGCAGCTCGGCTGGAGAGCTCATGCCCGCTGAGGCCCTTCAGACGATCAACGTGGCGGCCCCTGACGGATCGACGGTACCCCTCGGTCAGATCGCTCGAGTCGAGACCGCCTGGCAACCTGCCGCGATCCACCATCGCGACCGGTCGCGCGTCGCCACGGTGTCGGCTCAGCTCGCCCACGGCTTCACCTTCTCCGACGTCACGCGCGGTCTCGAGTCGCAGCTTGCCGACGCCGAGCTCCCAGCGGACTCCCGGATCGCGTTCGGTGGCGACGCCGAAGGCTCCGGTGAAGCCAACGCCGCAATGCTCGCCACCCTCCCGATCGGCGTCCTTCTCCTACTCGGTGTCCTACTCGCCGAGTTCAACTCCTTCCGGCGGGTGGCGATCATCCTGACAACCGTCCCTCTCGCCGCCACGGGCGTCGTGCCGGGGCTTCTGATCGCCCGTCAACCCTTCGGCTTCATGTCGCTGCTCGGCGTGATGGCGTTGGTGGGCATCGTTGTCAACAACGCCATCGTCCTGCTCGAGGTCATCGAGAGGAGACGGCGCGAAGGCGCCGACGTCGAGCTCGCCATGGCCGATGCGATCCAGCGCCGGATCCGACCGATTCTCCTGACCACGGCGACCACGGTCGCCGGGCTGCTCCCGCTGGCGTTGTCGCCCTCGACCCTGTGGCCTCCGCTCGCGTGGGCGATGATCTCCGGCCTGCTCGCCTCGACGATGCTCACCCTCGTCGTCGTCCCGGCTCTCTACAGAGTCGTCTGTGGGTCCCGTAGGGTCCCTCGGAAGAAGACCGTCCCCGCTCCCGCCCGAGCCATGGTCACGACCGTCGTCATCGTCGTTGCCGTTGCTACGTGCAGCGTCGCAGCCGAGACCATCGAGCTCGACGAGGCCATGCGGCTCGGTATGCAGCGCGACGCAGCTCGAGTCGTCGATCGGCACGCCGACGCGGCCGACGAACAGGCGAAGGCCGAACGGCGACTGTCGTACCTCCCGACCGTCGGCGTCCGGGCCGAGGTCGCTGATCGCGACCGCGAGCTCGAGCTGGTCACACCACTGGGCACCTTCCCGTTCGGCGACGCCCGATCCGAGTCCGCCGCGGTCGAGCTCCGGCAGCCGTTGGTCGACCCGGCGCGGCTTCTGTACTCGAACGCGGCCACCCGCTCGGAGACTCGAGCGGCCCGGCTGAACGCCGAGAGGCTCCGGCAGGAGCTCGCCTTCGCCGCCGCCTCAGCCTACGTCGAGGTCCTCTCCATCGATGCGCAACGACAGACCACCGACGCCTACATCGCATCCCTTGAGGTCAGCCTCGCGGAAATGAACGCCAGGGTCGACGCCGGCCGCGCGCTCGAAGCCGACGCGCTCAAGATCCGCCAGGCCGTCGAACGAGCCGAGCTCGAGCGCCTCGGTCTCGAGGAGCAGCGCGCCGTGGCAGTTGAACGCCTGGCCCAGGCGGTGGGCAGTCACCTCCTATTGGAGCCCGCGCCAGTTCCCGACTGGACCGCCCGACCGGTTCCTGCTGTTGCCGGTCTCATCGAGGCCGCGTCGTCCGACCGTACCGACCTGGTCGCGCTGTCGGAAACCACCCAGGCCCTGGCGAAGCGTCACGGCGCGGTCCGCGCCGAGGCCATTCCGAGACTCGACGCCCGTGCCGCGTGGACCTGGACCACCGGTTCGCCCTACGTCGAGAACCGCTGGATCGAAGGCTCGATCGTATTGACCTGGGCGCCGTTTGCCGCCGGAACCCGTGCTCCCCGGGCTGCCGCCCTGGCGGCCGAGCGGGACGCCGTCGAGCATCAGCTGGCCGAGGCCAGGCGCACAGTCGCCGTCGAGATCCGAACGGCATTGGCGGCCATGAAGACCGCTCGCGCCAGCGTCGAGGTGGGCGCCCGCGGCGTCGAGCAGGCGACCGAAACCCTGCGGGTCGAGCGCGAACGTCATGCTGCCGGACGGGTCACGACCAACAACCTGCTCGAGGCCGAGGCTGCCCTGCGTTCCCAACGAACTCTCCACGAGCTCGCCCGCCTCGAGGTGGTGCGGGCCTGGGTTGGCCTCTGGCTTGCCACTGGAGCGAGCGACCCCGGGGCGCTGTTCACGAACGGCTGAGGCGTACTGCCTCAGGGACCGATCCAAGAAATCCGCCGGTGAGCCGCAGAGGTCCATGCCACGGGAACCGGAGCGTTCCGATCGCGATCACTCACCGCCGCTGCCCTCGGGAACAATGACGGCTCCCAGTCGAACCGCGCCGTTCTCGCTCGTCAACCGAACCGTCTGGCCACCGTCACCGATCACCGCGACCGCTCGCTTCAGTCTACTGCCGGCCTCGCGGTCGACCTCGATCGTGAAGTCGCTCGTGATCGGCGGGAAACGACTCGCGCAACAGATACCTATTCTATTGTACGGTGCGCGGACGTCAAGCTCCAACGCCCGACTCACCGCCGACCTCGACGAACCCTCATGAACTACCAGGACACCCACATCTGCGAGCAAAACCAGGCGAGGTGCCGACCCACACTGTATCGAGTATTCCCCCGCGTACACGTTGTGATCGGCCTCCCCACATGGGCGGCGAATCGGCGCGAATCGAAAGGTGAATCGATTGTTGAGAATCCGGGCAAAAGGTGATTGATTCATCCGATTCCTGTATAATCGAAATGCAGGTCGATGCCACAGAGCTGTGGTGGCAGTCTCCTTCCTTGTTGGTGGTGAGCCTTGGTTGGAAGGGAGTTTTGGGCGAGCCGTCTGTTTTCCGATTGGGAAAGGGGCCGACTCGTTCCCGCTGGGCACGGTACGGGGGGATGACATGGCGCGGATTCTCGTGATCGATGACAGCATGAGCGCGATCCAGAAGGCCCGGGACATCCTCGAGAAAGCGGGCCACATGGTGGAGAACCTCGACCTGCTGATCTACCTGCCTCAAACCATCGAGAAAAATCCTCCAGACCTCATTCTTCTCGACCTCAGCATGCCGGCGCTGTCGGGGGTCAACGTCGCCTCGTTCATTCGGCGCTACCAAAAGGAACCGATCCCGATCGTGCTCTACTCCTCACGACCGGTCGAGGAGATCAAGGCAACAGCCAAAACCCTCGAAGCCAACGGCTTCGTCCAGAAGGGTGAGCCCGACGACATGTTGGTGGAGGTCGTGTCGCGAGTGCTCGCGCGTCGACGCCCCGCTCGGGGCTGACGGCCGGGGGTTGTGTCGGGATGAACGATCGATGCGCTCAGTTGCGCCTCCCGAGTACTTCCGCGCGCTCAGAGAACGGACCATGAGCCCGGTCGATGGCTGCGCGGCGGAGGAGCTCGAGCTCGGTGCCCTTGCGGACGCCGTCGAGCGCCGCAGCGGCATTGTGATCCCCAGGCACCGCTGGCCGTTGCTCGGCGCGCAGATTGCGAGGCTCGGAGGCGCCGAAACGACTCAACAGCTCCGGTCGGACAACGAGGCGGCCTGGGCCAAGCTACTAGCCGCACTGTCGGTCCCGGAAACCTACTTCTTCCGGCATCGTGCCCACTTCGAGCTGCTCGAGCGGGTGGCACGAGAACGTCTCGCAGCCGGGCTCCCCTGCCGGGTGCTGTGCGCTGGCTGCTCGTCCGGGGAGGAGGCATGGTCCGCCGCCGCCGTTCTCGCAGCAGTCGGATCGCCTGACGGCCGACCGCATCGCGTGATCGGCTGGGAGATGAGCGAGACCCGCCTCGATCATGCCCGCACAGGTCGCTATGCCACCTGGGCGGCTCGGCGGGGGCTGTTCGGCCACGACCGATTCTTCACCATGGGCACGGACGACTTCCAGGTTGGACCGGAGCTCCGGGCGATGGTCGGCTTCCGCGCCGTGAACCTCATCGACAGGAGCCTGCCCCGGGAGAGTCCCTTCCACGTCGTGCTGTTCAGGAACGTCGCCATCTATTGGCGGCGGGAGACCGTCGAGAACTTCTGCGTTCGGTTGAACGAGCTGGTCGATCGCGACGGCTTCGTGTGCATCGGCCCCTCGGACCCGGTTTCGCTCCCGACGGCGAGCTGGGAGCGCGGCAGCGGCGACCGGATCACCTGTTATCGGCGTCGCCCGACCGGCGAGGCCACTGGATCCAGGTCTGCGCACCGGAATCAGACGGCGACGCGCGCGACCGCCAACCACGCGTCGTCGGCGCGGGCTGCGCCCGCGACGAGGCCGCGCCCGTCGCTCGTCGCCGAAATCCAGTCTGAGGCACCGCCTTCGAACGGGACCGCCGAAACCCTGGCGACGGTCCAAGCTTGGGCTGATCAGGGACGATTCTCAGCCGCTCTGGATCTGCTCCGCTCCGATGCCTCTGCAGGCTCGCCGGAGGGCAAGCTGTGGCAGGGAATCCTCCTCCTGAACCTCGACCGCGAGCAGGAAGCGGTCGGCTTCTTCCGCCAGTCCGTCGTGCTCAAGCCCGAGGAAGCCGACTATCGGCGTTGGCTCGCTGTTGCCTACCAGGCCGCAAACCGGACGGCGGACGCCCGACGGGAGTTCCGCAACGCCGAGCAGCTGGAGTGCCCGTGAACGCTCGTAATGGGATTCCTGCCAGCACCGGTGTTCGCGCGTTCCTGGTTGACGACTCGGCTGTAAGCCGGACCGCGTTTCGCCGGCTTCTCCTGACCGACCCGGCGATCACGGTCGTCGGCGAGGCCGTCAACGGGCGCGAGGCTCTCGGCAGAATCCCCGAGGCCCGGCCCGACATCGTGCTCATGGACATCGTGATGCCGGTGATGGACGGGATTGCAGCGACACGGGAGCTGATGTCCAGCTACGCACGTCCAGTCCTCATCATCTCGGACCAGATTGGCGGCGAGGCGGACATGAGCTTCGAGGCGCTCCGCGCCGGGGCCCTCGACGTGATCGGAAAACCGAGCGCCACCGAGCTTGCCGATCAGGCGACCGTCGCTGCGCTGTGTCGCAAGGTCAAAATGCTGGCCGAAATCCCGGTGGTGACCCGAAATCGGCGTCGGGCATCGACCCAACCAGCCGTCGAGCAGAAACGAGTCGACCGGCCCCCCGCCGAGCAGGTGTCGATGGTCTGCATCGGCGCCTCCGCCGGCGGACCCCCCGCATTGCAGAGAATCCTCTCCACCCTCCCCCCTGAGCCGCGGTGGCCGGTGGTGGTGGTCCAGCACATGACGCCCGGCTTCACCACGAGCCTGGTGAGCTGGCTCCAGCGCGCGACCGGCTGCCATGTGGTCTTGGCAACCGGGGGCGCCGCGGCCCGGCCGGGGATGGTCTACATCGCACCGGACAACAGTCACCTCGAGGTCGTCGGCCGCCGGATGCGGCTGCGCGACGCTGCGCCGCTGAACGGCCATCGACCATCCGTCGATGCCCTTCTGGGCTCGGTGGCAATCACCCGACAAGCCAGGGAGACGGTGGCCGTGTTGCTGACGGGCATGGGTCGCGACGGCGCCGACGGCCTGGCGGAGCTTCGCGCCGCCGGCGCCTGGACCCTCGCCCAGGACCAGGCGTCGAGCGCCGTCTGGGGCATGCCCGAGGCGGCAGTCAAGCTGAACGCGGCATGCGAGGTTCTGCCGCTCGACGAGATCGCAACCTTCCTCGCATCAATTGCTTGACGGGGGGAGACGGGCTGGAGGTTGATCCTACATTGAGCGAAGCGATCGACGACGGACGGACGACGGACCCCGGCGCGACGGCGCCTGCCCTTCGGGTTGTCCTGATCGAGGGTGCCGACCCCGAACCGGAGATCATCCTGCGGCAGCTGGAGAGCCACGACCTCGCGGTCGAAGCGGTTCGCGTCGGCAGCCTCGATGACTTGCACACGGCCCTCGCGGACGGCGCAGGCAGCTGTGTGCTGTGCCACCTGGATCCGCCGTCTATGGACGTCTTCACGGCTCTCGCCGCAGTGCAGGACCGTAACGACAACCTGCCGTTCATCGTCGTCGCCGGTGAGAACGGGGAGGACCAGGCGGCCGAGCTCATCCGCCGAGGCGCTCGGGATTTCATCCTCGCCTCCCAGCTGGCCCGCCTCGGACCGGTCGTGAAACGTGAGCTCCAGGCTGCCGCGGTGCGGAATGCGCAACGTCAGGCGGAGTGGCAGCACAATGCCGTGACGTCGGTGGCCAAGGCCCTGCGGGTCGCGCGGAACCGTGCGGAGCTGATCCAGCTCGTGCTCGACCAGGTAACGACGCTTCTCGGCGCCGAGGGCGCGGCGGTTGCGGTACGGGATCCGGGCGCCGGAGAGATCGTTCTGGAGGGCATCCACGGCGCCTGGTCCGACCTGGCCCTGACGAGGATCCCACCCGGCGAGAGCGTCACGGCTTTGGTCATCGAGAGCCTGACGCCCATCGTCCTCCAGAATGCCGGCTCCGACCCACGCGTTGCATGCCCGGAAATCGCCGCAATCACACCGGTTCTGGCCGCCGTGCCGCTCATCGCGAGCGGCGAGACGGTCGGTGTGCTTCTGGTCGGGCGAAGCGAGGCAGCCTCCGAGGACGACCTCAGCCTGCTCGGCGCCATCGGAGACATGGCGGCCACCGCGATCCGGCGGCAGACGCTCCACGAGGAGACCGAGCTCAGGCTGAGCAGACTTCACGCTCTTCGCAGCATCGACCTCGCGATCACGACGACGAGCGACCTGCAGCTCGTGTTCGACATCCTCCTCGACCAGGTGGTCCGGCAGCTCGATGTGGACGCCGCGTGCATTCTCCGCTTCGACGTCGCGCGAGGGGTTTTCCGCCAGCTCGCGTGCCTCGGGCTCCCTTCCGGCGTGGTGACCGACGTACCGGTGCCCGTCGGCGACGGGCACGCGGGGCGGGTGTTGGAGCGTCAACGGATGGTCGAGATCGCCGATCTCCGGATGGATGGCGACCTGAGCGATCGCGAACGGGCCATCACGGACGCCGGCTTTGCGGCCTACTTCGCGGTTCCCCTGATTGCCAGTGGGCAGCTCCGAGGGGTTCTCGAGGTCCTCCACCACACACCTCTCCGGCCCAACGGCGAGTGGCGGGGCTTCCTCGAAACCGTTGCCTGGCAAGCGGCAGTGGCGATCGATAACACGATTCTGGTGGACGAGCTGAGCCAGTCGAACCGCGAGCTCACCGAGGCGTACGAGACCACGCTCGAAGGCTGGGCGCTTGCGCTCGAGCTGCGCGACAGGGAGACCGAAGGCCACACCAGGCGGGTCGCCGCGCTCGCTGTCCGGCTGGCTGAGAGGATGGGCGTCGACGGACCGGCCATCGAGCATCTCCGGCGTGGAGCGATCCTCCACGATGTCGGGAAGATGGCGGTCCCGGACTCGATCTTGCACAAGCCGGGACCTCTCGACGAGTACGAATGGACCATCATGCGTCGGCACCCGGTCCACGCCGTCCAGATGCTGAACGCCATTGAGTACCTACGCCCAGCCCTCGAGATTCCGCACCACCACCACGAGCGCTGGGACGGCTCCGGGTATCCCCAGGGGCTCAGCGGCGAGTTGATCCCCCTGTCGGCCCGAATCTTCGCGGTGGTCGACGTCTGGGACGCCCTCAACTCGGACCGCCCTTACCGTCCTGCCTGGTCGCGAGCCGAGGCCCGAAACCACCTCTGCCAAGAGGCCGGCGTCCTCTTCGACCCCGAGGTCGTGGCCGCGTTCATCGAGCTGCTTGACGACGAGGAAGCGCAACGGACGGAAGACGTCAGATCAGGCGCGCGATCACCCGTAACAGCTCGTCCTGGTCGAAGTCGCCCTTGACGATGTACGCGTCGGCGCCAGCCTCGGCGCCCCGTCGCTTGTCGGCCTCGTCGCCGAGAGCGGTAACGAGGACCACGGGCAGGTGCTTGAGGGCGGTTGTGCCGCGGATCTTCCGGGTCAGCTCGAGACCGTCCATTTCCGGCATCTGGACGTCGACAACCGCGAGATCGAAGGTCTCACGACCGAGCATGGAGTACGCCTCGACACCGTCGACCGCCGACGAGACCTCATAGCCGGCCGCCCGGAGGATGTTGACCTCGAGAGTCCTCGTGGTTGCCGAATCGTCGACCACGAGAATCCGGTTGGCGGTGGCCTCATCGTCCTGCCGGTCGCCGAGCTCGGTCGATGAGGCGAAGCTCTTCTCGGTCTGAACGAGCTCGTGGCTGTCCAGGACCAGCACGATCTGGTCGCCCTCGATAACCGAGTTTCCTGCGAGCCCGAACGCGCCTCTGAGGTTCCAGCTCAGAGGTCTGATGATCAGCTCGCGTTCGCCGAGTACCTCGTCAACCAGCACGACGCGACTTCGCTCGCCAGTGCCCAGCACGAGTGCCGGCGGGTGGTCCACGGCCTCGGCCGGAATCGCGAGCATGACTCCGAGATGGCTCACGGGGAGGTTCCGGCCCTCGACCGCCACGACGTCGATTCCGTCCACCGTCCTGATGTCGTTTCGGTCGATGATGAGCGTCCGCTCAACGTCGCCGACGGGCGAGGCGAACAGCTGCCGCCCGAGGCGGACGACGATGCCCTTGGTCGTCAACCGCGTGAGTGGCACCCGGAGAGTCACTCGCGTCCCTTCTCCAATCCGGCTTTGGATCCGGACCCCTCCGCCGATCTCGGCGAGGTTGCTGCGGACGACGTCGAGGCCGACGCCCCGACCCGCCAGCTCGTTGACCGACTCGACCGTCGAGAAGCCGGGCCGGGTTACGAGCTCGAGGGCCTCGGCGTCTGATAGGCCTGTGATCTCGTCGGCGGTGGCGATGCCGGTCGATACGGCATGCTTGCGAATTCTGTCCGGGTCGATCCCGCGGCCATCGTCGACCACCGTGATCTCGACCCACGAACCCGCGGAATGGGCATCGAGGACGACCTTGCCGACCTCGTCCTTCCCGGCGGCACGGCGCTCCTCCGGCGCCTCGATGCCGTGGGCGACGGTGTTTCTGATCAGGTGCGTGAGGGGGTCACGAAGCAGCGCGAGAATCGCGCGATCAACCTCGGTCTCAGCACCCCTGATTTCGAGCCTCGCCCTGTTTCCGTACAGGCGGGTCGCCTCCCTGAGCGACCGGTTGAGCGAGCTCTTCAACCCATCGATCCGCACCATTCGCATGACCCGGACCGAGTCTTGGAGCTGCTCAGAGATCCGACTGATACGCTCACCGGCATCGAGGAGGTCACGTCGCAGGTTCTTCCCGAGACTCGCGATTGCCGCCACGTCGGGATCGGCTCTCAGCTCGGGCCGGTTTCGAAGGAGGTTGGCAATGTTGACGGCGAGCTTCCAACCGGACTCACTGCGCCGCTTGGCGCGAAAGACCTCGGTCACGAACTCCGTTGCCAGCCCCATGAGGGCGTCGAGCTTTTCGACACCGACCCGTAAGGTCTGCTCGCTCGTCCGATCGCCGAGCTCTGCGGGCTTCGCCTCCGGCTCGGCCTGGTCGTCGTCGTCCTTCGGCTCGGCCGCCGGCGTGTCCGCCACGCGATCCCCGGCCGGATTGCCGATCGCTACGGACACCCGACGCCGAAAGTCCTCGAGGTCGGGATGGTCGCCGGTCTCGATGGCATCGAAGGTCGCTTCCAGCAAGCCGGCGCCGGTCCGGGCCAGGCTCGCGGTGGCACCGGCGTCGATCGCGCCGCTTCGAATCGCCGAGAACAGGTCTTCGAGGGCGTGGGCCGCATCCCGAATGCCGTCGATCCCCACGACTCGCGCCGCACCCTTGATGTTGTGCGAGAGGTGGAACAGCTTGTCGATCTTCCACCGGCTCGGCGGACGCTCGAGCCGGTCGCAGAGGTCGTCGATCTGATCCTCGACCTCGGCCTTGAAGACCGCCAGCAGGTCCGCGTCGATCATTCTTCTTGGCCGCTGCGCTGTCCGCTCACGATTTGAGCGATCTTGGTCCGCGCCACCATGATCTGCTCGGCGATGGCCTCGAGCTGCTCGGCGCCCGCGGCGTTGTCGCTCGCCGCCGCCTTGAGGCTCCGCATCGCCTCGTCGATCTCCTCGATCCCGGCGTGCTGTTGGTTCGCAGTCAGCGAGATCTGGCTGGCAACGTCGGAGTTCTCCTCGATCACGCGGGCGAGGTTCTCGATCGCCTGGCCGAGCTCGTCGATGAGGACACCTCCCTGCTCGACCTTCTTGACGCCCTGCTCGGTGATCATCACGGCACGGTTTGACGAGCTCTCGATCTCGGCGAGAATGCTCCGGATCTCGTCCGTCGCTTCGCTCGAGCGCTGCGCGAGCGTCTTCACCTCGCTGGCTACAACCGCGAAGCCGCGACCATGATCGCCTGCCTTGGCCGCTTCAATGGACGCGTTGACGGCCAGCAGATTGGACTGCTCGGCGATCGCCTTGACGGTCTCGACGATCTCGCCGATCCGGACGGTCTTCTCGCTCAGCTCGACGATGTTGGAGGCGATGGCTTCGACCCCTGCCCGGATCGTCTGCATGGACTGATGACCCTGACTGACTGCATCGAGAGCCTCGGTGGTTGCGGCCTTGCTTTCGTTGGCCATCTCGAGGGTGGTCTCGGCCTTGGACGCCGCGATGCTCGAGGTCTGGCGAATCTCCTCGATCGTGGTCGAGGTCTGGTTGATCGCGGTCGCGGTCTCGCTCGTCGAGGCAGCGAGCTGCTGTGCGGCCGACAGGATCTGGGTGGCACTGCCGTGGGTCGTCACGCTCGCCTCGAGCAGCGACCGGCCGAGATTTCTCGCCACGATGGTCGAGAACAGGACCGCGATCAGGATTGCAGCAACGGTCAGGAACAGGGAGACTGCAGCCTCCCGATTCGCAGCGCTCTGCAGATCGTCCACCGTCGCGATGATGCTCTCGGAAACGGACCTCCCAGTCGCACTCAGCATCTCGATCCAGGCAGTGCTCGCGCGCCACCAGTGCTCGGCAGTCACGACCATCTCGCCGGACTCGAGCGCGTCGAGCGCCTGGCCCCTCAAGTTCGTCACCTCCGCCGCCTCCGACGAGTCGAGGGCCGTACGGAGCAGCTGCGCGTGCTCCTCGTTCGCGTGCGCGAGGAACAGGTCCCGATAGGTGGCCTGCCGCGCGTTGACCTCGACGACCGCCTGGAAGATCCCGGAGTCCATTTCGCCGAGGGTGCACGCCATGTTGAGACCGGCGCGTTCAAGGCCGGCGTACATCCGCAGGTTCACCAGATAGTCGACCGACAGCAGCATCGACTTGATGCGGGCATCGCTGGTGGCATTCGAGACCAGGGTGATCGTCGGATGAAGCACGGAGGTCAGGTCGCTGTAGACCGGCACGGCCTCGATCGCCGTGGTCCGGCGCGCCGCGGTCTCAGCCCGTATTCTCCTGAGGGCTTCGATCGCCTGGATGGCGTCGCGCTGGACCTCGAGCAAACGCTGGTCCGCCCCGGTCGCAACCACCGAGTCCATGATCGCGAGGAAGTTGTTGATGAACTGGTCGGTCCGGTCACGCTCCTGTGAGTACTGGCCCAGATCACCACCGGCATCCTCGGCCAAGAGACCGGCAACCAACCCCCGCTCACGCTCGAGGGAGTCGATGAGGTCGCTCGTCGCCACCGACAGCCTGGCAAGCATCGCGAGTCGGCTCATCTCGTGACTCACCGCTCGCTTCCGGCTCATGTCCTGGAACGCGAAAAACACGAGAACGACGGTCGGCAGAAGGACCATCGCGACCAGTTTCTGGATCAGAGTCAGCCGGTTGATCATGGGTGCACTCCCCTCTTCTCACTCGATCGGAACCGAGCTCCGAGACCGCTCGAAGCCAGGTTGTAACATCTCAGACGGTTCCCGTACCAACGACCCGGGAGCCTGAGTCAGCTTGATCATCCGGTGCGATCCCGCGGCGCTGAAGCTCCCGCCCCGGGCCATCCTCGGAGCGCAGACGCGGCCGGTCATCGCAGCCCTCGGAGGCGGACCGACGGGTCAGCCGCAAGCGCCTGAATATCGACGATCATGGTCTGATCGTGGAGCACCCGCGAGACGAAGCCCACGGTCCCGCCGGTGAAGTCCCAGTCGACCTCGGACACGAGCACATCCCTCGGTCCGATCACCTCATCGATTCGAACTCCAAGCGCACCGGCCGGACATTCCACTCGCGCAACGAGGGTTCGATCGCCGTGCTCGAGCGGGACGGACGGGACTCCGAGCAGGGGTGCCACGTCCACCAGCGAGCACGCTTGACCGCGGACCTGGAACAGGCCGTTGATGACCTCGTTGGAGTACGGAATGCCGGTCATGGTGACCCGCCGCAGCTCATCAACAACCGCCACGGCGAACGCGAGGCGGACGCCCGATCGGACCACCGCCACGAACGAGCCGAAGAGCTCGGAGTCGCCGTCCTCGACGGTCCGCGTCGCGACATCGCGAGCCCTCCGGCGGAGAATTTCGACGATCTCACCTTCGGTCGGCTCCGCCCGAAGGCGTTTGTTCGCCGCGCGGAGAGATCGCCGAAGCCCCTTGAAGTCGACGCTCATGACGCCGCCAATCGAGCGGCCGTTCGGCCCTCGCGGTCCGCTCGACGGCTACGCCCGCAGGCCCGGAAGGCGGCCTCGAGCCAGCGACGGCACACCGCGTCATCCGGGTCAAGGTAAACGCATCGACGGAGCACCGAGACCGCTTCTTCATCGCGACCGAGATTGAGCAGGAGGATTGCTTCCCACCGTTGCTCGTCGAGCGTTGCCGAGCCTACACGAGCCCTCAGAATCTCGAGCGCCATGAGGTACTTGCCTTGGTCCGCCAAGGACTCGATCTGGACCAGAGGATCGCCGCATCTCGCTCCCGGCTCCTCGACCTTGACGACCGGAGGCGCAGGCGCCTTCACCGGTCCGACACGGTTCTTGGGGTAAGCAGCCGGCGCGGCCGGCGCCGATCGGCGCCGATCGCACATCGAGCTTCGGGCCGGCTCGCTCGAATCCCTCCGGGACGGTCGGACGGTCCCCGGCGCCGCCTTGGTTCGCGAGCAGACGTCGCCGTCGCTCAAACGGACCGAGCCCGGCTGCGGCGGCAGGCTCGTCCCGCCGCCTTTCCGACGACGGATGATCCGCGCGCCGTCCGTCGAGAAGGAAAGGCGCCAGCCGTCATCCGGCAGTACAACTGGATCATGGGGTCCGACCAGGATCAAGCCGCCCTCGTCAAGGACCCCGGTCAGCCCTTCGAAGACGCGTGCGACAGTCGTCGCGTCGAAGTAGATCGCGACGTTCCTGAACAGCACCACGTCGAACGGCCCCCCCGGGAAAGGAGGAAAAGCGAGGTTCAGGGCGGCGAAGTCCGCGAGGCCGCGCAGCTCGTCCTGCACGACCCACTCATCGCCGTCGCGACGAAACCAGCGTTCGTAACCGAGGCGGCCGCGGCGGAACGACCATGCGCCGTAACGCCCGCTTCTGGCTCGACACAGCCGACTCTCGCTGGCGTCCCACCCGACGACCTGATGGCTCCCGCTCACCGGTCGTGGCAGGGTCGCGAGAACGGCTGCCACCGACCACACCTCCTCGCCGGTCGAGCAGCCCGCACAGAGGACGCGGCAGGGCTTGCCCGATTGTGCCCGGCTCTCGAGCTCCCTCTCCAGCACCCGGAAATGCCCGGTATGCCGGAAGAAATAGGTTTCAGGCACCATCAGCGACGTGCACACCTCGTCCCAGGCGTCGTCATCGCCCCGCTCGAGCCGCGAACGGTCCACGCTGGCGCCGCCGCGGTTGCAGAGCCGATCGAGCATTGAGGCCAGCACCGAATGCCGCCACGCGGGCACGCTCATGCCGTACCGCTGGCTCAACAGGCTCACCGCGCGCTCGACGTTCGGATCCGGAGAACCCGTCTCG
>Ga0316576_10000883_pt1 | contig 15232 bp, 12 predicted proteins | sample S0NA_FD_203075 | JGI IMG/M metagenome (GOLD analysis project Ga0316576, IMG submission 203075) | Rhizosphere microbial communities from salt marsh grasses in Alabama, United States - S0-2_050615r3r5 | ecosystem: Host-associated > Plants > Roots > Rhizosphere | place: USA: Alabama | collected... | reverse complement strand
GAGACCTGCAGCTTCGACTGTTTCGACCCCATGGCCTTCGTTGCGCCTCTGCGCCTCTGCGTTTGGACTGCGATGGGCGCGACGGTGGAAGGGGCGGTGGTGGGCTCGGAGTACCTTCGGGAACGGGAGCGGGAGCGGTCGCGATTCGCTGCCGCTGTCGCTGATTGCTGCCGCTGGTTCCTGTCTCTGGGTACTGCCGCTGGGTGCCGCCGCCGCCATCGGATGGGGTCGCGGGCAAGGGAGAAGGAGAGAAAGAGGGAACGGCCACGGGACGCAAATGGTTGCATGACCGGGAGGCCAATCATGGCGACGAGAATCGAGCGCGACACGATGGGTGAGGTCGAGGTCCCCGCCGACCGCTACTGGGGCGCTCAGACCGCCCGTTCTCTGGCCAACTTCAAGATCGGCGGCGAGACCATGCCGCCGGAGTTGATTCACGCGCTCGGCCTCGTCAAGCGCGCCGCAGCCGAGGCCAACGCCGCGCTCGGAGAGCTGCCGCGCGATCTCGCAGACCTCATCGTCCGCGCTGCCGATGAGGTGGCGAAGGGCGCTCTTGACGACCACTTCCCGCTCGTTGTCTGGCAAACCGGCAGCGGCACTCAGACGAACATGAATGCGAACGAGGTCATCGCCAACCGGAGCATCGAGCTGGCCGGCGGCGAGCTCGGCTCCAGGGACCCCGTCCACCCCAACGACCACGTCAACCGCGGCCAGTCATCCAACGACATCTTCCCGACTGCAATGCACGTCGCCGCTGCACGGGCGATCACCCGAGACCTGCTCCCGGCCCTTGCCCACCTTCGCGACCTGCTGCGCGCCAAGGCCACCGCCTGGCACGACCTCGTCACGATCGGCCGTACCCACCTCATGGATGCCGTCCCGATCACCCTCGGTGCAGAGGCCGGCGCGTGGGCGACCCAGGTTGACCACGCCATGACGGCCGTCGACGCCTCCGTCGCCGGTCTCTACCCGCTGCCCATCGGGGGCACGGCGGTCGGCTCCGGCCTCAATGCCCATCCCGACTTCGGTCGCCTGGCCGCCGCGCGGATTGCCGAGCTCACCAGCCTGCCGTTCACGGCCGCAACCGATCGCCCGGCCGCCATCGCCGCCCACGATGCGCTGGTCGCAGCCAGCGGCGCCCTCCGCACGACCGCCGTCGCCCTCACGAAGATCGGCAACGACATCCGGTTGCTCGGTTCGGGTCCGCGCGCTGGTCTCGCCGAGCTTGCGCTGCCGGCCAACGAGCCGGGCTCGTCGATCATGCCGGGCAAGGTCAACCCGACCCAGGCCGAAGCACTCACCATGGTTGCCGCTCAGGTCATGGGCAACGACGTCACGATCGGCATCGCCGGCGCGAGCGGTCATCTCCAGCTCAACGCCTTCAAACCGGTGCTGGTCTTCAACCTGCTGCAGTCGATTCGGTTGCTGGCCGATGCGAGCCGCAGCTTCGCCGACAACTGCGTCGCCGGCCTCGAGCCCGAGACCGAGACGATCGCCAACCACGTCGCGTCGAGCCTCATGCTCGCCACCGCCCTCAATCCGCACATCGGGTACGATGCTGCGGCACGAGTCGCCAAAAAGGCCCACGCGGAACGGCTGACGCTCAGGCAGGCTGCGATCGAGCTCGGCCTCGCCACCGGGGCCCAGTTCGACGATTGGGTCCGTCCTGCGGTCATGGCCGGCGCCTCCGATCACGAACCCGAGTGACCCGGACCACTTTCTCCCACGAAGCCCGGAGTTACGGTGGAAGATACGACAGACCACCGTCTTCCAGGAGGGCACATGTGGAAGAAGGATGACGATCCGAAGCAACCGGGTGCGATCCCGTCGACCTCGACCGCCCCGCCACCGCCGGAGCGACCGCGACCGGCGCCGCCGACGTCTCGAAGCGAGCAGGCGACCATCGGTCGCTCGATCACCATTCGAGGCGACGTCACAGGCGACGAGGACCTCATGATCCAGGGGCGAATCGAGGGCACGGTCAACCTGCAGCAGCACAACGTCACGATCGGACCGGAAGGTCGCGTCAAGGCCAACGTCACGGGTCGCACGGTGACCATCGAAGGCGAGGTCGACGGCGACGTCCGCGGAACCGAGCAGGTCGCACTGCGGGCGGCATCGCGGGTGCACGGCGACATCGTCGCGCCGCGAGTGGTCCTCGAGGACGGCGCCAGCTTCCTCGGCAGCATCGACATGTCGGCCAAGAGCTCGTCGGCGACACCGTCGAAGCCGGTTCCCGTCCGCGACGCGGACAGCGACAAGGCGGAGTCGAAGACCTCCCCGTCCCCGACCTCGCACGCCGGCACGTCCCGAGGCTGAGTGGCCGCCTCGCCGAGCCCCGCCGCCACCCGACACGGCCGGGATCTCCGGATGGGCTCGACCTCCGGCTCGGGAGGCGGCGAGATCACGCATCATTCGCCCGCCCTCGAGCAGCTCTTCGAGCGTCTCGACCCCGAAAGCGGGCTCAGGGTCCTCGACCTCGGCCCAGCCGCTCGACGCAACCTCGAGCACTACTCGACCTTCGCAACCCGGGTCCGCTTCGTCGATCTCCTCGGCGGCGGCGCCCGACGAGATCTCACGATCCTCGAGGACGAGGCTTTCGCGCTGCGTCTCGCCGGGCTGCTGCCTCTCGACGACGAGGCCTACGACCTGGTCCTGTCCTGGGACCGGTTCAACTATCTGAACGAGACGCAGGCCGCCCTGGTCGCCCGCCACCTCGCCGCAGTCGCCGCTCACGGAGCGAAGCTCCACGCCATGATCGTCACGACGCCGACCATGAGCGCCGAGCCCATGCGGTACCAGATTGTGGGCCCCGGCGAGATCGCCTATTTCACAACCTCGCCGGATGTGGTCCCGGCGCCGGACCTGTCGGCAGCGCGGATGGAACGGTGGCTCGAGCCCTTCCGTGTCACCCGATCCGTCATCCTCCGCCACGGCGTCCGAGAGCTACTGGCGGTCTCGGGTTGATGAGGATCATCCATGAGTGATCTGCTGCACGGTCGCGTCCGCGCAAGGTAGACTTCCCAAAGCCGTTGAGCTCGGAGGTTCGGATGCGCCGTTGGCTGTCGATCATCGCGATCGTCCTCGTTTCGACCATCACCGTCTCGGCCCAGACCCTGGTCGTACCGGCCGCGGCGAACGCCGAAGGCGTCAACCAGACCCACTGGCGGACCGACCTCCAGGTCAAGGCCATGGGCGAGGAGGGAGCGAGCTTCACCGTCGAGCTCCTCGAGTCCGGCGCGAACAACAGCGAGCCGGAGAGCTTCGAGCGGACCCTCGACGCCGGCGCGAGCCTGAGGCTCGGGAACCTCCTCGACACCGAGTTCGGCTTCACCGGCACCGCCGCGCTGCGAGTGAGCGCCGCCACCGGCCGTATCCTGGTCTCCAGCCGTACCTACAACGACGACCCCGAGGGGACCTACGGCCAGACCGTTCCCGGCATCGACGACAGTCTTTCGACCTCGTTCGGCGAGTCAGCGACCCTCATCCAGCTTTCCCGCTCGTCGGACCCGGCGATCGGCTTCCGCACCAACGTCGGTTTCGTCAACCTGACCGGCGAGACAATCGGCGTGACGGTCGAGCTGTTCGCTGCGGCCGGCTCATCCCTGGGAACCGTAAACCGAAACCTCAAGCCCTTCGAGCACCGTCAGGTCAACGACGTCTTCCACGCCGCCGGGGCCGACGACGTCGTCGACGGCTACGCCGTGGTCCGCACCGTCAGCGAGGATGGACACTTCATCTGCTACGCCTCGGTGGTCGACAACGGCTCCGGCGACGCGGTCTTCATCCTCGGCGCCACTGAGGCCGATCCGACGCCTGACGAGGCTCGACTGGTCGTCTTCGAGTCGTTCTTGCGCCCTGGTTGACCGATCTGCACGAGCGCCGGGGCGGCGCTCAAGGACCTCAAGAACGAGTACGCCGACGACAACGTGCTGTTCATCGAGCAGGACGTGGATGCTCCGCTGGGAGGAAGGCTCGACCGGTGGCTCGCCGCCAACGACAACCCCGGCACCATCTACCTGCCGCTGGTCATGACCGACAGCGGTCACGACATCAGCAACGGCGACGAGAGCTTCGCAACCGTCTACGGCAACATGATCGACCGCTCATTGGACCGCCCGGCAACCGCCGGGATGGCGGTGACCTCGTCCCGCTCGGGATCGATCCTCCACCTGGAGGTCCAGCTCGACAACCGCAGCGGCGCAACCCTATCGGCGGCGAACGACGCAACCCTCACCGCCCTTGTCTGGCAGGAGCCGGTCGACCCCGAGGCCATCCCGGTCGTCGCCACCGCGCGGACCGCGCCGATCCCGAGCCTGGTCGACGGAAGCAGTGCCAAGATCGTCCTCGAGGCATCGGTATCGGCCCTCGACCCCGACCGGACCCGCTGGGTGGTCATCGCCGACTACCAGCCGAACGGGACCTTCGAGGCCTACGACACGCTTCAGGCCGTGACGGGTCCCTGACAACGATCGTCGGACGCGAGGGATCTCAGCCGGGCAGGCCCAGCCTGGAGACGGCGAGCCACGCCACGGCTGCCACCGCCGCCGATGCCGGGATGGTGAGCATCCACGCCCACACGATCCGGTAGGCCATCCCCCAGCGGATGGCGCCGAGGCGAGTCGGGGCCCCGACCCCGATGATGCTGCCGGTGATGGTGTGGGTGGTGGAAACCGGGATGCCGCCGAAGGTCGACAGCAGGATCGAGCAGCCGGCCGCGGTCTCGGCGCAGAAGCCGTCCACCGGTCGCAGCTTGGTCATCCGCATGCCGAGCGTCTCAATCACCTTCCAGCCGCCGGCGAGGGTGCCGAGGGAGATCGCCCCGTAGCACGCGAAAACAACCCACAGCGGCACGTGGAAGGTCTCGCCAAGGTAACCCGTGCTGTACAGCAGCACTGCGATGATCCCCATGGTTTTCTGGGCATCGTTGGCGCCGTGACCGAGGCTGTAGAGGGCGGCCGAGAGCAGCTGCAGCCGCCGGAACCGGCGATCCACGGGTCCCGGCGCGGCGCGCCGGCAGATCCACAGCACGGAGATCATCAGAAGCGCGCCGAGGACGAAGCCGATGAGGGGTGCGAGGACAATGAAGACGGCAATCTTGATCAGGCCCGGGACGACGAGGGCGCCCAGCCCGGCCTTGGCAATGCCTGCGCCCACGAGGGCCCCGACCAGGGCATGGGAGACGCTGATGGGCAGGCCGAGTCGCGTGCAGGCCCAGGTCCAGAGGATCGCACCCACCAGAGTGGCCAGGAGCATCACGGGTGTGATGACGGAAGGATCGACGACGCCTCTTCCGATGGTGTTCGCGACGTGGAGACCAAAGAGGAATGCCGCCGCGAAGTTGAAGAAGGCCGCCCACAGCACGGCGAACCGCGGCGAAAGGACGCGGGTCGACACCACGGTCGCGATGGAGTTGGCAGCGTCGTTCATGCCGTTGAGGAAGTCGAACAGCAGGGCCACCGCCACCAGGAAGACCACGAAGGCAAGCATGGCCGCCGTCTTAACCGTGCGCCAACACGATACCCTCGATCACGTTGGCCACGTCCTCGCAACGATCGGTCGCCTCCTCCATGAGGTCGAGGATCTCCTTCCATTTGATGAACTCGAAGGGGTCGCGCTCCTCGCCGAGCAGCTCTGCCACCGCCTCTCTGCGCTGCCGGTCGGCCTCGTTTTCGCGGGTGTTGATGTCGACGGTCAGCGCCAGGATGCGGTCCTTCCGCTTGAGGTTTCGCAGCAGGCTCACGATCTCCTGGACCGAGCGCGTCGACGCCTCGAGGGTACGGCTCAGCTCGGCCGCTCCGGCGCGTCGGGTCAGCGGCCGGTACATGGCGAGCCGCGCACCGGCCCCGTTGGCGAGGTCGATAATGTCGTCGAGACGCACCACGAGCCGGTGGATGTCGAGCCGGTCGAGAGGGGTGACGAAGGTGCGGTGGAGGTGGGCGAGGGCGGCGTGGACGATCTCGTCGGCGTCGTGCTCGCAGTCGCGAAGCTGCTGCGCGAGCTCCTCGACGTTTTCGCCGTCCTCCATCATCTGCCGGAGAACGCCAGAACCACTGACGATGCAGCTCGTCAAGGCGTCGAAGTGCTCGAAGAAGGTCTCATCGCGGGGAACGATCGATCGCAGCATCACCCACCTCCCAGGTCACGTTTAAGCCGTCTTGCTGACCGGCGAGCCTGTCGGCCGCACCTCGGTTGTCGTCCTCACGGCAGCGTCACCGGGGTGGATCGCGATCACAATGGCTCGTTCGGCAGGACGATGTCAATAGGGTGGGCGGCGCCGTTCGGCGAGGTCCCGGTCGCCGCTGCCTCTACCCGGTCACCTCGTCGCTCGGGCGTCCTCGGACCCCGACCAGCAGGAGGTACACCGCAGGGGTCGCCACCAGGGAGAGCAGCACTGAGATGCAGAGCGCCCCGATGACGGCGATCGCCAGCGGTCGCAGCATGTCGGCCCCCGAGCCGACACCCCAGGCCAGCGGCAGCATGCCCAGGGCCGCGGCCAGCGACGTCATCAACACGGGCCGGAGCCGCCGCCTTCCAGACCCCACCAGGGCCTCCACGAGGTCCTGACCCTCGGCCCGCAGCTGCTTCACCAGATCGAGCATCAGGATGCCGTTCTTCGCCACGATGCCGACGCCGATGATCGCACCGAGGAACGAAACCACGTTGAACGAGGTCCCTGTCAACCACAACGCCAACACGGTACCGAAGAGTGCCAGGACCGCCCCGAACACAATCGCCGACGGCTCGGCGAACGACTCAAACTCCACCAGCAGGACGGTGAACACCAGCGCGACCGCCATCAGCAGCACCAGCATGAGGTTCTCGAACGAGCGCTGCTGCTGCTCGTACAACCCGCCGAACTCGACGGCTCCCGGTGGGATCGAGGCGTCGCGGCTCAGCGCGGCCCGGATCTCGGTCATGGCGCTGCCCATGTCACGGCCCTGAAGCCGCGCGGTGACGGCGACATCCTGGCGACCGTCCTCGCGCCGCAGCTCGAGCTGGCCGGGCTCCTCGACCAGGTCGACGACCTGGTCGAGCCTGACCAGGGGGCCGCCGGGGACCCGAACCGGAAGCCGTCCGAGCTTCCCGATCGTCGCGACCCACTCCGGGTCGACCTTGACCCGGATGTCGACCACCCTGTCGCCCTCGAGCACTGACGACGAGGTCCTGCCCAGCATGGCGATGTTGGTTGCCGTCGCGACCGCCTCGGTGCTCAGACCGAAACGCGCCGTTGAGACGGGACGCACGCGCAAGGAGATCGTCGGCCCCGTGATCACGAGCCCGTCGAACACGTCGACCACACCGTCGATCCCGGCGATCTTCGCCGCGACCTGGGGAGCCGTCTCCTCGAGCCAGGCCTGGTCGGGTGAGAAGAGCTTCACCTCGATCGGCTCCGGCGCCCACATGAGATCGCCGATGAGGTCGCCGAGAATGCCCGGGAACTCCCACTCGATGCCCGGGAGGGCGCCGTTGAGACGGGACCGAAGGGTCGAGATGACCTCCTCGGTCGAACGGGCTCGGTTCTGCTTCAGCTTGACCAAGAAATCCCCGGTGTTGGGTTCGGCAATGGCGAGGGCCAGACGTGCCCCGGTGCGGCGCGAGTAGCTCTCCACCTCCGGCACGGACCCGAGGATGGCCTCGGCCTTCCGCAGCTGGTGGTCTGTCTCGGCGAGGCTGGTCCCCGGCGGCGTGAAGTAATCGATGACGAAGCCGCCCTCGTCCATCGGCGGCAGAAACTCGCTGTCGAGCCGGAGATAGAGCAGCATACCGGCGGCGACGACAAGACAGCAAAGGCTCAAGACCAGCACAGGGTGGCGCAGGGCGAGTCGAACGGCGCGCTCGTAGACCCGGACCGCCCGCCGCATCACAGGGCCGAGCTCCTCGCCGGCTTCTGTCCCGCCACGCTGAGCCGGCCGCATGAATGACGACGCAAGCGACGGCGTCAGGGTGACCGCGAGGACCAGCGACGTCAGCAGCGACACCACCATGGTCAGCGCGAGAGCACGAAAGAAGACGCCGGTGATGCCGTCGAGAAAGGCGAGCGGCAGGAAGACCACAACCGGGGTCAGGGTCGACCCGACCAGCGGTTGGAAGATCCTGGACAAACCGGCTTCGACCGCCTCGAGCCGCGCCAGCCCCGACGCCAGCTCGGTGTGAATCGCCTCCACCACGACGATCGCGTCGTCGATCACCAGCCCGATGGCAGCCGCGATGCCACCGAGGGTCATCAGATTGAAGGTCAGCCCGAAGGCCCGCATCGAGACCAGGGTGACCAGGATCGTCACCGGGATGACCGTGATCGCGACCGCGGTCGCGCTCCACCTCTTGAGGAACAGGAAGAGGATGACCACGGACAGTGCCAGCCCGAACAGGATCGCCTCCCAGACGCTCTCCACCGACGCCTTGACGATCTCCGACTGGTCGTAGAAGAAGGCGAGCTTCATGTCGGGTGGCAGCTCCCCTCGCAGCTGGCGCATCAACGTCTTCAGCTCCTTGGCGATGGCGAGCGTGCTGCCGTCTGGCTGGCTGCGGATGTTGAGGAGAACCGCATTCTCGCCATCGGCCGTGACGACGTTGAAGACCGGCTCGTGACCATCCTTCACGGTGGCGATGTCTCCGACCCGCACCGGGTGGCCGCCGACGTCGGTGACCACCAGGTTCTCGATGTCCTGCACCGAGTGGACGCGACCGTCGACGACGGTCAGGTACAGGGTGTGGTTCTCCTCGTGCATCCCCGACGAGGCGATCAGGTTCCCGTTCGCCAGCGCATCGCTGACCTCGGACAGCGTGAGATTTGCCGCCTCGAGACGAATCGGGTCGACGACCACGTGGACCTCGGGCCGGCGACCGCCCACCAGGTCGACCCGGGCGACACCGGGGATCTGGAGGAAGCGGAGCTTGAGGTCGTAGCGAGCCGTCTCCCACAGCTCGGTGATGTCGCGGGTGGCACTGGTGAGGCTCACTCCGAGAATCGGGAAGGCCGCGAAGGTCAACCTGAAGACCGTGGTTTCCGTGGTGCCCGGCAGCCGGCTGCGGATCTGGGACAGGCGGCTGAGCACGTAGAGCTCGGAGCGCTCCATGTTGACGCGCCAGGTGAAGAACACGTTGATCTCGGCCGACCCGCGGCCAGTCGCGGAGCGAACCGTGACGACCCCGGGGATGTCCTTCATGGCCTCCTCGATGGGTCGGGTGATCGTGGCCATCATCTCATCGGCCGGCATGACACCGTTGTCGGCGAGAATCACGACCCGCGGGAAGTCGGTCTGCGGAAACACCGAGGACGACAGGGTCACGGCCGAGTAAACACCGGCACAGCACAGACCGAGGCTGACGAAGACGGTGGCAAGAGCGTGGCGGGTGGCGAGGCGCCCCAGCATGTCAGCTGCCCAGGATGCGGACCTTCGTTGCCGCTGGAAGGGCGTAGGCGTCGTCGGTGACGACCGTCGCCCCCTCCTCGAGCGCCGGCCCGAGGATCTCGACGAGGCCCTTCTCGCGCAGCCCGACCCCGACCGGCTGCCGAACGGCGGTGTCGCCGCGGACCAGCACGACCCAGCTGCCCTCGCCGGACCGGCTGACGACGCTTGCCTCCGGGACCGCCAGACACTCCCGGTGCTCGGCAATGATGATGCGGACCTCGACGGCCTGACCCGGCCGCAGGGCGGAGCCCGCCGGCAACGACGCCCGGACGATGACGGTGTCGGTCGCGGGATCGATGTCCCGCCCGACAAAGACGACCTGGCCGAGCTCAGAGCCGTCCTCGGCAAGCTCGACCCGTTGCCCGAGCTCGAGGCTCGGAGCCTCGGCGCTCGGCACGCGGGTCTCGACCATGAGCCGGTCGAGATCGATGATCTCGGCCAGTACGGTGCTCGCCTCCACGGGCTGGCCGAGAACCGCCTGGACGCGGATGATGGTGCCTGCCACCGGGGCTGCGACGTGCAGGAGCTCGAATCGGGTTCGGGCAGCCGCCAGCTCGTTGGCAGCGGCATCACGCCGCTGCTCGGCCTCTTGCACGGTCTGCTCCGAGGCGCCTCCGGCCTCGAGCAGCTCGCGTTGGCGCGCGAGGAACCTCTCGGCGTAGTCGAGCGCGGTCTGCGCCGTCGCGACCTCGACCTCCGCGGTGCGGCTGTCGAGCTCGAAGAGCGGCGCACCACAGCTCACCCGCTGCCCTTCCGCGCACAGGATCTCTGTGAGCAGCCCGCCGACCGGAGCGCCGACGATCGCCCGTGCCGGCGGCCGTCCCCCGCCCGCCGGCTCAGGCTCGATCCGCCCGTAAGCCTCGACGGAGCGGTGGAGCGTGGTCCGAACGATCCTGTCGACGTGGACCGTAACCTCGGTTCCGGTCTCGTCCGGACTGCCGGCACGACCGCACCCGGCGGTGGAGGCGGCGACCGCGACGACTACCGCAGCGCCGCCCGCGAGCCGTAGAGTCCATGGTTTCCGATTACTCCCCATCACGCACGTCCCCTTCGTTGCTTCCTCGTGTCGGCGTCTCCAGGAGCCACGCCTCCTCGTCGAGAGGACGCTGGAGCGCGTCCTCGAGGTCGCCGGCCGCCCGCTGAGCCGCAGCCAGCCCTTCGAGCCGGGCCAGACGCCCGGCAGCGAGCTCGACCTCCGAGCTCAGCATCTCGAGCCTCGAGGTCGCCCCCAGACGGTAGGCCTGCCTCGCGGCCGCCTCGCGTTCCTGAATGCCGGCGAGCATGGCATCGATGACAGCCACTGCCTCGACCGCGCTCCGATACGCCGTCGCCGCCTCGTCGACCTCGGCCAGGGCCCGCGCCTGGATCGCCTGGAAACGGGCAGCTGCTTCGGTGCGGGCGGCCTCCGCCTCGGCGATCGGCCCGGCGTTGCGGTCGAACAGGGGCAGGACCAGGTTGATGCCGAGGGTCCACTTGCTATCGGTCTGGTCGAGCTGGTAGCCAGCGCCGATGTCGAGGTCCGGAAACTGTTTGGCGATCTCGAGCTGCAGGACGGCCTGCGACGCCTCGTACTCCATGAGGGCGCCGAGAATGTCGGCGCGGTGGGTCGCCGCCTCGCGCCGCATCTCGTCCGTGGGCGGGTCGACGGCCGGACGATCGAGCCCGTCAAATGAGATGTCCACCGCGGCGAGGGCCGTGCTCGGCACCGCAATCGCCTCGGCGAGGCGGAGGCGTGCCTGCTCACGCTCGCTGGCAGCCTCGAGGGCGGCGAGCCGGGTCCTCCCGGCGGCGATCCTCGCCTGGGTGAGCTCGTTGGCCGACACCGCCCCCGCCGCGAGCTGGGCCTCGAGCACCTCGAGACTCTCCAGCTGGAGCTCGTGAAGGCGACCGAGCAGGGACTCTCTCTCTCGTGCAGACCAGCTGTCGACATAAGCGCCGCGCACCCGGCTCCGCACCAGCCACGCGGTGTGGAGCACGTCGAGGCAAGCCGCTTCCGATGCTGCCCGTGCCTGCTCGATGCGGATGCCGCGCTTGCCGGCGGTCTCGACCGGAAGACCGAGAACGACCTCCGGGATCCACGGCCTGATGATCTGTGATGTGCTGTTGTACCCGAGCGAGCCTCCCACCGGCGGGTTGGGGCGCGCGCCCGCACTGACGATGCCGGCCCTGGTCACGCCCCATCGGGCACGGGCCACGTCCATGTCCGGACTGAAGTAGAGGGCGGCCAGGGTCAGCGACCGCAGGTCCCAGACCGTCGGCGGCCAGCCGTCGATGCCGGCCTCGCCGCGGAGAAACTCCGCGATATCGCGGCCGTCAAGCCGCCGAGCGTCGAAGCCGTCGAGGGTCCCGTCGGGGTCGATCGGGCGCTCCTGGTAGTGGACGCAGGTCGCGCACGCGACAACCACCAGCGCACCAGCCGCGGCGCGGGCGACGCGCGACCAGGCTGTCCGCATGTGACTCGATCGCTGCGTGATGGGCCTCCAACGGGTGGTTCAGAGCCGGAGTCTACACCCGCCGGCGTCTGATGAGCGCCGGAGATGCCCCGCCGATGATGCCTCCTACTCGGGGTAGAACACAGCCAGCAGCGACTGATCCGTGATGACGTTTGTGCCGGCCGAGGTCACGGCGCCGTCGTACGACGAGATCCCGACCACGTCGTAGTTCTCGCCGCTCTGAGCCGGGTGCTGCCCGCGGATCGCCGCCGATGGCGTCCAACTGGTCGCGCTTGCGGGCACCGCGGCGTACAGCACCTCGTTCTCGGCCGTCAGCTCGACAGTCCGCGCCGGGTCCCCGGGCAGGGTGTAGGCGACGATCTCGTACTGAGCCACACCTTCGGCCTCACTCCAGCTGAAGGTCGGGCACGGGTCGTTGACCTGTGCCATCCGCTCCGTTGCGCCCGGCGACACACAACTCACTGATCAGGAATGACATCCATCATTCTCGATGACGGCAGTTGCAGTCCCCGGTTTGAGTGCAGGATCACCGACACGACCAGCGAGACGGCATCGGCCGTGGAGACCGGCCCGGGATGAGTCGGAGCGTCGATCCGTTGAACAATCGGTCAACTTCGGCGAGAATGTCTGTTCATGACAGGCATCGTTTTCGCAAAGCGATTCACCGACCAGAACCTCCGCCGGGGACCATTGCCGCCACCATGAAGCACGACACCGCGATCCCCATCGGCTCGGGCGGCATGGGCGAGGTTTTCAAGGCCTGGGACCCGGACCTCGAGCGCTTCGTCGCCCTGAAGTACCTCCGTCACGACGACCCGGTCCTGGTCGAGCGGCTCATGCGCGAGGCCCGCGCCCAGGCCCGGATCGACCACCCTTCGGTGTGCAAGGTCTACGAGGTCGGCGAGGAGGACGGTCGACCATACATCGCCATGGAGTTCGTCGACGGCGAGCCCCTCGACGTCGCCGCCGGCCGCCTTTCGGTCGAGCACAAGGTGCTGCTCGTCAAGCAGGTCGCCGAGGCGGTCCAGGCCGCGCATGCCGCCGGCCTCGTCCACCGCGACCTCAAGCCCGCGAACATCCTCGTCGTCGACCGCGACGGTCTCCCCCACCCCTACGTCCTCGACTTTGGCATCGCCCGTATCGAGGAGGTCGCCGGCCTGACCCTGACCGGTCAGGTCATGGGCACCCCCGGCTACCTCTCGCCCGAGCAGGCGCGCGGCGACCTCAAGGCGATCGACCGCCGTACCGACGTGTTCTCCCTCGGCGTCATCCTGTACGAGCTTCTCGGCAGCGCCCGGCCCTTCACCGGCGACAGCAACGTCGAGATCCTCATGCACCTCATGGACGACGACCCGGTGCCGCTGCGGCGGGCGGCGCCGGCGGTGCCGCGGGACCTCGAGACCGTGGTCATGACCTGCCTGGAGAAGGACCCCGATCGGCGTTACGAGTCGGCGCGCGCCCTCGCCGACGACCTCGGTCGCTTCCTCGACGGCGAGCCGGTCGAGGCACGACCGGTCGGGCTCGTCGAGCGGGCCATCCGCCGCGCCAGGAGGAACCCGATCGCGACCACGGCGATCGCCGCAGCCGTGGCGGCCGTCATCGCCCTCGCCGTCGTCGCCGTCGGCGGCTGGGTCAAGTACACCGTCGACCTCGAACGCGAGCGGGACCTGGCCACGCAGAACGCCCGCGAGGCCGAGCAGATCGCCGAGTTTCTGCTTCTCGTCTTCGACTTCGCCAACCCGGACGAGTCCCACGGCGAGGAGCTCAGCGCCCGGGAAATCCTCGATCGCGGCGCCGAGCGGGTCGAGCGCGAGCTCGCTGACCGGCCGGTGGTCCAATCCCGCCTGCTCGGGATGATCGGCGAGGTTTACGCCCGGCTCGGCGCCCTCGACCGGGCCGAGCCGCTGCTCGAGCGGGCCTTCGACACGGTCATGGTTTCGCCCGAGGCGAGCGCCCGCAACGAGATCGAGGCCCGGGTCAGGCTGGCCGACCTCTACCTGACTCGCTCTGAGCTCGATCGCGCCGCCGAGCTCCTGCAGCCATTGCCCGAGATCATCGCCGGCGACCCCCGCCTCGATCCGAGGGCCGTAGCTCAGGGTCTCGGCACCCTCGCCCGGATGGAGGTGCTCCGGGGAGACCTTCAGAAAGGCAACGAGATCCTTTCGCAGGCCATCGCGTTCACCAACCAGGAGCTTGGCGAAGGCTCGCCGCTCATGGGGGACCTCCTCAACAGCCGAGCGTACATCCTCTACGAGCTCAACCAGTGGGATGAGGCGATCGCCGACGGGCGGCGCGCCCTCGCGATCCGGGAGCGCCACTACGGCCCAGACGACCCCCGAGTGGCAACCACCCTCAACACCCTCGGCCTTGCGTTGCGAGGCGCTGGTCAGCTCGAGGAGGCCGCAGCGGTGGGAGAGCGCACCCTCGCGATTCGCGAGCGCACCCTCGGCCCCGACCACCCCCGAACCAGCACGGCCCTCAACAACCTCGGGTTGGTGTACAAGAAGATGGGTCGCCTCGAGCGTGCCGAGGAGCTGTACCAGCGTTCGTTGGAGATCCGGGTTTCGGCTCTCGGGGAGGACCACCCTCGAGTCGCCGCGGTCCTGAACAACCTGGTCGGCATTGCGCTCGAGCGAGGTGACCTCGACCTCGCCGAGTCCCGCGCCCGAGAGGCATTGAGGATCACCGAGGGAACGCTCGGACCCGACCACACCGATGCCGCATACTCGCTCACGAGCCTCGCGAAGATCGCGATCCTTCGTGGCCAGTACCCCGAGGCCGAGGGTCTCGCCGAGAGGGTGGTCTCCATCCGGACGGCCGCCCACGGCCCCGACAGTCCCAGCCTGATCATGGCGTTACGGCACCTCGGCGACAGCCAGCTCGCCCAGGGCAGGATCGACGACGCCGAGGCGAGCTACACACGCGCCCGCACCATCGCCGCCGCTTCCTACGGTGAGGCCAACGACGAGGTCGCCGAGATCGATGCTCAGCTCGCCAAGGTCACAGCCGCCCGCTCTGCGTCCTCGGGCTGAAGGCGCAATTCGCCCGGACTATTCACCAGACTTCTGCTGCGGTCGGCAATGCACAACACTCAGCAGCGTCTTCTCACCTCGGCGTACTTAACGTACTGTCAAGTACGCCTCCGGCGCCTCGGCTCGAAAACACCACTGTGCGCTGCACCTCGCTAACCTCACGACGACCCCCGGTGGATCAGTCCGGGCTCCAGCCTCCAGCCCCCAGTCCTCAATCACAAACTCGGATCTGGCCGCCGTTGCCCGCGACGATCTGGCCGTCCTGAAGAACGTAGATGCCGGTGCTCCGGTCGAGAGACGACACGAGCGTGATCCGCTGTCCGGTCCCGTT
>Ga0316576_10000881_pt1 | contig 15240 bp, 11 predicted proteins | sample S0NA_FD_203075 | JGI IMG/M metagenome (GOLD analysis project Ga0316576, IMG submission 203075) | Rhizosphere microbial communities from salt marsh grasses in Alabama, United States - S0-2_050615r3r5 | ecosystem: Host-associated > Plants > Roots > Rhizosphere | place: USA: Alabama | collected... | reverse complement strand
ACACCGATACCTTGAGCATGGTCGAAGGGGCCTTGCAGGTTTCCGATCTGCGGGTCCGGGATATCATGATCCCGCGTGCCGAGATGGTCTATCTCAAACGCGATGACCCGCTGGAGACGATCCTCGAGATCGTCGTCAAGTCAGCCCACTCGCGCTTTCCCGTGACGGGAGAGGACAAGGGCGAGGTGGTCGGTATCCTGCTCGCCAAAGACCTCCTCTCGTTCTGCAAGGGCAACGGCCGGCGAGCCTTCAATATTCGAGAGCTGCTGCGCTCGGCAGTCTTCGTTCCGGAAAGCAAGCGCCTGAATGTGCTGCTGAAAGAGTTTCGCTCCAGCCGCAACCACATGGCCATCGTGATCGATGAGTATGGAAGTGCGGCGGGCCTCGTCACCATCGAGGACGTGCTCGAGCAGATCGTCGGCGAGATCGATGACGAGCACGACTATGACGAGGGTCCCGGCATCTTTCGGCGCGGCAAGAACGAGTTCAGTGCCAAGGCGCGCACGCCCATCGAAGACTTCAACGAGTATTTCGGCAGCGATTTCTCCGATGAGGAGTTTGACACGATCGGCGGCTTGGTGGTCAACGCCTTGGGGCATCTGCCGAAGCGGGGCGAATCGGTCGAGCTCGGCCGGTTTCGCTTCACCGTGATGCGTGCCGACAGTCGCCGTGTCCACTTGCTAAGCGTTGAATCCCTGGATTTCAGCGACGAGGCGTCCCACCCCGCAGAGGCCGCCCGGCGCGCCGATTGAGTCCAGCTCGCGATTCGACAATGCGATGTCTGAATCGCTAGGTTGACAGACCCGCGCTCCTCCCGGCCTGCGGCCCACCAATCTATGCTGGGCGCGAGGGCCCCGTCCCAGGGCAGCGGTGCCACGGACTCCCCCGCGGGCCCGGCTCGCTCTCGAGCCCCGCAGCGCAGCGGCAGTGCCCGGCCCTCAGACCTTACGGGCCTCCATCATGCGCTCGATGATGGGCTGAAGGATGATCTCCATGGCCATCCCCATTTTTCCGCCCGGCACGACCATGGTGTTGCGCCGCGACATGAAGGAGTCGTGAACCATGGAGAGCAGATAGGGGAAATCGATCTCCAGCTTTTCCGGGTTCTTGAAACGAATGATGACGAAGCTCTCGTCGGGTGTCGGGATGTCGCGGGCGATGAATGGATTGGATGTATCGACCGTCGCCACGCGCTGGAAGTTGATATCCGTCAGCGAAAACTGGGGCGTGATATGGCGGATGTAGTCCGGCATCCGGCGCATGATGGTGTCCACGATCGCCTCCGCCGAATAACCCCGCTCGGCATTGTCGCGGAAGATCTTCTGGATCCACTCCAGGTTGATGATCGGGACGACGCCGACCCCGAGATCGACGTGCTGGGCGACGTTGTCGCTCTCGGTGACCACAAGGCCGTGCAGGCCCTCGTAGAAGAGCAGGTCCGTGTTTTCCGGCAGATCCTCCCAAGGTGTGAACTGCCCGGCGTTGAGCTGGGTTCCGAGGCGTCCGTTGTGATACTCGGCTTCGGCGTCGCTGTGGATGTAGTAGCGCTTCTTGCCGGAGCCGCTTTCACCATAATTGCGGAACAGGTCCTCGAGGAGATCAAACCGGTTGGCCTCGGGCCCGAAGTGGCTGAGGTTTCTGTGCTCCTCGGCCGCATGAGCCATCTCTCTCTTCATCTCGGCCCGGTCGAAGCGATGGAAGCTGTCGCCCTCGATGACGGCCGAGTTGATCCCGTCACGATAGAAGATGTGCTCGAAGGCGCGCTTGACGGTTGTCGTACCGGCACCCGAGGAACCGGTCACCGCGACGATCGGATGCTTCTTGGACATAGTCTCTCTCCCCGTTCTCTTGAGCCAACAGCCGCAGCACGTCCGCCGGTGATCCGGCGGGGTGCGCAGACGGACCGGTCGATCCTGTCGCGCGGCATCGGACCGAACCATCGCCCGGTGAGCGCGAAGCGATTGGCTAATATACCATGATCCTTCGAATGACATTCGACGGCTTCTCTTCTCATCCAACCAATTGAACTGGCGGGCATTTGGTGGCGCGGATGGACCTTCCGCCGCGCGAGCTCGGCGACCTGCCCGCCCGCGCGGCAGGGCCGTACGCACGCCAAATGGATGTGTTGCCCCGGTGCCCTCGTGCCGACGTCGTCGGCCTCGAAGGGTAGCCGCGCCTTGCTCCGTGTAGCACAAAAAGCGCTCGAATTCCCGAGAAAGGTGTACAATTCGTGTGCGACCTGTCCGCAATGGCGAATGGCCATGTCCAGCCTGACCCCGTGCGGAACGGGCAGCGGGACCCTTTTAAGGGGATGCTGATTCATGGCTGTCCCGGTCAGAATCAGCACGAAGCGGCAAGACACGGTTTTTCCGTTCGCGGATTGTCGATCGCTTGAGCGACTGCGAATGGCTGCACCTCCGTGTGCCGCGGGAAGGGCCGAATTGTTCAGTGCGGTCCTCAGGGGCGGGAGTGGGAGGCGGGTGGATGGGCGGACTCATGCGGCGTTTCGGTCTGCCAGGCGCGCTGGGCGGGAACCCGGAATTCCAGTCTGCGCTGGTTCGTGTGACCGCCTGTCTCCTCGGCGCCCTCTACATTGCCTTGGCTGCCTTCACGGGGTACTACCGGATCGACGTCCCCGATTACCTGGTCCTGTTCGCACTCTACCTGGCGTCGAACATCGGTTTCCTGGCCAGCATCCTGCGTCGCCCCGACTGGCCGGCACGCGTCTATCTGGGAATCTGTCTGGATGTCGTCGCGATCAGTCTCGCCATCTTCATCACCCGCGAGGCGATCAGCCCCTTTTACCTGCTCTATATCCTCGTCTTCATCTCAGCCGGTACCCGATTCGGGAAGTCTCAGCTCGTCGTCGCCTCCACGGTGGCCGTCGCCGCCTACACGGTCGTCCTCATCGCGCTCGACGAATGGCCGCGCCACACCTTCGAGGCGGCCTTCTTCCTGGCGCTGCTGGTCCTCCTCCCACTCTATCAGTTTTTCTTGGTGCGCCAGGTTCAGCTGGCTCGCGCGGAGGCCGAGAAGGCGAACAAGGCCAAGGGTGACTTTCTGGCCTTCATGACGCATGAGCTGCGAACTCCTCTCACTGGCGTCATCGGCATGACCGATCTCCTCCGTGGTACCCGCCTCGATGCGGAGCAGCGTGATTATGCGGAGGCCATCGCCACCTCGGCCGACGTCCTCGGCGCGCTGATCGGAGACATCCTGGATTTCTCCAAGATCGACGCTGGTCAGCTTGTGTTAGAGCGGATTCCGTTCGATCCGCGTGTCCCGGTGCGAGACGTCTGCAACGCGCTTGCGAGCCGCGCCCGCGCCACCCGCCTGGAGCTCATCTGTGACCTGTCCCCCGATGTTCCGCCAAGCGTGGTGGGCGATCAGCTAAGGGTGCGCCAGATCCTGTTCAATCTGATCGGGAACGCCATCAAGTTCACCGAGCAGGGTGAGATCCTGGTGCGCGTGCGCGTCCAAACCGCGGTGCCGGGCCTCGACCGGCAGCACCTGCTCTTCGAGGTCCTCGACACGGGGATCGGCATCCCGGAAGACGCACTCGCGCATCTGTTCGAGCGTTTTCGGCAGGTCGATGAGTCCACCACGCGCCGCTTCGGAGGAACCGGTCTCGGCACCGCCATTGCCCGTGAGCTGACCTTGCTCATGGGCGGAACGATCGGCGTCGACAGCAAGGAGGGCCAGGGCAGCCGGTTCTGGATCCGGCTGCCGCTGATCGGCGCCGTCTCGCCGGGAGACGCGCCGAAGCGGCGACTCGGCGACATGCGGGTTCTGGTGGTGGAGCGGAACGCCACCTACCGGGATCTCGACCGGGCCGTGCTCGAGCGGGAAGGGGCGCGCTGCGAGGCCGTTGCAGAAACCGCGCAGGTCACCGCGCCGGACATCCGGGGCGACGGTGTGGATCTGATCGTCATCGCCGATCACCCGGAGGGTTTGGGCTTCCAGACCGCGCTCGCGCAGGTCACGCGGGCGCTGGCTGCTTCAGTACCCTGCCTCTTTCTGGTCTACCCCGGACGGCGCCCGGACCTGGGTTCGGCGCGGTGCGCCTATCTGGGCAAGCCGTACCTACCCGAGGACCTGGTCGCGGCTGCCGAATCGCTCCTCGGACGCGCGGAGCTGCGGTCGGGAGAGCCCCGAGCCGATCCGCTCGACCCGGCACCCCGTGCCGTCCGGGAGGTGTCGACATTCGATCGCTACCCTGTCCTGGTGGCGGAGGACAACGAGATTGCTGCCCGAGTGATCACCAGCCACCTGACCAAGATGGGGCTCGCCGTCACGCGCGTGGCGGATGGTCGGACTGCCTTGTCCGAGGCCCTCTCCGGGGCCTACCGGGTCGCCATCGTCGATCTGCGGATGCCCGGGCTCGACGGGATCGGGTTCGCCCGGTGCTATCGCCAGCAGGCGCCCGATCGACCGCTGCCGATCCTGGCCCTGACCGCGAATGCGTCGGAGGAGGTGAAGCAGCGTTGCCTCGCCGCCGGGATGGACGCCTTCTTGGCCAAGCCGGTTCGCCCGGATGCGCTGAGGCGGGCGTTGGAAGTGGCGGCTCAGGGACAAGACCGGTCCGCGGCGTCGAAGAACCCGAACCGTCAAGCGCTCGCGGACCAGTCCCTGGCGCTATGAAGCCAACCATTCGCTCAGCCCGGCGCGATCGCGCCGCTCGCGGGTGCCTGTGGAAGCTCGGGATGTGCCGCTCGCGCAGCTGCGCGGCGTCTGTTCCGTGCGTCGATCAGGTTCTTGAGCGCGATCAAGAGGCCCAGTCCGATGAAGGCCCCGGGCGGGAGGATCGCGACGAGGGCGCCCTGAAAGCCAGCGCCGAGGCTCAGGCTCAGGCCGGTCGCGGCCTCCCCGAGCAACAGATTGGCCTGATAGAAGAGTGTCCCCTGGCCGACCAGCTCGCGCATTCCCCCGAGCGCGACCAATGCGAGCGTGAAGCCGATGCCCATGGCGATCGCGTCGAGCAGCGCACGATCGACCCGGTTCTTGGATGCGAAGGCCTCGGCCCGGCCGATGATGGCGCAGTTGGTGACGATCAAGGGGATGAAGAGACCCAAGACAAGATAGAGCTCGTAGAAATAGGCTTGCATGCTCAACTCGACCGTAGTGACGAAGGAGGCGATGACCAGCACGAAGACGGGGAGCCGCACCTCCGGGCGCACGAGGTTGCGGATCAGCGAGACGGTGACATTGGACAGGATGAGCACCGCAGTGGTGGCAAGTCCCATACCGAGGCCGTTGGTGGCGCTGGTGGTGGTCGCAAGCAAAGGACAGAGGCCGAGCAGTGCAACCAAGGCCTGGTTATTGCGCCACAAACCGTCGCCGATGATGCTGCCGTAGGGTTGGGGGGCCGCCATCAGCCCGTCCCCTTGGTGGCGGTCACGTCGACCGGATCGAACAGCGTGTCACCCTGCTGCCGGACATAGATCAGCGTGTTCTTGACCGCATTGACGATTGCGCGGGGTGTGATGGTCGCCCCCGTGAACTGATCGAACTCACCGCCGTCGCGCTTGACCGCCCAGCCCTCGATCGTGGGGTCGGACAGGGACTTCCCGTCGAAACCCAGGACCCAGTCGGACTTGCGTTCCTCGATCTTGTCACCGAGTCCGGGCGTCTCATGGTGGAGCAGCACCCGCACCCCGCCGACCGTTCCATCGCGCAGCACCGACACCAGGAGCTTGATGGGTCCCGCATAGCCGTCCGGGACGACCGGATCCAGGATCACCGCCACCGGCTCGTCGCCCTTGCGAACGCGATAGACCCGCGTGCTCTCGGCACCCAGAAGCGGGCGGGCGCTGACCTGGATCAGGTCCTCAAGCGGGTCGTTGTCGAATTGTCCGCTCGGGATGATCGACTCGATCTTGCCCTGCATGGCCAGGCGTTCGTTCTCGGCGATGCGGCCATCCATCACCTGATGGGTCACGGCAACCAGCGCAACACCGGCCACTGAGAAGGCGCTCAGAACGACGGCGGCGAGGAAAATGGGTGCTGTCTTCATCGGTCGGCTCGGTCTTTGGCATGTCCGAAGACACGGGGTTGGGTGTAGTGATCGATCGTCGGGGCGGCGATGTTCATCAGCAAGACCGCGAAGGCGACCGCGTCCGGGTAGCCGCCCCAGGTGCGGATTGCGAAGACCAGCAAGCCGATCGAGGCCCCGAAGATGAGCTGTCCGTTCTTTGTGGTGCAGGCGCTGACCGGGTCGGTGGCGATGAAGAAGGCCCCCAGGATCGCCGCACCGCTGAACAGGTGGAAGGCCGGGAAGGGGTGAGTCTCAGGGTCGAGCAACCAGAAGATGCCCGCCGCGATCATCAGGGCGAGCAGCATCGCGGCGGGGATGTGCCAAGTGATGATGCGTCGCCACAACAGATAGAGCCCGCCCAGCAGGAACCCGTTGGCGACCCACTCCCAGCCGCGGCCGCCGAAGTCGCCCCACAGCGGACTCTGCCGGATCTCCTCGATGCGGAGACCCTGATCGAGCTTTCCCCGCATCTCATCCAGGGGGGTCGCTGCCGAGAGGGCGTCCCACTCCAGGCCTGTCGGCAAGGCGCCGGTGAAGATCAGTCGGAGTGATTCCGCAAACGACAATGGGTGCTCGGCCAGCACGTCGGGGGCCAGCCACGTGGTCATCGCCACCGGGTAGGAGACCAGGACGAAGACATAGGCGGCCATGGCCGGGTTGAAAGGGTTGTAGCCGAGTCCGCCGTACAGCTGCTTGACCAGGACGATGGCGAAGAGCATCCCGAGCAGGGTCATCCACCACGGCAGCGTCGGGGGTACCGAGATCGCGAACAGCACGGCCGTGACCACGGCGCTGTAGTCCCCGATGGCCGGGGTTACGGGGCGCCGCCGCAGCAGCATGATTGAAGCCTCGGCGGCGACGGCGACCAGCGTGGCGAGGGCGATATTGATCAGCGTGCCCCATCCGAAGAACCAGGTCATGACGATAACGCCGGGCACCAGCGCCAACAGGACCTCGAGCATGACGCGGTCGACCCGATACGGCCGGGGTCCGTGCGGGGAGGACACCACTGGCCCGCTCATGCCGATGCCTTCTTGGCCGCGGCGCGCTGCCGCGCGGCGGCGATGGCCGCCTTCTTCGCATCCTGCTCGGACTGTCCTGCCCCTGGGGCGGCGTCGAGCGACGCCTTCTTCTGACGCAGCCTGGCCTTGCGCTCGCGCTCCTGGCGTTCGAGGCGCGATTGCCTTGCCTCATGGCGTGCGCGTGCCTGTTGCGCACTGCGTTTCTCCTGCTCGCGCGCCCAGACTTCGTTCTTGGCATACCGATAGTACTGGACAAGCGGGATGTGGCTCGGACAGACCTGCGCGCAGCAGCCGCACTCGATGCAGTCGAACAGGTGGTAGTCCTGAGCCCGGTCGAGATCCTTTGCCCGGGCGTGCCAATAAAGCTGCTGAGGCAGCAGCTTGGCCGGGCAGACCTCGGCGCAGCGCCCGCAGCGGATGCAGGCGAGGGCCGGACCCGGGTCGGGCGCCTCCGCCTCGGTCAACGCCAGGATGCAGTTGGCCGATTTGGTCACGGGCACGTCGGCGCTCGCGAGGTCGAAGCCCATCATGGGTCCTCCGCACACGAGCTTGCGCGGGCGCTCGCGATAGCCGCCGGCGCGTGCGATCAGCTCCGAGACCGGCGTGCCGATCCGCACCTCGAGGTTTCGCGGCTCGCCAATTGCGCGTCCCGTGACGGTGACGATGCGCGAGATCAGGGGGCGGCCCTCTAGGACCGCGTCGGCCACGGCCGCCGCGGTACCGACATTCTGGCAGACGATGCCGATCTGCGCCGGGATGGCGTGGCTCGGCACCTCCTTGCCGGTCAGGATCCGGATCAGCTGTTTTTCACCGCCGCTCGGGTAGAGGGTCGGGATGGATCGGATCTCGGTATAGCCGCGCATGTCCGTCTCGGCCAGCGCGAAGCGGAGCGCCTCACAGGCCTCGGGCTTGTTGTCCTCGATCCCGATGAGGATCCGCGCACCTCCGAGCAGATGTCGCATGATCCGGGCACCCGCCAGGATGCTCCCGGCGCGCTCGCGCATGAGCAGGTCGTCGCAGGTGATGTAAGGCTCACACTCCGCACCGTTGATGATCAGGGTGCGGATCCGATGATCGGTGCTCGGGTTGAGCTTGACGCTGCTCGGGAAGGAGGCCCCGCCGAGCCCGACCACGCCCGCCCAACGGATGCGCTCGCGAATCTCGGCCGGATCCAGCTGGGGATAGCCCCCCATCGGCTCTGGCAGCTCGGCCCAGGTGTCCTCGCCGTCGGTCTCAATCACCGCACAGGGTGCCGAGAGGCCGGAGGGGTGGGGCACCGGGTGATCCTCGATGGCAACCAGTGTGCCCGAGCTGGATGCGTGGACGCAGGCGCTGACATTCCCGTCGGCAAGCGCCAGCAACTGCCCCTTCAGCACGCGCTCGCCGACCTGGGCGATGGGGCGTGCCGGCGCGCCGATATGCTGCAGCAAAGGGATGATGAGGCGCCTCGGCAGGGGCGCGCCCTCGACAGCACGCCCGTTGGAGAGGGCCTTCTCGTCCGGCAGATGGAGACCGCCGTGGAAGGTCCAGAGGCGCCGCCGGCCAATCAGTGGAAGCAGGGCTGCCATGCGTCTCCTCCGGTCAGGCCGCCTGGGGGGCCTCATGCTCCGGCGTGGTGGCTCGGGCCGACGACTTGCTGGATGGGTAGGGCCAGCGCCAATGCGGAATGTCCGCTGCGATCGGGACCATCCGAATGCAATCGACCGGGCAGGGCGGGAGGCACAGCTCGCAGCCCGTACAATCCGCGGCGATCACCCCGTGGAGCTGTTTCGCGGCCCCGACGATCGCGTCGACCGGGCAGGCCTGGAGGCAGAGTGTACAACCGATGCAGGTCTGCTCGTCGATCACCGCGACCGCGGGCGGCTTCTCGGCGATCTCCAGTGCGACGGGCTCACGTCCCAGCAAGTCGGCCAGGGCCAGGAGGGTGGCCTCGCCCCCGGGCACGCACTTGTTGATCTCGTCCTCACCCCTGGCGAGTGCCTCCGCGTAGGGACGGCATCCGGGATGGCCGCACTGCCCGCATTGGGTCTGAGGCAGGAGGGCGTCGATCTGATCGGCGATCGGGTTGCCTTCCACCCGAAAGCGCATCGCCGAATAGCCGAGCAGGAGACCGAGGGCACAGGACAGGCCGGTCATGGCCAGGATGGCGGTCAGCACATCGATTCCCCGTCAGCTCGACACGAGCCCGGCGAAACCCATGAAGGCCAACGACATGAGCCCCGCGGTGATGAGTGCGATGGCGCTGCCCTGGAAGGGTTCGGGGACATCCCCCACGGCAACCCGCTCGCGCACCGCGGCGAACAGGGTGAGCACCAGGGAGAAGCCGACCGCGGCACCGAAGCCATAGAGGGTCGCCTCGACCAGGCTGCGCTTGGCCTGGAGGTTCAGCAAGGCGACACCAAGCACGGCGCAGTTGGTCGTGATGAGTGGCAGGAAGATCCCCAGCACCTGATACAGGAGGGGGCTGGACTTGCGCATGACGGTCTCGGTGAACTGCACGACGGCCGCGATGACCAGGATGAAAGCGATGATGCGCAGATACTCGATGCCCAGCGGTACCAGCAGGTACTGGTTTACGAGCCAGGAGGTGATCGAGGAGAGTGTCAGCACGAAGGTGGTCGCCAATCCCATCCCTGCGGCGGTCTCGAGCTTCTTGGACACCCCCATGAAGGGGCAGAGTCCGAGGAACTTCACCAACACGAAGTTGTTGACCAACACGGTGCCGATAAGGATGAGGGCGTATTCAGTCATGCTGTCTGCGGGGCGTGCGACCGGAGCTGTGCAAACGCGGCCAGGGATTGCCGCGGGTGCGAAATCCTCGAAGGATACGCCCCCGGGCCGGATCGCTACAAGATTGGCCGAGGAGGGTTTTGAGGCAACGCGCCGAGCCGCCGGCGTGCAGCATCCTCGCCCTATTTCACCCGCATGCCCGGCTCGGCGCCCGCGTCCGGACTGAGGATGAAGATGTCCTTGCCGCCTGGGCCGGCAGCCAGAACCATGCCTTCTGAGGTGCCGAAACGCATCTTTCGAGGGGCCAGATTGGCGAGCATCACCGTGAGGCGGCCTTCTAGATCACGTGGGTCGTAGGCGGCACGAATGCCAGCGAAGACGGTCCTGGTCTCGCCGCCGAGGTCCAACTCGAGTCTCAGAAGCTTATCAGCGCCCGCGACTGGGCCGGCCGAGCGGATGCGGGCGATCCGGAGGTCGAGCTTGGCAAAGGTCTCGATGTCGACCACAGCGCCGATCGGGTCCCGAGCCAGGTGTGGGTTGGTGGGCTCAATCGCCGATGCGGGGCGGGCCGCGCTCAGGTCTTCCTTCGAGGCCTCCAGCATCGCGGCGATGTGGGCCGGCTCGACGCGGGTCATCAGGGGCTTGAACGGGGCGATCTCTCGGTCGAGCAGGGGTTCGGCCAGCGCCGCCCAGGTGAGGGGGCCGATCCGCAGGAAGGACTCCGCATCGGCGGCGGTGCCGGGCAGGATGGGGCGCAGATAGCCGATCAGGATGCGGAAGAGATTGAGTCCCAGGGAGCAGACGCCGTGCAGCCGCGCCTCCTGTCCGGCTTGTTTGGCAAGGACCCATGGCGCCTGCTCGTCGATGTACTGGTTGGCCCGGTCGGCCAGGGCCATGATCTCGCGCACAGCGCGACTGAGCTCGCGCCTCTCGTAGGCGTGGGCGATCGACTCGCCGGCCTGGACGAACGCGTCGAAGAGTCCCGTGTCGCACAGCGTCGGTGCGAGCCTGCCGGCGAACCGCTTGGTGATGAAGCCGGCGCTGCGGCTGGCGATGTTCACGACCTTGCCGACCAGGTCCGAGTTCACCCGTGCGGTGAAGTCCTCCAGGCTGAGGTCGACATCGTCGACGCCCGGGCCCAGCTTGGCCGCGAAGTAATAGCGCAGGTATTCGGGGTTGAGATGCTCGAGATAGGTCCGGGCCTTGATGAAGGTGCCGCGGGACTTCGACATCTTCTGACCGTCAACCGTCAGGAAGCCGTGCGCGAAGATGGCGCTTGGTGTGCGGAAATCCGCGCCATGCAGCATGGCTGGCCAGAAGAGGGCATGGAAGTAGATGATGTCCTTGCCGATGAAGTGATAGAGCTCGGCCGTCGCGTCCTTGGACCAGAAATGGTCGAAGTCGAGCCCTGCGGCCCGCCCGCGCGGGCTGTCGCAGAGGTTGCGGAAGCTCGCCATGTACCCGATCGGCGCATCCAGCCAGACATAGAAGAACTTGCCCGGATGGTCCGGGATCTCGAAGCCGAAATAGGGCGCGTCACGCGAGATGTCCCACTCCTGCAGACCGGCGGCGAACCACTCGTCGAGCTTGTTGGCGACCTGGGGCTGGAGTCCACCGCCGCGCGTCCAATCCTTCAGCAGGGCCTCGAAGTCGCCCAGACGGAAGAAATAGTGGTCCGACTCGCGCTGCTCGGGTACCGCACCGGAGACCGCCGATCGCGGGTTCTTGAGCTCGTTGGGTGAATAGCTGGCCCCGCAGACCTCGCAGTTGTCGCCGTACTGGTCGGCTGCCCCGCACTTGGGACACTCTCCCTTGATGAACCGATCGGGCAGGAACATGTGCTCGACCGGGTCGTAGGCCTGGGTGATCGAGCGCTTGCTGATGTGGCCCTTGTCGCGGTTGCGCGCGTAGATCAGGTTGGCGTAATAGCGGTTCTCAGCCGAGTGGGTGGAGTGGTAGTTGTCGAAATCGATCCGGAATGCCGCGAAGTCCGCGCGATGCTCCTCGGCGACCCGCGCGATCAGGTCCTCCGGCGTGATTCCCTCATGACGCGCCCGCAGCATGATCGGGGTGCCGTGCGCGTCGTCCGCGCAGACGTACCAGCAATGATGTCCGCGCATCTTCTGAAAGCGTGCCCAGATGTCCGTCTGGATGTATTCGAGCAGGTGACCGATATGGATCGGTCCGTTGGCGTAGGGCAGGGCGCTGGTGACGAGGATGTCGCGGATCTCACTCATGGAGCGGCTCAGGGGTCTCGAACGGAGAGCCTCAGTATCTCACGGGCCCTCCTTGCTGGAACAGCGCGGCCTTGCCCCCTGGGCCCGGTGCGCGTCTGCGTGGCCTGCGGCCGGCAGGCCCGGCGATACTTGATTTAACGCCCGTCCATACCAACCGTGGGCGGAAAGTTTGTCGACTCGATTGTACGACCCCGTGCGCATCGACGGCACGAGCCTCGCGCGAGGACCGGCATCATCATTCACTTTGGAGTACCTCATGCCCGAACCCACGAAAGAAGCCATCGAATCCGCGATCAAGGGCTACACGGAGCCGCACCTCGGTCGAGATCTGGTGGCGGCGCACTCGATCAAGGACATCGCAATCGAAGGTGATCAGGTCCGCATCAAGGTCGTTTTGGGGTTCCCGGCGAAGGGTGTCCGCGAAGCGATCGCGGAGGCGGTCAGGGCGGCCGTGCTGAAGGTCGATGGGGTTGGCATGGTCCAGGTCGACGTGAGCTGGGAGATCAGATCCCATTCCGTCCAAAAATCGCTCAAGCCGATCGACAACGTCAAGAACATCATCGCCGTGGCATCCGGAAAGGGGGGGGTCGGCAAGTCCACGACCGCCGTCAATCTGGCGCTTGCACTGTCAGCCGAGGGCGCACGCGTCGGGATCCTGGACGCTGACATCTACGGTCCCTCCCAGCCGCGCATGCTGGGTATCACGGGTAAGCCCGAGTCCAAAGACGGCAATAGCCTGGAGCCCATGAACAGCTATCATCTCCAGGCCATGTCCATCGGCTTCCTCATCGACGAGGAGACGCCGATGATCTGGCGCGGTCCCATGGTCACCCAGGCGCTCGAGCAGCTCTTGAATGACACCAACTGGTCCGAGCTGGACTACCTGGTGATCGATCTGCCGCCGGGTACCGGAGACACCCAATTGACCCTGGCCCAGAAGGTGCCCGTCTCAGGCGCGGTGATCGTCACCACCCCTCAAGACATCGCCCTCCTGGATGCACGAAAGGGCCTCAAGATGTTCCAGAAGGTGGAAGTGCCGGTGCTGGGGATCGTCGAGAACATGAGCACCTATATCTGCTCGAGCTGCGGCCACGAGGAGCACATCTTCGGGGAGGGCGGCGGAGAAAAGATGTCGGAGCAGTACGGCGTCGACCTGCTCGGGTCGCTGCCGTTGAATGGCCATATTCGCGAAGAGACGGACAATGGCCGGCCGACCGTCGTCGCGCAACCGGAGTCGCGCGTCACCGCCATCTATCGTGAGATCGCGCGCAAGACGGCCGCCAAATTGTCACTCCAAGCAAAGGACTATGCGGCCAAATTCCCCCGGATCGTGATCCAGAACAACTGACCCCTGTCGATTGCCAGGGTTGGGTTCGGGAGGCGCACGGGCGCGAGGTCTCGAGCGCTCTCGTGCGGATAGAGGATGAAAGACGTCGGCGATGTGCGGGCGGCTTCCAGGCCGGCACGCGCCTCGCGCCCTGGTGACTGTCCGCTTTCGGCGCGGCGTTCCGCAGAGACGCGCGCCGTCCTGAGCTTGTTGAGGACGGCGGCGCTGGTGTAGCCTTCGCGGCTGTCTGCTGACCCAGAGGGCGCCATGGCCATCAAGTCTGACCGCTGGATCCGCCGTATGGCCGAGGAGCACGGCATGATCGAGCCCTTCGAGCCGACCCAGGTGCGCGAGGGCGAGCATGGCCGGGTGATCTCCTACGGCACGTCCAGCTACGGCTACGACATCCGCTGCGCCGACGAATTCAAGATCTTCACCAACATCAACTCGGCGATCGTCGATCCCAAGAATTTCGACTCCAATAGTTTTGTCGATCTCAACGCCGGCGTCTGCATCATCCCTCCCAACTCCTTCGCACTCGCCCGCACCGTTGAGTATTTCCGTATCCCGCGCAACGTCCTCACCATCTGTCTCGGCAAAAGCACCTACGCGCGTTGCGGCATCATCGTCAATGTGACGCCCCTCGAGCCCGAGTGGGAGGGTCATGTCACCCTGGAGTTCTCCAACACCACGCCCCTCCCGGCGAAGATCTATGCCAACGAAGGGGTGGCCCAGATCCTTTTCTTCGAGTCGGACGAGGTCTGTCAGACCTCGTATAAGGACCGCGGCGGGAAATATCAGGGACAGCGCGGGGTCACCCTGCCCAAGTCATAGGGACTGTTGACCATGACCGGTGTCGCGTGCCCCTGACGGGAAACGCCGAATACTCCTAGGACCGGCGCGGCTCGCGCCAGCGGGTCTTCAGATCGGATCGTCGGCCTCGAGGGCCGGATCGACCGAGGGGCCGGACGCCCGCGAGACGGTGCGGCGCTTGATCACCTGTTCATAGAGGTGCAGCATGCGCTCGGCGAGTACCGGCGCCGACCAGGATCTGGCGTGCTCGGCCGCCTCGCGGGCGAGTCGTGCACGCAGCTCGGAGTCGGTGAGCACGCGGACGGCCTTGTCCGCGAGGTCCCGCTCATCATCGTCGGCGATCAGGGAGCCGCGTCCGCCGGCCAGGACCTCCTTGGTGCCCATCACGGCCGTGGAGACGACCGGCACGCCGAGCGCCATGGCCTCCAAGAGGACCAGCCCCTGGGTCTCGGTGCGCGAGGCGAAGACAAAGGCGGCGCCGGCGCAATAGCAGTCTTCCAGTGAGCCGTCGCGATCGAGATAGCCGGTGAACAGGGTATTGTCGGTGAGGCCCAGACGACGGGTCAGCCTCTCCAAGTGGCGGCGCGCCGGTCCTTCCCCCGCGATGACCAGGAGGACGTCCGGAATCTGGACCTTGATCCGCGCGAGGGTCCGGAGGATGAGCTCGATATTCTTCTCGAAGGCCAGGCGACTGACATGGACCAGGACCGGCCGCTCGGCCGGTATGCCCCAACGGGCCCGGAAGCGGCTGCCGTCACCGTCACTGAACCGCCCAAGCTCGATCCCGGTCGGGATCACCGCGGCCGGCGTCTTCACCCCGTAGTGCTTTAGGATGTCCAGCATGGCGTGAGATGGCACGGCCAGGGCGTCGACATCGTTGCACTGGGCCGCTGAGAAGTACCGGGCCACGCGTTGCATCCAGGCGGTCGGCACAAAGGGGACGTAGTGATGGAGGTACTGCTCGAAAAAGGTGTGATAGCTCTCGACGACCGGAACGTCCAGGCGTCTGGCCAGGGCAAGACCGGTGTAGTGGGCGAAGAACGGGGTGTGGATGTGCACCAGGTCGTAGCCCCGGCG
>Ga0316576_10000880_pt1 | contig 15240 bp, 17 predicted proteins | sample S0NA_FD_203075 | JGI IMG/M metagenome (GOLD analysis project Ga0316576, IMG submission 203075) | Rhizosphere microbial communities from salt marsh grasses in Alabama, United States - S0-2_050615r3r5 | ecosystem: Host-associated > Plants > Roots > Rhizosphere | place: USA: Alabama | collected... | reverse complement strand
ACATCTCCGCCGTGCTGGCGCTCTACCGACCCGGCCCGATGGGGGCCAACAGCCACACCAACTACGCGCTGCGCAAGAACGGCCAGCAGCCGATCACGCCCATCCATCCCGAGCTGGCCGAGCCGCTGGCCGACATCCTCGACACCACCTACGGCCTCATCGTCTACCAGGAGCAGGTGATGGCCATCGCGCAGAGGGTCGCCGGGTACTCCCTGGGCAAGGCCGACCTGCTGCGCCGGGCGATGGGCAAGAAGAAGAAGGAGATCCTCGACAAGGAGTTCGAGCCGTTCGCCGCGGGGATGCGCGCCAACGGGTACTCCGAGCGAGCGATCTCCACCCTGTGGGACATCCTCGTCCCGTTCTCCGACTACGCCTTCAACAAGGCGCACACCGCCGGCTACGGGCTGGTGTCGTACTGGACGGCCTACCTCAAGGCCAACTACCCGGCCGAGTACATGGCCGCCCTGCTCACCAGCGTCCGCGACGACAAGGACAAGTCGGCGCTCTACCTCAACGAGTGCCGGCGGATGGGCATCAAGGTGCTCCCGCCGGACGTCAACGAGTCCCAGGCCGACTTCACCCCGGTCGGCACCGACATCCGGTTCGGGCTGGCCGCCATCCGCAACGTCGGCCGCAACGTCGTCGACGCCGTCGTGGCCGCCCGGGAGGACCACGGGCGGTTCGCCGACTTCGCCGACTTCATGGACGCCGTGCCCGCGGTCGTGTGCAACAAGCGGGTCATCGAGTCCCTGGTCAAGGCCGGGGCCTTCGACTCCTTCGGCTACTCCCGCCGCTCGCTCGTCGCCGTCCACGAGGACGTCGTGGACGCCGTCGTGGTCCGCAAGCGCAACGAGGCCATCGGCCAGTTCGACCTGTTCGGCGGGGACGACGCCGGTGAGGCGGAGCAGCGGGTGGAGGCCGCCGTGGTCGACCTGCCCGAGTGGGACAAGCCGGTCAAGCTCGGCTACGAGCGCGAGATGCTCGGCCTCTACGTCTCCGACCACCCCCTGATGGGCCTCGAGCCGCTGCTGTCCACGCACACCGACCGGGCCATCGCCGGGCTCGCCGACCACGAGGCCGTCCCCGGCGGGACTGTGGTGACGATCGGCGGGCTGGCCGGGTCCGTGCAGCGCCGGGTCACCAAGCGGGGGGACACCTGGGCCGTGGTGTCCCTGGAGGACCTCGAGGGCAGCGTGGACGTCGTCGTCTTCCCGGCCCTGTACGCCAGCGTCGGGGCGCGGCTCGCCCCGGACACCGTGCTGGTCGTCAAGGGTCGCGTCGACCGGCGCGACGAGGGCACCCAGGTGATCGCGAGCGAGGTGAGCGAGCCGGACCTGTCCGAGGCGCGGCTGGGCCCAGTGGTGCTCTCGGTGCCGGCGACCCGATGCACCCCGCCGCTGGTGGCCGCGCTGCGCGACGTGCTGGCCAGCCACCCCGGGACGACGGAGGTCCAGCTGCGCCTGGAGGGGCGCGGTCGCACCACGCTCATGCGGCTCGCCGACGGCTACCGCGTCTCTCCGTCCGCCGCCCTGATGGGGGACCTCAAGGCGTTGCTCGGTCCCGGGTGCCTGGTCTCCGGAGCATGAGCCGGCGGCTGCTGGTCGACCTGCTCGTCACGCACGCCCTGGTCGCCCTCGTCGTCGGCACCGCGTGGTGGGCGCTGGCCCCCGCGCTGGACTACCGGGTGTTCGACGGGCGGGCGTTCTCGCTGGCCGAGACCGACTACACCCGCATCTTCACCGGGGATGCGGTGTTCGTGCTGCTCGCCGTCGCGGCGGGGCTCGTCAGCGTCGGGATCCTCCTCCTCCGGGGGCATCGGGGGCCGTGGCTGCCGGTCGGCCTGGCCGTCGGGGGCGTCCTCGGGTCGGTGGCGGCGTGGGGCCTGGGGGTGCTGCTGGGCCCGGGACGGCTGGACGCCCTCGTGGCGGCGGCCGAGGACGGTGCCGTCGTCACCGCCGGTCCCGAGATCAACGCCGGCGCGGTGCTGCTCGTCTGGCCGATCGTGGCGGTGGCGGTGGAGTTCGTCGCGGCCTGGGTCAGCGCGCCGGAGCCGCGATCGGCGCCAGCGTCGCCCCGGTGAGCCGCACCAGGTCGGCCGGCGCCAGCCCCACGTCCAGACCCCGGCGGCCGCCGGAGACGTAGACGACGTCGAGCCGGGCGGCGCTCTCGTCCACGACCGTCGCGAGCCGGGTGCGCTGCCCCAGCGGGCTGATGCCGCCGACGACGTAGCCCGTGGCCCGCTCGGCGTCCTGCGGGCGGGCCAGGCTCGCGCGCTTGGCGCCCAGGGCCGCGGCCAGGGCCTTGAGGTCGAGCGAGGCGCTCACCGGGAGCACCGCCACCGCGAGCCGGTCCCCGACCTGGGCGAGCAGCGTCTTGAGCACCTGCTGAGGGTCGAGGCCGAGCGCCTCCGCCGCCTCCAGCCCGTAGCTGGGGTGCCGGGGGTCGTGCTCGTACGGGTGCTGGGTGAAGGGCACCCCGGCCCGCTCCAGCGCCGCCACGGCGGGGGTGCTCGCGGCCATCAGTTGGGGACCACCCCGGTGCGCAGCAGGTCGGTGGCCGGCACCGCGGACAGCAGCCGCACCAGTGCGAGCTCACGGGTGAGCAACGCCAGCAGTCGTCGCAGCCGCTGCTCGGTGGTGGGGGTGGCCAGCAGCCGCTGCCGGTCGCTGGAGTCGAGCACGACCGCCGCCGCCACCAGGTAGGACAACGCGGTGGGGTCCTCGGGCAGGGTGGCCGCCTCGTCGCCCTCGGCGCCCACCAGCAGCCGGTAGCGGCGGAACCGGTCGGTCACCGCCGGTGCCAGGGCCGCGGCCTGCGGCTCGTCACCGACGACCTCGTCCAGCCACTCCACCTCGGCCCGCAGGTAGGGGCCGGAGTCGTCGACGGCGCGCAGCCGGAACCGTCGTGAGCCCGAGGTGAGGACGTCGTACCGGCCGTCCGGGTACGGCGTCACGCGTCGCAGCACCGCGGTCGTGCCCACCTCGTGCAGGGCGTGCACCGACCGCGCGCCGACCTCGTGGCCCGCACGGATCGCCACCACCCCGAACGACCGGGATGCCTCGTCGTCGCCGTCGGACAGGTCTGCCACGAGCCGGCGGTAGCGGTCCTCGAAGATGTGCAGGGGCAGGGCCAGACCCGGGAACAGCACCGAGCCCAGGGGGAAGAGGGGGAGGACGCTGCCCACGGACGCCAGGCTAGGGCCCGGCAGCGTCCCCGGCTCGTTGGGCCCGCGGGCCGGTGCCGACCTAGACTCGACTGCCGTGATGCGGCGACTCGACCTCCGGCAGTCCGAGGCGACCAGTGCGCGCGACTACCGCCACGTCGTCCCGCGGGCAGCCCTCGACGTCGAGCACGCCCTCGACGCCGTCCGCCCCATCGTCGCCGACGTCGCCGACCGCGGCGACGCGGCGCTGCTGGACCTGGCCGAGCGGTTCGACGGCGTCCGACCGGCCTCGGTGCGGGTCCCGGAGGAGGTGCTCGCCCGCGCCTCGGCCGCCCTCGACCCGGACGTGCGCCAGGCGCTGGAGACGTCCATCGAGCGGGCCCGCCGCGTGCACGCCGACCAGCGGCGCACCGACGTGACCACGCAGGTGGTGCCCGGCGGCACGGTGACCGAGCGCTGGGTCCCGGTGCGCCGGGTGGGCCTCTACGTGCCTGGCGGGCTGGCCGTCTACCCCAGCAGCGTCGTCATGAACGTCGTTCCCGCGCAGGCCGCCGGGGTGTCCTCGCTCGCCGTGACGTCCCCGCCGCAGGCCGACAACGCCGGCTGGCCCGACTCGACGATCCTCGCCGTCTGCGCGCTTCTCGGCGTCGACGAGGTGTACGCCGCCGGGGGGGCGCAGGCCATCGCCATGCTCGCCCACGGCACCGAGTCCTGCGAGGCCGTCGACCTCGTCACCGGGCCAGGCAACATCTGGGTGACCGCAGCGAAACGGCTGCTCGAGGGCCTCGTCGGCATCGACTCCGAGGCCGGCCCGACCGAGATCGCGATCCTCGCCGACGACAGCGCCGACCCCGTGCACGTCGCCGCCGACCTCATCAGCCAGGCCGAGCACGACCCGCTCGCGGCGAGCGTGCTGGTCACCCCGTCCCCGGAGCTCGCCGACGCGGTCCTCGCCGAGCTGCCCGCGCAGGTCGCGGCCACCAAGCACAGCGAGCGGATCACGCAGGCCCTGGGCGGTGAGCAGAGCGCCGTCGTGCTGGTGCGGGACCTCGACCAGGGCTTGGCCGTCGTCGACGCCTACGCCGCCGAGCACCTGGAGATCCAGACCCGCGACGCCGCCGCGGTCGCCGCCCGCGTCCACAACGCCGGCGCCGTGTTCGTCGGGCCGTGGGCCCCGGTGTCCCTCGGCGACTACGTCGCCGGCTCGAACCACGTGCTGCCCACCGGCGGGTGCGCGGTGCACTCGTCGGGGCTGAGCGTGCAGACGTTCCTGCGCGGCATCCACGTCGTCACCTACGACGAGCAGGCCCTGCGCGAGTCCGCCGAGCACGTGGTGGCGCTCGCGCACGCCGAGGACCTTCCCGCCCACGGCGCCGCGGTGTCGGTGCGCTTCGGCGAGCGGTGAGCGACGTCCTGCCGCTGCGACCCGAGCTGGTCGCGGCGACGCCCTACGGTGCGCCCCAGCTCGACGTGCCGGTGCGGCTCAACACCAACGAGAACCCCTACCCGCCGCCGCCGGAGGTGGCCGCCGAGGCCGCCGAGGCCGTCCGGGCCGTCGTGGCCGGGCTCAACCGCTACCCCGACCGGGACGCCGTCGCCCTGCGCACCGACCTGGCCAGGTACCTCTCGGCCGAGTCCGGCACGTCGCTGGCACCCGACCAGGTGTGGGCGGCCAACGGGTCCAACGAGGTGATGGTCCAGCTGCTGCAGGCCTTCGGGGGCCCCGGGCGCACCGCCTTCTCGTTCGAGCCGACGTACTCGATGTACCCCGAGTACGCCCGCGACACGTTCACGGCGTGGGTGGCCGGGCGGCGCGGCGACGACTTCGCCCTCCCGGCCGGGCCGGCCGCGGCGCAGGTCCGCCGGCACCGGCCCGACGTGGTGTTCCTCGCCTCCCCGAACAACCCGACCGGGACGGCGCTGCCGCTCGAGGTCGTCGAGGCCGTCTACGACGCCACCGGCGGGGTCGTCGTCGTCGACGAGGCGTACGCGGAGTTCCGTCGGGACGGCACCCCGAGCGCCGTCTCGCTGCTCCCCGGCCGGCCGCGGCTGGTCGTCACCCGCACCATGAGCAAGGCGTTCGCGTTCGCCGGGGCCCGGGTCGGCTACCTCGCCGCCGACCCGGCGGTGGTGCGGGCCCTGCAGGTGGTGCGTCTGCCCTACCACCTGTCGAGCCTCACCCAGGCGGTCGCCCGGGTGGCGCTCCGGCACGCCCCGGCCCTGCAGCAGCAGGTGGCGGCGCTGCGCGCGTCCCGGGACCGGCTCGTGGCCCGGCTGAGGGAGTCCTCCTACGCCGTGGCCGACTCCGACGCCAACTTCGTCCTCGTGGGACGCTTCGACGACCGGCGGGCGGTCTGGGAGGGCCTGCTCGAGCACGGCGTGCTCGTCCGGGAGGTCGGGCCCCCACAATGGTTGCGCGTGACCATCGGCACCGAGCAGGAGATGACGGCCTTCGTCGCGGCGCTGCGCGCCGTGGCGCCAGGAGCGGAGGACCAGTGAGCAGTTCCAGGACCGCCCGTGTCGAACGCGTCACCAAGGAGTCGCACGTGGTCGTCGAGGTCGATCTCGACGGCAGCGGCTCCACCGCGATCAGCACCGGCATCGGCTTCTACGACCACATGCTCGACCAGCTCGGTCGGCACGGGCTGCTCGACCTGGCCGTCACCACCCGGGGCGACACCCACGTCGACGCGCACCACAGCGTCGAGGACACCGCGATCGCCCTGGGCCAGGCGCTGGCGCAGGCGCTCGGCGACAAGACCGGCATCCGCCGCTTCGGCGACGCCCTCGTGCCGCTCGACGAGACCCTCGTCCAGGTCGCGGTCGACCTCGCCGGCCGGCCGTACTGCGTGCACTCCGGGGAGCCGGCGGGGCAGGAGTACGCGCTGCTGGGCGTCGGCGACGGCGCCGCCTACGTCGGGTCCCTGACCCGCCACGTGCTCGAGACGCTGGCCCACCAGGCCTCCCTCGCCCTGCACGTGCGGGTGCTCGCCGGACGCGACCCCCACCACGTGGTCGAGGCCCAGTTCAAGGCGGTGGGACGGGCGCTGCGGGACGCGGCGGCGCTCGACCCGCGGGAGACCGGGGTGCCCTCCACCAAGGGCGCGCTGTAGGGAGCCTGCCATGGGACTGCTGTCGCTGGCGCTGGCCGCCTTCCTCGTCGGAGGGGTCATCTCGTTCAACCGCCAGGGCAAGCCGGTCGCGACCCAGGTCCTGCTCGGCGTCGCCGCCGCCGGCCTGGTCGTGCTCGCGTTCACGCTCGGGCTGGGCACGTCGTGACCCCCCAGGTCGTGGTGCTCGACTACGGCTCGGGCAACGTTCGCTCGGCGGTGCGCGCCCTGCAGCGCGTGGGCGCCGAGGTGACGCTCACCGCCGACCACGACGCCGCCATCGGGTGCGACGGCCTCGTCGTCCCCGGTGTCGGGGCGTTCGCCGCGTGCATGCAGGGGCTGCGGTCCGTGCGGGGGCACCAGGTGGTCGACCGGCGGCTGGCCGGGGGGCGCCCGGTGCTCGGCATCTGCGTCGGCATGCAGGTGCTCTTCGCCACCGGCGTGGAGCACGGGGTCACGACCGAGGGGTTGGGGGAGTGGCCCGGCGTGGTGGAGCAGCTGCACGCCTCCCCGCTGCCGCACATGGGCTGGAACACCGTGACGGTGCCGCCGGAGTCGGTGCTGCTGGCCGGTCTGGAGTCCGCGCGGTTCTACTTCGTGCACTCCTACGGGGTGCGGCGCTGGGAGATGCCCGTCGAGCACCACGTCCTGAGGCCTCCCGCCGTGACGTGGAGCGAGCACGGCGGGGACCGTTTCGTCGCCGCGGTGGAGAACGGACCGCTCGCGGCCACCCAGTTCCACCCGGAGAAGTCCGGTGACGCCGGGGCGACCCTGCTCGCGACCTGGGTGGCGGGGCTGTAGATGCAGACCTGGGACGCCGAGCGCTACGACCGCGACTACTCCTTCGTGGCCGCCTACGGCGAGACGATCCTCGGCTGGCTCGACCCCCGCCCGGCCGAGCGCATCCTCGACCTGGGCTGCGGCACCGGCGAGCTCACCGCCCGCCTCGTCGACGCGGGCGCGCACGTGGTGGGCCTGGACGCCGACCCCGCCATGGCCGAGGTCTTCGCCCACCGGCTCCCCGGCGTCCCCATGGTCGTCGCCGACGCCCAGCGTGCCTGGCCGTCCGTACCCGCGCTGGCGGAGCCCTTCGACGCCGTGTTCAGCAACGCCGCCCTGCACTGGATGCCGGACGCGGCCGCCGTCGCGGCCTCCATGGCGTCCGCGCTGCGTCCGGGCGGGCGGGTCGCTGCCGAGCTGGGCGGAAGCGGCAACGTGGCGGCCGTGCACGAGGCGGTGGCGGCGGCCGCCGCCGAGCTGGGGCTGCCCGAACCGGCGTGGGGGCGGTACTTCCCGTCGCCCGCCGAGTACGCCCGGGTGCTCGAGGGCGCCGGCTTCGAGGTCCGGCAGATGGAGCTGGCCGACAGGCCGACGCGGCTGCCCGGCGGCCTGGACGACTGGCTGCGGCTGTTCGGGGCCGGGGCGCTGGCCGGGCTCGGCGAGGTGGACCGGGAGTCGCTGCTGGCCGCCGCGGTCGAGCACGCCCGCCCGGCCCTGTTCTCCGACGGCTCGTGGTGGGCCGACTACCGGCGGCTGCGCGTGCTCGCCGTGCTCACCTAGGCTGCGCGCCCGTGCCTCTCGTGCTGCTGCCCGCCGTCGACGTCTCCGACGGCACCGCCGTCCGCCTCGTCCAGGGCCGCGCCGGGACGCAGACCTCGTACGGCGACCCGCTCGACGCGGCGCTGGCCTGGCAGGACGCCGGCGCCGAGTGGATCCACCTGGTCGACCTCGACGCGGCCTTCGGCCGCGGCTCCAACCGGGACCTGCTCGCCGACGTGGTCGGTCGCCTCGACGTGGCCGTCGAGCTGAGCGGGGGCATCCGTGACGACGACTCCCTGCGGGCCGCCCTGGCCACCGGCTGCGCCCGGGTCAACCTCGGCACCGCGGCGCTGGAGGACCCGGGCTGGACCCGGCGGGCCATCGCCGAGCACGGCGAGAGGGTGGCGGTGGGTCTCGACGTGCGCGGACGCACCCTCGCCGCCCGCGGCTGGACGCGCGAGGGCGGGGACCTGTTCGAGGTGCTGGCGCGCCTGGACGCCGACGGCTGCGCCCGCTACGTCGTCACCGACGTGACCAAGGACGGCACCCTGCGCGGGCCGAACCTGGACCTGCTGCGGCAGGTGTGCGCCGCCACCGACCGGCCGGTCGTCGCCAGCGGCGGGGTGTCGACGCTCGACGACCTCGTCGCGCTGCGCTCCCTGGCGCCGCTGGGCGTGGAGGGCGCCATCGTCGGCAAGGCCCTCTACGCGGGCCAGTTCACGCTGGCCGAGGCCCTGGCGGTGGCCGCCGGCTGATCGTCGGCCACCTCGGCCTCCAGCTCGACCTCGACGCGCCAGCGTGGGTCGACCAAGCCGGCGACGACGACCATCGTGGCTGCCGGGCGGACCACGCCCAGCAGCTCGCCGTGCGCCCGTCCCACCGCCTCCCAGTCGTCGGCGTCGACCAGGTACATCCGGGTGCGCACGACATCACCGACCTGCCCGCCCAGGTCGTGGAGCGCCGTCAGGGCGATCTGCAGGCAGCGTCGGGCCTGAGCCCCGGGGTCCGGGTCGACCGTCCCGTCCGGCCACACCGGCCCGGTGCCGGACACCAGGACGCGCCGGCCGACCCGCACCGCGCGGGAGAACCCGATGGGGTGCTCGTACGGGGAGCCGGAGGACGCGCGGGCGTCGATCACGGCTCGGCCACGGTGATGACGATGCCGACCCAGGACCGGTCGCGGGCGCGCAGCCGCTTGGCCGCCAGGCGCTCGAGCGCACTCACGGCCGGTACTCAACCACGCCTAGGGTGAGGGGCGTGACGCTGGCCGTGCGGGTGATCCCCTGCCTGGACGTGGACGCCGGTCGCGTGGTCAAGGGCGTCAACTTCGTCGACCTGCGCGACGCCGGCGACCCGGTGGAGCTGGCTCGGGCCTACGACGCCGAGGGAGCCGACGAGCTGGTCTTCCTCGACGTCACGGCGTCCGCCGACAGCCGGGCGACCACCTACGACGTCGTCGCCGCCACGGCCGAGCAGGTGTTCATCCCCCTCACGGTGGGCGGCGGCGTGCGTGCGGTGGCCGACGTGGACCGGCTGCTGCGGGCAGGTGCCGACAAGGTGGGGGTCAACACCGCGGCCATCGAGCGGCCGGCGCTGCTCGCCGAGGTCGCCGACAGGTTCGGCAACCAGGTGCTCGTCCTGTCCGTGGACGCTCGACGCACCCAGGGCGGGCACACACCGTCGGGGTTCGAGGTCACCACGCACGGCGGCCGGCGCGGCACCGGCCTCGACGCGCTCGAGTGGGCCGGGCAGGCGTGCGCGCTGGGGGTCGGGGAGATCCTGCTCAACTCCATGGACGCCGATGGCACCAAGGCAGGCTTCGACACCGCGCTCATCGAGGCGGTGCGGGCCGAGGTCGGGGTGCCGGTGATCGCCAGCGGCGGGGCCGGGGCCCTCGAGCACTTCCCCCCGGCGGTGGCTGCCGGCGCCGACGCCGTGCTCGCCGCCAGCGTGTTCCACTTCGGCGAGCTGCGCATCGGCGCCGTCAAGCAGACCCTCGCCGACGCCGGCTACCCCGTCCGTCTCGCCTCGACGGCAGCCTGACGGCTCAGACGCCGAGCGGGGTCTCCCGGAAGTGGGCGACCAGGTCCTGTGGGCCCTCGAGCTCGACCAGGGCGTGGTCGGTGCGGCCGTAGGCGTGCAGCACCAGCTCGGGTACCGGGCCGGAGACGACCACCGCCGGGTGGCCCGCCTTGACCACGAGCTCGGCCCCGTCGGGCCGACGCAGCACCACCCCGACCCTCGCCTTGCGGTACAGCGAGCGGCCCATCGTGCGCAGCACCGCCCACAGGGCCCGCTCCTGCGCCGGGGACAGCGAGCGCGGCTGCCAACCCTCCTGCGCCCGCCGCACGTCCTCGTGGTGCACGAAGTACTCGGCGAGGTTCATCCGGGCGTCGACGGACGGGATCGACGACGGCGACCAGAACGGGGGGCGGCGGATCCGCGCCACCAGCGTCGGCCAGTCCCCGCTGGCCATCTCGCGCTGCCGTCGCTCCAGCATGCCCGCCATCGGTGCCACCAGGATCCCGGCAGCGAGCAGGCTCGTCTCCCGCAGGTGCAGGTGGGCGGCCAGGTCGCGGGTGTCCCAGCCCTCGCACAGCGTCGGGGCGTCGGGGCCCAGCTCGGTGAACAGGTCGCACAGCGCGGCGCGCTCGTCGGCGGCGAAGCTCATGGGGGAAGCCTAGGGATGGTGCAGCCCGGGCGCCCCTCGACGACGCGGCTACCGGGGGCGGGAACGCGCGACCCGCGCCGCCTCGGCGGCGAGGCCGTCGTCCAGCGGCTCGAGGGTCTCGTCCCGCCCGGCCAGCCTCAGCGCCGCCCCGAGCAGGTAGTCGGCCACCTGCGGGGCCTTGGCGAGCAGGGGCCCGTGCAGGTAGGTGCCGATGACGTGCCCGCGGCGGGCCCCCTCGGTGCCGTCGGCGCCGTTGTTCCCCTGCCCGGTGCTGGTGCGCCCGAGGGGCCGGGCCTGCGACCCGAGGTAGGTCAGGCCGCTGTGGTTCTCGTACCCGACGAGGGGGCCGAAGTCGCTGTCGGCCGCCACGTTGCCGATGAGCCGGGTGGGCCCGGCCTCGGTATGCACGTCCAGCAGGCCGATCCCGGCCAGGCGCGGCGCCTGGTAGGGCTGGAAGTAGTGCCCGGCCATCTGGTACATGCCGCACACCAGCAGCATCGGCAGCCCGTCGGCCGCACGGGCGATCAGCTCGGGGCCGCGGCCGGCCAGGTCCTCGGTGATGACGGCCTGCCCGGCGTCCTGCCCGCCGCCACCGACGAGGACGTGCGTCTCGACGGGCAGCGGGTCCCCGACACCGACCCGGTGCACCTGGACCGGGATCCCCCGCCACTCGAGCCGGCGGCGCAGCACCTGAACGTTGCCGTTGTCGCCGTAGATGTTCATCTCGGCGGCGTAGAGGTGCACGACGTGGACGGTCATCGCCGCCTCCCGCGGCGCCTCGAGGCGGGGCGGTCCCGCAGCAGCTCGTGCAGCCGCCACATCGCCGTGTAGGTGGTGTAGACGACGATGCGTCCACCCTCGGGCGCCGCCGCCACCGCCTGGTCGACGGCGCCGACGAGGTCGGGCACGACGGCCGCGACGGGCACCTCGTCGTAGCGCAGCCGCAGAGCCATGTCGGCGGCCCGGGTGCCGGCGGTGAGAACAGGCCCGCGGGTGCCGCGCAGGGAGGAGAAGTCCACGTCCCACAGCCACGACACGTCCCGGCCGTCGGCGTACTCGTCGTTGATGGCCACCACGCTGACGTCGGGCGGCTGCTCGGCCTGCGACAGCAGCGCCAGCCGGAACCCGCCCGGGTTCTTCGCCAGCTGCAGCACCACGGTGCGCCCTCGCACCGCGACGCTCTCGCCGCGGCCGAACGCCGGCGGCACGTCGGCGAGACGGTCGGCGATCTCCGACTCCGACAGGCCCTCGCCGAGCGCCGCGGCGACCACCGCGGCGGCGTTCTGGGCGTTGTGCGCGCCCTCGGCCCGCAGCGGGATGCGGAACTGCCGGTCCCCGATCCGGTACAGCGACGCCGACGGCGAGTAGTCGAGCAGCTCCACGTCGGCGACGTGCCGCGGCGGGGGCAGCGACTCGGCGGTCATCTCGGCGTGCAGCTCGTCGTCGCTGCGGAACACCGGACGCAGCGACGGTGCCACCCCGAACCAGCGCACCGGCACCTGGGCGTGCTCGGCCAGCGCCGCGACCCGCGGGTCGTCCCGGTTGAGCACCACCTCGGCCGTGGCGGCGGCGACGGCCCGCCCCAGCAGGCGAGCGGTGTGGTCGATCTCGCCGAACCGGTCCATCTGGTCGCGCAGCACGTTGAGGACCACGACCCGGCGGGGTGCGACCTGCTCGACGAACCGGGCGGCGTAGGCCTCGTCCAGCTCGAGGACGGCCAGGTCGTGGTCCAGCCGGCCGCCCCACGTGGAGGAGTCGACGACCGCGCTCACCGCCCCGCGGGTGAAGTTGGAGCCGGTCGGGTTCGTGAGTACCCGGTAGCGGCCGGCGAGCACGTGGGCGAGCATCTTCGTCGTCGTCGTCTTGCCGTTGGTCCCGGACACGACGGTCACCCCGTGCGGCAGCGTGCCCAGCCGGCGGGCCAGGAACGTCGCGTCGACGGACTCGACGACCTTCCCGGGCAGCGTGCCACCCGTCCGGCCGACCAGGCGAAGCGAGCCCTGCACGCCCTTGCCCAGCCACGTCGACACCACGTCCACGGGCTCGGAGCCTAGCCAGCGGCCGGGTGCGACCGGGGGGACGCGCCCCCCGGAACACCGCGGACGCCCGACTGGTTAGGTTCGGGCGTGTCCGAGCAGCCGGTGAGCCTCGTCGAGGGGGTCCGGGTCATCGGACGCGGGATCCGCGCCGAGCCCGCGGTGTTCACCGTCTCGCTTCTCGGCAGCGCCGCCTTCGGCCTCATCACCGTTGCCGGCGCCCGCGCCGTGGGCTGGGTCACCGAGCAGGTCATCACGCCGGCGTTCACCACCGGCACCACCACGGTCCGCGCCCTGGCCGGGGCGGCCGGCCTGCTGGTGGGGCTGGGGGTGCTCAAGGCCGGCTCGATCGTCCTGCGTCGACTCTTCGCCGGCATGATGCAGTTCCGGCTGCAGGCACGGGACCGGCGCCGGGTCACCCGCCAGTACCTGCGGCTCCCGCTGGCGTGGCACCAGCGCCACCCGACCGGCGAGCTGCTGAGCAACGCCAGCTCTGACGTGGAGGCCACCTGGGGCCCGATCGCACCCCTGCCGATGGCGCTGGGTGTCGTGGTGATGCTGGTGGCCGCGCTCGGCGCCATGTGGGTGGCCGACCCGGTGCTGGCCGGGGTGGGGATGCTCGTGTTCCCCGCGGTGATGGCCGTCAACGTCGTCTACCAGCGCCGGATGGCGCCGCTGGCCGCTCGGGCGCAGGCCCTGAGGGCCGAGGTGTCGGCCGTGGCGCACGAGTCGTTCGACGGTGCCCTCGTGGTGAAGTCGCTCGGCCGGGAGGCCGAGGAGACCGAGCGGTTCGCCGACGCCGCCCAGCGGCTGCGGGCGGTCAACACCTCCATCGGCCGGCTGCGCGGGATGTTCGACCCGATGATCGAGTCGCTGCCCACCCTGGGGGTCCTCGCGGTCCTGGCGCTGGGGACCCAGCGCGTCGCCACCGGGGCCATCAGCCCGGGCACCGTCGTCGAGGTCGCCTACCTGCTGACGGTCGTGGCCTTCCCGGTGCGCGCGATCGGCTGGCTGCTCGGGGAGATGCCCCGCAGCGTGGTCGGCTGGCGTCGGGTCGAGCGGGTGCTCGACGCGACCGGGGCGATGCCGTACGGGACGGGCACCCTCGAGCGCACCGGCCCGTTGGCGGTGCACGCCCGCGGGTTGGGTTTCGGCTACCACCAGGACGTGCCGGTGCTGTCCGGGCTCGACCTCGACGTCTCCCCGGGTCGGGTCCTCGCCGTGGTCGGATCCACCGGAGCAGGCAAGTCCACCGTGGTGTCCCTGCTCGTCCGCCTCGTCGACCCGGACGCCGGGCGGGTCAGCCTGGGCGGTTCGGATGCGCGCGAGCTGGCGTCCGGTGCGGTGCCCGAGGTCGCGTCGGTCGTTCTCCAGCAGGCGTTCCTGTTCGACGACACCGTGCGAGGCAACGTCACGCTGGGGGAGTCGGTCAGCGACGAGGAGGTGTGGGCGGCCCTGGCTCTGGCCCAGGCCGACGCGTTCGTGGCGGCCCTGCCGGGTGGGCTCGACACCCGGGTCGGCGAGCGGGGCACCACGCTGTCCGGAGGGCAGCGGCAGCGGCTGGCGCTGGCCCGCGCCCTCGTCCGCCGCCCCCGCCTGCTCGTGCTCGACGACGCCACCAGCGCGGTCGACCCCGAGGTCGAGCAGCGCATCCTCACCGGGCTGCGGGCCGCGGCCGCCGGCACCACCGTCGTCGTGGTCGCTCACCGGCCCGCGACCATCGCCGTGGCCGACGAGGTGGCCTTCGTCGCCGGCGGGACGGTCGCCGACCACGGCCGGCACCAGGACCTGCTGGAGCGCAACCCGGCCTACCGGGACCTGGTGACCGCCTACGAGCGGGAGAGCCTCGGGCTCGTGGTGGAGCCGTGAGCGCACCCACCGCCGACTCCACCTCGGCCGCGGTCGGGCAGGTGGGGTCCGGCTCCGCCTGGGCGACGGTGCGCCGCGGGCTGGCCCTGTCGCCGGAGATCCGCGACGGGCTGGTCGTGACGGTTCTGCTGGCGTTCGGGGCGACTGCGGGTCGCGTCGTGGTTCCGGTGGCGGTGCAGCAGACCATCGACCGCGGCTTCGGCGCTGCCACGGACGCCGGGGTGGACGCGGGCCTCGTGCTTCGCATGGTGCTGCTCGGGGTCGTCGCGGTCGTCGCCACGGCCCTGTGCGCCTTCGCGATGAACGCCCGGCTGTTCCGGGCGAGCGAGGCAGGCCTGGCCACGCTGCGGGTGACGGCGTTCCGCCACGTGCACGACCTGTCGGTGCAGACGCAGAGCTCCGAGCGGCGCGGAAGCCTGGTCTCGCGGGTCACCAGCGACGTCGACGCGCTGTCGCTGTTCCTGCAGTGGGCCGGGGTGTTCCTGGTCGTGGCGAGCGGCCAGATCGTGCTGGCCAGCGTCGTGATGGCGGTGTACTCCTGGCAGCTCGCGCTCGTCGTCTGGCTGACGTTCCTGCCGCTCGTGCTGGCCCTACGGGTCTTCCAGCGTCGACTGGCCGCCGCCTACCTGCGGGTCCGCGAACGGGTGGGGGCCCTGCTGGCCGCCGTCGCCGAGGCCGTCGTCGGCGCCGAGGTGGTGCGCGCCTACGGCATCGAGCGGCGCACGCAGCACCGCATCGACGAGGCGATCGACGCCCATCGGGCGGCCGCCATCCGGGCCCAGGCGTTCTCGGTCGGCGCCTTCAGCACCGGCGAGCTGGTCGCCGGCCTCGCGAACGCCGCCGTCGTGGTCG
>Ga0316576_10000879_pt1 | contig 15245 bp, 12 predicted proteins | sample S0NA_FD_203075 | JGI IMG/M metagenome (GOLD analysis project Ga0316576, IMG submission 203075) | Rhizosphere microbial communities from salt marsh grasses in Alabama, United States - S0-2_050615r3r5 | ecosystem: Host-associated > Plants > Roots > Rhizosphere | place: USA: Alabama | collected... | reverse complement strand
AGCCTTTCTTTTCTCTGCCGATTGAACTCTATTTAGGCATCGGACAATTCAGATTGCCCGTGTGGCTGCGCTGGCCGGTCACTTTTTTTATTAAACTATGCCTTTTCCCGGCACGATTTGCCGAAGCGATTAAGAGAAAAACGAGGAGCCGATATTATGAGTGGAAAAAATAGGTTGTCTGTCGATGACAAAATGGCCTTTGTAAAAATCAAAACCCACAAGGACGCCCACATCGTTGTAAAAAAGGAACTGTGCCGCGAGTGCACAACCCGTCCCTGCCTGGTCGTTTGCAGTGCCGAGAATTACCAATGGGATGGGAAAAGAGAAGAGCTGGTATTCAATTACGAAGGCTGCCTCGAATGCGGGGCCTGCCGCATCATCTGCCCCAGGGACGCCATCCAATGGTCCTATCCAATGGGCGGCTACGGGGTAAAATACCGCTTTGGCTAAGGGCGATAAAATAAATGAAGGGCCGGAAGCAATCAGGGTTTGCCTGAATAAAGCGGCATGGACGATGGGGGCCGTTGAAATTTTAGCCCGACCGCCGAAAAGAAGCCGCACCGCAAGTTTTTTCAAATGGAACCTTAACCGCCCAGCTCAATTTTTTTATCTGCATCATCATTACCCCTCTGCAACAGGCTATTTGATCCGGTCGAGGAACCTGAAATAGTTGTGCGCCATTGGCAGAAACCATGGATAGCCCCGATATAGAGGGATCGGAATGGATTTCTTGTCGGCAAATACGGTGTTCAGCCCCTTGCCTAAGATCATTTCCGAAAGTTTAAAGCCCAAATAGGTGGCCATGGCCACACCGTGGCCGCAATATCCCATTGCATAAGCCATCCCGCCGCGTTGACCGATAATGGGAAAACGGTCCACGGTGAAACAGACCTTTCCAAACCAGCAGTAGTCGATGACATATTTTTCAAGCTGCGGATACACCTTGAGCATTTCTTTACGCATGGCTTTTGCCTTGTGAATGGCCGTCTTCCAGGCCTGTTTTGGGCGCCCGCCAAAGAGCATGCGTTTGCCGTCGGGGGAAAGGCGGAAGTAATACAAAAACCGTTTGGTATCGAAAATCATCCTGTCTTTGGGCACAAGCCCCTTGGCGATTTCCGCCGGCAGTTCCTGCGTGGCAATCATAAAGCTTTCGACCGGAACGACACGGCGCATTTGCCAGGGAGTTACGTTGGTGGTGTAGCCGTTTGTGCCGACAACCACGTGGTCCGCCGCAACGGTCCCCCGGTTGGTGAACACTTTCATTTTCCCCCCAACCTTGTCGATTTGGTGGGCTTCTACCCCTTCGTGCAGGTCTACGCCGGCCTCATCGGCCATGCGTATCAAACCGGCAATATATTTGGCCGGGTGTAAGCCGGCACTCATGGGTTCGACCAGTCCGCCGTGGTAAAAGTCCGATCCGATCTCGGCGCGCATATCCTCAGGTCCGACCAGCGAGGTGGTGTGATTGAGTTTTGTGGCCAGAAATTCCTGTTCGACCTTCAGCCCCTCGTAGTGGGCGGGCTTGAAGGCTGCCTCCAGAAATCCGTTTCTGGCAAAGTGGCAATCGATGTTTCCCTCGCCCACCAGCCTTTCAACGCAGTCTATGGATTCAAGCGATTCCCTGAAAAAACGCACCAATTTTTCCTGCCCGAATTTTTTCAGAACCTTAAAAAGACTGACGCTCAGGCCGCTGAGCACCATGCCCCCGTTCTTGGCACTGGCTTCGGAGCCGATTCTTTCTTTATCTATCAAGGTGACGTCCACGCCCGCTTTCTTCAGCAGAAGCGCCGTAACCACGCCGGTATAGCCGCTGCCCACAACCAGGACATCGGTTTTGTTCGGCATTTCCCGGTCGGCATACCGTTTCTTTGTTGGATGAGGGTCCATCCAGTACGGTGTCACTTTAATGTTCGCAAAATGAGTCATTACCCCTCCAAATAGAAGCTGTTGTCACCTTTTACGACCGGCATTATTAATAAAGCCGGATATAGATGCCGTTTTTGCCACCATTTATCTATTCTGTAAAGCCATAAAACCGTTTAAAAACCAATAGGTCCCCACAGCCTGCTGCCCAAAGTCTGCTGCTAATTGCTGATAAATGACCGGCTATTTCAATCCTTCATCTGCTTTGCGCATGATATCTTCCAATTTGCCGGCAACGTCCTCCGGCAGTGGGTTTTTCTGAGGGGATGCCAGAATCTCCTCCACACGCTCTCTGGCCCGGTCATAGATATCCGGTCGCCCTAAATCAACCCACTGCTCGAAGGTGTTGCGATCACACAGGGCCGGTATCATAAATTCGCTGCTACGGCAGGCGGAAAGAGTGTTAGGCTGCATCAGGAAATGCCCGTTAGGCCCCACTTCTCTTATATCTCCTAAATAACCCTTGGCTGGCGATATGTCTATGCCGTCCCGAATGCGCTTGCAGAAACAAGCGATCTCGTCATCCACTACGATCTGCTCCAAGGTCATCATATTGCTGGTTTCCAGAGCGCCGGGACCCTGAATAAGATCCGCTCCACTCATGGCCAAGGGCAGGGTGGTGACCACTTTTTCTAGAATGGCCTGGGGACCGTGATCCTTGGCATCGGTCAAACAGCCCGCCTGCTCGTTGGGCAGACCGTAAAACCTGGCCATCTCACCCCTGGCGGCCGTCTGCAGCACCATTTCGGGAGAGCCTTCCACAAAATTCCCGGATGCAAAGTCTGTGCTGCCGGACGCATCTCCGAAGATGATGGGACAGCCTGGTTCGGCCATCTGGAAGAGCACCAGGGATGAAAGCGCTTCGGCATTGCCCTGGGCGATGTTGCTGTACAGGCTGGCCGGCCCGGTGGAGCCGGAACAAGGCATGGGAAACAGGCAAATGGGCTGGTGGTACTGAATTAGGTCCAAATAGGCGTCACACATATGGCCCTCGTGCACCAGGGGCGCCAGGGTACAGTAAACCACCGAATAGATCTTGCGCTCCTTGACCGCATCGGCACTCCCCAGGATGGCTTCCAGTCCTTCGATGAGATAGGGCACTTCTTCGGGACCGCCCAATTCATTCTGGATGTGGAGAGAAGAATACATAAAAGAAGTCAGGTCTGTACGGATACCGGCCGAGTGGTTGGGAAATTCGTGAATCGTGGTGCCCCAGACAACCGCAGCCAGCTTCATCTCATCAAAGACCCGCAGGAAATCCCTGTGATCCTGGAAGTTGGCATTACGCCGTTCACCGGTTATAAAGTCACGGGTGAAAATTCCGCCGTTGTCCAGCACATGACCACTGTAGGTGGACGGCAGGGAAAAGTCGTTTTCCGGCACCCTGGCGCCGAGAACAAAGGATTTGGGCGCTGTTTTCAAGGCCTGTGACACCATCTCCTCCGGAATTCTGGCTATTTTGCCGGCTTTGTCTACCCTGGCACCGTTTTTGGCTAGGATATCCAGGGCACGGTCGCTGTGAAACAGCGCCCCTACCTCAGCTAATATTTTTAAGCTGTCATCGTGAATGATCTGCTGTTCTTCCGGAGATAAAAACTGACTCTGTGTAATCATAAACACCCCCTTTATATTCTTTGTTTAGCCTGGGCAATGCGGATGTGCCTTCGAAGATGATTACACTGGGGTCTCATCCGTGAAACCCGTTATTGTCCCTATTTCGTCGTCGTCCTTCAGCGGTTCCGATAAAATAGACCTAGACCACATCCGATGTTACCTGTTTGTGAATAACAACTTCCCATTCCTTGATGCCCTTGAAAAAGCGTTCCCTTTGCTGCTTGTTCAGAACCTCGCAGGGAAACACGCCCGTACGCTTCAGTTGGCCGCGCAGGATCATGAGGGCCAGCACCGAGGCCGGGACGGAGGTAATCCAGGAAACATCGTTGGTGCCTGGGATGATGCTGCTAGCACGAGCGACATTGGGGCTGTCGGTCCACATCTTGTAGTGCAGGTTTTTGCCGTCTTTTCTGCCTTTGACATCCACGGCCAGCACGGCCTGGCTCTTGAGCCGGTTTTCCTTTAGCAAGTCAATGCACTTTTTTGGTGTCAGGGTCGGTGGTAGCTGCCGGCAGAAGATGTCCCTGGGGCTGACCTGGCAACCGTTGACATCTTGAGGCGTATCGTCCATCAGATTCAGTCCCTCCAGAAGGAACTGCCAGGTGGCACTGTCCGGGTCCCCCATCTTGAAGTCAACATACTTCACCGGCTTGCCCAGAAACTTGGGCAGGGTCACCGGTTCCTCGTGGTTGTGATAAAACACCTTGCCGGTGAGGTTCAGGGGATGGGGAAAATAGTAGTCCTCTTCACCGCTGAACGGGGGGGCGTATTTATATTCACCGTTTTCCCAGTAAACGGCCTCATCCGCACAGTCCTCCAGGTAAGTCTGGAAAGACCACATGGCCACCGGCTCGTCGCACTCCGTCACACCGTAGTCCTTGATGCCGATATAATCCACTTCGTCCAGTTCATCGACCGCCTCCCGGACCATGACATTGACGAGCCCGGCATCGCCGCCGGCCAGTATGTTACCTGTCAAACTGGCTTTCTCGAAGGCCTCGCCATACTCCAGTTGCTCCACCAGGTACTCCTTACCATCCTTCTGGGTGAAAAAATCGTTGGAGGCCATGTCCAGGTAGTGGATGCCGGCAGTAAGAGCCCCTTCCAGGATCTGCCGGTTGAAGGTCATCAGGGTGGCGTTGACCACCATGTCATAGCCACCCTTTTTCATGAGGGTTTCGACATCGTTCTTGTCTGCGGCATTAACGGTCGCAGTCTTGATCTTTTTGGAACCGACATATTGGGCAACCTCGTTGGCTCGTTCCAGATCGATATCCGCTAGGGTAATCTCGCCGACCTCTTCAGCCTTGGCCAGGACACCGCTGATGACATTGCCCTGCGCCCCTGCGCCAATGATGAGCACTTTTTTCATTTTGGTCCTCTCCTCAAGTTAATTTTTTAAAAATATTAAAGAAAAAATTAACGATTGTCAATAATATATTTACTGATACCGCAAATAATTATCTTTTTACTTGACGAAAAATAAATAATAAGGCTACAATAAATTACAATGCAAAACGTGAAGGGAAGATATTATGCGGGAACGTTTGGACGGGACAGACCTTAACATCATCGGCCTGCTTCAAAAGGACGGCAGGATGCCCAGCTCTGAAATAGCAAAACAAACTGGCGTTTCCGAAGCAACGGTCCGCTACCGCCTGAAAAAATTGATCGATGGCGACTTTATCCAAATCGTGGCCGTAGGTAACCCCTTCAAGCTGGGATTCGGCATAGCCGCCAATATCAGCCTTTCTACCGAAAGCGATCGAATCGAAGAGATTATCACGGAGCTGAAAAAACTCGATCGCCTGTCCTATATTGCCCAGATGATCGGGGAACGCACCATCGAGCTGGAAACTTTCGTGGAATCCATTGACGAAATGCACCAGCTGCTCACTCAAATCGAAGCGATCAAAGGCATCAAGCACATTGAAACCGCGTTGATCCGGCGGATCATCCGGGAGCGTTATGACTGGGGGACACCGGGCGCATAAACGGTTTGTCACCAGGTGCGGTCGGCTGATTTACGGAGGAGAAGACATTATGGCCAACGCAAAAATGACATTTCTAAGTCAATCCGAGATAGCATTGATTCACACCCAAAGCCTCAGGGCCCTGGAAGAAATCGGCATCAAGGTGCACAGCATTCCGACCCTGAAGCTGTTGGCGGCCAAAGGGGCCCATGTCGATTTCGACACCGGTGTGGCCAAACTATCCGAAACGGTCGTGACAGACGCGCTGAATATGGCCCCCAAGACGTTCAAGCTGTGTGCCCGAGATTCCAAGCACGACCTGACCCTGCCGGCCCATCCCTATCCCTATGCCACTACCAGTGGTCTGGCTGTTTTCGTCACCGATTATAAAACCGGTGAATACCGTCATTCCACATGCCGCGACATAGCCGAATTTTCTAGGCTCAGCGATGCGCTTAGCCCGGATTTTTTATGGACCGCCCTAACGGCCAACGATGTCCCCAAAAGGGCCCATGGGCCGCATGAGCTTTGGCAAACCATGCAAAATACGCTAAAGCATGTCCAGGGTGTCACCGTGCAAAGTGCCCGGGACGCACAGGTCCAAATCGAACTGGCCGCCCTCGTCGCCGGTGGTCGCGAAGCTCTCAAGACGCGCCCCCTGATGTCGGTGATCAGCTGCCCTCTGGCGCCGCTCTCCTTTGAAGCCGGCGCCATCGAAGCCCAGGTCGAGTTCGCCCGGGCGGGCATCCCCATCTGCTCAATGTCCATGTCCCTGGGCGGTTTGTCCGCCCCGGTAACCGTAGCCGGCATGATGATGAACGCCAATGCCGAAAACCTGGCCAGCCTGGTAATTACCCAGGCGGCATCCCCGGGCGCACCGCATGTCTACACCTCCGAATCCGCTCCCATGGACATGCTCACCGGCAATATCAACTACGGCGCTCCGGAAAAAGCCCTGGTCAGCTTCGGGCTGGGGCAGATGGCCCGCCATTATGATCTGCCCTGCCTGGTGGCCGATACGGGTTTCGGGGATAATGTAAGCGGTGGATTGGAGGGTGTGCAGTACATCGCCAACCAGTTCATCGGCCCGACAGCTTACACCGACATCATCACCGGCATGGGATGCATCGACAATGCCAAGGGGGTATCCTTCGAGCAGCTGGTCATCGATGCCTACATGTGGGATTTTTTCAAAGACTTTCTTAAATCGGTGGAGATCAGCGAGGAGATGATGGGCCTTGACGCGATCCGGGCCGTGGGTCACGGCGGAGATTTCCTGTCCAGCGACCACACCTTAACTTACCTGAGAAGCGATCTGACCCAGTGGGATCAGGCCAAGCTTGACCTGCTGTCCCTCGATGAGAAGGAAATGGCCGAAGCGGCCAACAAAGTCGTCAGGGAAACCCTTGCCGACCATGTGGTGCCGCCGCTGGATGACGGTCTTGTCAAGGCGGCTGAAAAAATCATCAAGTCCTATGAGAAGGAGATTTCGGACTTGTAAATTAAGGGCCGTGCGATGGCTGTGTGATGTGCCCATGTATCAACGTCAATTCTAAAGAGGAGGAAAGCCAGCCATGTCGGAACCCATTTTAACCCGGATGGGTGATGGCGAACGCATCGCCATGACGCCTTCGGAGATCAGAGAGGAAATCGCCAAAGGGATTCAGAATGCTGCCGAATTGGCCCGCATCCCAGGATTGACGGAAAACGAAGCCGATGAACTGTTCGCCATCATCGCCGAACCGGGGAGGGTCGTCAGTGTTCCCCACGGTCATGAACTGATCGTCACCGACGATGGCATCGCCGAGTGCTTTGCCGGTACCGAGGCCGACGGCGGCAGCGGTGTTTCCATCGGCAGGCAGGCCTCAGTTCTGTCCTACGAAAGGGCAATGGCCGCAGACACCGGCTCTTTGGGGCACAGCGATTACAGCTTCAAGCCGGTCAAGGCCATCCTGGACGTTGAGCTGCAGTCCTACCACAACATCTCCATGCTGACCACGGCCCCGCTGTTCTACGGTTCACAACCCAACATGGGGCAGTACTTTCAGCCCGACGGACCTTTTCCAAATCCGGCCGATTTGATGCCGGCCGGAAAGATCAAGGCAGCCCAGCAGGCTCAGGAGGATGCTGCCGCGCAACTGTGCGACGACATGGTCTATATCGGCAGGGAGCTCAATGCCATGGGATGCGAAGGCTTCAATTTCGACACGGCCGGATCTACAGGGGATGCCGAGTTTTACGCCACCCTGAAAGCGGCCCGGCAGCTAAAAAGGGATGCACCGGGCATGGCCGTCATCATCGGCATGGCCAGTGAATTCGTCTTGGGCATGCACGGGGAAATTGCATTCGACGGACAGCAGTTGGCCGGGTTGTTCCCACACGACCAGGTGAAGCTGGTTGAATCGGTGGGGGCCGACATTTTCGGCCCGGCCATCAACGTGGATACATCCAAGTCATTTCCCTGGAATCTGGCCAAGTCGCTCACCATGGTAAAAGAGACTGTCAAAAGGGCCGAAATACCGGTTCACCCCAACGTAGGCATGGGGGTCTGCGGCATTCCCATGCTCCTGGAGGTGCCCATCGACTGTGTCAGCCGCGCTTCCAAGGCCCTTGCCCTTATCGGCAGGGCGGATGGCTTGTAGGTTGGCACCGGAGACCCTTTTGGCATGCCGGTGACACACATCGTTGCTGCGGGTATGGGTGGGATTCGGACAGCCGGAGATCTGGTTGCCTGGATGCAGATGACCCGCAGAATGAAGCTGGCAGAGGCCAAGGCGTATGTGGCTGCAAAACTGGGCGTGACGGTCATGGATCTGGTGGACGAGGATGTCATGTATCCCCTGAGAAAAGAGCTGGGTATCGGCACGGTCACCCCGGAGGCCGGCGGCCCCGAGGGTATCCTGGCAAAGCGCCGGGTGGCGGATCTGCTGGAGATTGAAATCAATTCGGTGAAGCGGTTTCGGTCGCGATTTGAGAATTGATGAGAACCTTTATATGTCAGTAAAGCCTGAATCGCCAAGGCCCAAAGAACGCCAAGATCTTTACTAAAATCATCCTTTGCGGTCTTTGCGTCCCGGCGGTTCATTCGCAAACCCTTAACCCAATAGCTATGTTCATGGGGTACCCTAAATGCAGTTACACCTGAACATCCTGTCCGAAGAAGAAAAGGTTCGTATCCACGCGGACAGCCTGAAGATTCTGGCTGAGGTTGGCGTAAAATTCATGAGCGACAAGGCTCTCGATGTTCTGGACGCAAACGGAGCTAGCATAAACAGGGACACCCGAGTGGCCAAAATACCGGAGGAAATGGTGAACCAGGCCTTGAACACGGCACCGAAATCCTTTGTATTGGGCGCCCGGAATCCCGAATTCGACTTTGCCCTGCCGTCTACCGATACGGGCTATACCCTGGATGGGGCGGCTACTTTTGCCATTGATTTTATGACCGGTGAACGTCGCAACGCGATGACTGAAGATCTGGTCTCCAGCCTGCGCATATTCGAAGAGATGCCGCTGGCCACGGTGGTCTGGCCCAATGTCTTGTGCAGCGACACGACTGACAACTACAATGAGATCCGACCGTCCTTCACATCCTTTATCCATTCCTCCAAGCACATCCAGAACGAGCTGCACCATCCTGAGGAGGTGCCGTTTCTAATCGAAGGGTTGACCGCCATCCTGGGCAGTGAAGACAGGGTCAAGGAAAGGAAAATATTTTCGGTCTGCTACTGCACTATACCACCGCTGACGCACGACCGGGAAATGTGCGACACCTATCTGGATTTGGTTCAATTTCACGTACCCATCCTGGCCTTCCCCATGCCAGCCGCCGGCTCAACCGGTCCGGCCAGTCTTTACAGCGACACCGCCGTGGCCAATGCCGAGGGTCTGTCGACCCTGGTGCTATACCAGATGGCCGAGCCGGGTACACCCATCATTTTAGGCCATGCAGCCGGTATCACCAATTTCAGCATCGGCACCTTTCTCGAGGGCGCACCCGAAACAACCCTGATCAATGCCGCTTTGGGTGAAATGGCGCGTTTTTACGGTTTGCCCAATACCCAGGCCGGGTGTTTGAGCGATGCCAAGCAGCCCGGTGCCCAGGCCATCATGGAAAAAACGCTGAGTACGCTGCCGCTTGTCCTGAGTGGTGTGGATCTGATCAACGGTATCGGCGAGCTGGACACCAGTCAACTTCTGGTGCTGGAGCAGATCGTCGTGGACCACGAGATCGCCCTCATGTGCCAGCGCTACAAGGATGGCATCGATGTGTGCGATGAAAAGGATCTTTATGCAGATGTGAAGGGGGCCCAGCCGGGCGGGCACTTTTTAACACAACCGGGGACCCTGAGGTACTGCCGTGACAAGGAGTTCTTCCGACCGGCGCTTTGTGACCGCAACACTTACGAGCACTGGGAAACGCTGGGAAGGCCGGATCTTTACAGCAAGGCCCGGGAAAAGGTGGAGCAGATTCTAGCAGGCCACTTGAAAAACGCGCTGGACGACGATATTCTGGGCAAGTTGGAAGCCATCCAGCGCAAGGCGGATAAGGCTCTCAAATCAAATGACCATCTTGAAGGTTAGACCCGCATACTGATCTAAAGCGCTCTAAGATTCAACGTATTGAAAGGAAAAACGGCTTGAAATACTTTTCACCTTTAGCCACCCGGCGACAGGGCCTGAAGCCACCGGCCCTGTATGAATACTTCCTTGACAATTTTTGGTTCAAGACTGCCGGACTTGAAAATGAAGCCATCAATGAACCGTTGCGGGGAAAGCACAAAGCGGATGTCGTCATCATCGGCGGTGGTTATACCGGCCTTTCATCTGCCTACAATATCCATCGAAAATTTCCCGGGAAAAAGATCCTGCTCCTCGAGGGTGCCTGCTGCGGTTATGGGGCCAGTGGCCGCAACGGTGGGTTTTGTGTCGCAACATCACTGCTGGATCCAAAGTGTAAAGATTCTGAAACCTGTAAAAAAAACCTGGATGTCAGCTTTTACGGTATTCAGCAGATCAAGAATTGCATTTCCGACCACGGTTTGGACTGTGATTTTGAAGAAAACGGGATGCTGGATGTTGCCCTGAATGACGCCCAGGTCAAAGTCATGCAGGCGGAGTACCACATCCTCAAAAAGTGGGGCCTGAATGTGGAGATGCTGCAAGGAAAGGCGCTTGAAAAAGAGATTAAGTCATCACGCTTTAGGGCCGGGCTCGTAACATCGCACGGCGCCATTCTCAACCCTGCCAAACTGGCCCGCGGCATGAAAAAAATTGTGGAAGGCATGGGGGTAGAGATCAGGGAGCGCACTGTGGTTACCCGTGTGGTTCCCGGAAAGATTCATCATGTGGACACTGAACTCGGGGAAGTGAAAACCCCGGTGGTTGTCCTGGCCACCAATGCCTATTCCCACAAGATCGGCTTTTTTAATGACCGTGTTTTTCCCATATATACCTACATCGTGGCCACGGAACCCCTGAGCGAGTCACAGTGGGAAAGCATTGGCTGGCAAAATCGCAGGGGTCTTTCCGATTACCGGGTGTTGTTCAACTACATGATTCCCAGTGCTGATGGACGGATTATTATTGGCGGGTCGGACTCCAAATACTATCACAATGACAGCATCGCTCCCGGGAACAACAAATCCGTCACCCATAAAATTGTCAAGGATCTTATCAAAAGTTTTCCGTCGCTTGCCGGGATCAAAATCGAGCATGCCTGGGGCGGTCCAACGGCAGGCACCCGCGATTTTGGACCATCCGTCGGTGTGATGGGCGAGCATCGCAACATCTACTATGGTGTCGGATACAACGAGGGTGTTCCCGCCACACAGACGGGCGGCAGAATTATCGCCGATTTGATGGCCGGTGAAACCAACGAATTCACCTCGCATTTTATTGTCAACCGCAAGATCCCCCATGCAGGGCCAAGGGTATTGCGATCGTTTTTCGGCGCTTTGAAAAAAAAGTACATGATCGATGTCGTCAAGGCATCGGGGCATATTTGAACATACTTGTCCAGTCATCGGCTCGGTCGGAAATGGCTGGCTTAAAGCGTGTTGCATACATCATTCCGGCTGCACATAGGATTAAGGCATGACTGAACATTTTGATGCGATCATCGTGGGGGGCGGTCACAACGGACTGACAGCGGCAGGATACCTGGGCAAAGCGGGTTTTAAAACGATAGTTCTAGAGCGGCTGTCTCAGGTCGGCGGCGCCGTGGTCACCGAGGAAATTTATCCGGGACACCGCATTTCCGCGGTCTCCTACGTGGTCAGCCTGCTGCGACCGGAGATCATAGAGGATCTCGAATTGAAAAAGCACGGATTCGAGATGTTGAAAATGGACGGCACTCTGGCCATTTGCAATAACGACTATCTGTTCCTAACAGGTGATGAAAAGCATGACCGCAAGGAGGTGGGCCGTTTTTCAGATCTTGACTATGATGCCATGCAGCGGTTTGAAGCGGTCATCCAGCATGTCGGTGCGGTCATACGCAATCAAATGCTGCGGGAACCGCCCAAGCTTGGGGTCGGTTTGTCTGATCTGAAAGGTCTTACGGCGCTTGCGGGTATGGGCTGGGATATTAAAAAACTGACACCGGAATTGAGGCATCGCCTGTTCCAGATGCTCCTGGGCAGTGCCGATGATTTCATTCAGCGCTGGTTCCACAGTTCCATGATCAAGAACATGTATGCCTCGGCCTGTTTTTCAGGCAACTTTGCCAGCCTTCGTCAGCCGGGTTCGGCCATCCCGTTCCTTCACAGCGCAATCGGTGAAATCGAAGGAGAACGGGGCGCCTGGCGCCTGGTCAAGGGTGGCATGGGGGCACTTACCCGGGCCATGGCTGGATTTGCACAGTCCAAGGGTGTCCAAATCCGCACCCACGCCGCCGTGGAAAGGATACTGACTCAAAGTGGAGGAGCTACCGGTGTGCGGCTCGTCGATGGTGAGGTCATCGGCGGCCGCTGCGTCCTGGCCAACACGGACCCCAAGCGCACCTTTTTGAAACTCATCAAGCCGGAACAGCTCGATTCAGATTTTGTACGCGATATCCGCCAGTACCGTATGGGCCACAGTTCCCTGCGTCTCAACCTGGCTTTGAAGGGGCTCCCCGACATCAAATTTTTTCCAGCAGGGGAGGGCCCTTGGCACCGTTCCGACATCATGATGTTCCCGGGCTACGAGGCCATGGAGGCCAACTATTTTGCCGCTGCCACGGGTCAGTTGCCGGACGAGCCGCGTCTGGAAATCACGATTCCCTCCACGCTGGATGACAGCCTGGCACCGCCGGGCCACCACGTTGTGAGCATTCTGGCCAAATACTATCCCTATAAAATGGCTGATGAAAGAAGCTGGGACGACATCAAGGAGGACGTTGCCGACCGGATCGTGGACTACATGGCAAGGGTTATGCCCAACCTGCCCGGGCTTGTCATCGGACGTCAAATGATCAGCCCTCTGGACCTGGAAACGATCTACGGCCTCACGGAATCGGATATTTTCCACGGGCGTCACGACATGGACCAAATTTTTTCAATGCGGCCTCACCCACAGGCTGCCCAGTATGAGACCCCGGTAAAAGGGCTTTACCTGTGCGGCTCCGGCGCCCATCCCGGTGGGGGCGTGTCCGGGGCACCCGGGTACAATGCCGCCCGTCGGGTGATAACCGACCTTAAGCGCCGTCGACGGTGACTTTCGCGGCCGTAAAAAGCGCCAGGTCGAAAAATGCTTTGCTTAACCAATTCGAACCTGGCATATGATAGATTACACTCGAAATATCGATCTGGACGTTTAAAGACAGAGAAGGCTCGAAAGGCATGGAGGTTAATTATGGATGCAAAGGTTAAGGTCGATGCTGGTATCTGCGGCTTTAAAACCATTATTACCGCAACTTCGGAAGACAGCATGAATGTTGACCTTAAAGTTGTCAGCCCGTGTGAAATCATCAAAGGCCTGGCTGCGCAATACAAAGAAATTTGCCCGATCAATGCCTACCAGGATATAGGCCCAAAAAGTGAAAGCCAGATTCTCAATATCTCCCGGAAAGTTCTTGTGGAAAAGGGTGCCTGTGAAGCATGTGTCGTGCCGACGGCTGTCTGCAAAGCCATGTATGTTGCTGCTGGACTGGCTTTACCCAAGGATATCAAGATTGAAATTAAACAATAAATTCAATATGTGTTTTGAAATTTAACCACCATCAAAACAGATTGAGAGTGCAGACCATCGCTTCAAGGAATTTTGTTTTCCCTCTTATAATAACTCATAAAAGAAGAAACGATCTCTTCGTCAAAATGGTTTCCGGTATGTTTTTTCAACAGCGCCTCAGCCTCTTCAAACGGCATGGGGTCGCGATAGTGTCTTTTGGCGGTAATCGCCTCGAAGAAGTCGGCAACGGCAATTATTCTTGCCCCTAGTGGTATCTCATCGCCTTTAAGCCCGTTTGGATAACCGCTCCCATCCATTTTTTCATGATGAGCGCCGGCAATTATGGGAACCTGGCTGAAAATCCCTTCAAAATTGACCTGGTCCAAAATCACTTTTGTTTTTTCAGAATGTGTTTTTACTTCCTCGTATTCTTCTGGCGTCAATTTTCTGGGAGCCAGCAATATGGCGTCCGGAACCCCAATTTTTCCATAATCGTGAAGCAAGGCGGCTACGCGTATCATTTCACGATATTCATGACTCAGTTCCATCTCATCGCAGATGCCCAAAGCAAACTCTGTCACCTTAATCGAGTGGCCGGCAGTGAGGGGGTCTCTGGCATCGATACTAGCGGCCAGGGTCTGGAGCAAAGAGTTGAATTGTCGTTCTCTTGCCTCTAAAAGCTCCGCATTTCGAATGCTTATCCCCAAAACCGATGCGATGCCAAGAAGTAAACTGATGTCGCTTTGAATCAATTGGCGTTTGGACGTTAGATTGTCGACGGCCAGAATGCCGAGCGACTCGTTGTCGCAAACGATGGGACAACAAACAAAAGACTTGGTTTCCAGTACGTTGGCAAATTCGACGCTCCGGGGTGAGAGCGTACCCTCGATATCGTTAATGTCGTTAACCAAAAAGGGTTTCTGTTCATGAAAGGACAAAATAAAGACACCTGTCGACTCAGGTCTGTCTAGATGGAAGGCTGTGTTTTTAATAATATCGTACTGCTTGTCTGTATATCCGAAACCAGCCCTGAAAATCAGTCTGGTTCTGTCCTCATTTGCCAGAAGAATCACTCCCCGGTCGTAATCCAACCTCTTTTCAGACACATTGATGACGTTGTCCAAAACATCTTCGATGCGTGTATGTCTGCTGATGGCCAGACCGATTTCGTTGGTCATCAACGCATTGTTATAGTTTGTTTCTATTTTTTCCAACAGCTGGTCGCTTGAGTTCCTGAGGTGGCTCAAGCTGGATTTCAACTCATTTTTTTCTATACGTTCGCTGGTGGAACTCAATAAAAATAAAATTAAAACCGATATCGGTAGAATGACTGAGAGCATGAAGGTCGGATGAATAAAAATGGCAACCAGGCACACCAAAACGAAAAACAGCAAGGCATAGTTTCGTGCTCTTTTCCACACATCTGAAAAATTTTTTTCCCAGGATATAATGTAGCGGCAGGACGATCCTCCCCTGAAGACGCATTCGGGATGCTCTATTGTTGGCAATTTGTTTGTAAAGCCTACTGATATCGCATCAAAAAAGCCGATACGATTTTCACATTGAAATGGTTGCTCTTGTACC
>Ga0316576_10000878_pt1 | contig 15249 bp, 12 predicted proteins | sample S0NA_FD_203075 | JGI IMG/M metagenome (GOLD analysis project Ga0316576, IMG submission 203075) | Rhizosphere microbial communities from salt marsh grasses in Alabama, United States - S0-2_050615r3r5 | ecosystem: Host-associated > Plants > Roots > Rhizosphere | place: USA: Alabama | collected... | reverse complement strand
ATGCCGACTATGGCGTCGAGAACGACGACTATGAGAAGTTCGCCGTGGTGCTGCTGGACAGCTTCGCCGAGGCACTCGGCGAGCGCTTCACCCCTGAGGTCCGTACCGCCTGGGCGGACGTCTACCGAGAGCTGGCGGACACCATGCGCCAGGGTGCAGCAGAGGCCCTCCACTGACCGAGGTGCCGCCAGCCCCGCCGGCTCTGCCCGCACCACTCGCCGCGGTCCACCAGCCGATGCGCACTGCGCTGTGGCTCGCGCTCCTGGGCAATCTGGTGCTCGCGGCTGGCGGCACCGCCACCATCGCCATGCTGCGCGGCGACGCCCTGTTGGTAGCGGTCATACTGGCGCTGATCCATGCCCTGCTCGCCGGCGCGGCGCTACGGGCGGGCGACGGGCTGGATGCCGCCGCCTTGGCCTCGCTGGAGCTGGCACGCGGCGGCATGCTGGTGGTGCTGCTCGCCGGCGTTGCGGCGCACCACTGGCCGCTGCTGGCTGCCGCGACGATGGGCGCCGGCACCGACGAGCCCATGAGCCTACCCGGCGTCACCTTGCTGGCGCTGGCAGGCGCGCTGCTCAGCGTGTGGGCCGCCACCGTCAGTGCGCGTGCCGGGAGCCCGGACGCCCGGGAAGCCGGCACTGCCGTGAGCGACCAACTCGCGGCACAGCTGACGGCCGAGTGGCGGCTGTTGGCACTGGTGTTGTTGCTGCCGGCCGCGTGCTTCGCCGCGGCTTGGCACCTGCATCGCGCCGGCGCCGAAGCCTGGGCTGGCACCGCCATCGCCGGCAGCCTGTTGCTACCCTGGCTTGCGCTGCTGCCCATCCCCTGGCGCGCCCTGGCGCGCTGGCCGGCGCCACAGGATCGGGTCAGGGTCCCGCGCCGGCTGCGCACCGATGCGGAGCAGGTCGTGGCGGAGGTGCTCCGCGAGCTGCCGCTAGCCGGGCACCACCTGCGCGTGCGCCTGCACGACGGCCGCCCGTATGTGCATTTGGTGGGAGTGGTGGACGATGCAACGGACCTGGATGCCGAGCGCCAGGACGTGCTGCGGGCACGGCTCTACGAAAGGCTGCGGGGCACCTACCCGGAACTGGCACTGGACGTGCAGTTCACACGCGACCCCGTCTGGGCCGCGCGCGGACTCTGCGGCCTGGAGCAGGCCGCGGCCTGATCGGATCGGCTCCCGGCGCCGCCGTCGCGACGTCCACGGGCCATGCAGGGGGCCGCCTTCGTCCACCGCCGCCGGCGTTCCGGCGGTCCGTCCGTCGGCTACTGCGGCAGCGGGCCTGGGACCGCAGTAGCATCAACAAGAATCGTTCTTATTTGTCTCCTCTGAGAGCCGCAGTCTCCGATGCAGCAACCCCTTCGTGAGCCCCTGCGCCTCGACGCGCTGCCGCTGGGCGCCGCCGCCCGGCTCGCCGAGATCCGCGGCGGGCGCCACCTACAGCGCAAGCTCGGAGCGTTGGGGCTGCGGGTGGGCAGCGAGCTGCGGGTTGAGCACCGGCGCGGCCGCGGCCTCGTGGTGGCCGCCGGCGCCAGCCGCATCGCACTCGGCGGCGGCATCGTCGACAAGCTGCTGGTGGTGCCGCTGCCCGGCACGCAAGCGGATGCAGCCGGCAACCACGACACAGGACCATGACCGCTGCCAGCCGCAAACAGGGCGGTATCGGGCCTGCACGACGTCACGAGGTGTCGCCTCAAAACGGCGATTCGTGCTCATCGCTATTGAAAACGGAACAATCCGCGAGGGCTTCGACAAACATCCCGATGTCGATTTGGGTGGCGATGATGCTGCGGCGCGACAATTTGACGCCTCTACAAAGATCCCGTCCCCTCCGGGAATCTAGGGCACCGCCCCTCGCCGGCGACCCATCCGCCGATCAACCGCTGACTCACCCATGAGCTGCCACTCGCAAACTTCGACCAGCGCCGCCGCCCCCGGACCCACTAGCCCGCTCACCTTCGCCCTCGCCGGTAACCCCAACTGCGGCAAGTCGGCGCTGTTCAATGCGCTTACCGGCATCCGGCAGACCACCGGCAACTGGCCCGGCGTCACCGTGGAGCGACGCGAGGGGCGCTGCGAGCTGGATGGGCGCCAGGTGCGCGTGGTGGACCTGCCGGGCATCTACTCGCTGGACGCGGACTCACTCGACGAGCGGGTCACCCGCGACTACCTGCTTTCACACCAGGCGGACATCATCGTCAACGTGCTGGACGCGGCCAACCTGGAGCGCAACCTGTATCTCACGGTACAGCTCCTGGAGATGGGCGTGCCCATCGTCGTGGCGCTGAACATGATGGACGTGGCTGCCAAGCGGGGTATCGAGATCGACACGGTGCAGCTCGCCGAGCGGCTCGGCTGCCCGGTTGTGCCGGTGGTGGCCGTCTCCAAGCAGGGCATCACGGAGCTCAACGCCCGCGCCCTGGCGGTCGCGGATGGCCATGAGCGCGGTGGCTTCGCCCTCGCGCACGACGAGGTGGTCGATCAAGCGGTCAGCGAGCTGGCGAAGGGGTTTCACGCCGGCGGCGCCGACGGCAATGCCCGCTGGCTGGCGCTGAAGCTGCTGGAGGACGACGACGCGGCGCGCAAGCTCGCGGACGCGGAGCTGCTGCATCAGGCTGCACATTGGCGCGCTGCCATCGCCGAGCGGACCAGCGAGGACGCGGACCTGTACATCGCCGACACCCGCTTCGGCCACGCCCACGCGCTGGCGCAGGGCGCCGCGCACCAACGAGGCCGGGTAGGCCGGCACGTGTCCGACGCCATCGACCAAGTCGTCCTGAGCCGCCTCTGGGGCATCCCGCTGTTCCTGGTGGTGATGTACCTGATGTTCGTCTTCACCATCAACGTCGGCGGCGCCTTCATCGACTTCTTCGACGGCACTGCGCAGGCGCTGTTCGTGGACGGCCTGGGCACCCTGCTGACCCGGCTCGGTGCGCCGGACCTACTGCGGCTGCTGTTGGCCGACGGCATCGGTGGCGGCCTCACGGTGGTGGCGACCTTCATCCCCATCATCGCCGGCCTGTATATCTTTCTGTCTGCACTGGAGGATTCAGGCTATATGGCCCGCGCGGCCTTTGTCATGGACCGGGCCATGCGCTCCATCGGCCTGCCGGGCAAGGCCTTCGTGCCGCTTATCGTCGGCTTCGGCTGCAACGTGCCGGCCGTGATGGCCACCCGCACCCTGGAGAGCGAGCGGGAGCGCAAGCTCACCATCCTGATGAACCCCTTCATGTCCTGCGGCGCAAGGCTGCCGGTGTACGTGCTGTTCGCGGCGGCCTTCTTCCCGCACTCGGGGCAGAACGTGGTGTTCGTGCTCTATCTCACCGGCATCGCCGTGGCGCTGCTGACGGGGCTGGTGATGAAGCGCACCCTGCTCTCGGGTGACAGCTCGGGCTTCATGATGGAGCTGCCGCCTTATCACATGCCCACGGCGCGCGGCGTGCTGCTGCGCACCTGGGACCGGGTGAAGCTGTTCCTGCGCGACGCGGGCCGGGTCATCGTGGTGATGGTGCTGGCGCTGAATGTACTTGGCTCCATCGGTACCGACGGGAGCATTGGCGAGACCGACAGCGACCAGTCCATCCTCGCCGTGGCGAGCCGCGCCGCCACGCCGCTGTTTGCGCCCTTGGGCATAGAGCACGACAACTGGCCCGCGGTGCTCGGCATCTTCTCCGGCGTGCTCGCCAAGGAGGTCATCGTCGGCACCCTGGATAGCATGTATGGACGGCTCGCGGCCGAGGCGCGGGCGACCGGCACCGAGCCTGAGGCGACGCCGGCGTTCCACCTCGGCGGCGCGCTGGCGGCCGCCGCGGCCACCGTGCCGGCGAACCTCGCCGAGCTGGGCCGCAGTCTGGCCGATCCGTTGGGGCTCGGCGTCGGCGACCTGTCCGACCGCACCAGTGTCAGCGCCGAGCAGGGCGTGCAGGCCGGCACCTTCGGCGCCATGGAGGCGCGCTTCGACGGCCGTGCCGGCGCCTTTGCCTATCTCTTATTCGTGCTGCTGTACTTTCCCTGCGTGGCCACCATCGCGGCCATCGTCCGCGAGACCGGTAGCGCCTGGGCCGCCTTCGTCGCCGCCTGGACCACCGGCATCGCCTTCATCACCGCGAGCTTCTTTTACCAGGCCGCCACCTTCTCCCGCGACCCGGTTGCGGCCTCGCTGTGGATGGGCGGGCTGCTGTTGGTGTTGGCGGGTGTAATCCTGGGCTTGCGCGCCTGGGCGCGGCGTGGGAGCGAGGCGCGGAGCGGCGGGACGCCGGCCGAGGCGGCAGGCTGAGCAAGCTCAGCCCGCGCAGTCTGCTTCGAACGGATTGATCAGCTCCAGCCCGCACGCCTCGAAGTCTTTGAAGTTCCGTGTGGCCAATGCGCCCCCGTGGGCCTTCGCGATAGCGGCGATCTGGCCGTCGAACGCGCTCATAGGACGGCCGAGTGCGCGCCGGGTCGCGCGGACTTCGCCATAGATACGCGCGGCGGCTTCGTCGAAGACCAGGATGCGGGACCTGAAGGCTTGGGCCAGGAAGCGCTCGAAGCGCTCGGCAAGCAACGCCTGCCGCTTGCCATCGGGCATCGCGTGCAGCCCGAAGCTGATCTCGCCAATGGAGACGCTCGTGAAATAGAGCGTCGCGCTGTCCTGGGCGTTCAGCCATGCCTTGACGGCAGGCGCCGGCGGCGCGGTCATGAGCTCCGAGACGACGTTGGTGTCCAGAACGATCATGTGGTTGCCGGACACCAACGGGACCGAAACAGGCGTTCGGCTCACTCGTTCGATTCGTCAAAGCTGAGCGGCTCGGTCGTTTCGCGCTCGGGCAGCCGCAGCGCATCTCCACCGTAGACCGGACTGAACAAGGTGACGGCCAAATCACCGAGTCGGTCTGGTGTAGCGACCGCTTGCTGGATGATCCGCCGGACCTCCTCTTCCATGGAGACGCCGTGCTCAGCGGCGCGGATACGCAAGCGGACCATCGTGCCGTCGTCGAGCTTACGGATGCTCAAGCTAGCCATGAATGTCAGGCCCAGGGTCAGTCACCATTCTCACGCAAATGCTAGCGCCCGCCAGCATTGCCGTCAATGCCTGCATCACCCCGAGGGATTGGGGAATGTCACCGCCCCAGGGATTCGATTGATGCTGTAACGGCCTGTTTCGTCAGCGTCCGGGCCTTCTCTGTTATCGTTATGCCTTTTCCCGACGCCCGCGCCGGCAGCATGCTCCGGGGCCAAAGCTGGCGCCGGCGCCCCCTTAGGAACCCTCGCCGTGACCGACTACAAAGATACCCTGAACCTCCCGAAGACGGACTTCCCGATGAAGGCCAACCTGGCCCAGCGGGAGCCGGAAATGCTCAAGCGCTGGGAGCAGGCCGACGTCTATGGTCTGGTGCGCGCCGCCCGCGCCGGCGCCGAGCGCTTCGTGCTGCATGACGGCCCGCCCTATGCCAACGGCGAGATCCACATCGGCCATGCCGTCAACAAGGTGCTGAAGGACGTCATCGTCAAGGCCCGCACCCTGGACGGGCTGGACGCGCCCTATGTGCCGGGCTGGGACTGCCATGGTCTGCCCATCGAGCTGCAGGTGGAGAAAAAAAAGGGCAAGCCGGGGCAGAAGATCAGCGAGACCCAGTTCCGCCACGCCTGCCGGGACTACGCGGCGCGCCAGGTCGACGCGCAGCGCGCGGACTTCAAGCGCTTGGGCGTGCTCGGCGATTGGGACAAGCCATATCTGACCATGGACTACCGATTCGAGGCGGACATCGTACGCTCCCTGGCACGCATCCTCGCGCGCGGGCACATCCACCAGGGTAGCAAGCCGGTCCACTGGTGCATCGACTGCGGCTCGGCGCTTGCGGAGGCCGAGGTCGAGTATGCGGACAAGGAGTCCCTGGCCATCGACGTGCGCTTCGAGGTGCTGGACGAGGAGGCGCTGTTCGCCCGCTGCCACTCGGTGCCCAATGGTCACGGCGACGGCCCCATGTCTCTGGTCATCTGGACCACCACGCCCTGGACACTGCCGGCCAACCAGGCCGTGGCCTTGAACCCGGAGCTGGAGTACGCCCTGGTCCAGACCGACGGTCAAGGGACCATGGAGCATGGACGAGAGCGCCTGCTGGTAGCCGAAGGTCTGCTGCGGGACACCATGCACCGATGGGGTATCGAGCACTACCGCGTCATCGCCTATGGGCGCGGCGACGCCTTCGAGGGACTGAAGCTCCAGCACCCCTTCTACGACCGCGAGGTGCCCGTCATCCTCGGCGAGCATGTGACACTCGAGGCCGGCACCGGCGCCGTCCACACCGCCCCCGGCCACGGCCTGGAGGACTATGTGGTCGGCAGCCGTTACCACCTGCCCGTGGACAACCCGGTGGGCGGCGATGGCCGCTTCTTGTCAGACACGCCGTTGTTTGCCGACCAATCGGTCTGGGACGCCAACGAGCAGGTGGTGGAAACGCTCAAGGCCCGAGGCGCCCTGCTGCTGGGCGCACGCTTCAAGCACAGCTACCCGCACTGCTGGCGGCACAAGACGCCCATCATCTTCCGCGCGACGCCGCAGTGGTTCATCAGCATGGACCAGAAGGGCCTGCGGGAGGCGGCGCTCCGGGAGATCGGTCAGGTGCGCTGGATGCCGGACTGGGGTGAGTCGCGCATCGACGGCATGGTGCGCAACCGCCCGGACTGGTGCATCTCTCGCCAGCGCACCTGGGGTGTGCCCATCACGCTGTTCGTGCACAAAGAGACCGGCGCGCTGCACCCACGCAGCACCGACTTGATGGAAACCATCGCCAAGCGCATCGAGCAGCAGGGCATTGATGCCTGGTTCGAGCTGCACCCCGCGGACCTACTGGGCGACGCAGAGGGCACGCAATACGCGAAGGTGCAGGACACGTTGGACGTCTGGTTCGACTCGGGCGTCACCCACGCCTGCGTGCTCGATCGCCCCGAGGCCGACGGCGGCTGGCCCGGCCTGGAGAGCCCGGCAGACCTGTACCTGGAGGGGTCCGACCAGCACCGCGGCTGGTTCCAGTCGAGCCTACTCACCTCGGTGGCTATGCATGACCGCGCGCCCTACAGGGAGGTGCTCACCCACGGCTTCACCGTAGACCAGCAGGGCCGCAAGATGTCCAAGTCCCTGGGCAATGTCGTCAAGCCGCAGGAGGTGATGAAGACCCTCGGTGCGGACATCATTCGCCTGTGGGTGGCGGCCACGGACTACCGCGGCGAGATGGCCGTCTCGGACGAGATCCTCAAGCGCACTGCCGACGCCTACCGGCGCATCCGCAATACGGCGCGATTCCTGCTCGCCAACTTGAACGGCTTCGACCCAGCGGCGCATTCGGTGCAGCCGGCGGACATGATCGAGCTGGACCGCTGGGCCGTGGACCGCGCGCTTCAGCTCCAGCAGCAGATCATCGCGGCCTACCGAGATTACCAGTTCCACCTGATCTACCACCGCATCCACAACTTCTGCGTCGTGGACATGGGAGGCTTCTATCTCGACGTGATCAAGGACCGGCAATACACGACGCAGGCGGAAAGCCTGCCGCGGCGCTCCTGCCAAACGGCCATGTACCACATCGTCGAGGCGATGAGCCGTTGGCTGGCGCCCATTCTAAGCTTCACCGCCGACGAGGTCTGGCAGCACATCCCGGGCGCGCGGGATCCGCACGTCTTCACCGCGACCTGGTACGACGGTCTGTTCGCGCTGGACACGGATGACCCCTTGGATCGCGACTTCTGGGCGCAGGTGCTGGCCGCGCGCACCGCTACGGCCAAGCACCTGGAGACGGCCCGCAAGGATGGCCTCATCGGTGCCGCACTGGACGCGGAGGTGGATCTCTACTGCGCGCCGGCACTGGCAGAGACCATGGCGCGGCTCGGTGCGGAGCTGCGCTTCGTGCTCATTACCTCGGCTGCCCGCGTGCACCCGCTGGACGAGCGCCCGGATTCCGCCGCCGACACGGAGCTCGACGGTCTCGCGGTGCAGGTCACGGCGAGTCCCCACGCCAAGTGCACCCGCTGCTGGCACCACCGTGCCGACGTGGGCGTCGACCCCGAGCACCCGCACTTGTGCGGGCGCTGCGTCGAGAATGTCGCGGGCAGCGGCGAGCGCCGGCAGTTCGCCTGACCCAACTCTGGTCGCGCCGCGAAGCGCGGCCGTTCCCACTCTTCAAGCCGCCACGGTCGCCGCTGGTGGCGCGCGCAGCGTCCGGCTGCGTGGACTGTTAAGCGCAACTTGTGCAGCAATTCCGCCACCGTCTGTCAGATCGACGGACGGCAATCATTAGCAATTCGGCAAATAAGGGAATACAGACATCGTCAGTCGTATTGGGGCTTTTACCAGTCCACGGCACTTGTTTCCCGAATCCCCTACTCGCTTTGCCCGAATTTTCCGGCTAGCCGACACCGGCTGCCCCTAGCTCCGCCAATAAGTAGATTAGCAAGTAGTCAATTAATGTAATGTCGGCATAGGCGGCATAGATCAGGCCGATAGAAAAAAATACTTTGGCTTCGCTTGACTGCGCTTATGTCGTCTATATCCTCTCCACCCACCAGGCTGGACAAAGACAGACATTACACAGTCCTGATCGCCATCGCCTCGCCGCAGATTGGCTTTAGTGCGGGCCGATGCCACAAGGACCCGAAGAACAGGTGACATAGACAAGACCTGTTCAAGCTGGACCTGGATAACCCAGCTCTAACTGTCATGGACAATGGAATGAGGGCCAAGCCGGCGATAGCTCACTGCAAGCGCGGCCCAATCATCGGCGCAGGCGATAAACCCGCAGCGCACGAGCCGCCGGGCAGTAAACGCACCGACCCCGAAGGTCGGCAACGACGCAGCAGCGACCGCCCCGACATGCGGCGCTCAGCAAATCGGCAGCGCGCAGCGCTTGCCACCAAGCCAAAACCAAAAGGTGGAGTGAATCCCATGTCCGAAGTGAACAAGAGCAGGCGCGACTTCCTCGCGTTCAGCGGCAAGGCCGGCATGGCCACGCTGGTCGCCCAGGCGGCCGGAATCAACCTCGGCATCGTCGATGTGGTCAAGGCCGAAAGCAGCGGCAAGGTCGATCCATTCCGCTTCGCAATCATCAGCGACTCTCACCTCTACAGCCATGAGAACCACAAATTCGACCAGCAACTGGTCGACGCGGTGAACATGGTGAACGCGATGACCCCGCAGCCGGATTTCGTGCTGTACGGTGGTGACGTGGCCCAGAGCGGCACCGAGGACCAGTTGGTCAAGGGCCAGAAGATCCTGTCGCAACTCAAGGTGCCGCTCAAGATCATCCCAGGCGAGCACGACTGGTACCTGGACATGGGAGAGGCGTGGCGCGGCCTGTTCGGCGATGAGACCTGGTCCTTCGACCACAAGGGCGTGCACTTCATCGGCATGAACTCGATCCTGGTGCGGGATTTCTGGACCGAGGCCGGACTGTCCCCGAAAGAACGGATGACCGTGATGGAGATGTTGGAGAGCCCCATCCCCGGCCCCTGGGGCGTACACGAGAAGCAGTTGGAGTGGCTCGCCAAGGACGTGAAGGACCTGGCGCCCAGCACGCCGATCGTCATTTTCACCCACTCGCCGCTTTGGGATTACTACCCGCGCTGGAACTTCCAGACCTCCGACGCCCCGGAGATCCGCGAGATTCTGTCGAAGTTCGACAACGTCATGTCGTACCACGGCCATGTCCACCAGACCCTCTACAACAAGATCGGCAACATGTCGTCGGTCGCGGCCATGAGCACCTCCTGGCCCTGGCCCTATCCGCCGGTAGACCTCGCTTACCCCGAGACGCAGATGAACCGTGCCGATCCTTCCATCGCCACCGACGGGCAGGGCACGCAGGTCATCGACCTGAGCGGCGAGTTCGAGGGCCTGGTGCAATACAAGCCCTTCGAGGACTCGTTGACACCGTTCATGCAGGACGGCTTCAAGGTCTGACCGGTCCACACCGTCGGGCCCGGTGTCCGCGGCGGCCCCGGCGGCCGCGGCCATTTGACCCAGTGATCACAAAGCACACATACGCAACCACCGCGAGCCGAACAAGCCCGCACGGGAAGCGCGTCAACCCATCGCCTTCCCGGTATTCGGAGGAGTCAACATGAAAACCAGCATCGCAATCCGTCGCGCCCTTGGTGTCGGCGGCGTCGCCGCCGCCACCATCGTGGCCAGCACCGTCTTCGCTCGTCCACCCTTCACCGAGGAAGAACTGGCGCAGCAGATGGACGCACTCTACGAATCCGCCCAACGTGGCTACGACCTCTGGCACGGTGCGGAGCCCAGCATGACCACAAACGGTCTTGCCTGTGCCAACTGCCACCCGGACACCAGTGCCTCCAACCCCCAGACCTTCCCTAAGTACATGACCATGTACGGAAAGGTTGTTCCCTGGACGGAAATGGTGAACTGGTGCATCGAGAACCCGCAGCTAGGGGAGCGTCTCGACCCCGCGTCTGACGACATGACCGCCATTCAGTCATACGCCATGTACCTGCACCGCGGACGCCCGATACAGCCTGGCCTCGCGTCGCAGCAGACCGCCGCGGTGCCCGTGGAGTTCGGCACGGGTTTCAAGCGTGAGCCCACCGGGCTTGGCATCGACACCAAGGACTACGTGCCCGAGCGTTATTGAGTCGCGCCGCCGGCTCGCTCCGCTGCGAGCCGGCGGTGAGACGCAGGGACAGGGCAAGGGATCGCCCACCGCATCCGACAAGCAAATCGTCAGCACCGGGGACAAATCCGCCCGGTAGGATCAATGCGAATTTCACTTCTCTTCCTGCTGCTTGGTTTTGCGCCGACAGTCATCTCGTCGGCACTGGCTGAGCAGCGTTGCGATACCAGCCGCTACCCACTGTCCGCGCCCACCGAGCGCTTCACGGACAATGGCGACGGCACCGTTACCGACACGGTCTCCGGGTTGATGTGGATGCGCTGCGCCCTCGGCCAGGAATGGGTTGACGGGACTTGTGCGGGCGAGCCCGACAGCTTCCCGTGGACCGGCACCATGGCCGCCACCGAGGCCGTGAACCAGAGCGGCGAGCACTTCTTCAGCGATTGGCGGGTGCCTGGCCTGCGCGACTTGGCCATGATCGCCGAGCGTGGTTGTCAAAATCCGCGGATCAACCTCAGCGTGTTCCCGAACACGGCGGCGACCTTTTTTTGGACCAGCACCGCGCGCCAGGAAGACCCGGAGGGTCGAGTCTATGCGTTGAGCTTCGGCTCGGAGGGCGTCGAGCCGCACGCGCCCAACCTGACCCACCAGCTGCGCCTGGTGCGCACCGCCCAATGAGCGCCGTCTCGACATTCGCAGTGCCGCACGCATCGCGGCGCGCGTGCGCCATCGCCCCGGAGCGACGGCTGTTCATGCAATCCGCGGCCTGGTTGGCGCTGGCTGGCTGCGGACTCGAAGGTCCTGCGTTCGCCGAGATGCTACCGCCGGCCTACAGTATGGACGACGCGCTGGCGGCCATCGCCAAGCCCGCTCGGGAATCGGAGCACGTCCAGCTCCGGCTGCCCGAACGGATCGAGGACGGCGCCATGGTGCCGGTGACGGTCACCACCGACCTGACCGATGTAGACGCACTCTATGTGCTGGCAGACATGAATCCGATGCCGATCGCCGCGCAGTTCCGGCTCAGCGCCGGCATGGCGCCACGCATCGCCGTGCGCATCAAGCTCGCCGGCAGCGGACGCGTCTATGGCGCCGCGCTGCGCGGCGATGGACTCCACTGGACCGCCAAGGCCGCCGATGTGGTGGTGGGCGGATGCAGCTGACCAGCGGCCCGCCGGCCGGCCGAGCGCGTAAGCATGGCAAAGCCCATCCGGATCCGCAGCCGACGCCGCGATGGCGGCGTCGACGTGATGGTGCTGATGCTGCACCCGATGGAGTCCGGCCTGCGCAAGGATGCCAACGGCCGACAGATACCGCCGCACTACATCGTTGCTGCGACGGTGACGGTGGACGACCGGGTGGTGCTCGACGCGGAGCTCGGCATCGCCGTATCGAGGGACCCGCTGTTGCAGTTCAGGCTGGAGGACGCTCCCGTGGGGGCCTTAATCCGCGTCCATTGGCGCGACAACCATGGGGAACAGCAGCAGGCGGAGGCGAGGCTCGCGTGATGTTCGGACCTGCGACAGCTTCCCGAATGACGATTTCCGGATGCGCCAACGATGAGCGGCGCATTCGGCCGACCGGCAGCGGTGCCGGCCAAGCTCTGGCTGACGGGCACCGCTGCGCCAAGCCATCAAGACGACCAAAGCGAGGAGTATCCACCAATGAATCCGATCGATCGCCGTAAGTTCCTGTTCCAGGTCGCCGCCGGGGCCTCCGCCCTGACCCTGGCCCGCTTCGTCGGCGCCGAAGAGGCCAAGCCTGCCCTCGACCCGAATGACGCCTACGCCAAGGCCATGGGCTTTGTGGTGAAGACAGAGGACGCCGACTCCGCGAAATTCCCGAAACACAGTACCGATCAGCAGTGCAGCAAGTGCCAGCTTTGGAGTGGCGCCGAGGGGGACGAGCTGGGCCCCTGCTCCTTCTTTGGTGGGCGCCAGGTGCCTCCCACCGGCTGGTGCCGTAACTTCAAGCCCAAGAACGCGGCCTAGGCCCGGGCTCGGTACGTCCACCTTCCGAGCGGTCGCGACAAGCCGCCGCCCATCATGGCAGTGCGGGATGCACTGCCAGTTGGGCGGTAACGCTCGCGACCGGCGTCGCGCAGTAACAAGCGCCATAGACCGCTCACCGCGTCGTCAATGGTCTATCAGACCGCTCTCGGGGACGGCTGATCATGGACGTGTTGCCGCATGTCATTTATGTGACAAGTTGAATTGACAATCGTCAATGTCAGGCTAGGCTGACGGAACGGGCGTAGGCGGGCGCCCGAGCGAAAAACCCAACACACCCGCCGAGCGCGCCCTAGCTAGCGCGACCGACCATCGGAGGCTTACCCAATGCGGCGTCCTGCAGTCCCGGCTGCCCGTCGAGCATCCTCGACCCTGTTCACACGACACCTCACCAACGAGAACATGTGGCCCAGCTTCCGTCACTGCGGCCGCAACAGCCCACGCAACCGCTTCCGCGCGCGCCAGCTCATGAGCGCAGGCCTCGCCTGCTCCATGGTGCTTGTCGCCGGCTGCAAGCCAACGGAGAGTGTCCAATGGGGCTATCGCGGCAACTCCATGACCCAGCTCTACAACCCGAAAAACGTTGCCAAGCTTACGGACATCAACGCCATTCCAGAGCCGGAGCCGGGCGAAGCTTACGATCCGACATTTCCGATGGCTACCGAAGTTCATCAGAACATTCAGGTCCTGACGGATCTCAATGCGCTGGAGCTGGCGCGGCTGATGAACGCGATGACCACCTGGATCGCGCCGGAGCAAGGTTGCGAGTACTGCCACAACACCGAGAACCTCGCGGACGACAGCAAGTACACCAAGCTGGTGGCGCGCCAGATGCTCACGATGACGCGCGACATCAACGCCAACTGGCAGGACCACGTGGTGGAGACCGGCGTCACCTGCTGGACCTGTCACCGCGGCCAGGCCGTGCCCTCGGACATCTGGTTCACGACGCCGCCTCCGAAGACTCCGTCGGCCCACGTCACAGGCTGGAAGGGTGGACAGAACGTTGGCGGCGTCAAGAACAACGGTAACGCGGCACTGCCCTACGACCCGCTGACGCCCTTCCTATTGGAGGCAAACGAGATCCGCATCCAGGGCACCGAGCCGCTGCCCTACGGCAACCGGCAGTCCATCAAGCAGGCAGAGTGGACCTATGCCTTGATGATGTACATGTCCAAGTCCCTGGGCGTGAACTGCACCTACTGCCACCAGACCCGCGCCATGGGCATCTGGGAGGAGAGCACGCCGCAGCGCGTCACCGCCTGGCACGGCATCCGCATGGTGCGGAGCCTAAATCAAGACCACCTGGTGCCACTCAAAGACCTCTATCCGAAGGAGCGCTTGGGCCCCACCGGCGATGCGCCGAAAGCCGCCTGCGCCACCTGCCACAAGGGGACCTACAAGCCGCTCTATGGTCAGAGCATGCTCGGCGACTACCCCTCCTTGCGAGGCGTCTTGCCGGGCAGGCTGAGCCCAGACCCCACCAAAGGCGGCACCATCCCCATCTCGGTTGCGCCGGAAGGCGCGGCCATCGCGACCATGGAGGAGCGTACGAGCATGGCGGAGGCCCTGCTGGCCGCGGCAGAGGGCGCCACCATAGAGGCCGGTGAGCCCGCGACAGAGTCCCCCCCAATCGCCGCAGAAGAAGCACCCGCGGTGGCGGAGGGTGAGGGTGCAGCGCCAGCCGAGCCTGCCGAAACCGAAACGGCCGAGGCCGAGCCGTCTGCCGCCGAGCAGGTCGCGTCCACCGACTCCGCCGCAGCCGAAGCCGAAGCCGGTCCGTCTGGCGACGAAGCGGCCGACACGGGCACAGAGGCCACGGAAGTCGAATCCTTGGTCGCAGAGATGCGAAAGGCTCACGCCGAGGCCATGCGACAGGCCGAGCGCCGTCTGCGCGCGCTTCAGGCCCGCCTCGATCAGGAGCGAACGGCCCTTAACCAGCAGCTGGAAGTGCTCCGCACGCAACGTGACGAGGCAAAGGCCGAGACCCCAGCGCGCGACGGGGACCGCGAGCAAGCCGACACGCTTGCTGCCGGACTACAGGAGGCAGAGGCTTCGCCGGCGCCAACGGCCCTGTCCTTGCTGAGTCAACAGGCTGGGCGTCTTGGGCCTCGCATCGAAGACATGACCGTCGGAGAGGTCGAATCAGCGCTAGGGGCCCTACTGGAGCTGCTCGGGAAGCTCGGTGCGGTCCGAGCGCAACTCGATGCGGCTATGCCCACCGAGCCAGCCGGCGGCTCGACCGGCGTGCGCAAAGGCGATGGCGGCACGTCAGCCGTCCCGAGCGCATCCGACGAGAAGGAAAACGAGGCGCCGCCTGAGCCGCTGGAGCCGAGCGAGCCGGCGCAAGTCGACACGGCGGCGACCGGCTCCGATGCGACTGGCGGCGCTGGGCCGAAGGTGTCGCAGGCGACCGACAGCAGCGAATCTGATACCGACGCGCGTGCAGTCACCGCGACCACCGCTGCCGCCGAAAGTCATGCGCAAGATCTCGCCGCCGAAGTGGAGAGACTGCGCGCTGAGCTGAAGGCACGGACTGCCGAGCCGAGTGACGCAGAGGTACTTGATGACGCCCAAGCGCGAATCGTCGCCATGCAAGCGCGTCTGGATCAGGAGACCGAGGCACTAGAGCAACAGC
>Ga0316576_10000876_pt1 | contig 15289 bp, 18 predicted proteins | sample S0NA_FD_203075 | JGI IMG/M metagenome (GOLD analysis project Ga0316576, IMG submission 203075) | Rhizosphere microbial communities from salt marsh grasses in Alabama, United States - S0-2_050615r3r5 | ecosystem: Host-associated > Plants > Roots > Rhizosphere | place: USA: Alabama | collected... | reverse complement strand
CGAGGTTCGAGCCGACGCACCGGTGGATGCCGAGGCCGAAGGCGACGTGTCGGTTGTTGAGGCGATCCATGTCGAACACGTCGGGATGCTCGAAGGCTGCCGGATCGTGGTTCGCGGCCGGGAACGTGAGCAGCATCTGATCGCCCGGATGCACCGGGCAGCCGCCGATCTCGGTGTCGCCGATCACCTTGCGTGCCATCGTGACGGGCGCGTAGTAGCGCAGGACCTCCTCGGTGGCGGTGCTCCACAGCAGGTCGTCGTTCTCGGCGGCGACGAGCCGTTCGACCTGGTCGGGATGCTGCGCGAAGTGCCACAGGCCCGAGCCGATGGCGCTCCAGGTGGTGTCGATGCCGGCGATGATCAGCAGGTTGATGTAGCCGACCTTGAGGTCCCAGTCGACCGCCTGGCCGTCGATCTCCGCGTTGGCGATCATGGTCAGCATGTCGTCCTGCGGGTCGGCGAGTCGTTCCTCGAGCAGCCGGCCGACGTACTCCTTCATCTCCGTCGCCACGGCGACGCGCACGGCGTTGTCGCGCGGCGCCAGCTGGAAGTTGCGGTGGATCCAGTCGCGGAAGAGGTCGGCGTCCTCCTCGGGGAGGCCGGTCAGCTTGCAGATGCCGTGGACCGGGATGTGCTGGGCGTACTGCGCTGCGGCGTCGGCCGTGTCCTGCCCGTCGAGGTCGGCGATCAGCTGCCGGCAGAACGCGCGCAGGTCGTGCTCGAGCGGCGCCACGTTCTTGGGGCTGAACGCCGGCAGCAGCAGGCGCCGGTGGCCGTGGTGCTCGGGCGGATCGGACGTGATCGGAGGGGCCGGTCGGCGCGGCGCGTCCGGCCGACCGACGTTGACCCAGATCGAGGAGAAGTGTTCGGTGTCGTTGGCGACTGCGGACACGGTCTCCATCGTGACCGGCATGAACGCTCGGCCGTACCGCTCGGTGGTGGCGACCGGGCACGTGTCGCGGACCGAGTTCCAGATCTCGATGGCGTTCTCGCCCCACTGGTCGTCGAGCCAGTCCCAGTCGGTCACCCAGTTCTCGACCGGCGGCATCTCCACGTGGTCGGCCCCGTATGCCATCGCGCACCCCCTTCGTCGCGTGGTCGACGCTAGCCGCTCCCTGGCGGGCGATCAGGAGTCGAACTCGTGCAGATGCGCCCCGATGTCGTCAGCCCTCGCGCCAACGGTCGTCGACGGGTGGCACATCGGTGAGGTGGATCTCGGGTCCGAGGCTCGCACCCACCAGTTCCAGACGGTCGCCGCTCCAGAACCGCCCCGGGTCGTACCAGTTCGGCGGCCGATCACTGCCCAGCAGCCCCATCCGCTCGTAGGTGATCGCCACGAGCTCGGCGCAGTACACGTCGGTGAGTGAGACGTGTCGCCGCGCCCTCCCGGCGAGCCAATGGCGCGCGAGCGTGCTCGTGCTCGGGAAGCCACGCCCGCTGTACTCGGCGACCACCGACAGCGCCCGGTTCTCCATGTCGGTGGTCGCCTCGACGTCGATCGCCCGGAACCACGGCTGTTGGCCGTAGCGGTGCGTCCACACGCTCACGGCGCGATCGAGCCGGTGCAACTGCGCGCCCCGTTGGCGTTCACCGGTCCAGATGTTCGGCATGCTCGCTCCCAGCTCGGCATGCCAGATGAGGGGAGGGAGGTCGTCGATCGCCAGCACCATGCCGACGTGGTTGACGGGGCTGTTGGTGAAGATCCGGATCGCGCGGTCCGCGACCGACCGGCCGCGGAAGAGCCACACGTCACCGGTCGCGGCGACGTCGACGGCGTCGCGGAGCGTCATCGATGTGCTCATCGGCGCCCTAACGTACGTGGTCGTGAGGTGGGCCAAGATCCTCGGGGTGGCCGGCATCGTGGCCGTGCTCGGCGCCACCGGCGTCGCCGTGTATCGGCATCGACAGCGGCGCATCTGGGCGGAGGTTCCCGCCGACGTGCTCCGGGCACGCCTGCACGCTCGCCTCGACGCAGCACCCGGCTGAGTTGCATGCATCCGGGCTTCGTCCCGGCCGAAGGCGGTTGGGTACGGTCGCGCCATGAGTCAAACGGGGCGTTGTCTGTGTGGTGCGGTGTCGTACGAGTTGACCGGCGACGTGATCGCCACGGCCGTCTGCCACTGCGAACACTGCCAACGGCAGAGCGGTGGCGCGTTCTCGGTGAACCTGATCGCCCACGTCTCGCAGCTCGCGGTGTCGGGAGAGCTGAGCGTGTACGGCGACACCGGAGACGACGGTGGCGACACGGTGTACGTCGAGCGGCGGTTCTGCGGCTCGTGCGGCTCGCCGATCGTGTCGGAGCTGATGGGGACCGAGGGCGTGATCGCGGTGAAGGCGGGCACGCTCGACGACAAGTCCGAGGTGCGGCCGACGATGCAGGCGTGGTGCGAGCATCGCCAGCCGTGGGTGGACCTGCCGGGGATCGAGATCTCGCTCGATCGCGAATAGCCCGTCGGTGCGGCGCTCAGCCGTCCGGCAGTGCCACGACGGCGGTCCCCGTCACCACGTCGGCGCCATCACGTTCCAGTCGGACCTCGCACGTGGCGTGTCGCTCGCCGTCGACCGTGTCGAGCGACGTCACGTGCCCTCGTGCGGTGACGCGGTCGCCGTCGAGGACCGGCGCGCCGAACGACACGGTCAGACGGCGTACGCACGACGGGCCGGCCCAGGCGAGCAGCATGTTGACGATGTAGCCGAGGTTGAGGGGTCCCTGGTTGACGACGCGCCCGGCCAGCCCGAGCGCCGCGTTGGCCTCGCGATCCCAGTGCACCGAGTACGGATCACGCAGGATCGCGGCCATGGTTCGCATCCGCGCAGGATCGACGCTGTCCATCGTCCACGGTGGGATCTCGTCGCCCGGTCGCAGGTCGTCGAGGCTCATCGGCGCAGCACCCATCGGTTCGTGATCCGCGCGGCCTTCCGATCGCCGTCGAACAGGGTGATCTCGAAGACGAACTTGTCGTGGACCCGCCCGCTGTCGTCGGTGACGCGGTGGGCCGCGACGACCCCGCCCTCCATGCGGTACTCGACGTCCTCGTGGAGTGGGACGAAGTACTCCCAGTCGTAGCCCTCCAGGCCGACCGAGCCGGGACCGGACACGCCACCCAGCTCGAACAGTTCGGTGATCGAGGTACCGACGCCGAGGATCGGCACGTGGAACAGCACGATCGGGTGGACCAAGCCGCCGGGCAGCGGTGCGCGTCCAGTGCAGTCGGTGAGCAACCAGTTCTCCCAGTGCTCGATCCGGTACGTCCCACCGGCGAACCGGTGGCCGACCAGCGAGTCCAGTTGCTCCTCGGTGAGGCCCGTCGTCATGGTCGGAGACGTTCAGCGACCGGGCGCAGGTGCCGGTCCGCCCGTGCCGGCGAACTCGGCGGGCGGCTCGTGACCGAGGAAGATCTTCCCGAGCTCGGCGTACAACGGATGGGCGACCCACCGGTGGGTGGCGCAGCCGTGCGCATCGCGCAGCTTGCGCTCGAGCGGATTGTTCATCCGCATCGCCGACGTTCCGCCAGCGTTGTGGATCGAGTCGACGACGTGCATCGAGGCGTTCGCCGCGTGCGTGCACGCGAGGCGGGCGATCTGGGTGCGTTCGGCCGACGGCACGTCCCGACCGGCCCACAGCTCCTCTTCGACCTCGCCCATCGCCTCGAAGAGGAAGGCGCGCGCCGCACGCAGGTTCGCCTCGCCCTCTCCCATGCGGTACTGCGCCACCGGACGGTCCCGCAGCGGCGTGCTCGACATCATCGGTGTCTTCTCGTTCGCAAGCGTCGCGAACTCGTCGAGGGCTCCCCGTGCGACGCCGATGGCGACGGCGGCCTTGTTGTAGGCGAGCCGGAGCGGCACGGGGATGCGGAACACCGGATTCTCGTACAGCGGTGGCATGGTGACGAGGTCGACGTCGGCGAACCGCTCCGGCACGAGACCGCCCTCGGTGACCACGTCGTGGCTCCCGGAACCACGCAGCCCCGCCACGTCCCACGTGTCGAGGATCTCCCACTGGTCGCGGTGCAGCATCCAGAGCTTCACCGTGGGTGCGCCGTCGGTCAGGCGGATCTCGTCGCCGTCGAACACCGGGGCGACCATGAAGCACCAGGTGGCGTTGTGACACCCGCTGATGAACGTGCTGTGACCCCAGATCCGATAGCTGCCGTCGGGTTGGGCGACCGCCTTCGAGGGCGTGGTGCCGGGGCCACCACCACCGCACATGATCACCCTCGGATCGCCGAGGTAGACCTCCTCGGCCAGTTCCTTCGCCATCCCGCCGGCCGCCATGGCGTTGATCTCCGACCCGAGCATCACGTTCCAGCCGACGGATGCATCGATCGCGGAGATGGCCTCGATCACCTCGATCGTCTCGCCGACCGAAGCGTCCTCGCCGCCCAGCTCGCGTGGGATGGTGAAGCGGAACAGCCCGGCATCGATCAGGGCGTCGATGACGAACGTCGGGCAACGTCGCAGCTCCTGCGCCTCGTCGCCGCCGCGCCGGATCACGTCGGCGAGACCTTCCACTCGTTCGAGCAGGCCCGGTGCACCGGACGTGACCTCCTGGTCGTCGCTGATCACTGCCATGGCGATGAACCCCCGTATCCCCTCGAGCTGTCGATTCGAACGTTCGATCGGCCGATGTGTCGGCCCGTCCGAATTATTGACCGGGAGGTTAATTCATTCGCGCACGCGAACTCCACCCGATGAGTCTCCGCGGGCCCTGTCCGCACGGAGATTCATCGGTGCGGGGTTGCGGAGTGCAGCCCGCGAGACTGGCCGGTGATGGATTTCACGCCCGATGACGATCACCTCGCGATCGTCGACGCAGTCGACCAGGTGTGCTCGGACTTCGACGACGTCTACTGGGCCGAGCGCGAGCAACGCCACGAGTTCCCGTGGGACTTCTACGGCGCGATGGCCGCCGGTGGCTGGTTGGGCGTCGCGATCCCCGAGGAGTACGGCGGCGGCGGGCGCGGGATCACCGAGTGTGCGCTCGTCCTGAACCGCGTGGCCGCGTCGGGCGCGGCGATGAACGGCTCGTCGGCGCTCCACCTCACGATGTTCGGGCTCAACCCCGTCGTCCGGTTCGGCAGCGAACGACTGAAGCAGACGTTCCTCCCTCGGGCTGCTCGTGGCGACCTGCACGTTGCCTTCGGGGTCACCGAGCCCGACGCCGGTACCGACACCTCGCGCATCAGCACGCGAGCGATCGACGACGGTCACGGCGGATTCGTCGTGCGGGGTCGGAAGATCTGGACGTCGAAGGCGTTGGAGTCCGAGGTGTGCCTGCTGCTGGCCCGCACGGACGATCCCGACCCGTCCGATCCACGCCGACGATTCGACGGGCTGAGTCTCTTCCTGGTCGATCTGGATCGTCAGTACTGTGACATCGCCCCCATCCCGAAGCTCGGACGCAACGCGGTGGCGTCGTGCGAGGTCGCCTACGACGATCTGCCGGTCGAAGGGTGGCGGCTCGTCGGCGAGCGGGGGCGGGGCTTCCAGCAGATCCTCCACGGCCTCAACCCCGAGCGGATCCTGCTCGCCGCCATGTCGTGCGGCATCGGCGAGGCGGCGATCCGCCGGGCGGTCGCCTACGCCAGGGAGCGGGTCGTCTTCGACCGCCCGATCGGTGCCAACCAGGCGATCGCGCATCCGCTCGCTCGGGCCCACATGCAGCTCTCCGCTGCCGGCCTGGCGTGGCGCGACGCGGCGTGGCGCTACGACCACGGCCTCGAATGCGGCGAGCAGGCGAACACCGCCAAGTTCCTCGCCGCCGAAGCGAGCTTCTTCGCCGCCGACCAGGCGATCCAGACCCATGGCGGACTCGGGTACGCGACCGAGTACCACGTCGAGCGGTACTGGCGTGAGGCTCGCCTGCAGCGACTCGCCCCGGTCAGCCAGGAGATGACCTGCAACTTCATCGCCCAGCAGGTCCTCGGCCTGCCACGTTCGTATTGAGGGTCACGACTCGATGGTCACGACTCGAGGGTCACGACGGCGCCCGACGCCGCCGAGATCGGAGGGCTGTGCCAATCTCGACGAATGTCGTTCGACTTCTCGGGCAGGACCGCCGTCGTCACCGGTGCGAGCCGCGGTATCGGTGAGGCCGTCGCCCGCCAACTCGATGCAGCCGGGGCGAGGGTCGCGCTCGTCGCTCGCAGCGCCGACCGCCTGGAGGATGTTGCTGCCGGACTCGCCAACGATCCACTCGTCGTGGCTGCCGACCTGGCCGATCACGACGCCGTCGACCGGATCGCCTCGACGGTGCTCGGAGCGTTCGGAGGGCTCGACGTGCTCGTGAACAATGCGGCCGTCGAACGGAATCAGCCGGCGTCGAAGGTCACGGGCGACGCGATCGACGAGACCCTGTTCGTCAACCTCCGCCAGGCCTTCATGCTGTGCTCGGCGTTCGCGAAGCCGCTGTTCTCGTCCCACGGCGCGATCGTCAACGTCACGTCCACGGCGGCGACGGGAGCCGGCGGCACCCAGGGGGCCTATGCAGCATCGAAGGGCGGCCTCAACACGCTGACCAAGAATCTCGCGAACGAGTGGGCCTCGAAGGGCGTCCGCGTCAACGCCGTCGCCCCCGGCCTCGTCGACACCGAGATGTGGGGCCCGACCTTCGAACGCCTCGGGGAGGACGCCGTCCGGCGGAACTTCGTGAAGAGCGTGCCGCTCGGGCGATGGGGAACCGCCGACGAGATCGCCGACGTCGTGTGCTTCCTCGCCTCCGACAAGGCGAGCTACGTGACCGGTCAGGTCATCCGCGTCGACGGTGGCATGACCAACCTGTGATCTCCGTCAACCGTGATGTCGACGCGGAGGCGTCACCGTGGGAGGATCGTCTGTTCAAGCTCGCCGGAACACGCTGTAGCCACCGGGGCCGACCAGCGCCGCAGCGATCAGGAGCAGGATGCCCCACAGGATGGATCCGCTGAGCAGGCTCACGATTCCCAGGATGGCGAGGATCACGGCGGCGATCCAGAGCAGCAGGTTCATTTGTCGTACTCCTGACGAGTCGAGGGTGCCGGCCGGTCGACCGGTCGAGGCGATGGTGCCCACCGCCGAGTTCCCGCAAACCCACGCGACCGACGACCGGACCCCACCGATCCGGCCCGGTGTCGGCCGGATCACGACGGCTCGATGCGGACCGACACCTCGATCTCGTCGTCGACGCTGCTGACCACCATCGCGTCCGTGAGGCTGTTCACGATGCTCAGTCCGCGACCTCGGTGGTCAGTGGTCGGGACGGGCGCATCGGGCAGCTCGAGGTCACCCTCGGCGGGCGAGCCGACGGTGATCTCGACTCCGTCGTCGGTCAACTCGACCGTGAGATCGGCGTGGCCGTGTCCGTGCTCGAGGGCGTTCGACACCAGTTCGCTGACGACGAGTGCGACGTCACGGAGACGGGAAGGGTCGAGCACCTTGCCGGCGACGGCAACCGCGTACCGGCGCGCCTGGCCGATCCCGTCGGTTCCGGTGACGCGCAACGGCCTCGTACCGCTCACGGTTCCGCCTCCTGCACCTCCACGTCCTGCTCGCTACCCGATTGACGACGTGGCAAACCGCCGTGGTGCGACGGCAGCGGGATCGGATGCTTCGACCCGGGCTGCCTCCTCCCGGACCGATACCGTCGCGAACGGAACCAGGGGGCCTGCATGATCATCATCACCGCGACGTTGTCGTTCGAGACCGAGGTCGACCGCGATCGCGCCGTCTCGCTGACCACTGCCGTGCAGAAGGCGACCCGGGACGACGAGCCGGGATGTCTCGCGTACTGCTTCGCGGCCGACCCCGCCGAGCCGACGCACGTGCAGGTGTACGAGCTGTGGACCGACCCGGAGAGCCTGGCCACGCACTTCGACCACCCGAACTACGCCAAGATGGTCGAGGTCCTCCACCACTGCGGTGGCTTCCTGAAGTCGGAGAATCGCCTCTACGCGGCCGAGGACCGCGGACCGGTCTACGACGACGGCCGCTTCCGGTTCGACGCCGTCGCCGACGCCGGGAGCTGAACGTGGCAGGCGTCGTCGACCTGCACGCGCACGTCGTGCTGGCCGATGCCCTCGAGACGGCTGGTCGATACGGCCCGGTGCACGGACTCGACGCCGACGGCGTGGAGTTCTTCCGCGTCGGCGACTACACGATGAAGCCGATCCCCTACCGCGGCAGTGTCTTCATGGACGTCGAGCTGCGCCTTGCCGAGATGGACCGCGTCGGCATCGAGCGTCAGATGCTCTCACCGAACCCCTTGACCTTCTTCGGTGGTGTCGAACCCGGTCCCGCGATCGACGTCGCCCGAGCGACGAACGACGCGATGGCCGCGCTCGTCGCCGAACATCCCGGTCGGCTCTACGGGTCGGCCCAGCTCCCGATGCAGGCTCCGGACGCCGCGATCGCCGAACTCGACCGGGCGGTCGGCGAACTCGGCCTCGTCGCCGCCTACATCGGCACGGGGTACGGCATGTCGTTCGACGATCCCCGGCTCGACGACTTCTATCACCGGCTCGTCGAACTCGACGTGCCGCTGTTCGTGCACGGCGTCACCAACGACGGTCGCGGCCCGGTTGCCGACGTCCGACTTCGACGATTCGGGCTCGACCTGATCGTCGGATACACGTACGAAGAGACGCTCGCGGCCGCGTCGCTCGTCCTCGGTGGGGTGCTCGACCGGCATCCCGGACTCGACGTGTGTCTCTCCCACGGTGGTGGCGCGATCGTGTTCCTCGCGCAACGATTCGACTCGATGGCGCGCTTCCAGAAGCGCCAGTCGGACTTCGGGAGGGCGCTTCGCCGGCTGTGGTTCGACTCGCATCTCGAGTCAGGCCCGGCCCGCGATCTCGTCGTCGGCATGGTGGGTGCAGACCGCATGGTCTACGGCACCAACTTCGGCGGGTGGGACTCGCCCGACGCCACCGACGACTTCGACGCTTCGCTGACCGACAATGCCCGACGACTCCTTCGCCTGGAGGTGAACTCATGAGCCGGATCCTCATCACCAACGCTCGACTCTTCACCGCGGTCGACGAGACCGTGATCGACGACGCCGGCGTGCTGATCGACGGTGATCGGATCGAATGGTCCGGACCGACCTCGTCGGCGCCGTCGGTGGAGGGCGCCGAGCACATCGCTGTCGATGGCCGATTCGTCATGCCGGGGATGACCGAGTCGCACGTCCATCTCTCCTACTCGAACGCCCATCCCAGCCAGCTCGATCGCCAGCCGGTCCCGACCGCCATGCTCGACGCCGTGGACAACGCGCGCACCCTGCTGCGGTTCGGCTTCACCTCGGCGATCAGCTTCGGGTCGGCGCAGGGCATCGACGTGCCCCTGCGCGATGCGATCGACGCCGGACGGGTGCCCGGACCGCGGCTGCTGGCGTCGGAGCGCGACATCGGCTCGACGGGCAGCAATGCCGATTCGAAGGTGCCGGGGAGCGAGGGTCGCAAGCGGATCGCGGACGGACCCTGGGCGGTTCGGGCCGCCGTGCGCGAGGTCGCCAAGGCCGGGGCGGACGTGGTGAAGATCTTCCTCGACGGCGAGGAACTGTCGGCGCACGCACGGCCCGGTGTACTCAGCTACACCGACGACGAGGTGGCAGCGGCGTGCGACGAGGCGCACCTCCGCGGGCTGCGGGTGGCCTGTCACGCGCGGTCGGCCGCCGCCGTGAAGCAGGCGGTGCGTCACGGCGTCGACTTCGTCGGCCACGCCAACTTCCTCGACGACGAGGCGGTCGACATGCTCGCGGCCGCCCGTGATCGTCTGTTCGTCGGACCGGGCATCGCCTGGGAGATCCAGCTCCTCGAACGAGGCCACGAGATCGGCCTGAGCCGGGCGCAGATGGAGGCACGCGGGTACCAGCGCGAGCTGGACGAGACGATCGGTGCCGTGAAGCGACTGCGCGAGGTCGGCGTCCGGATCCTGATCGGCGGTGACTACGGCTTGTCGATCACGCCGCACGGCACCAACGCGAAGGACCTCGAGTACTTCGTCGAGCTGTTCGGGATGTCGCCGGCCGACGCGTTGCTGTGTGCGACACGTGACGGCGGGCGGGCGATGGATCGAACCGGCATGCTCGGCACGTTGGAGGCAGGCACCACCGCCGATCTCGTCGTGGTCGACGGCGATCCCACGCGGGACATCACCGTGCTGCAGCGGGAGGAGCAGATCGTCGGCGTGATGAAGAACGGGCGGCTCGTGACCGACCTGCTCCGTTCGCCGGACCGGCGGTGACGACATGTTCGATCGATCGATCCTGCGAGCCGATTCCGATGGCGTCGCCACGCTCACGCTGAATCGGCCCGACAAGCTGAACGCGCTGAATCCCGCGATGTTCGTCGAGCTGCGAGGACATGTCGATGCGATCGCAGACGACGAGTCGGTCCGGTGTGTGGTGCTCACGGGCGCCGGTCGAGCGTTCTGTGCCGGCCACGACCTGGACGCGATCGCGTCCCACGAGCCGGCACCGAGCCGGCACTTCGAACCCGAGACGGTCGACGCGCTCGAACGGTTGCCGCAGCCGACGATCGCCCGCATCCACGGCCACTGTTACACCGGAGGGCTCGAGTTGGCCCTCGCCTGTGACCTCCTGATCGCGGGCGAGTCGGCGCGTCTCGGCGACACGCACGGGCAGTGGGGTCTGGTCCCGATCTGGGGCATGTCGGTCCGCCTGCCCGAGCGTGTCGGTCGGTCCACGGCGAAGGAGTTGATGTTCACCAGCCGGCGGATCAGTGGATCGGAGGCGGCCGAGATCGGCTTGGTCGACCGCTGCGTTCCCGAGACCGACCTCGACGCCACGGTCGCGGCACTGGCTGCGGAGATCGTCGCCAACTCGGCGGGTACCAACCAGATCGTCAAGCGTCTGCTCGACGATCGCAGCGAACGGACGCGTCGCGAGGCGCTGCTGCACGAGCGCGAGTTGCCGCACGGTGTCCCCGGCGACACCCGCGACCGGATGCGGCGGGGCGGCCGGTGACGTCGTTCGAGGACGTCCCGGCGTTCGCCGGTCGCGACGAACTCGAGCGACTGCTGCGGTCACTGCTGCCCGACGGTTGGGACGCAGCCGTCCTCGCCGGGAACGACGAGGCGATCCTCGCCATGAAGGCCGGGCTCGACAGCCCCGCGGTCGTCTCGGCGCTCGGTGCCGCGGGCTGGGTGACGCCGCACTACGCGCCCGAGCACGGCGGCCGTGGGCTGCCGGAGTCCGAGGCGCGCCACGCGCTCTCCCTCCTGGCAGCGTGGGAGGTACCGCACGTGCCACGCGGTTCGGGACTTCCGCTGGCCGCACCGACGATCCAGGCGTGGGCGAGCGATGCGACCAAGCGGCGCCTGCTCCCACCGTTGGTGACCGGCGAGGAGCGATGGTGCCAGCTGTTCTCCGAGCCGGGAGCCGGCTCAGACATGGCGTCGCTCGCCACGACGGCGGTGCGCGACGGTGACGAATGGATCGTCAACGGCCAGAAGGTCTGGACGACCTACGGGCACGAATCCGAGCGGGCGATGCTGATCGCTCGCTCGGATCCGGACGTTCCCAAGCACGCCGGGATCACCTACTTCGGCCTCGACATGCGAACCCCTGGCGTCGAAGTCCGGCCGCTCGTGAACATCGCCGGCCAGCTCGAGTTCAACGAGGTGTTCCTCACCGACGTCCGGATTCCCGACATCGACCGGATCAGTCCCGTCGGCGACGGCTGGAAGGCGGCCATGACGACGCTGGGCGCCGAACGTCACGCATTGTCGGGCGTGCGCAAGAAGCGCAAGGCGAGCGACGAGATCCTCGGCGGCAAACCGTTCGCCGAGGTGCTCTCGATGGCGCGGGCACGGGGACTGACCTCGTCACCCGTCGCTCGCGACCTGCTGGTACGGGCGTACGCCGCCGACCGGGTGTTGGCCTGGACGGCGCTGCGCAGCCGCGCCCGGGCGCAGGCCGGGCGTGTCCCCGGGGCCGAGGGTTCGATCACGAAGATCGCCAAGGCCCGGACCAACCAGCGGCTGCAGGAGATCGCGCTGTGGCTGCTCGGTGCGGACGCTGCCGCCTGGCCCGCCGGCGATCAGGACGCAGCCGACTGGATCGTGCAGTTCCTCCGCACCCGCGCCAATTCGATCGAGGGCGGCACGTCGGAGATCCAGCGCAACATCGTCGGCGAACGTGTCCTCGGCCTCCCCCGCGAACCCGACCCCTACCGAGGGGCATCCTGGCGTGACGTCCCTCGCAGCTGAGCGCCTCGACGTGCGTGGTCCCTGCTCCAACGAGTGATCGTCGACGCCGAGAGTTCGCGAGCGCTCAGGACGAGAGCAGCTCGGCTTGGATCGGAGCGGGGAACCGCGTCGTGAAGCGGGTGTCGCCCAACTCGTGCTCCAGCACGCGCGCTGTCGCCTCGACCTGAGCACGGCGAGCCGGAGGTACGTCGGTGAGCCATCCGAGGGCGATGGTGCCGTCCTTGCGTTGGGCCCAACTGCCCACGACGCGTCCTTCGACCCAGATCGTGGGGCCGGCGTTGCCGTTTCGGTCGACGACGTGTGACGCGATCTCGGCATCGAGGTACCAGGTCCGGTCCTTCCATCCCATCGTCGTCGGATCGAGGCCGGGGAGGAGCGCGACCCACGTCGGTGATCGACGCACGGTGTCGAGGTCGTCGGATGCGAGCCATGCGTCGATGTCACCGTCGGCGGACTCCATCGTGACCACGACGGCGCCTGCGTCGTCCAGAGCGCGCCGGGTGTCGCGCAGCGTCCAGCCGGTCCACCACTGCACATCCGCGGTCGTTCCCGGGCCGAACGAGTGCAACCAGCGTCGGACCAGCTCCGCGGAGGCCTCACGTGGATCCATGCCGACGATGCCCCCCGGCACCCAGTCGTCCATTGCGGCCCAGCGGTACTGGCCGTTGACCCATGAGCCCATCGGGCGGCTCCGCACCACCACACCCTCGAAGCCGAGGTGCAACATGACGCGCACGTGGGCGTGTTGGGTCGCGGCGTACGACGTGCCCGGTGCCAGCTCGATCGGTTGCCGCAGGACGGGGACAGCTTCGCCGAGCTCCCGCGTCGATGCCTCACCAGCGCGGTGCAGCGCAGCCAGAATCTGCTCCTTCGCCGACGCGATCCAGTCGTCGCCGTCGTCGGAGATGCCGTTCACGGCGAGCAGCTTCACGAACCTGCGGTGCTCGGGCCCCACGAGCTTCGTCGTCGATGATGCGTGGGCCATCCGCGCCACCGATGGCGTCGCGACCCACAGCGTGCGCCGCATCGCGTGGAACCGGATGACGCTGCGGGCCTCGTAGAGCGCGGACTCCACTGCCGCGATCGATGGGTGCCGCATCCGCGCCAGCGCCGAGAGGAACACCGACACCGGATCCGAGGAGTGCAGCGCGACGACCGAGTCGGCGATCGCCGGCACGTCATCGGTTCGTGCCGAAGGGACGAGACGATGACGGCGCGCCAGGCGGGCGCGTCGTTCGCCGACCGTGATACGTCGCGTTCCCATCGGTCCATGATGACCGAGCGGGTCGAGCGCACGGCGAGCCGGCGGCGGAGGCGACGAACGCCTCCTGCGACGGCGCTGGTCGCGAGAAATCTCGTGACGGCGAGGTCAGTCGGCGGGAACGATGACGAGGTTGCCGGCGCTGGTCGAGTCGACGCCGGGATCCTGGAGGTCGATCTTGGCGCCATCGAGAGCGTCGGCCACCTCTGGCGCGACGCAGTAGCCCAGTCCGTGGGCGTCGCTGGTCTGGTCGCCGTCGAAAGGCTGGTCGACGAAGCCGAGCGAGATGCCCTGCTGGCCGTCGGTGGAGGCAGCGATTCTCAGGAAGGAGTCCTCGGGGATCCCCTGCTGCGACCGGACGTCGCTCAGCATCGTGGCGGCGGGCTGGGTGAGGGTCAACATGGTCATCCTCCTCGGATGTCGGTTGCGTACCTCACCACTACCCCGACCCTCTGCTGAGGAAAACGTCCCCGGCCCGAAACGCCCTGACCAGGCACGAGGCCCATCGACAATCGATGAACGGCAGTGCACCGAGTTACCCGCCATCGAGCAGATACCCGTTCTCAGAGCCGATGACGGTGTGGATGACGGCGGAGAACTGACGGAGGTTGTTGACGCCGCTCCGTTCTACTCAGGGAACAAAGAGACGAGCGACGTAGTCGGCGTGACGCTCGATCACGTCCGGGCTCATGGGGTCGCGGCCGCTCAGCCGTTCGTTCTCGGGTGCGAGCGCGAAGAACAGCGAACTCGCCCCGACGAGTGCGTAGTGCAGATGCGACGCGAGCTCCTCGCCGCCTGCCAGTGTGGCGATCTGCGCGTGCCAGCCGCGCAGGTACGTGTCGACGAGCCAGCGCATTCGGTCGTCGTCCGAGCGGCCGGCGTCGACCATGAAGTGGCACAGCTGCGGGCGTGCGGCAGAGAACCTCACGTACGCACGGATCGCCGAACGGACGCTCTCGACGTCACCCTGGTCGATCGGCGGCATGTTGTCGGCGAGATCCGAGAACAGCCGATCGGCGGCGGCCTGCCACAGATCGATCTTCGCAGTGAAGTGGTAGGTGAGCAGGCCCTGGGTGACGTCGGCGCGTGCGGCGATGTCACGGGTTCCGGCACCGTCGTAGCCGTACGCCGCGAAGGCGTCGACCGCCGCATCGACGATGCGATACCTCGTCGCCTCGCGTTGTTCGGCACGTGTGGTCACGGCGGCGATCCTACGAGTGGTGGGCAGTCGGTTCGCCGAGGTCGGCGGCGGGCGAGCAGTCGAGGATCTGCGAGATGACGATGCGGAGCCGGCCCGTCGGGTCGTCGGGCAGGGTGCTGCTTCGCCAGGCGACGATCCGATCGGGTCGCACGAGTAGCGCGCCCGTGTCGTCGACGTCGCGGCAGCGCGTCCAGTCGCCGTAGGCGTCGTTGGTCTCGTGGCCGAGCGACACGATCACCGGCTCGACGTCGACGCCGAACTCGCGGCCGATCTCGATCGCGGCGTCGACCCATGGGGCACCGGATGCGCCGATCAGCAGCGTGAACCGGTCGTAGCCGCACACGTCGAGCGTGGAGATCTCGTGCTCGTCTCGGGTCAGCCAGACGTGCGGAAGCGGACAGCCCGGGTCGGTGGTCGGCTGGTAGTGGAGCTCGGGATCGCGTGTCGGTGCCGTCACTCGGCCGTCCGGGACGACCGCTGTCGAGGTGTAGCGCTGGCCCATCTCGACCCCGTGAGCGTTGAACTGGCCGTCGATCAGACCGAGTGCGGCGAGCACGGCTCGGCGATCGGCATCGCCGTCCGGTCCGCACAGGAGCGCGACTCGTTCCTCGACCTGCGCC
>Ga0316576_10000875_pt1 | contig 15291 bp, 15 predicted proteins | sample S0NA_FD_203075 | JGI IMG/M metagenome (GOLD analysis project Ga0316576, IMG submission 203075) | Rhizosphere microbial communities from salt marsh grasses in Alabama, United States - S0-2_050615r3r5 | ecosystem: Host-associated > Plants > Roots > Rhizosphere | place: USA: Alabama | collected... | reverse complement strand
CCTGATCTCGGAGGGGTGCATCGTCATGGGAACGGAGATCGAGCGCTCGGTCATCGGAATCCGCAGCCGCATCGGCCGCGGCGCTCACATCCGCGAGAGCCTGGTCCTGGGCGCCGACTTCTACGAGTCCCTCGAGACGATCGAAAAGACGAAGGCGGAGGGCGTCCCCCCCCTGGGCATCGGGGAGGACGCGGTCGTCGAGCGCGCCATCGTGGACAAGAACGCCCGCGTGGGCCGCGGCGTGCGCCTGGTCAACGAGGCCGGGGTGAAGGAGGCCGACGGCGACGGGTACTACATTCGCGACGGGATCGTGATCATCCCCAAGGGCGGCATCATCCCCGACGGCAGGGTCATCTGACGAGCGCCACCTGGAGCGTCGCTCGTCAGATCTTCCGTGTCCGTTCTCCGTCTCCGTTCTCCGTTCCCCGTCCTCCGGCTTCTCGGATTCCCTCCCCGGCAGACCCACCGCCCCCCCAACGCGGCTGCGGGGCCGGCGCGCGAACAGTTCAGTCGCCCCGGATCTTCCGGATCTTGCTGTCCCGGTCCGAGGCAAACCGCTCCCGATCGCGACGGTACTGCTGCTCGAGGGTCTCGATCTGCTCGGCATCCCGGGCCTTGAGCAAGGCATCTCGGTGAAGGATCTTCCGCTCGGCCACCCGAGCCTCGTACTGGTTCCGGGCCTCGGCGATCTCCGCTCGCTGCTCGTCGGTGAGGGGGCGCTCCTCGATGCCCTCCTCGCGATCCTTCTGCTTCAGCCGCTCCATGGCCAGCTCGTAGGCGCTCTTCGGGGCTTCGTCGTCGGACAAGGCTCCCTCCCGGCGCCAGTCTAGCGCAGTCCGAGCCGGCCCGTTGCCCGTCTCGGGCTCGCGGCCATGGGCGTGTGAGCTCGGCGACGCGACACTACCGGGGCCGGTTGGCCAGGAGCTCCAACGTGTGGGTCAGGAGCTCGCCACCCCCCGGACGGCCGTGCCCGGGGACGATGAGCGTGGCCTCCCCGTACTCGCGCTGCAGCGCCTCGACGCTGGCCGGCCATCCGTCGAGGTCGGCCTCCCGCGTGTACCCCAGCGACCGCCCCGCCGCCGAGCGCACCAGGTCGCCACCGAAGAGGATCCGCACGTCCGGGAGCCACACCACGATGGTGTCGACGGTGTGGCCGGGGCCGACATACCGAGCTTCGAGGACCCGGGAGCCCAGGGGGATATCGCGCTCACTGTCGAAGGACTCCTGGGGCACGGGAAGGCCGTTTCGCTTGGCGATCTCGGCGGTCCGGCCGGAGGAGTACGAGCGAGCCCCGAGGTCGTGGGCGGTCTCGAGACCGCCCATGCAGTCGCGGTGGGAGTGAGTCGGGACGACCGTCGTCAGTCGGGCCCCGAGCCGTTTCTGCACCCAGGCCGCGAGGACGCGGGTCTGGTCGTCGGTCCAGGGGGTGTCGACGAAGGCGGCCTCCCCGTCCGACACGACCACCAGGCCGTTGGCCGGGGTCCGACCGAAGCCCTCGATGACCTCGTACGAGGTGTGCAGCCAGACCCCTTCGGCCAGGCGCTCGACCTCGAGGTCCTCGCGGACGGTCTCCGGAGGCGCACTCCGGAGCGGGCTGGGGAGGCACAGCGCCAGCAGGGCGAGTGCCGCCGTCGTGAGCGTCGTCGATCCCGTCCTGTCCATCTCTTCCTCTCCGTGCCCACGGGCCGCGTCTTTGCCCGTGCTCGGCTATGCTACGCACCATCCCCGGCCGCGGCAACGGCGCGCCGGGGTCTCGCGAGATGAGCGATCTCTTCCAAGCCGACTCCGTCCCGAGGCCGTCCCGATGGCTGGACGCCAACGCGGGCCGACTGTTCGCCTGCGGGCTGGCCGCCCTCTTCTGGGAGCTCGTGCTCATCCGCTGGCTCGGGGCGAGCATCCGCATCGTCGCGTACTTCGCGAACCTCGTCCTCATCTCGGCCTTCTTTGGCCTGGGCGCGGGCGCCTTGATGACGCGTTTCCGCTGGCGCCTGGAGAGGCTGATCGCCCCCCTGGCCGCACTCGCGGCCCTGCTCGGGGTGTGGCTCGGGGGCTTCTGGCACGTGAACCTCGGGAGGGGAGACGAGCTCATCTGGGCGGGCGGTCCCCGTGGCCTGGGGATGTCGGCCGCCGACGCCGAGCGCGTCCTCTCCGCCGGCGTGATCCTCGTCGTGGTCTACGGCACCACGGCGCTGCTGTTCGTGGCCTTCGGGCAGTACATTGGCCGGCTCTTCAAGACCCACCCCCCGCTGAGGGCCTACAGCATCGAGGTGGCGGGCAGCCTGGCCGGAATCGGCCTCTTCGCCCTCCTGTCCCACTGGCAGACGAGCCCGACCGTCTGGTTCGCCATCGGGTTTGTCGCGCTGCTCGCCCTCCTTCCCCGGCGGAGGCGGGACGCCCTGGTCGTTCTGGCCCTGGCGGGGGTCGTTCTGGTGTGGACGCGGCCGGCGGCCCGGGGGCACATCTGGTCGCCGTACTACCGGATCTCCGTCGAGCCCCTCACCCGGCTCGTCGACCACGAGACGCAGCGCGCGGTGGAGCTGGAGCGGCCCGCGGGTCACGTGCTCGCGGTCAACACCGACTTTCACCAGATGATCCTGGACCTGAGGCCGGCGCCGGACGAGCACGCGTTCGTGACGGAGTGGCGGGCCTTCTACGACGCCCCCTACCGCGGCGCCGAGGCGCTGCCCCCCGGCCCCATCCTCATCGTCGGGGCGGGCACGGGCAACGACGTGGCGGCGGCGCTCAGGTGCACCGACCGCCGGATCACGGCCGTGGAGATCGACCCCGGCATCGCCGGGCTGGGACGCGAGCTCCACCGCGAGCAGCCGTACCAGGACCCGCGGGTCACCCTGGTGGTCGACGACGCGCGGTCGTTCTTCAACCGGACCCGCGAGCACTACGCGATGGTCGTCTTCGGGCTGCTGGACTCCCACCGGCTCCTGTCCTCGTTCTCGTCGGTCCGCCTCGACAACTTCATCTACACCCGGGAGTCCATGGCCGAGGTGAAGCGTCTGCTGGCTCCGGGTGGGCGCGTGGCCCTGAGCTTCGTCACCGTCCGTCCCTGGATTCACGAGCGCCTCCTGGCCCTGCTCGACGAGACGTTCGACCGGCCCACGACATTCACCGTGAACCCGAAGGGCTACGCCAACGGGACGCTCTTCCTGAACGGTCGCGAGCCGGAGGCGCACGCTCGGCCCGAGCGAGGAGGGCGGAGCAAACCGAGTCAGGCGGGTCCGCCGAGCCCGGAGCGTCCCGCGAGTCTTCACAGGCCCGAGAGCCAGGCGGGCCAGGCCGGGCGAGTGGACCAGGCCGGAGAGGCGGCCGGACTCGGCGAGCGGGACGTCGGCGACGTCGAGGTGCCCACCGACGACTGGCCCTTCCTCTACCTCCGGCGGCGGTCGATTCCCACCCACAACAAGGTCTTCCTCGCCCTCGCCCTGCTCCTCAGCGCCGGTGCCCTCCTGCTGCTTCCGAAGGGGGAGCGACGGATCCGCCTGCCCTACTTCTTTCTGGGTGCCGCCTTCTTCCTCCTCGAGACCAGCAACGTGATCCGGATGTCCCTCCTCTACGGCTCGACCTGGTGGGTCAACACCGTCGTCTTCGCCGGCATCCTGGCCCTGGTGCTGCTCAGCAACCTGACCGCTCACTTCTGGCAGGTCCCTCTGGGTGTGTGCCTCGCTGCCCTGAGCGCCGGCATTGTCCTCGCCGCCGCGACCCCGTCCGAGCGGCTGCTCGGCCTGCCCGCCAGCCCCCGCGCGGTGGTGGCGGTGGCCCTCTTCCTGGGGCCGGTCTACTTCGGCGGCCTGGTCTTCGCTCGCCTCATCAGCCGGGAGACGCGTCTGTTCGAGGCGTACGGCTCGAACGTCCTGGGGGCGGTGCTCGGCGGGGCCGCGGAGTACCTGTCGCTCCTCTTCGGGTTCCGGTTTCTCCTCGCTCTCGCCCTGGCGTTCTACGTCGCCGTCTTCCTGCTGCTCCGCTGGGGGGAAGACGCGGGGTAGCTTCGCTCACCAACCTTAGCAAGACATCACGGCGGCGAGGGACCTCGGCGAGGGAACGTCAGGGCCGCCAGGGCTCCGGACCCCCGTCCAGGGGACGAAGGAACTGTGCGTTCACCTCGCCATACCAGGCGTGCAGGCGCTCTCGCATGACCGCCACCCGATCCCCCTGGCTCGCGGCGAGATCCCGACGCTCGCCGAGGTCGTCGTCCAGGTTGTAGAGGTGGACCCGGCCGTCCTCGAAGCGCTCGACCAGCTTCCAGGGTCCCATGCGCACCGCGCCTCCCGGGAAGCCACCCTGGTTGCTGTAGTGCGGGTAGTGCCAGAAGAGCGCCTCGCGGGGGAGCGACGTCCCCCCTTCGAGGAGGGGCCGGAGCGAGACACCATCCTGGTGCTGCTCTGGGCGGGCGGGGAGGCCGACCAGATCCAGGATCGTCGGGTAGAAGTCGGTGCTGATGACCGGCTCGTGGCACACGGTGCCGGGCGTCGTCACTCCGGGCGCGCGAACGAGATACGGCTCACGGATGCCTCCCTCGTAGATCCAGCCCTTGCCCCCGCGCAGCGGCAGGTTGCTCGTCGGCGACCCTTCCGACGTGGAGAGTCCGCCGTTGTCCGACATGAAGAGAACGACGGTGCTCTCGGCGAGGCCCAGGGCCTCGAGCCCGTCCAGGACCTTTCCCACGGCCTGGTCCATGGCCTCGACCATGGCCGCGTACACCGCGTGCTTCTGGACGATGCGCACGCGACGCTGCTCCTCCACCGGCCAGATCTGCTCCTCGTCCGCGAACCCCTCCTTCCCGGCCAGCCCGAGCGTCTCGATCTTCTTCTCGTACTTGGCGATGAGGTCCGGCCGCCCCACCAGGGGCGTGTGCACCGAGTAGAACGCCACGTAGGCGAGGAAGGGCTCCTCTCGATGGGCCTCGATGAACGTCAGGGCCTCCGTGGCCAGGCGGTCGGGCAGGTGCTCGCCCTCGGGGCCGTCCTCGAGCCGTGGGTTGCCGTACGGCGGGAAGTACTTGCCCGGGCCGTAGGGGCCGCCGCGGCTCCAGCCCCCGCGGTTCACCTCGAAGCCCTGGTGCTCGGGCCAGTACTCCGCCGTGGGCCCCAGGTGCCACTTGCCGGCGAAGAACGTGCGGTACCCGGCTTCGCGCAACGCCTCCGCGAGGGTGACCTCCTCGAGGGGCATGCGGTCGTGGAGGGGTGCCGGTCGAAAACGGGCCGCCCGTTCCCCGGAGAACCAGTTGGTGGCCCCGACCCGCGTCGGGTACCGACCGGTCATGATGCTGTAGCGGGTGGGGGAGCAGACCGGGTTGGCCGCGTAGGCATCGGTGAAGCGCATGCCGCTGGCGGCCAGGCGGTCGATGTGGGGTGTCTCGTAGAAGGTGTCCGGGTTGTTGGCCCCCACGTCCATGTAGCCGAGGTCGTCGACGAGGAAGAAGAGAACATTGGGCCGGTCGGCGGCGGCGAGGGGCGCGCTGGCGAGCGCGAGGAGGGGCAGCAGCGTGGCTATCCGCATGGTGGGCTCACTCTGTCCCGCGCCGGGGGGCGGGTCAAGGCGTCTGGCGCGTGGCCGGTTCAGTCCTCAGGCCCACTTCCGCCCCTCGTCCAGCATGGCCAGGTAGTGGTCGAGGGGGACGTAGTTGGCGACCGTGTTGCCGGTTCCCAGGCAGTAGCCACCCCCGGGCTGGCAGGCCTCCAGCGTCTCCCGAGTGCGCTGCCGGACTGCCCCCTCGTCCTGGCGGCAGAGGAAATCCATGTCGATGCCGCCCAGGATCGAGATCCGATCGCCCCACCGGCTCTTCGCGTCCTGAGGCGGGAGGATCAGGTCTTCGTAGGAGTGCTTGCCGTCGATCCGGACCTCGTCGATCAGGTCACCCATGATCGTCTCGAGGTTTCCGCAGGAGTGGAGGATGTAGGGCCGCCCGGCGTCGTGGGCGATCGCCGCGAGGGCCCGGTGCCCCGGCAGGACGTACTGGCGCAGGGAGGCGGGGCTGATCAGGGGGCCCTTGCCGTAGCCCATGTCGTCCGAGCCCCAGATGACCTTGACCCGGTCGTACTGGACCAGCCGACGGGTGACGGCACTGTCCATGGCCAGGGTGCGCTCGGCGATCGCCCCCACGAGATCGGGCTCGTCGTACAGCTTGTAGCAAAGCGTCTCGTAGCCCAGCAGCCACGAGAGGTTCTCGGCGAAGTGCCCGGTGAGGCCGCCGATCACGCACATGTCGTCCGGGAGGTTTCGCTCGTACCACTCGAGCACGCGACCCGAGACCGCCTCGACATCGGGCCAGGGGTACCGCTCGAACTCCTCCCACGAGGTGATGGGCCCGGTGTGCTGGTCGATGAAGGCCCGCCCCTCGCGACGGGCCAGGCCCGCGGTGTCCTCGGCCACGACCTCGTGGTAGGGCATCTCCAGGCCCTCCAGGCCCGCGAGCACGTAGTCGTAGCCGAGGAATCGCTGCAGGGCGATCTCGCGTCTCTGCTCGAACCAGGGATCCCCTCGGTCCAGGTCGACGGCGAGGTCGAAGCGCTTGCAGACCGCGTCCTTCACCTCGACATCCAGGAAGAGCTCGATGGTGTGGACGCGCCCGGGCTCTCCGCGCCGGGAGATGCACCCCAGGAAGCCCTCCCAGTCGGGATCGAACGTCCGGTCGAAGGGCGAGGACGCCATGGCGGAGTGAGTCTATACCCGGGGCTCGACTGTGTTTCCGGACCGTCCGCCCGGCGAGAGAGCCGTCCGTTCCGCGGGGGCCGCCCGTTCCCTCAGTTTGCCGTCTGTTCCCACAGATTCCCGTCTGTTCCCGTTTTCGCCGGTTCTCCAAGTGCCCGCGGCGCACACCCCGGCGCTGACGCCGGCCCCTGCCGACACGCAAGACCCTCCCTGGTGTCGGTCCTCGACCGCGCCGGCCCGGTTGCCCTCGGGCCGCGTCGCTCAGGCTTCGCCCCTCCCCGGCCAGACCCTTGCGGGGCCTCCTTACCTTCCCGAAACGCTTCGCCTCGAGCCGCTCGAGCTCCCGGGTGACGGCGATGCCGATGACCTGGGCGAGGTCTCCGTCCGGGACCTGGTGCCGCAGGAGCGCCTGGAGCCGCTCCAGCTTGTCCCGCAGCGCACCGTCGAGGTCGAACCGAAGGCGGGAGCGATTCGGGGCGACGACCTCGGGGGCTCGCGTCGCCCGAGACGCCGGGAGGAAAGCAACGGCGTCTGGACGGAGTTCGGCGACTGGCTCGGACATGCCACAGCGACCAGTTGGGTCCGTGGCGACACCGCCGGGACGGAGTTCGCTCCCTGATCCGGATCTTCAGTCAGGGGGGCAAGCCGACGCATGGACTCCGTCCAGACGAAGCTCGCCGCCCGAAGGGGGGACTCCGTCCATCGTGGGCGCTGCGACGGGCCTCGCCGCTCCGTTTGGACGGAGTCCGGAACGTCTCACCCCACTGCCGACCCCCCTCCGGCCCCGGCCGGGCCGGCAGCCTCCGCAGTCTCGTCGCGTTGGCTGGACGCGGCGCCACCTCGGCCGCCAGTTCCTCGATCTGCCGCTTCGTCCTGTGCACCGCCCGCTTCGGCAGAACGTCCCGGTTCTCGTCGGTGAGATGAGGCGCCAACCGCTCGATGCCGCTCAGGTGAATCCGTCCGTCGGCCGGCATGGCCAGAAGCATGGGGTGGCGCCGGGAGGCCCTGGCCGCCCCGATACGCAGGTAGGCCTCAGCCTCGGAGAGATGGAGCCTCTCGGTGCACCAGGCGAACATCGAGGCCGAGGCCTCCCGGGCGTAGAGCTCGCGGGCGTCGACCTCGGCGATCTGGGCGACGAGACGGACCTCGTCGTGGCGGGTCTGGCGCAGGACGTCGAACAGCCCCCGGAGGAGCTGCTCGTGCGGAAGCGTCTCCAAATCAGGTCGCTCTCGCATGGACGGAGTATGAGCCGCGTCCCTGCCAGGGGAGGTCCGTTCTAGAGGATCCTTCTCTGCATCTCGGACCCTCCTTCGGGCCCTCGACTACGAGCCCCCGATCGGCAAGAGAGCGTGCTGAGCAGGTAGGATGGACTCCTCAGCTCTCTGACACAGCTTGCCCGGCCGGCCCCACGCTGCCATCTGCGGGCGTGCTCCTCCGGGCGATGGAGGAAAGGATGCCCATGACGACCCTCGTACGTTGCGTCGCGACCCATCTCGCCCTCGGCTCCCTGCTCGCGCTGGCGTCGCCCGCCTGGGCCCAGGACGCGACCACGCCTCCCCCGAAGCCGTGCTCCGGTCCCGAGCACCGCCAGTTCGACTTCTGGGTGGGGGACTGGGAGGTCACCCAGCCCGACGGGACCGTGGCCGGCACCAACCGCGTCGAGATCATCCTCGGTGGCTGTGTCCTCCAGGAGAACTGGGAATCCGCCAACGGCAAGAGCGTCGGGCACAGCTTCAACCTCTACGCCCGCGACGGGAAGTGGCACCAGACCTGGGTCGACAACAGTGGCCTGCTCCTCGAGCTGGTGGGGGGTCTGGAGGACGGACGCATGGTCATGTCCCAGGAGAGGACGGCGCCCCAGGGGCAGAAGGCGCTCCACGAGATCAGCTGGACCAGACTCGAGACGGGTCAGGTGAAGCAGCACTGGCGTGTCACGACCGACGAGGGCCAGACCTGGAAGGACGTCTTCGTGGGGATCTACACCCGGAGGTGAAGGGATGGCCGCGCCTGCCGAGGCCTCGGGGACGCGATCGTCAAGTAGATCCGACACAGAGAAGACCCGCCACAGAGCGCCGGGCATGGCATCCGTCGGCCGTGCGCTCGAAAGGACGAACTCCTCGGCGCGACGCGGAGAGGGCCGCGTCTGCGTGGTCGCCGGGCACCGGCTGAGAACCGGGCCGCGACGACGGGGCGACTCTGCACGTTCAGAGTCGGGGCCTGGTGCTCCGTCCGGAGGGAGTCGGAGAAGGGGAACGCCGGCAGCTTCCTGGGGGCGAGCAAGCCATCCGCGGGTTCCGTGTTCACTCCACCCTTGACAGGATGCCCTCCCGTGCCTACTGTACATATAGGATAGATACGGTATGGACAGACATTACAGCGCGCAGTCGAAGCCAGGGCAATGAGGATCTTGCTCTCAAACTCTTCACCGGAACCAATTTACGAGCAGATCGCCCGCCAGGTCCGGGCCCAGATCATCTCGGGGGATCTGCAGGAAGGCGCCCTCCTTCCGTCGATCCGGGCCCTCGCGCACGATCTCCAGATCAGCGTCATCACGACCAAGCGCGCCTACGAGGAGCTGGAGAAGGAGGGCCTCATCGACACCGTGGGGGGCAAGGGGACGTTCGTCGCCGCCCAGAACCCCGAGTTCCTGCGGGAGAAGCGGATGAAGCTCGTCGAGGAGAAGCTCGGGGCCGCGGTGGCGGAGGCCCGCCTGCTCGGGGTCGGCCCCGCCGAGCTGGGCGAGATGCTGGGCCTGCTCTACGAGGAGGAGACATGAGAGAGCACGCGCTGGAGTTCGGGGGGCTCCCCAGGCCCTGGCCGGGTCTCACCCTGCGCGAGAAGCGCGTGAGGCTGGTCGAGGAGCAGCTGGGCGCCCTGGCGCTCGAGGCCCGCATGCTCGGGATTGGCCCCACCGAGCTGACCGAGACCCTGCGGCGGTTCTACGAGGAGGAGCCATGAGCGAGAACGCGCTGGAGATTCGGGGCCTGTGCAAGGGCTACCCGGGCTTCGCCCTCAAGGACGTGTCGTTCGCGATCCCCCGCGGCTACGTCATGGGACTCATCGGGCCGAACGGAGCCGGGAAGACCACGATCGTCAAGCTGATCATGAACCTCGTCTCGAGAGGGGCGGGCGAGGTGGAGATCTTCGGTCTCGACAGCCTGGAGCACGAGGCCGAGGTCAAGTCGCGGATCGGCTTCGTCTACGACGAGGCCTGCTTCCCCCTCGACGCCACCCCCCGCGACCTGGGCCGGGCGATCGGGCCCTTCTACCCGGGCTGGAGCAACGAACGCTACCGTGGCCTGCTCGGGGAGTTCGACCTGCCCGAGAGCGGCAAGCTCAAGAAGCTGTCGCACGGGATGCAGATGAAGCTGGCGCTGGCGCTGGCGCTCTCCCACGACGCCGACCTCATCCTGATGGACGAGCCCACCGCCGGCCTCGACCTCGGGTTCCGTCGTGAGCTGCTCGATCACCTCTCGGCGATCCTCCAGGACGAAGGCAAGTCGGTCCTGTTCTCGACCCACGTCACCTCCGACCTGGAGCGGATCGCCGATTTCGTCACCTTCATTAACGATGGTGAGCTCGTCTTCACCCTGCCCAAGGACGAGCTGCGGGACGAGTGGGGGATCGTCAAGGGCAACGGCAGCCTGCCGGAGCAGCTGGCCGGGCTGCCGATCCGGGGCGTCCGTCGGGGCCCCTACGGGGTCGAGGCCCTCGTCGCCGACGCGGCGGCGGCCCGCGAGCGGTGTGGGAAGGACGTGGTGGTCGATCGGGCCACCCTCGACGACGTGATGGTGTTCATGACCCGGGGGGAGAACGATGTGGACGCTCGTTAGAAAGGACCTGATCCTCGACCGCCGCCAGGTGGCCCTCAACTTCGTCCTGTACCTGGTCATGGGGCCGGTCTTCCTGTCGCTCATGAGCGAGACCCCGGTGAAGCTCATTGCCGCCTGGGCTGCCATCGTCGGCACCATGATTCCCCTGAGCCTGCTGGCCCGGGAGGACAAGTTCCACTCCGCGCGGCTGACCTGCAGCCTGCCCGTCACCCGCGACACGGTCGTCGCGTCGCGGTTCGCGGGAGGGTGGATCCTCGCCCTGAGCGGCGGGCTGGCCATCGTCGCCGCCATCTACGGGGCCCATCAGGCCGGGCTGGGGAACCCGGTCGGCGAGTGGAGCCAGGCGCTCCTCGTGGGCTTCGTGACCATCGGTCTCATTCTGGCCGTCCTCTTCCCCTTCACCATGCGCTTCGGCTTCGCCGGGCTCATCGGCTTCCTGGTCTTCACCCAGGTGCTCGGGATCGTCGCGTTCCTGAGCGTCGTCCTCGTCGGGGGCCAGGGGGCCGTGGGCGCGGCGATCGGTGGCGTGGCCGGAGCGCTGGGAGCTCTTCAGGGGTCCTTCGGTCCCGTCGGCTACGATCTGTTCCTGCTCGCCGCGGTGGTGGCGCTGAACGTGGCTTCCTTCCTCGCGTCGCGCTGGATCTACCGGCGCCGGGAGTTCTAGGAATGGACGCTGCCCTCGAACTCGCCGGAGTCGCCAAGTCCTGGGGCGAGTTCGTCCTTCGCGACGTGTCGTTCCGGCTTCCGCCGGGCTACATCACCGGCCTGGTCGGGCCCAACGGCGCGGGGAAGACGACCCTCGTGAAGATCGTCCTCGACCTCGTGCGGGCCGACACCGGCCAGGTCAGGGTCTTCGGGCAGGACCACCGCTCCAACGGCGCGAGCCTGAGATCGCGGATCGGCTTCGTCCACGACCGGCCGACCTGCTACGAGCACCTCCCGGTGGAACAGCTCGGCTCCCTGGTGGGCTCCTTCTACGCCACCTGGGACGAGGGGGCCTTCCGGGATCTGGTCCGCGAGTTCGAGCTGCCGCGCCGGCGAAGGGTCAAGGCCCTCTCCCGAGGCATGAAGGTCAAGCTGGCCCTGGCCCTCGCGCTCTCTCACGGGGCCGAGCTCCTGGTCCTGGACGAGCCGACGACGGGTCTCGACCCGGTCTTCCGCCGGGAGCTCCTCGAGCGCCTCTCCGGTCTCATCTCGGATGGTCGCACCTCGGTGCTCTTCTCGACCCAGATCCTGAGCGACCTCGAGAGGATCGCGGACTTCGTCGTCATCCTCCGCCAGGGCGAGGTCCAGTACGAAGGTGTCAAGGACGATCTCCTGGACCGCTGGGCGGTCGTCCGCGGCGGTCCCGAGGTGACCTCCGAGCTCGAGGGCCTGCCGGTGCGCGGGCAGCGCCAGACGCGGATGGGGATCGAGGTCCTGGTCGAGGACGTGGACGCCGCGCGCCGACGTTTCGGGGAGCGGGCGGTGGTCGAGCGAGCGACGCTCGACGACGTCTTCCTGCTCCTCGGGGCCGAACGTGACGGGGGAAGGGCATCATGAGAGCCCTCGTTCTCAAGGACCTCCGGGTGCTCCGGCCCTGGTGGTGGCTCATCGTGCCGGCTCACCTGCTCTTCGGCGCCAACGGGATCGTCGCCCCGCAGCTCTTCTTCGCGATGAACGTCGCCCTGGCGTGGACATACACCATCCTCCTCCTCATCGTCGATTGGACGCAGGAGGCCGACCGCTACGTCGCGAGCCTGCCCGTGAGCCGCAGGGACATGGTCCAGGCCCGGTATGTCGGGGCATTGGGGGCCGCCCTGGGTGGCACCGTCCTCTATGCGCTCTACGGCCGGGTGTTGATGGCCTTCGCCACCGAGCGGCTGCTCGCGCGCTGGCCGGGGACTCCCGGCTGGGAATCCGTGGAGGGCCTGCTCACCTTCTTCATGGCCGTCTGGCTGGTGAGCATGGCCTACCTTCCGTTCTACTTCCGGTCGGGGCTGGGGAAGGGCTCGTGGCTCTTCGTGGCGATCCTGGCGCCGGTGATCGTGGTCGGGGCGGTCCTCGTCCGGTGGCTGTCGCTCCCCGGGCCGCCGGGCGGCGTCTCGGGAGTGCTGGGAACTGCGGGCACCGTGGTCGTCGCCCTCGCCCTCGCCGCGACGCTGGGGTGGCTGTCGCTCCGCCTCTCGGTCCGGTTCTTCGACCGCCGCGACCTGTAGGACCGCCTCGCCTCAGTGCCCGGTCGGACGGTCGGCGTCCGGGGGCGACGGATGGGTCTGCACGAACCGCCACAGGTGCCACGCGCCGCTGGCGACGATGGCCAGGCTCAGCAGGCGGAACACCCACGAGCGGACCCCCGGTCCGGCGATCGGCTCGAGGAGCAGACCCACCAGCGCGAGGCTGGCCCAGACGAGGAAACGCGACGAGCGCAGCCGTCCCCCCAGAAGCGCGGAGAGCACGCCGAGGGCGAGGATGGCGGCGGCGGCGATCCCGGGGGCAGCCGAGCGCGCGGGCTCGAACGCCTCGCGCCCGTCCCGGGCCATGGCCCCGATGACCACCGCCCCCACGACGACGAGGCCACACAGCAAGCCCATGGGCCCCAGCTTCAGGGCGGCGAGCTGGTCCCGGAGCTCGGACGGTCCCAGCCGCGGACGGGTGATCGTCCAGCGCAAGAGCGCGGCCACGAACGGTACCGCCACGATCCCGAGAACGGGCATCTGGCCGGTGTCGAGGGTCAGAGCCAGGAGGAAGAGGAGCGCGCCCAGCGCAAGCTCCCAGACGCCGTCATCCGCCACCTGACCCATGTCGTCTTGCCGCACGTAGGCCTCCCGGACCTCGGTCCGCCGGCGAGATCAGTCCCCGCCCGACTCTGCGCCGTCCTTTCCCCCACAGGCTGAGACCCGCGAGGCGAAGCGATCGATCGCCTCGCGCCGGTCCCGCAGTCGGATTCCCCAGCGGTCCCAGTCCCTCCTGGGGCTCGTCGAGTCGAGAACGTCGAGGGTCGGCAGGGAGTCCTCGTCGGGGATCGCGGCGGCCACGGACCTCCCCAGGACCTCCTCGATGTACCGAAGCCCCTGCTCGCACTCCGATCGCAGTGCGGCGAGACGATCCCGCAGCGCCACCTGCCGGTAGCGCACGACGAACCTCTCCACCGTCTTGCTCACCGCCTCTTCGGCTTCGCTCACGCACTCCGGACACACACCGTCGAACAGGCAGCCCAGCTCGGTGGCGTCGCCCGACCAACGACGGGCCAGCGGACGCACGGCGTCCAGGACGTCGTGCTCCAGCAGGCCCACCGTCTGACGCGACTCTCGCTCGTGGTGGTGCCACTCGAAGGAAGGCTCGACGTCCGGGGCGGGGAGGCGGGGAAGAGCGGCGCTGAGGCGTGCCCACTCGGCCCGGTCGGCGCCCGTCCAGGCCGGGCACAGCACACCCCAGTCGAGGCCGGCGTGCCAGTACAGCCGTCGTGGGTCGTTGTGCCGGTCGCACAGGGGCCGACCGCAGGCGCGGCACAGGCTCTCGGCGGGGTCCGCGCAGAACCCGCTCTCGCCGCTGGAGCAGAGGGTACCCGGCTCGAGGCGGGGCACCACGCGCGCCCCGCAGAAGGCACAGGCGAACCCGGCCGGACGACGCACCAGCTCGCGGCCACCGCAAGAGGGGCAGGGCTGCCCAGAAAACGACACGACAGGGACGCTAGCCCGACCCTGCCCCTGGGTCAACCGGCGAAGATCGTGCCCCCCTCTGGTACCCTCGGGACCTAGTACGAATGATTCAGTCGCCCGGGCGGCAATCTGTATCACCATTAGGTCCGGCTTGCCGCCTGTCCCGGTGTCCGGGCCGGCGGCGGGGGCTCTGGGCCGCGACGACGTTTCCGAGCGGCAGACGAGAATCACGACCAGAGGAGGATCTCACCATGCGCACCCATGCAGCACTCAGATGGACGGCAGTGGCCGCCACCCTGGCCCTCGCCCTGTCACCGGGCGTCGTCCTGGCGTCGGGCTTCCAGCTCGTCGAGCAGAACGGCAGTGGCCTCGGCAACGCCTTCTCCGGGCAGGCCGCGGGGGTGAAGGACGCGAGCGCCATCTTCTTCAATCCTGCCGCCCTCACGGGACTCGAGGGCGGAAATCTCGTGCTCTCGGTCGAGCCGATCATCCCCTCCCAGACCTTCAACGACGGGGGATCCACGCCCCCATCCCTTCCCCCGGGCCTGTTCCCCCTGGGGATCCCCCTCGGCGGGACCGGCGGTGACGCCGGGGGCGTGACCCCGGTGCCGAACGGGTACTTCTCCTATCAGGTCGCCGACAACTGGTGGCTCGGCGTGGGCGTCAACGTCCCCTTCGGGCTGACCACCGAGTGGGAGAACGACTGGATGGGTCGGTTCCACGGCGTCAGGTCCTCGATCCACGCGATCAACGTCAACCCGACGGTGGCGGTGAAGCTCGGAGCGCTGTCGCTCGGGGGCGGCGTCAACTGGCAGCAGTTCGATGCCGAGCTCACCCAGAACACGGCGTACGGCGGAGCCTCCATCGGCTCGGCGTACTCGGCGGGCGCTGCCATCGGGGGCCCATCCCTGGGCCTGGCCGCGGCTCAAGGGATCGCTGCCCAGCTTGCGGGAGGTCCGGCCATGGAGGGCCTGACAGCGCTGGACGGTGACTCCCAGGCCTGGGGCTGGAACGCCGGCGCCCTGCTCGAGATCGGTGAGGGCGGCAAGCTGGCGGTGAGCTACCGCTCGCGCATGAAGCACGACCTCGAGGGCACGATCGCCTTTGGCGGCGCTCCCAGCTTCCGGGAAGGGGCCGACCCGGTCGGGGCCATC
>Ga0316576_10000874_pt1 | contig 15291 bp, 10 predicted proteins | sample S0NA_FD_203075 | JGI IMG/M metagenome (GOLD analysis project Ga0316576, IMG submission 203075) | Rhizosphere microbial communities from salt marsh grasses in Alabama, United States - S0-2_050615r3r5 | ecosystem: Host-associated > Plants > Roots > Rhizosphere | place: USA: Alabama | collected... | reverse complement strand
CCCCGAGGAACGCCCAGGCCCCGGCGAACAGAATCGACTCGGCGCGATCGGGCACCCCTCGGTAGAGCTCGAGCACCAGAAAAACGACCACGTTGGTGCTGCCGACGATGAGACCGACGCGACTCATCGCGGACCGTTCGGTGAATCGCCGCGAGGCGAGCACGCCGGACACACCGGAGGCGAGCGCGAAGATCGCCATGCTGAGCTGGCCGTCGAGCAGGATGCCGGCCAGGACCGCGCCGACCACCGCGAACACCAGCGCCGGCAGCAGTCCCATGAGCAGAAAGACCATCGACGGGCCCGCGGCGAATGGAAGCCCCCACAGATACGAGTCGAGGTCGGTCAGCGTCTGACCCTGGACGCTGCGCGACACGGCCTCCGCGAGGAACACGCCGAGCCGCTCGAGCCCGATGAACAGCATCATGACGATGTAGATCATCGACAGCCGCTGGTGCGCCTCCCCCACCCCGCCGCCGAACAGCCGCTGGGTCGGCCACCAGACGGCGACGGCCAGAACCACCAGCAACCCGACGCCGAGCAGCTTCGAGTACTCGGTCACCTCCTGGCGCTGACGGTTGATCACCTGCAGTGTCTGCGCGACCTCGGGCGACACCCGATCGCCGCGCCGGATCAGCACCTGCCCGCGCCGGAGCAGCCTCGATCGGGGCGTCACCTGATTGACGGCGTCGGCGACCCTGGCCGCCGTCTCGGCGCGATTCAAGACGATGTTGGGCAGCATGTTGGCGGCCAGGAAATCGAGGATCGGCTTGACCCATCGGCGCGCCACCGCCTCCTGGGCCAGGAGTCGGGTCTGGAGCGTCCCCTCGAGCCCGGCCCGTCCGTCGACCGCATCGGAAAGGTCGTCGAGGGGGGCACGACGCTCGACGCCGCTGCCGAGGTCGCGGATCACCAGGCCCCGCTCCGCCCGCCGGTCGAGCTCTCGCCGGTCGTCCACCAGACCGTCGCGGTAGATCTCGCCGACGACGCTCACGATCGCCTGCTCGAGGTGGGTCGAGCACTCGGCCTCGGCCATCACGTTGACCATCGCCGGGTCGACCGTCAGAATCGTCGCCTCGGCGAGGTCGCCGGTCTTCGCGGTGTCGTCGTCCAACCACAGGCGGCAGACGGAGAACATCTCGGCGATCTCGGTCTCGAGCTCGGAGCGGATCCTCGGCTCGTAATCGAAGACCGGGAGCACCGCCGCCCGCGCGTCGACCCGTGCCGCTTCGGTGGCGGCGTCGTCCGACAGACTGAGATCCCGCGGGACGACGACGTCGAACGACGCCACCGCACCGGCCGCCCACGTCGGCAGTGCGGTGTGGAGACGGGGGAGCAGCAGCAGCGTACACACGACGACGCTCACCGCCGCCCAGGCGAGCGGCATCTCGAGCACGCGCTCCCAGAGGCCGCCGCGCTCCTCGAGGCCGCGCGTGATCCTCGACGAGGAGCCGGAACCGTTGCGCGCCGAACGTGCCATCAGAGCTGGTCCTCCAGCTCCCTGGCGTGCTCGGCCTCCCACCGGCTGTACCGGTCGACGACCTTCTCCACCAGGCGATGCCGTACGACATCTCTGTGGGTGAAGTTGACGAAGGCGATTCCGTCGACATCGCCGAGGATCTCGACCGCCTCGACCAGCCCGGACCGGGCCTTGCCCGGAAGATCGATCTGCGTCACGTCGCCGGTGATCACGGCCTTCGAGTGGAAGCCCATCCGGGTCAGGAACATCTTCATCTGCTCGCGGGTCGTGTTCTGCGCCTCGTCGAGGATGATGAACGCGTCGTTCAGCGTCCGACCGCGCATGAAGGCGAGCGGCGCGATCTCGATCACCTGCCGCTCGATGAGTCGCGCGGTCTTGTCGTAGCCGAGGATGTCGTACAGCGCGTCGTAGACGGGCCGAAGATACGGGTTGACCTTCTCGATCAGATCGCCCGGCAGAAAGCCGAGCCGCTCGCCCGCCTCGACCGCCGGCCGGCACAGCACAAGGCGTTTGACCTGCTTGTCCATCAGCGCCGCCGACGCCATCGCGACCGCGAGGTATGTCTTGCCGGTGCCCGCCGGCCCGATCGCGAACACGTAATCGTGCGTCGCGACCGACCGGATGAACAGCCTCTGGTTGAGGTTTCGCGGTGCGATGAACCTGCGGATCGACGGCGCGACCGAGGCGTCGAGGAAGAACTCGACGAGATCGGTGTCGGGATCCTCCTCGAGCACGCGAACGCCGGTTCGAAACTCCTCCCGCTCGACCGCGGCGCCCGCAGCCAGCAGGCGGTTCATCGCGGACAGCAGGGTCACCGCGATGCGTTGCGCCGCCTCGTCACCCCCGCTGATGCCGACCTCTGCACCACGTGCGCTCAGCTCGAGGCCCAGCCGGTCCTCCAGATAGCGGAGGTTCTCGTCCCGCGTACCGAAGAGCTTCTCGGCGTGGGGCTCATCGATGGTGACCCTCAACACGTCGGGAACTCCTCGCGGCGATCCGACCGGCGGTCGGCGCAGCCTCCGGGACTGGGGGGTTGGTCCGCGCTATCCACGGAACGCGACACCACACCGTCGCAACGGCTCGTCAGCGCACGGGCACAGCCTGATCCTGTCGTCGGGAATCACGCCGGCATTGTACCAAGCGGAATCGACGGACGAGCCGTGCAACGGAAAAACCGACACCTCCAGCACCAGAGCGCACATCCTACCAAATGCGGCGCCGAACCGCGGTCAACTCCCCGAACGCCATCGCGGATCGGGGACCCCGAGCTCGGCGTTGATCCGCCGCGCGGCGACGAACAGCACATCCGACAGGCGATTGAGGTAGGGAACGACGCCCGGGTCGACCGGAGACACCGAGAGCACGCGGCGCTCCGCCCTCCGACAGACCGTGCGCGCGACATGCGCCAGCGCGGCCGGACGGCTGCCGCCGGGCAGGATGAAGGCGTCCAGGTCGTCGAGCTCGGCATCCATCTCGTCGATCCACTGCTCGAGCGGCTCGGTCCGCCACACTGCGGGCTTGGAGTCGAGCTTCGCCTCCGCGTCGGCCAGCGACGCCCCGATCGAGAACAGAACCGACTGGACCTCGACGAGGCGATCACGGAATCCGTCGGGGAGCGACTCCATGGCCAACAACCCGAGCTGCGAGTTGAGCTCGTCGACGGTGCCGTAGGCCTCGATCCGGGGATGTTCCTTGCCGACCCGGCCGCCCGAGTAGAGCGAGGTCACGCCGCCGTCACCCGTCTTGGTGTAGACCTTCATCCGGGCATCATAGCAGTCGCCGGGAGGATCACCGAGGACGGACGAAGAAGCCCGGCCCCGGACTGGAGGGTCTGTCGGGGCCGGGCGCAGGGAAAAGGTGTCCCGCCGTGCTGCGAACCGGCGAGGGCCCGTGCGCAGGTGCCGGTTCCGACACCTGCAATCCCTTCGTTTGCCCACCTCCAAGCAAGCGGGATGCCAGGAGAAGCGAAGCGCGTCAGAACAGCCAATCAGGCGTCAAACCCCTGCCTGACAACGGCCTCGTCTCTGCCTCGGGACACGCCGGGCGCCACCGAGCTGCTCAACCGGTTGGCATTCTGTCACGCAGATTGGCAGTTCGGGCGCCCCGGCGCTCGCCATCTCCGCACCGGTCGCCGCGGTCCCGGCGCCTCGCGGGGGACCGCGATCGGTCCGTGTCCCCCGGCCGCCGCCCGATGCGCTGATCCGCGCCGGTCGTGGATCGCGAGCTCGCCGGTCCGCAGTGCGCCCCGCGAGCCCCCGCATCCGAGACAACTTCAAGCGAACGAGGACTTTCCACCATCCGATGGTGACAGCTTCAGGGCGCCGAACCGGGACCTCTGTGGTAGAGTTGATTGGGGTCCGGTATCCCATCGGAGAGGTGTCGAATCACCGCCGAGGAGGGCGCGTGGAGCTCAAAGAGCTACTCATGTTCATGACCAAGAAAGGCGCATCGGACCTTCACATCAAACCGATGCGCCCACCCCTTCTCCGCATCCAGGGGCGCCTGATCCCGGTCAAGTCGCCACCGCTCAAACCGGAGGAGGTCGAGCAGATGCTCTGCACGATCCTGACTCCCAAGCAGAAGGAGACCTTCGAGCGCGACCTGTCAGTCGACATCGGCTACGGCGTCCCGGGCGTCGCCCGCTTCCGGTGCAACCTGTTCTGGCAGCGCGGCACCATCGCCGGCGTCTTTCGTCGGGTCCCGTTCGACATCCAGAACATCGCCGAGCTCAACCTGCCCGACGTGATCGACACATTCACGGATTTTCCGGGCGGCATGGTTCTGGTGACCGGTCCGACCGGGTCCGGCAAGTCGACGACGCTCGCGGCGCTGATCCAGAAGATCGCCATGGAGCGCTCCTGCCACATCGTCACGATCGAGGACCCGATCGAGTTTCTGTTCTCCGACGACAAGGCGACCATCTCCCAGCGCGAGGTCGGAACCGACACACCGACCTTCAAGGAGGCGCTGAGAAACTGCGTCCGTCAGGACCCAGACGTGATCATGGTCGGTGAGATGCGCGATCTCGAGACCATGTCGACGGCGATCACCGCCGCCGAGACCGGCCACCTGGTGTTCTCGACGTTGCACACCAACAACGCCGCGCAGACCATCGATCGGATCATCGACTCGTACCCGGTCGATCAGCAGCACCAGGTCCGCAGCCAGCTCGCCCTCGTCCTGCGCGCGATCTGCTCGATGCAGCTCATCAATCGGGCCGACGGCACCGGCCGGATGCCGGTGTGCGAGATCATGATCAACTCGCCGAAGATCTCCAAGCACATCGAGGCGGGGGAGATCAAGGAGATCTCCGAGGAGATGGAGAACTCGGTGAGCTACTACCGAATGCAGACCATGAACCAGTCGCTGATCGCGCTCCTGGCTCACAACGTCATCGACTACGAGCAGGCGGTCGACGCCTCGCTCGAGCCCGACGATATGTCACTCAAGCTACGCAAGATGTTCCCGTCCATCGAGGAACGGTTCAGGGAGGGTGAGATGGCCCCGTCAGCAGCCGACTTTTCAGAGATCACCGGGCTGTTGGAGACCAAGAAGCTGTACGAGGAGGCCGAGGAGATCCACCGCGGCAAGCTGGCCGAGCGGGATCAGGTGATCGCCGATCTCGAGCGCGAGATCGCCGAGCTGCGCGCCAAGGTCGACGAGTCGGCGGGCGGTTCCGACGAGCTTCAGCACGAGCTCGACCTGGCGCGCGCCGAGGTCGCTCGAGTCAGAGAGGAGTCCCAGGCCAAGATCAACTCTCTCAACGAGCGCATCCGGGACCTCAACCAGCAGCTGTCCGGCAACGGAAAGGGCTTCTTCAAGCGCTGACACCGGATCGACGACGAGGCTCGCCGCCGAGATCGAGCCCCGACTGTCGCGGTACGGTCGAGAATCATCCCGGGACAATCCCTGTTGTGTGTCGGAGAATGACGGCGGTCGAACCCCGGCTCGTTCACTGCGACGGCGATCGACGACCGGGTCGGGGACGGACCCGAATCGCGACGCCGACTCCACGGAGCGCGCTCGACCGACCGCGACACGGAGGCGCCACCTCCGGTACGATCAGCGACAGCCGGCTGCGGCCAGGGAGACGGCAATGACCGAACCCACGACCAACCTCATGAACGATCTGCGCACTCTGCTCGCCCAGGGCGAGGAGGAGGCACTGCAGATCTTCCTCCGCCTGGTTCGTCCACAGGATGTGGCGGACTGGCTCGACCTGCTGTCGGCGGACGATCGGCAGAAGGTGCTCCAGGCGCTCGACCACGACGCGGCAGGAACGGTCCTCAACGACACCACGGCGTCGATCAGGGCGGAGCTGGTCGAGGACCTGGGACCGGACCGGCTCGCCCGAATCGCGGAGGCGCTGCCGGCGGACGACGCTGCCGACCTCATCGGCGAGCTCGCCGCCGCCGATTCCGAGGCGGTGCTGAAGCACGTATCCGACACCGACGAGGCGGTGCTCCGCGGGCTGCTGGCCTACGCCGACGATACCGCCGGCGGCATCATGACGCCCGACGTCGTAGCCCTGACACCGGACACCACGGTGGATGTCGCCATCGAACACCTCAGGTCCGCGCAACCGGAGGCCGTGATCGCCTCGCTCTACGTCGTCGACGCCGCACGCCATCTGCTCGGCTTCGTTCGGCTCAGGCGGCTGGTCACCGCACGACCGACCAAGACGCTCGGTGACATCATGTCCGACGATGTCATCTCGGTCCCGGTCGGAGCCGACCAGGAGGATGTCGCTGCGCTGGTCGAGAAGTACGACTTCATCGCCGTCCCGGTGGTCGACGGCAGGAACCGGCTGCTCGGCGCGGTGACCGTCGACGACGTCATCGACGTCATCTCCGAAGAGGCGAGCGAGGACATCTACAAGATGGCCGGTTCGTCGGTCGCCGAGGAGGAGTCGGAGTCGATCCTCCACATCGCCAGGTACCGGCTGCCGTGGCTGCTCATCTGTCTCGCCGGAACCCAGCTGTCGACCTCGGTGCTGCAGCTCGCCAAAGGACACGTCAGCATGTACGAGCAGATGTCGGTGTTCACCGCGGCGATCATGGCGATGGCGGGCAACACGTCGCTGCAATCGGCGACGACCACGGTGCGTCGGCTCGCGGTCGACACGCTGCCGCGGAGTCGGTTCGGTCAGCACGTCCGGCGCGAAATCTCGGTCGCCCTGCTGATGGGTCTGGTCTGCGGCGTCGTCGCGGCCGGGATCGGGACCGTGGTCGGACACGACTCGATGATCGGGGTCGCTCTCGGATCGGCGATGGCGCTCGCGATGTCGGCGGCCAGCCTGTTCGGATCAGGAATGCCGCTGATTCTCGAGGTCGTGGGCGTCGATCCGGCCGTCGCCTCGGGCCCGCTGGTGTCGACCATCAACGACAGCCTCGCCCTCGCGCTGTACTTCTCGGTCGCCACCGCGATCCTCTACCTGATCGCCTGACTCGGAAGCCGGACGTCGCCCCTCGCGTCGGTCAGATCGGCGCCGGGTAACCGAACAGGAAGCCCTGCTGCAGCATGACGCCGAGCCCCATCAGCGTCAGCATCTCGTCCTCGCGTTCCACGCCCTCGGCGATCACGACCGAACGGCTGGTGCCGGCGAAGCTGGTGATGGCGGACACGAGGTTCCGCTTGATCGGCTCGCCCGGCAGACCGCGGACCAACATCTGGCTGAGCTTGATGAAGTCGGGCTCGAGCTCGGCGAGTACGTGCAGGGCACTGTATCCGGTTCCCATGTCGTCGACGGCGATCCGAAACCCGACCCGTCGGAGCTCGGCGACTCGGTCCTTGAGAGCCGCTTGGCTCTCGGCGTAGGTTCGTTCCGTGATCTCGAGCACGCACCGGTCGGCGGACAGCACCGACCGTTCGACGAGGTCGGCGAGACTGACCCCGAGCGAGTCGAAATGCTCGAGCCCGTGGTTGGACAGATTGACGAACAGGGTCGCCTGACCCGGCAGGTTGGCCGCGCGCTCCAACGCCAGATCGACGCACAGCTGCTCGACCTCGCCGAGAATCCCCGACCGCTCGGCGAAGCCGAAGAAGTTCTCGGCCGGCGCGAGGTAGCTGCCGGTCGGTCCGCGGGTCAAGGCCTCGAAGCCGAAGACCTCCCGCTCGGGCAGGCTGACGATCGGTTGGAAGAGCGTGATCAGCGACCGGTCGCGCAGCGCTCTGCGGGCCTCGACGAGCCGGGCCTCGTCGAGCACCTGTCCCCGCTGGTGGAAATCCTGGCGCGCCTCGAGGATTCCGGCGTAGATCGCTCTCTCGGTCCGTTCGGCGGGCCGGCGGGTGATCATGCCTCGCCCGAGCTGCAGCGCCATCAGGCTCGTGTCACCGGTGTCGTCCTCGGCGATCGAGATGCCCCGGGCGAGAACCTCGTACAGCCCACCGGCCTCGCTCCGATCGGCGAGGAACATGATGAACACATCGCTGCGAACGGCTTCCTGGCACAGAATGACGTCGGAGTGAACCGACGTGCTCAGGACGTCCGCGAGATAACGGGCGACACTGCACAGCATCGCGTCGAAGCGCTCCCAGCCGACGATCCGTTCGAGGTGCTGCTCGTGCTCGAGGCGCATGACGAAGACCGGCACCGTGCCCTTGTCGTCGAGCAGGCGGCGCACCCGGTCGACGACCACGGGCAGTGTCGGCAGCTTGGTCGCGGGATCGAACAGGCTTGCCCGGTACTGCAGCAGCCGGGTCCGCATCTCGACAAGGTCCAGCGGTCGACCGTCGTCAGCCACTCGTCTCGTCCTTGCGTCCGGCCAGCAGCTGGCGCACCTGGCTCGCCAGCTCTCGCGGCGAAAACGGCTTGTAGATGTAGGCGTTCGCGCCGAGCTGCAGCGTCTCGATCTGGGCTCGGTGTCCGGTCCGGGCGGAGACCACGAGCACGACGACATCTTTGCCCCGGGAATCGAGCCGCAGCAGCTTGAGAAGCTCGAACCCGTCGAGATCGGGCATCATCAGATCGAGCAGCAACAGCTCCGGAGGCTCTTCGAGCACGCGGGCCAGCGCGGTTCTGCCATCGGTGTAGGTCTCGACGTCGTAGCCCTCGCCCTTGAGCACGGTAGCCAGGAGTTCGACCATGTCAGGTTCATCGTCAACGACGTAAATTCGATTCACGGTGTGCTCCCGCGTCGGTGCGAAGAGTGGATATCCGGAACAAAACTATATCACTTGTGCGCCGGGCGGGCACGGCAGCCAGACGAAGAAGCTCGAGCCCTCGCCCTCCCTACTCTCCACCCACACCACTCCGTCGTGCGCCTCGACGGTGTGGTGGACGAGGGCGAGCCCGAGGCCCATACCGCCGAACCGTCGGCGGATGCTCGAGTCGACCTGGTGGAACCGGTCGAAGATCCTCACCTGCTCGGCCGCCGGGATGCCGATACCGGTGTCGACGATGCGCACCAGCACCCCCGCCCGGCCCTCGTGGTCGCACTCCTCCGCGCTGATGCGAATGGAACCGCCATCGGGTGTGAACTTCACCGCATTGTCCACCAGGTTGAGCACGACCCGTTCCAGCTGTTCCAGGTTGCCTTCGACCCGGGGAAGCCCACGTGACACATCGACCTCGAGTCGATGCGACTTCGCACGGATCCGGGGTTCGAACATCTCGACCGCCAGATGGATGACCTCGTCGACCGGGACCAGGTCGGTCGTCGCCAATGCCGGCCACGGGGTCTCGACATGGGACAGCTGGACCAGGTCCTCGACGCGAAGCGCCAGTCGATCGACGTTGCGGCGACACACGTTGACCGCCCGGGCGGCGCGGTCGCCGAGCGGACCGAGCTCACCGTCCTCGAGCAGCTCGAGGAAGCCCTTGAGGGCGGTGAGCGGCGTTCTGAGCTCGTGCGACACGTTCGCCAGCAGGTTGCTCTTGGTCTCGTCGATCGCCTGCAGTTCTCGGTTCGCACTGCGCAGTCGGCCGATCGTGTGCCGCAGCTCCTCCGTCATGTCGTTGAAGGCGCTCGCGAGCTCCCCGACCTCGTCGTCGGAGTGAATGTCGACCCGATCGTCGAGGCGGCCGGCACGGATGCGCCGGACACCGGCCTGGAGGTCGTCCAGGTTCCGCGTGATGCCCCGCGCGAGGGCCCGGGACACCTGGTGGGTCACCAGGAGTCCGACGGCGAGGGCGACCACCGAAAGCATCAGCCCGCGCCAGAGCTGCCGGTTCACGCTGTCGTAGCTGAAGGTCGCCAGAAGGGACATCGACCACGGCTCGTGCGGATGATCCGACGGGAGGACGACTTGATAGACGGTTCGACCATCGAGCCGCACCCGCTCGCCGATCGGCGACCGTTCGGGCAGCGGCTCGAGAAGAGCGAGGTCGTCGAATGACGGCGCGGTGACACCGAGCGGCCACAGTCGCACGCGATCGCGCGACGCCGAAAAGGCCACCGTGCCGTCGCCGCGGATGATCTGCACCTCACGGACGTCGGAGTTCAGGTGCAGCAGCCGATCGACCCTCTCCTCGACAGGGTCGTTGATGCCGATGGTGTCGTACATCAACGAAATCTGGACCAGGGGCACGTGAACCAGGGAGCAGAAGTACCGCGCCTCGGCCTCGAGCGACTCCCGCATCACGAGGTAGCGGTAGACGACGACGGTGCCCGCGCTGACCACCAGGGTGATCACCACCGCGAGCGCGATGGCGCGCGCCATTCGGGCCTGGAGACGACCCCGTTTCCGGCGACGGCGCGGCATAACCCTCCTCGGACGGTTCGATCGACGATCCTACCAAACACTCACTCGAGGTTCTGAACCTGCTCTCGGACCCGCTCCAACGCGGCCTTGGCGTTCACCAGACGCTCGGCGACGCCGACCTCCCGACACTTGGACCCCAGCGTGTTGAGCTCGCGGAGAATCTCCTGGCACAGGAAATCCAGCGCGCGACCGACCGCACCGTCGGACGTCAACCGATCGAGGAACCCCTCGACGTGCGATCGAAGCCGAACGATCTCCTCCATCACGTCGCTCCGGTCGGCGATGATCGCCGCCTCCTGGACCACCCGCTCGGGCTCGACCGCGTTGTCGGGCCCGACCAGCTCGTTGAGTCGGGCCCTCAGCCGGTCCAGAATGAGCCCACGGAACTGCTCGGCACGGGGTTCGATCCAGTCGACGAAGGCCTCGATCTCCCGCACGTCGTCAGCGATCCGACGGCCGAGCGTCTCACCCTCGGATCGACGCATCACCACGAGGTCGGCGACCGCACGTGAAGCGAGCGCCTCGACGCCGCGGATCTCCTCATCGCTCGGTCCGCCGAGCACCGACTCCACCGAGACCAGACCCGGCATCGACAGCACCTGCCCGAGCTCGACCCGGTCGGCGACGCCGTCGGGCAGCCGGAGCTCGACCAGCTGGTCAAGCAGACTGGCGACCGCTTCGGGGTTGACGACGACCCTGACCGGCTGAGGGCCGGTTCGCTCCAGATTGACCTGAACCGTGACGCGGCCCCGATCGAGCGCATCGACGACCGATGCGCGGACCGCTGCCTCGAGCTCGGGCATCTCGTCGCGCGTGTTGGTGCGAACCACCACGTCGAGGTACTTGTGGTTGACCGAGCGAACCACCACCCCTGCGATCATGCCGTCCGCGATCGTTCCCTGGGCCCGGCCGAAGCCGGTCATGCTCATCAGACTCATGGTCTCTCTCCGTCGTCGGGCCGGGCGGCGCTGAAACCGGCCGCCGCGCGTCCGGTTCCAGTGTACCCGCCGACGGCCACGAACGTCCGAAATCGTGTCAGGGAAGCAACCTTCATGCCGGATTGTCGGGTGAATCCCCGGGAAACCGGGGACGCCAATCCTCAACCTTAGCGAGTTCAATCATTTAGAAATTTTCTCGTGGATATGTTAGAATACGCGGCCGAGTTGTACGCAAAGGAGGGGTGAACAAACCCATGGCGGATCTTTACCAGTATCGCACGGCGCCCGAAGAGCCACTCGACTGCCTCTACATCCTGCACACGGCCGGCAGCGACCCGATCGGCAACATTGCGTTCGAAACCAAAGAGAAACGCGCCCTCCGGACCAAGGTCAAGGGTCTGGCGCCGCGCGGCGAAGAAGGCGAGCTGATCTCGGGCGAGTGCCCGCTCGATCTCGCCCATCGGGTCACCTTCGTCGGTCTCGGCGAGGCCAAGGACCTCACCCACGGCAAGCTCCGCGCCGCACTGCGGAGGGTCATGCGGCAGGCCACCAAGAACCGCGAGTACCAGATCGGGCTGGCGGTGTCAGCGAGGGTTCACGGACTGTCCGAGGCCGAGGCGCGGCTGTTCGCCCTCCGTGAAGCGTCCATCGCCGATTACACCTTCGATCGCTACAAGTCGAAGAAGAACGAGTTCGACAAGATCGACGGGCTCCACATCCTGCCCCTCGCCAAGGAGAGCGAGGAGGATCTCGAGACGCGGTTGAAGTCGGTCCGGCTGGTCCGAACGTCGGTGCAGCTGGCGCGTGATCTGGCCAACCGGCCCGGAAACGACCTCACTCCCGAGGGCATGGCCATCGCGGCACGCGAGATGGCGGAAGGCCTCAGCGGCCTTCGAGTCACCGTGCTCGGGAAGAAGGAGCTGCTCAAGGAGAAGATGGGCGGCGTCCTGGCGGTGAGTCAGGGTTCGGCGGAGGAACCGCGCCTCGTCGTCCTCGAGCACCGACCCAAGAAGCCCAAGAAATCGGTGGTGCTGGTCGGCAAGGGCGTGACGTTCGATTCCGGCGGGATCTCCATCAAACCGGCCAAGGGCATGGGCGATATGAAGTACGACATGGCCGGCGCCGCGACCGTGATCGGTGTCATGCGTGCGGTGGCCGAGCTCGAGCTGCCGATCAAGGTCGTCGGCCTCGTGCCGTCCGCGGAGAACATGCCGTCGGGCACCGCCATCAAGCCGGGCGACATCATCACCACCGCCAGTGGCAAGACCGTCGAGGTGGACAACACCGACGCCGAGGGGCGCCTGCTCCTGGCCGACGCACTGCACTACGCGGCACGGTTCAACCCGGACATCGTGATCGACTACGCGACCCTGACCGGCGCCTGCGTCGTCGCGCTCGGCCACGAGGCGGCCGGGTTGATGAGCAACGACAAGGACCTCAGCGAGACGCTCCAGAAGATCGGTGAGACCGTCGGCGAGCGCGTCTGGCCGCTGCCGGTGTACGACGAGTACCTCAGCTACCTGGACAGTGACTGGGCGGACATGAAGAACGCTGGCGACCGATGGGGCGGCGCCGTGACCGCCGGCGTCTTCCTCAAGCAGTTCATCCCCGAAAAGGCGGCCTGGGCCCACCTCGACATCGCGGGTGTGGGCTACATGGACACGCATCACAACGGCTTGCCGAAAGGCGCGACCGGGTTCGGTGTCGTGCTGACCACGACGTTTCTCCAGGATCTGCTCAAGTAGCTTCGAGTTCTTAGACTGAGTGTTCAGCTGCGTGTGCGACGGCCCGCTCTTGAGTCAGCGAGAGCGGGTCGTTGAATTCCGGGGGCACGATGACCACGAAGACCGCCAAGATCGGTCCGATCACGCTGGATCCCCCGGTGGTCCTGGCGCCGATGGCGGGAATCACGAACTATCCGTTCCGCACCCTGTGCCGACGTTTCGGCGCGGCGCTCTTCGTCAGCGAGATGATCACCGCCCGGCCACTCGTCGAGGGCGTCACCAAAGCCAGAAAGCTCGCTGACTTCGGCCCCGCCGAGAGCCCCCGCAGCCTGCAGCTGTACGGCGTCGACCCCCACTACGTCGGCGAGGCCGTGCGCTGGCTGGTCGGCGAGGGCCGGGTCGATCACATCGACCTCAACTTCGGCTGCCCGGTCCGCAAGGTCACGCGGCGCGGCGGCGGCGCGGCGATCCCGGCGAAACCGCGGCTGCTGCGCCGTATCGTCCGAGCGGCCGTCGGAGGAGCCGGGTCCGTGCCGGTGACGGTCAAGTCCCGGATCGGCATCGACGACGACCTGTTGACCTATTTGGAAACCGGCCGCATCGCCGAGGGTGAGGGCTGTGCCGCGATCACGCTGCACGCTCGGACCGCCGCCCAGCTGTACGACGGCAAGGCCAGGTGGCCCGCCATCGCCGAGCTCAAGCGGACCGTCACCTCGATCCCGGTGTTCGGCAACGGCGATATCTGGCGTGCCGAGGACGCGCTCGAGATGATGCGGCAGACCGGCTGCGACGGCGTCGCCATCGGTCGTGGATGCCTCGGCCGGCCGTGGTTGTTTCGCGACCTGGTCGACGCTCTCGCCGGACGTGAACCACGGCCGGGCCCGACCTTCGGCGAGGTTGCGGACATCATGGTCGAGCACGCCCGGATGCTGGTCGACTGGTTCGGAGCCGAGAGGCCGTCGATGCTCGCGTTCCGCAAGCATGCCGGTTGGTACACGAAGGGATTCCGATCGAGTGCGCGGCTTCGCGAGCGGCTCATGCGGGTCGAGTCGCTGGCCGAGCTGGACGGGGTTCTCGCGACGATCGACCGCGACGAGCCGTACCCTGAGAACGCCCATCTCATGCGGCGCGGCAAACGACCCGGAATTCAGAGGGTCGTCCTGCCTCCCGGCTTTCTCGACAATCTGGACGACGACACGCCGCCGGAGGAGGAGGGCGACCCGGTATCGGGCGGGTAGCCACCCGCGTCCGAGTCCGCGTCCGCGTCCGCGTCCGAATCCGATACCAGCGGCAGCGAACAGCGCCAGGGACTGCGGCAGCGACCGAGACAGCAAACAGCGGCAGCGGCAGCGGCAGGGGCAGCGGCAGCGATGCGGTCCGGGCCCGCCGTTCACGGCTGCCTCCGGGTCGGTCTCGAAGAGGCGAACAGCCGATGATCCCCGCGACCTCAATCGCCGCCGGCGGGCGTGCCATTTTTGACATTGTGCCGAGCGCTCTCCAGCGATCATCGCGCACTTCACAATGTCAAAGGTGGCAACCGCCGAGCCCGAGCGATGATCCACGTGCAGGTGTTCCGGTCCGCAGGAAGGCCGCCGGTGCCCGGGCAGCGTGGTCCGTGTGGTTTCGGTTTCCTTCGTACGACCACGCTGCCCGGGCAACGCTGGGTCGATCCCGCCGTGAGGCGGGGGCGACCCAGAAGGCCGATGTCGAAGGTCCAGAGACCGGCGACCGCGATCAGAGACACGGTGGCCGAACCTCGTTGAGTGTGTGGAATCGAGGCGACAAGAGGTATACTTTGATGTCAAGGAACCGGATTAGGAGGAACTGTCGTCGCAACTCCCGAGACGGGAAACGAGACGTCCTAAGGCGTCAGAAGGAGTCGTGTCATGAGAGGGAAGGTCTGCTGTATTGCGCTCATCGGATGCCTGGCAGCGCTGCCAAGCGTTGTCGAGGCCCAGTTCTTCTTCGACAACTTCGACAGCTACGCCGCCGGCTCGACCATTGCGGGGCAGGGTGGTTGGGAAACCTGGGGTGGGGATCCCGGCGCAAACACCCAGGTCGTCAACATCGTCTCCTACTCCCCGCCGAACTCGCTCGGGGTTTCGGGCACGGCGGACATCGTCCACCAGTTCGCTGGAGTCACCTCGGGGACGTGGTACGCCAAGGTCCAGACCTACGTACCCTCTTCGCAGCTGGGGGATCTGTACTTCGTCATCCTCAACCGGTACGACGGCTTTTGCGCGTCCTCGGGCGACTGTGACTGGTCAGTGCAAGTGCGAATGTCCGCATCCGACGGGGTGGCCGAGTCAGAGGGTGGCAGCAGCAACCCCTCGACTGCCGCGCCGCTGCCACTGATCACCGACGCGTGGGCCGAGATCGTCGTCGAGATCAACCTCGATGTGAACACCTATACCGTTTACTACAACGGCGCGATACTCGACACGCTGCC
>Ga0316576_10000873_pt1 | contig 15295 bp, 12 predicted proteins | sample S0NA_FD_203075 | JGI IMG/M metagenome (GOLD analysis project Ga0316576, IMG submission 203075) | Rhizosphere microbial communities from salt marsh grasses in Alabama, United States - S0-2_050615r3r5 | ecosystem: Host-associated > Plants > Roots > Rhizosphere | place: USA: Alabama | collected... | reverse complement strand
CCCGGGTGCCATGCCCGGTCACACCCGCCAGGCGGGAGAACGCGATGGGGACCTCCGGCGGGACCGGGTCCCGGACCGCTCCGCCCAGGGTGTCCAGGGCCTCCAGGGAAGCGGGCCGGATCGGCGAGAGGAGGGGCGCCAGGGGGAGGAGGAGGAACCGGGCAGTGCGCATGTCGACCTCGGGTGGGGGCTGGGACGGCCCCATCCTACGCAGGCCCCCGGCCCGGCGCGAGGCGCAGGCCCCGCTCCACGAACTCCCCCCGGGCGCCCGGGCCCGGCCGGGGTGTGAGGCCTTCGGTCCGCCGTCAGACGGTCAGGATCGACGCCACCGATGCCACGACCCACATGATCAGCACCATGAGGGTGGGCAGGAGGGCCAGGCCCACCGAGAAGGTGAGGCCCATCCGGTAGAGCGCCGGGCCCGTGGGGAGGACCGTTCGCCCCCAGATCGCCCCGAGGGCGAGCTCCACCGCCGGGCCGAGGCAGTAGCACACGTTGGCGAGGACGGCGAAGACCAGGACGGCCGCCACCGGGATTCCCACGGGGCTCCTGAAAGGGGGCAGGGCCTGGACCACGCCCACCACCGTGAGGGAGAAGAGGCCGGCCGCCCCGACGGCGAGGTTGTAGGGGAGGCGACGGCGTTCCCACCACCGCAGGATCGCCATGGGCTGCCGGGGGGCCGGAGCGGGAAAGAGGAACTCGGTGAGCGCGGACACGGCGGGACCCTCCCGGGAACGGTGAGTATCGGAAAAGAACTTTGTAATGCAAAGTACGAGGCCCCGGAGGAGTTTTCCAGGGGTTCGTCAGGCGGGGCCCTCAGGCGCGGATGAACCCGAGCTGGAGGCGTGGGGCGGAGGCGCCCCCGGGGATCGGGGTCACGGCCGCCCTCTCGGACGTGGAGGCCGGTTCAGCGCCCCCGGAACTCCGGGGTCCGCTTTTCGATGAAGGCCCGGACGCCCTCCCGGCCGTCCTCGCTGGCGAAGGCCGCCAGGAAAAGCTCCTTCTCCAACTCCAGACCCGCGCTCAGGGGGGTCTCCATGGCGGCCCGGACCGACTGTTTGATCAGCCTGAGGGAGACGGGGCTCCACCGGGCCATCCGCCCAGCCAGCTCCAGCGCCTTGTCCAGGTGTCGCCCCTCGTCCACCAGGAACTCGACGAGGCCGATGCGGTGGGCTTCCTCCGCCTCCACCATGTCCCCGGTGAGGGCGATGCGGAGGGCCTGCCCGGGGCCTACCAGGCGTGCGAGGCGCTGGGTGCCGCCGGCACCGGGGATCAGCCCGATGCGGATTTCCGCCTGGCTGAAGCGGGCCGTCCGGTCCGCCACCCGGACGTCGCAGGCCAGGGCGAGCTCGGAGCCGCCTCCCAGGCAGTACCCGTGGATCGCCGCGATGACGGGCTTCGGGAAGGCGGCGAGGGCGTCGTAGACCCGGCGTCGAAGGTACACCTCCCGCTGCTCGGTCGGAGACCGCTCCGCGAACTCGGCGATGTCGGCGCCGGCCACGAAGGCCTTCTCCCCGGCCCCGTGGAGGACGGCCACCTTGACCGCGTCGTCGGTGGCCAAGGCGTCCACCACCTCCATGAGCCGTTGCCGGACCGCCTGGTTGAGGGCGTTCAGCTTGTCGGGCCGGTTCAGGGTGATGACGGCGATGCCGCCGTCCCGGACGTCGACCTGCACCGCGGACTCGCTCACGTGTCGCTCCAGTCGTAGAACCCCATCCCGCTCTTCTTTCCCAGCTTGCCGGTGGCCACCATCCGCTTGAGGAGCTCCGGCGGCCGGAAGGCCTCGCTTCCCAGCGTCTCGTGGAGGTACTCGGCGATCCCCAGCCGGACGTCCAGTCCCACCAGGTCCGTGAGGCGGAGGGGACCCATGGGGTGCCGGTAGCCCAGCTCCATGGCCTTGTCGATGTCCTCGGCCGACGCGACGCCCTCCTCGACCATACGGATCGCCTCCATTCCCAGGACGATCCCCAGTCGGGACGAGGCGAAGCCCGGGGAGTCCTTCACCACCACGGGCTCCTTGCCCAGCCGCTCCACGAAGGAGATGGCGGCGTCCCGGGTCGCGTCGGCGGTTCGAGGGCCCCAGACCACCTCCACCAGCTTCATCACGTGGACCGGGTTGAAGAAGTGGAGGCCCACCACCCGTCCGGGCTCGTCCACCGCGTCGGCGATCCGGTCGATGGAGAGGGAGGAGGTGTTGCTGGCCAGCACGGCGTGGTCCGGCGCCGCGGCGTCGACGTCGGTGAAGATCCGGTGCTTGAGATCCAGGGATTCGGGGACCGCCTCGATCACCAGGTCCGCCTCGGAGACGCTTCGGACCAGGTCGTGCCCCATCTGGAGCCGGTTCAGCGTCCAGTGGACCTCGTCCTCCGCGGCCTTCCCCAGCTCCACGGCCTTGTGGAGGTTGGCGCGGATCCGGTCCAGTGCCCCCTCGAGGGCAGCGTCGTCGGGGTCGTACAGTGTGGTCGTGGCCCCCGCCATGGCGCACACCTGCGCGATTCCGTGACCCATGGTCCCGGCTCCGAGGACCGCGACCCGGTCGATCCGACTCATAGCGCCTCCACCAGCGTTGCGATGCCCTGACCCACGCCGATGCACATGGTGGCGAGTCCCCTCCGGGCCCCTCGCCGGCGCATTTCGTGGACCAGCGTCGTGAGAATCCGGGCTCCGGAGCACCCCACCGGATGACCCAGGGCGATGGCCCCCCCGTTCACGTTCACGATGGCCGGGTCCAGCCCGAGCTCGTCCATGCAGGGGAGGGCCTGGGCCGCGAAGGCCTCGTTGAGCTCCACCAACTCCAGATCCTCCACCGACCACCCGGCACGTTCCAGGGCGATGCGGGTCGCCGGTACGGGTCCCATCCCCATCCGGTGGGGCTCCAGCCCCGCTACGCCCGAGGCCACCACCCGAAAGCGGGGCTCCAGCCCCAGGGCGTTCGCCTTCGCCTCGCTGGTGACCAGGAGTGCCGCCGCCCCGTCGTTGATCCCCGATGCGTTTCCGGCGGTGACGGTCCCGTCGGCCTTGAAGACCGGGCGAAGACGGGCCAGGGCCTCGGCCGTGGTGTCGGGTCGGGGGTGCTCGTCCGTGGTCACCCGGAGGGCATCACCCTTCCGACGGGGGACCTCCACCGGGAGGATCTCGTCGTCGAATCGCCCCGCCTCCATCGCCGCCGTGGCCCGACGCTGGCTCTCCAGCGCGAACGCGTCCTGTGCCTCCCGGGACACCCCGTACTCGGCGGCCACCACCTCCGCCGTCTCCCCGAGGCCGATCGTCCACTCGTCGGGAAGGGCGGGGTTGACGAAGCGCCAGCCCAGGACCGTGTCCGCGGTCTCCGGAACGCCCCGGGGATACCCGTGAGCCGGCTTGAGCATCACCCAGGGCGCCCGTGACATGCTCTCCACGCCACCCGCGACGAAGACCCCGCCTTCGCCGCTCCGGATGGCGTGAGCGGCGCCGACGACCGCCTGCATTCCGGAGCCGCAGAGGCGGTTCACCGTCTGGCCCGGAACGGTCACCGGGAGCCCCGCGCGGAGCAGCCCCATGCGGGCCACGTTCCGGTTGTCCTCGCCCGCCTGATTCGTGCACCCCATGATCACGTCGTCCACCCGCTCCGGGTCCACGCCGGCCCGCTCCAGGATCCCCCCGATGACCCGGGCCGCGAGATCGTCGGGTCGGACGGAGGCCAGCCCGCCGCCGTGGCGTCCGATGGGCGTGCGTACCGCGTCTACCAGGACGGGGTCGGTGTGGGCGCTCATCGGTCCACCGCCACCCAGACGCTCTTGGTCTGCGTGTACTTCTCCAGGGCCGAGCGGTAGCCGAGGTCCCGGCCGTACCCGCTCTCCTTCGTTCCGCCGAAGGGGGAGCCCGGGTCGTACATGTTGTAGGTGTTGACCCAGACGATCCCGGCCTGGAGATCCCGGGCCACCCGGTGGGCCTTCCCCACGTCCCGGGTCCAGACCCCGGAGGCGAGACCGAAGGCGGTGTCGTTGGCCTTGGCGATGGCGTCGTCCACGTCGGCGAAGGGGAGGATCGCCGCCACCGGGCCGAAGATCTCCTCCCGGGCGATGGTCATGTCGGGTGTGACGTCGGCGAAGACCGTCGCCGTGACGAAGTTGCCCCGGCCGTCCACCTGGACCCGCTCTCCGCCGGCCACCAGCCGGGCGCCCTCGCGCTTGCCCGCCTCCACGTACCCCATCACCCGATCGAGCTGGGCCTCGCTCACGATGGCTCCGAGGCGGGTCGCCTTGTCCATGGGATCTCCCACCGTCATCCCCTCGGCCCGCTCGGCGAAGGCCTCCACGAAGTCGTCGTAGATCGAGGCCTCCACGAAGATGCGGGAGCCGGCGGCGCAGACCTCGCCCTTCCCGTAGAAGATCCCGGTCCCGGCCCCCCGGACCGCCGCCTTGAGGTCGGCGTCGGCGAAGACGATGTTCGGCGACTTTCCACCCAGCTCCAGGGACACCTTCTTGAGGCCCGCCGCCGCTTCCCGGGCGATGATGCGCCCGACCTCGGTGGAGCCCGTGAAGGAGATGGCCTCCACCCCGGGATGCGCGACCAGGGCCGCACCCGCCTCCTCCCCCAGACCCGGGACCACGTTGAGCACGCCGGCCGGGAAGCCCGCCTCCGCGGCCAGCTCCCCCAGGCGGAGCGCCGTGAGCGGTGTCTCCTCGGCGGGCTTGAGGATCACCGCGTTCCCGCAGGCGAGGGCCGGCGCCACCTTCCAGGAGGCCAGGTTCAGGGGAAAGTTCCAGGGGGTGATGCAGGCCACGACCCCCACCGGCTGCCGGAGCGTGTAGTTGAGGAAGGGCCCGGATACGGGGATGGTCTCTCCGAAGACCTTGTCCGCCATCCCGGCGAAGTACCGGAAGACGCCCACCGTGCTCGGGACGTCGATCTTCCGGGCTTCAAAGTACGGCTTTCCGTTGTCCCGGGTCTCCAGGGCCCCCAGCTCGTCCCCGTTCTCCTCGATGAGATCGGCGAGCCGCCACAGGAGCCGCCCCCGCTCGTGGGGATCCACCCCCCGCCACTCCGGGCCGGCCAGGGCATCCCGGGCGGCGGAGACCGCTCGGTCCACGTCCGGGGCGTCTCCCCGGGCGACCTGGGTGATGACCTCGCCGGTGGCGGGATTCGTGGTGGGGAAGGTCCCGCCGGAGGCGGCGTCCTCCCATGCGTTCCGGATCCAGAGCCGGTTGCGGATGGAGTCGCTCATTCGATGCGTGGGTTGGAGACGACGAACGGGGCCCGGGGCGAGCCCGGACCCCGTCGGTTGTGGCGTGGCACCCGTGGGGCGTCGCGCGGGACCGAGGTGGATCGCTACGCGCCCTTGAAGTCGGCGGTCCGCTTCTCCACGTAGGCGGCGATCCCCTCTTTGCCGTCCTTGCTGGCGAAGAGCTTCGCCTGCAGCTCCCGCTCCAGCGCCAGACCGTACTCGAAGGCGATCTCGGCACCCGACTGGACCGAACGCTTGATGTGTCCGACGGCCATCGAGGCCTTTCCGGGGGTGGTGAAGCTCTTGGCGTACTCCATCACCTGGCGCATGAAGTCCTCGTGGCCATCGGCCTCCAGGACCTGGTTCACCAGCAGCTTCTCGTGCGCCACCTCGAAGTCGAACAGGTCGCCCTGCACCATCAGCTCGATGGCGTGGGACTTCCCCACGATCCGGCAGAGGCGCTGGGTGCCCCCCGTGCCCGGAAGGACCCCCAGGTTGACCTCGGGGAGCCCCATCTTCCCGGCCCCCTTCCGGGCGATCCGGAGGTCGGCGGCCATGGCGATCTCCATCCCCCCCCCGACGGTGTGCCCGTTCAGCGCGGCGATGGTGAGCTTGGGGGTCTGCTCCAGGCGGCTGAGGGTCTCGTTGGCGTGGAGGCAGAAGTAGTACTTCCACACCGGGTCCGCCTCGTTGAGCATGTTGATGTTCGCCCCGGCCGAGAAGAACTTCTCACCCTTCCCGGTCAGGACGATCACCTCGACGTCGGTGTCGAAGCGGGCCCGGACGATGGCCGCGTCCAGCTGCAGCATCATCTCGTGGGTGTAGGTGTTCGCCGGCGGATCGTCCAGGGTCAGGACGGCGACCTTGTCCTCCACTGCGTAGTGGACGAGGACCTTCTGGGAGACGTCGGGCTGCTCCATCACCTTCTGAGACATGGAATACCTGTCCAGGCTGTCGTGGGATTCTGCGGAGGGGGTTCCGGGGGCGCCGGAAGCCCCAAAAGCTACCGGAATTTCCGACGGTCGGTCAAGCAGTCACCCACGGCCTGGACACTCGGTTCCAGGGGTGGACGGGCCCCGTCGCCCGGCTGGCGCGTGAGGGGCCGACGAGAGCCTCGGTGAAGCGGTCCATGGAGTGCCCGTGAGCCCGTCCCTGGTCGGCCGGGGGCCCTTCGATCCCCTGGCCGCGGACCGGTCCCCTGCAGACGGCGGTTCGCGTCTGCGCACGGACCCGCCCATCTTCCCGGCCGACCCGAAGCGACGCACGAGGAAGGACGGACGACAGGTCCCGGCCGACCCGGATCCACGCAGGAGGAGGGACGGATGACAGACCGCCGCAGGGTGGACACCCGGGTGGGGTGGGGGCTCTCGATCCTCCTTCTGATGGCGTCGTCCGCAGCGAGCCAGGAACGACCCCTGGTCGTGACCGGTGGGTGGTGGTTCGACGTGGATGCGGGGGAGATGCGACCCAACCGGGGCATCGTCTCCGTGGGGGGGCGGCTCCTCGCGGTCGGGGACGGCGACACCCCCGTCGACCTGACCGATGCCCGGCGGATCGAGCTGGAGGACGACCGGTACATCCTCCCGGGACTCATCGACCTCCACGCCCACTACAACGTGCAGTTCCTCGGGCTGCCCCGGCGGGAGGAGCTGGTGGCAACCCCGGTCTTGTGGCTGGCCAACGGGGTGACGGCCACCTTCCCGGCCGGGGAGTACGATCCCGAGGGGATGCTGCGCCTGCGACGGGAGATCGATGCGGGGCTGCGCCCGGGTCCCCGGCTCCTCACCTCGGGCCCCTATTTCGGCCGGACGCGACCCGGGTGGACCCCCCTCTCCCGGGATTCGATCTTCGCCGAGGTGGATCAATGGGCCGCCCGGGGTGCGGTGGGCTTCAAGGCCAAGGGCGCGGATGCCCGGACGGTGCGCTGGCTCGTGGAGCGGGCCCACCGGCACGGCCTCACCGTCACCGGACACCTGGACTCGGGTTTTCGGGGTTCGGTGAATCCCCGGGACGCCATCCTCATGGGGATCGACCGGATCGAGCATTTTCTGGGCGGCCCGGCCTTCCCGGCCACCCGGACCGCCTACGCGAGCTTTCCGGACGTCCGGGCCGACTCCCCGGAGTTCCGGGAGATCGTGGCGCTCTTCCTCAGCCACGACGTGACCTACGATCCCACCATCACCGCATACGCGTACTATGGGGTGGAGGGGAAGTCCCACCCGGCGCTGGAGTCCTGGACGGACGAGTCCCGCTTCCTCACCCCCGAGGTCCGGGCCTGGGTCGAGAGCGGGGGCCCCGACTTCCAGGTGGAAAGCTTCGATGCGATCCTGCAGGCCAAGTGCCCCCTCGTCCAGGCGTTCCACGAGGCGGGCGGGCGGCTGGCGCTGGCCACGGACCACCCGAGCTGGGGCGTGTGGTTGCCGGGCTTCGTGGCCCACCGGGAGCTCCATGCCATGGTGCTGTGCGGGATTCCGGAAGCCGACGTCCTGCGGATCGCCACCCTGAACTCCGCCGAGGCGATCGGACTGTCGGATCGACTCGGGACACTGGAGCCGGGCAAGCTCTCCGATTTCTTCGTGGTCCGGGGCGACCCCCTGGCGGACATCCGCAATACGCGGAACGTGGAACTCGTCGTGCGCTCGGGTGAAGTCCACGACGCCGCCGCGCTCCTCCGGTCCGTAGAGGGGCGCATGGGGGTTCCTGCCGCGGCCCGGGCGGCCGGGGGAGGCCCGTGACGACCGATGTGCCCTCGGGGTGCCGTCCCCCCTCGACCCTTCAGAAGCCGACCTCGGAGATCCGATGAGCATACCCCTGGAGCTGGACCACCTCCTCTACGCCACGCCGGACGTGGACGCCACGGTGGCGGAGCTGCAGTCCCGGTTCGGCGTCCCCTTCCGGGGGGGAGGACGGCACCCCGGGTGGGGGACCCGCAACCGCATCCTGCCGCTCGGCGACCGGACCTATCTGGAGGTGATCGGACCGGACGAGGCTCAGGCCGGCACGGGCACCCCCCCCATCCTGGGCGTTGACCGCCTGGTCGAACCCCGGCTCGCCTGGTGGGCCGTTCGCCCGTTCCTGATGCCCCTGACCTGCGGGGAGTTCGAAACGGTGGGCTTCGTGCCGGGGGAGGTGGTCACCGGTCGACGGGTCCGGGACGACGGGAGCGAACTCTCGTGGCAGGTCACCGATCCCCGGGTCCGGCTCCTGGACGGAATCCTCCCCCTGGTCATCGACTGGGAGGGAGAGGCGCATCCCGGCGCGGAGGACAGCGGCGTGACCCTACGGAGCCTCCGGTTGGAGCACCCGGACCACGAACTGTTGGCTCCGCGCTTCGCGGATCTCGGGCTCCCGGCGGTCCATCCCGGCCCCGCCCCGGCCCTCATCGCCATCTTCGACGCCCCCGGCGGCGAGGTGACCCTCCGCTGACCCGGGCTGTTTTCCGTCCGGAGGGCGGGTGGCGCGGGAGGAGGAGGCCCCGGGGCGAAGGCCGGCTCGGCCCTTGGCGGCGCTGATCTTGCAGCGCTACGATTACACTATGCCCATGCGATCCGCCCTCGTCCCCCCCCTCTGCTTCCGATGGCTGGTGGGGTCCGTCCTGACCGTCCTGGCGGCGGGGTGCCACGATTCCCCGGCGGATCCCCTGGGTGCCCCCACCACGGTGGAGACGGTGCCCTCCCTGGCCCTGGCAGCTCCCCTTCCGGATCTCCCCGAGCTGGTGACGGGCACCTCCCCGTCCTCGGAGATCCGGGTGGCGCTGGCGGCGTGGCAGGCGTCCTGGGACGATGCGTCCGGGGAGGTCGATCGGGCGTCGGCCCGGGCGGTCGTGGCGGGTCACCTTGCGGGGGTGCTGGACGCCCGGGGGGTCGAAGAAGCCCTCCGATCCCTCCTGTGGGCCGAGATGGAGGTCTCCGAGCTCCCCCCTCTCCCGGCGGAGCTCGCCGTGCCTCTCGAGGAGGCCCGGGTGCTCACCGAGCAGGCGGCCGCGGCCCGCCGGGATGGACGCCTTCGGGATGCGTTGGAGGCGGGCCTCGCGGCCGCCGACCGGTACCGGTCCGTGACGCCCGAAGCCGTGGCTCGTCGGCTGGTGGCCCGAGGCCGGTCCCTTCTCGACGCCGCCACCGCGGAGGCCGAGGCCTCGAACCCCCCGAAGTCCGGCACCCCTGTCACGGACCGGGCCCGTCATCTCGTGGACGGGGCCGCCAGGGCCCTGGCCTCGGGCGATCACCTGATCGCGGTACAGCGGGCCTTCTACGGGATCCAGGTTCTCGAGGGCCGGATGGTCGACGTGGACCCGCGAGGTCCTGACGCGCCGGGGGCCGGCGAAGACGGGGATACGGCCCGGGACGAACGCCTCCGCTCTGGTGGCTAGCGGTCCCTCGGGTTCCAGTCCCGACAGTCCCGAGGATTCCGAGGGGTCGCTGCGCCCGTCCCAGGGTCGGGACGGGGCGTCCTCGGAGGAGCACGCCGACGGAGGGTCGGCCGACATCGGCCGGGAGACGGTCACCGGGATCAGCTGGCAGGCGGCGGCGAATCTCGTCCAGTTCGTGGCCCGCTTCGGGTTCAGCATCATCCTCGCGCGAATCCTCCTTCCCGAGGACTTCGGGGTCGTGGCCGTCGCGACGCTCGCCACGGGATTCGCCTCCACCCTGACCGACCTGGGTCTCGGTCCGGCGCTCATCCAGCGGAAGTCGGTGAGTTCGGGCCACATCCGGTCCTGCTTCACCTTCTCGACCCTGGCCGCCCTGGCCATGGGCACCCTCCTCTTCCTGTCGGCGGGGGCGCTGGCCTCTCTCTTCAACGAGCCCCGGGTGGAGCCGGTTCTCCAACTCCTCTCCATCACCTTCCCGCTCTCGGGGGTGAGCATCACCTCCCGTGCCCTCCTCACCCGGGATCTGCGTTTCAAGACCCTGGTCAAGATCCAGCTCGTGGCCACGATCCTCGGCTCCGGGGTGCTGTCGGTGATCCTGGCCTGGATGGGGTTCGGCTACTGGGCCCTGGTCTGGGGTCAGCTGGGGCAGGGGGTCGGCTCCTCGCTCCTCACCTACGCCGCGGCGCGCCACTCCCTCCGACCCCTCTTCGCCGCGGAGCCCTTCAAGGAACTCTTCGGGTTCAGCTTCGGGATGTCCCTCACCAGCACCGTGAACTACTTCGCGCTGCAGGGGGACTACTTCGTCATCGGTCGGATGATGGATTCCGCGGCGCTGGGCTTCTACAGCCGGGCCTACTCCCTCATGCAGCTGCCCCTCTCCTTCCTGGGCGGCGCCATCTCCCGGGTCATGTTCCCCGTCGCCTCCCGGGTCCAGGATCAGCCCGAGCGCTTTCGTCGCGCCTTCCTGGCGACGTTCAACCTCTCCCTGGCCTTCGCCCTTCCCGTCTCGTTGGTCCTGGGGATCCTGGCCCCCGAGCTGATCATCGCCCTCTACGGCGAGAAGTGGGCCCGGACCATTCCGCTCCTGCAGATCCTCTCCCTCTTCGGCGTCTTCCGCATGACGTACAACAGCGCCGCGGCCTTCGTACGGGCCAAGGGACAGGTGTACCGGCTGCTCCTCAGTCAGCTCTTCTACGCGACGGTCGTGCTGGCAGGGAGCTGGTACGGGGCCTCGGTGGGCGGGCTCGAAGGGGTTGCCTGGGGGGTTGGAGGGGCGATCGTGGTGATGTGGACGATGGTGGTGGGCTTCGCCCTGGTCGCCGCCGGCGTGGGTCTCCTGTCCTTCGTGCGGGAGGTGACGGCGGTGGCCCTGCCGGCGCTGGCCATCTCCGCCCTCACCTTCGCCGCGACCTGGGGGCTCCGGAGCACCGGGATCGGATCGTGGGGCGTGCTCCTCCTTGCCGGTCCGCTTTTTGTCATCCTCTTTGCAGGCTATCTCATCATCCAGGGCCGCCGGATCGACCATCCGGCCATCCACAAGATCCTGGGCCGCATCCCCGGGATCTCCCGGTGGGCGCCGAGGCCCTCCCAAACCGGCACCTGAAGGAGAGCGACGTGAGCAGCGACGAAATCCCGCGGCACCCGCCCGTGTTCATCGTGTCCACTGGACGGGCGGGATCCCAGATGCTGGCGCGGGTCCTGTCCGAGGCCCCGGGCGTCCTGGCCCTCCACGAGCCCCGGCCCCACCTGGTCACCGAGGGATACCTCCGGTGGACCGGCAAGATGTCCGGCGAGGAGGCGGAGGATGCGGTCCGGGACAAACGGCGGGACCTGGTCGGCCAGGTCGAGAGGAACGGTCTGATCTACGTGGAGAGCTCCCACTACTGCTCCCACTTCATCCCGGAGCTGGCCCGGGTGTTCGATGCCCGGTTCATCTTCCTGCACCGGGAGCCCCGGGGCTTCACCCGCAGCGGGCTGTCCAGGGACTGGTACGAAGAGCTCTCCCGCCGGCAACGCCTGGAGATGGTGGCCCGTCGCAAGTGGCGGGTGGCGGTGGGCCACGTCTGGCACGACCACCGGCTCGAGCCCCCCCCCGAGCTCGAGAGCCGCATGGAGCGCATCGCCTGGCTCTGGTCCGAGATCAACCGGACGATTCTGGAGGGGCTGGAGGCCGTCGAGCCCGAGCGGAAGCTCGAGATCCGACTCGACTCGGTGGGGCCGGCGCGATTCGCCGAGGTGCTGGAGTTCGTGGGAGCCGAGCCGGAGCCCGCCGTCCTCAAGCGGATGACGGCGGTGGCCGCCCGGAAGCCCAACAAGACGAAGACGCGGCCCGAGGAGCTCGACCCCTGGGACGAGGACGCCTTCCGGCGGGTGACGGCCCCCATGGCCGAGCGCCTGGGGTATCCGGTGTGACCCCGCCCCGCGACCCCCCGCGCCGGGGCGAGGGGGTCGCGGGGCGGAACCCTCCCTGACTACATCTCGCCCCGGGCCATCTTCCGGAGGACGGTGTGCAGGATGCCTCCGTTCCGGTAGTACTCCACATCCACGTCGGAGTCGAGGCGGGCCTTGACCGTGAACCGTGTCTCCGAGCCGTCCTCGGCCCGGGCCACCACCTGCAGGGCACATCCCGGCTCCAGGCCGTCGGCGATCCCCGGGATGTCGAAGGTCTCGGTTCCGTCGAGCCCCAGCGTCACGGCGGACTCCCCATCGATGAACTCCAGGGGGAGCACGCCCATGCCCACCAGGTTGCTCCGGTGGATTCGCTCGTAGCTCTCGGCGATGACGGCGTGGACACCCAGGAGGATCGTCCCTTTGGCCGCCCAGTCACGGGACGAACCGGTGCCGTACTCCTGCCCCGCCAGGACCACCAGGGGTGTCCCGGACTCCTGGTACCTCATGGAGGCGTCGTAGATGGACATCTCCTCCCCGGTGGGGTGGTGGATGGTGTACCCGCCCTCCCGACCGTCCAGGAGGAGATTCTTGATGCGGACGTTGGCGAAGGTGCCCCGCATCATCACCTCGTGGTTTCCGCGGCGGGACCCGAAGGTGTTGAACTGGAAGGGCTTCACCCCATGGTCCATGAGGTAGCGGCCGGCGGGGCCGTTCTTCGGAATCGCTCCGGCGGGGGAGATGTGGTCCGTGGTCACCGACTGTCCCAGGAGCGCCAGGACCCGGGCGCCCGTGATGTCCCGGAAGGGGGGCGTGTCGGCGTCCATCCCCTGGAAGAAGGGGGGGTTGCGGATGTAGGTCGAGTCGGAATCCCAGTCGTACAGGCTACTCTCCTCCGGTACGGGCAGCGCCTTCCACAGATCGTCCCCGTCGAAGACCTCGGCGTAGCGATCCCGGTACATCTCGGGCTTCAGCGAGCGGGTCACCGTCTCCCGGATCTCCTGCTGGGTGGGCCAGATGTCCGCGAGGAAGACCGGGTTGCCGTCCGGGTCCCGGGCCAGGGGCTCGTTGTAGAGGTCGATGTCGATGCGCCCGGCCAGGGCATAGGCCACCACCAGCATGGGTGAGGCGAGGTAGTTCGCCCGGACCAGGGGGTGGATGCGGGCCTCGAAGTTCCGGTTCCCGGAGAGGACCGAGGCCACGACGAGACCGTTGTCCCGCACCGTCTCCTCGATGGCTTCCGGAAGGGGCCCGGAATTCCCGATGCAGGTCGTGCATCCATACCCGACCACGCCGAAGCCCAGCTCCTCCAGGGAGGGAAGGAGCCCCGAGTTCTGCAGGTAGTCGGTGACGACCTTGGATCCGGGGGCCATGGAGGTCTTCACCCAGGGTTTCACCTCGAGGCCCCGGTCCCGGGCCTTCCTGGCCACCAGTCCCGCACCCACCATCACCGACGGATTCGACGTGTTCGTGCAGCTGGTGATGGCGGCGATGACGATGGACCCGTCCCCGATCTCCACGTCCATGCCCTCGTACGCGAGGGTGTGGTAGCGGTTTCGGTTGGCACCGGTGCGGTGCGCGCTCCGGACCACCGTCCCGGTGGCCGGGACGTTTCCGCCCTCTCCCGCCCAACTGTCCGAAGGACGCGGTTCGGCCTCGGGCCCCTTCTCCGGGAGCTCGAAGCCCGCCGGAACCAGGGTGGGAAGATGCTCGTCGAAAGCCTCCCGCATCCGGGCCATGGCGATCCGATCCTGAGGGCGCTTGGGCCCCGCCAGGCTCGGCTCCACCGTGGACAGGTCCAGCTCCAGCGTGGACGTGAACTCGGGATCCGGCGTGTCGTCGGTCCGGAACAGCCCGAGCGCCCGGCTGATCGTCTCCACCCGTGCCACCAGCTCCGGGGAGCGTCCGGTGCCTTCCAGGTACCGGAGGGCCTCGGCGTCCACCGGGAAGAAGCCGATGGTGGCCCCGTACTCCGGCGACATGTTGGCGAGGGTCGCCTTGTCCGGGAGGGAGAGGTTGGACAGTCCCTCGCCGTAGAACTCCACGAAGCGCCCCACCACCCCGTGTTCCCGGAGCATCTCGGTGGTGCGGAGCACGAGGTCGGTGGCGGTGGCCCCTTCGGGCAGGGAGCCCACCATCCTCATCCCCACGACCTCGGGGAGAAGCATGTAATACGGCTGGCCCAGGAGCACGGCCTCGGCCTCGATCCCGCCGACGCCCCAGCCCACCACCCCGAGCCCGTTGATCATGGTGGTGTGGGAGTCGGTGCCCACCAGGGTGTCGGGATACGCCACGGCCCGGCCTCCCTCTTCCCGCCGATGCACCACCGAGGCCAGGTACTCCAGGTTGACCTGGTGGACGATCCCCGTCCCCGGGGGGACCACCGAGAAGTTCTCGAAGGCCTGCTGGGCCCAGCGGAGCAGGGTGTAGCGCTCCCGATTCCTCTTGTACTCCATCTCCACGTTCTGGCGATAGGCATCCTTCGAGGCGAAGAAATCCACCTGGACGGAGTGATCGATCACCAGGTCGGCGGGAACGACGGGGTTGATCCGATCCGGATCGCCACCCAGGGCCTGGATGCCGTTCCGCATCGCCGCCAGGTCCACCACGGCGGGCACGCCGGTGAAGTCCTGCAGAACGACCCGTGAGGGCATGAAGGGAACGTCGGCCCCGGCGTTGGTCGGGCTCCATCCCGCCACCGCCTTGACGTGCTCCTCCGAGACGTAGCCCTTGCCGGCGTGGCGGAGGGCGTTCTCCAGGAGGACCCGGATGGAGAAGGGCAGCCGGGGAAGCTCCACCAGGCCCTGGTCCTCCAGGACGGAGATGTCGTAATAGCCGGTGGGACCTTCGGGGAGGTCCACCGTCTTGAAGGCGCCGAACGGATCGATGGGGGAGGCGGCCACGGATTCCTCGTGCGTGGAATTTGAAGCGGGCGCCGGGAACGGGCTTCGGACTCCGACGCGAGCTTCCTAGGATAGGAAGAAGGGGCTTCGATTTACAGGGTGCGGACGCCGTTCCGGGGGACCAAACCCCGGGGTCCGATGGCCCCCCGGGCCGAAGAAGCACGACCCCCGGAGAGGGTCTGTGACACGGCCGCTTGGCGGAGGGGCCCCCCCGGGCCATCTTTGACCCCGCGCCGGGGTGGCGGAAGTGGTAGACGCAGGCGACTCAAAATCGCCCGGGAGCAATCCCTTAGGGGTTCGAGTCCCCTCCCCGGTACTTGAACGGTGCCGAGACGGCGTGGCCTCACCCTCGGGGTCGTGGCGGGGTACGCCCTGTGGACGGTGGTCTTCCTGGGCGGAAGCGGCGTCTTGCGGACGGTTCTGGCAGGG
>Ga0316576_10000872_pt1 | contig 15307 bp, 10 predicted proteins | sample S0NA_FD_203075 | JGI IMG/M metagenome (GOLD analysis project Ga0316576, IMG submission 203075) | Rhizosphere microbial communities from salt marsh grasses in Alabama, United States - S0-2_050615r3r5 | ecosystem: Host-associated > Plants > Roots > Rhizosphere | place: USA: Alabama | collected... | reverse complement strand
CCACGCCAGCGGCGCCCAGAAGGGTCACGCCGGCCGCAACCCACGGCGAGCGCGTTCCGGTGCGCGCGCTGAGTGTGGCCCGCAGGCTCACGGCTCCGTGACCGCCCGTGGAAAGCCGTCCGGAGCGGCGTCGCGTGCCGCTGGCGACTGCGCGACCGGTGACGGGAGCCGCCGTCACCGTGGGTTCGCTGGCAGGGCTGGATCGCAACGGCGGGCGAGGGCTCGAGCGCGGCAGCGTGACGGGCGGGAACGAGGAGACGGGATCCATGGATTCGGGGGAGAGCCACGTCGAGTGAAGCGCCGTCCGCGTGATGTCCTCCCCAATCCCCTGGTCCCAAAGCCAGCGAGCGAGCGCGGTGCCCAGCGCCTGCATCGACTGCCAGCGCTCTTCGGGGTGCTTCCGCAAACCGCGCTCGATGATGGTCCAGAGCTCAGGATCGCCCGCACACAGTCGTGTCGATGGTTCTGGCTGGTCCTCGATGATCGCCCGCATCACGGAGTTGTAGTTCTCGCCATCGAACGGAACCGTGCCGGTGACGCACTCATAGAGGGCAATGCAGAAGGCCCATACGTCGGTCCGCTGGTCCACGGCCGCTTGACCCCGCGCCTGCTCTGGGGACATGTACACGGGGCTGCCCATGAGCACGCCCTCGCGTGTGATCTTCGTGTCCTGCGCCTGGGCAACCTGGGCGATCCCGAAATCGAGGATCTTGGGTTGGATCCGTCCGGCCAACGTTCGGGACAGGAAGATGTTGGCCGGCTTCAGATCGCGGTGCACGATGCCGCGCTCGTGCGCCACGTAGAGTCCGTCGGCGACCGGGAGCATGAGCTGTACGGCCGTGTGCGCGTCGAACTTGACCTGCCGCTGTAGCGCATCGTCCAGGCATTCCCCATGCAAGAGCTCCGTGACGATGTACGGGTCGCCCTGCTCGCTCTTGCCAAAGTCGTAGACCTGCAGGATGGCCGGATGCCCGAGCTTGGCCAGTACACGGGCCTCGGTCGCCAGCCGCTGCGTGGTCTCCTCTGACTGGACTTCCGCTCGGATCAGCTTGATGGCGACCGGGGCATCCAGGTCTTGGTGGTGCGCGACCCAGACCGTCCCCATCCCACCCTGATCCAGCGGACGGATGAGCCGGTACTTGTGATTGATGTCCTGGCCCTCGAAGAACCGCTCGCTGGATGGAGCGGTCGAGGGTGTTTCGCGATCACTGTTCACGCCTGCCCCTGGGTACGAACTTTGCGCGGGCTTATACTCGATCGGACCGGGCAATTCAGCGGTCGAGAGCAAGATTGAGCAAATGCCTCGGAACTCCAGGGAAATCCTCGTTCCGCACAGGCTGGAATCGCGCCAGCTGGTTCAAAGCGCGGTTGTCGGGGCGCGCCCGGACAGAGTCTGATACTTCGGGGAGCAGCCCCATGGGTCGGTCGAGAAACGTGGCGTTGGTCGGTGGCGCTCTCGCGGTGGGCGCGTTGTCGTTCATCGTCCTGCGCCCGACTCCACCTCGAGCACCTGCGCCGGCCGAGGCCGCGGCCCAGGCTGAAGTGGCTGTCGATTCGGTTCGAGAACCCGCGGTGGCCGGGTCGTTCTACCCGTCGGACGAGGCCGAGCTCGCCGAAACGGTGGATGGATACTTGGCTCAGGCCAAGGGTGAGAAGATTGTTGGCCTTCGGGCTCTGGTCTGCCCGCATGCCGGGTACGTCTATTCGGGCCCTACCGCGGGTCACTGCTACGCTCAGCTCGTCGGACGCGACTTTCAGACCGTGATCGTCCTTGCCCCCAGCCATCGACACGCGTTCGACGGAGTCAGCATCCCTCGGGTGGACGCTTACCGGACCCCCCTCGGCCTCGTTCGATTGTCCCCTGCGGTGAAGCGGTATGCGAACGAGCCGCCATTCGTGTCCGTGGCGGAGGCGCATGTTCGCGAGCACTCGCTGGAGGTGCAGCTGCCCTTCATCCAGCGTACTCTGCGCTCGGCCCGGCTCGTACCGATGGTGTTCGGGCGGGTTGCGCCCGAAGCTGTCGCGCACGCTCTTGCGGCTGGCATCGACGACGAGACGCTCATCGTGGCGAGCACGGATCTGAGCCACTACCATCCCTACGAGATCGCGCAACAGCTGGATCGACAGGCCATTGACGCCATGGTGAGCTTGAATCTCGACGCTATGCGTGGTCAGCACGCGTGTGGCAAGGGGCCGGTGCTCGCTCTGATGGCGTTGGCCAAGCAGCGGGGATGGAAGGCCAAGCTGCTAGACTACCGCAATAGTGGAGATACCGCGGGGACGAAGCGCTCCGTCGTGGGCTACAGCGCGATCGCATTCTACTCTTCAGCTCCTCCGCCCAAGAGTCAGGGCTGAACGCGCAGGCGACGCCGGGCCGATCGGGACAGCAGAGGAAGATGGACGCACCCAAATCGAGCAGCCCAATCCGAACCGGGGCCACTGTGCTGCTGGTGGTCGTGTTGGTCTTGGTCGTGGTCTGGATCATCCGCGGTGGCACAAACCGTCAGCGTTCCGCTACGCTCGCCGCACCGGAGCCTGACCCAGGAGGAGTCGTGAAGGACAACTCGGCGCACGCAGCGAGCGTCTCCCCGGAAGACAAGCGGGTCCTGCTGGGGCTGGCGCGTAGAACCCTGGAGGAGGTGGTCCGCCATGGACGCGAGCCCGTCGTGGACGCCGCCGAGGTGTCGGAACGCCTGCGTCAGCCGAGCGGAGCCTTCGTGACCCTGGAGAAGAACGGCCAGCTTCGGGGGTGCATTGGGCACATCCAACCGCGTGAGCCGCTCTACCGAGCGGTCATCGACAATGCGCACAGCGCCGCCATGCGCGACACGCGCTTTTCTCCGGTCGTCCCGGAAGAGCTCCCTTCGATCGAGGTCGAGGTGAGCGTGCTGACGGTTCCGCAGCCGCTCGAATTCAGCTCTCCGGAGGATCTGCTGAGCAAGCTCACGCCGCATCAGGACGGTTTGGTGCTGACCGTGGGGTTTCGCCGATCCACCTTCTTGCCGCAGGTCTGGGAGAAGCTACCGGACAAGGTGCAGTTCTTGGAGCACCTGAGCACCAAGGCGGGCTTGCCTCCGAACGGCTGGCGTGACCCCCAGGCAGAGGTGACGACGTACCGCGTGATCGCTTTCACGGAATCCGAGCTCGCCTCACCGGGTCGCGGCAAGGGAGAGGTGCAGGACGCGCCGGAGAAGTGACCGGTGACGGTTCGCGCGCACGCCGACGAGGCGAGCGGGCAGGAGCCCGAGTGCGAGTCTGAGACGCAGGCTGCTCACGGGCGACCCTGGATCTTCCTGGCCGTGTGCGCGCTCGGGGTGTCCTCGATCGTCACGCAACTCGTGCTCATGCGCGAGCTGCTGTGCGTATTTGCCGGCAACGAGCTGGTGTTCGGGATCGTGCTGGGAAGCTGGCTGCTGACGACCGGCCTCGGCACGTTCCTGGGTCGTGGCGCGCCCCGGCTCACCCACCCCATTTCCGTGTTGGTGGCCGCGCAGCTGTTGGTGGCCACGCTGCCGCTCGTCGACGTGGTGCTGGTGCGGGTGCTCCCGGACGTGATCTTTGCGCCTGGGGCGCAGGTGGGTGTGGTCGGTACTGCGGTGAGCTCCGTCCTGCTGCTGCTGCCCTACTGCGTGGTCGCCGGGTACCTGCTGGCCCTGGCCTGCTGCGCGCTCGCGCGTGCAGGTGCTGCCAGCATTGGCCAAGTCTACTTTCTGGACAACCTGGGCGACATCGCCGGGGGCCTGTTCTTCACCGTCGCCATCGTGTTCGTGGCGAACCATTTTCATCTGCTCTACGTGCCCGCCGCGTTGAACCTGGCCACGGCACTGCTCCTGGCCTGGAAGCTGCGGCAGCGGGCAGCGCTTCTCGTTGCGACCGCCGTGACGATCGCGACGATCGGTGTGGTCGTCGGCGTCGACCTGGACGCAATGAGTACGGCACGACAGTACCCGGGGCAGAACGTGCTCTTGCACACGCAATCTCCGTTCGGAAACCTCGTCGTGACCGAGTCACAGGGGCAGCTGAACTTCATCGAGAGCGGGGTCCCGCTCTTCTCCACTCAGGAGGTGGAGGAGGTCGAAGAGACGGTGCACTACGCCATGGCGCAGCGTCCGCAGGCTCACCGCGTCCTGTTGATTTCAGGAGGTCTGACCGGAACCGCAGAGGAGGTCCTGAAGTACGGAGTGGAGGCGGTGGACTACGTCGAGCTCGATCCGGTCATTCTCCGCGCGGCACGTCGATTCGTGCCGGAGAACCTCGATGATCCGCGTATCGAGGCAGTGGTTGGAGATGGTCGCAGGTTCGTGCGGAGCACGGATCGACGGTACGGCGTGGTGATCGTGGATCTTCCGGATCCCTCCACGGCGCAGATCAATCGATTCTACACGGTCGAGTTCTTTCACGAGGTCAAACGCATTCTCGAACCCGGTGGCGTGGTGGCCATTTCGCTGGCGCACTACGAGAACGTCGTGTCCCCCGAGTTGGCGGGCCTGCTGAGCGTCGGGAAACAGACGCTGCGAAGCGCCTTCACAAACACCCTGATCATTCCTGGAGGCAGTGTGTACCTGCTCGCCTCGGACGGACCTCTGTCCAGGGATGTCTTTGCCCGGATCCGAGCGGCGCGGGTCCAGACGGAGCTCGTTCGTCCCGGATACCTGAGCGCGGTGCTCGCTGCCGACCGCGTCGGCGAGGTCGAGCGGGCGCTGTCCGCAGACGCGCCCTTGAACACCGACCTGCGGCCCGTGCTCTACTTCCGCCAGATGATCTACTGGACCCGTCAACTGGGCGGAAATGTCGGCCTGTTGGCGTTGGGGGTGGGCGTGTTCATGGCAGCGTACCTGCTGCGGGTGGGGCCGGTGCCAATGGCACTGTTCACCACCGGCTGCGCGGCTTCGACCCTCGAGGTCGTGGTGCTGTTCGGGCTGCAGATGGTCCATGGGTTCGTGTACGCCCGGGTGGGTTTGGTGGTGACGCTGTCCCTCGTGGGCTTGGCCATCGGTTCGGCACTGGCCAATCGCGTGCTGGCCCGCCTCGGTCGGCAGCACCTGGTGGCCCTGGAGATCGGAATCGCCGTGTTCGCTGCGCTCGTCCCCGTGGCGTTGATCGCAGCCGGCGCCCTTGCCCGTGGGAGCGAGCTTGGAAACACGGCATCCGCCGACGTGGTTTTTCCGATCCTCGCTTTCGCTCCGGGAGTGCTGGTCGGGTTGGAATTCCCGCTGGCGGCCAGGGTCGAGTTCGATGGGGTCGGCCGCACGGCTTCACGGTTGTACACTGCGGATTTCATGGGAGCGTGCCTGGGTGCGGTGGTGGTTGGCGCAGTTCTGATCCCGGTGCTAGGGGTCGTGTGGGTTTGCGTGTTGACCGCGGCCTTGAATATCGCGAGCGGGCTCTGGGTTTGGTCCACGCGCCAGGGCTGAGTCGGAGTGAGGACGGATGGCAGGCAAAGGATATGTCTACTACCTCCACAAGACGGCGCGCATCAGCGGCTGGGCGCTGCTCGTCATCACGGCGGTCTTCATCGTGACCGGGTATTCCCTCTGCGGTGAGTTCGGGGTGGACGAGCTCATCGACTCGCGAACGGCTCTCAGCGTGCACCAGTTCCTCGACTTGCCGTTGGTTGCCCTCTTCGTCATCCATTCGGCGGCGACCATCTACTTGGCCTTCATGAGGTGGGGATGGGTCGGCAGGTAGAGCCCGGCAGCGGGTCGGATCGAGACGACGCGGCCAGCGCCGACGCGCGAGACGTCTCGGCTGTAGCGAGGAGGCGAATCAGCCGTCGAGATGCGGTGCGCTGGGGGGTCGTGGGGGCCACCACCACGGTTGGATTTGCGTCGCTCGCCTACCTTTCGGTGGACGACGCGACCGAAGTGGCTCCCGCAGAAGTCTTCAAGAACGACGCGCCGGACGAAACCACTTGGCGGAACTGGAAGGCGCGCGGTTGGGTGCACGAGGCGGCCCACTACCTCACGCTGGGTCGGAACGTGCAGTGCCGTATCTGTCCCAACGAATGCCTCCTGGAGCCGCGTGACCGGAGCCGGTGCCGCAACAAGGTGGCCATGGAGGGCAAGCTGTGGACCATGGCCTACGGCAACCCGTGCTCGCTGCACGTGGACCCGATTGAAAAGAAGCCACTATTTCACTTCCAGCCCGGATCCCGCGCCTTCTCACTCGCCACGTCCGGGTGCAGCTTGCGCTGCCTCAACTGTCAGAACTGGGAGATCTCCCAGAAGAAGCCGGAAGATCTCAAGGACGCAACCGGTGAAGAGCTGCGTCTCGGCAGTGGCGCCACGGGGCCACTTCGAGTTGGCGATCTCGAACGCGCCAGCGTCTTTCCGGACGACGTCGTGCGACTGGCGCAGCAGTCGGGGTCCCAGTCCATTGCGTACACCTACTCGGAGCCGACCAGCTACTACGAGTACATGCTCGAGACCGCGAAGCGGGCGCGCGCGGCGGGAATCAAGAACGTGTGGGTGACCAACGGGTACATCAATCCCGAGCCCCTGGAGGGCTTGGCCGAGTTCCTGGATGCTGCCAACGTCGACTTGAAGAGCTTCAGTGAGGAAATCTACGCGGAGCTCAATTCCGGCAAGCTCGCGCCCATCCTGGCGACCCTGAAGAGCCTCAAGCAGCGCGGGGTTTGGTTCGAAGTGACCAACCTGATCGTGCCCCGCTACAGCGACGACTTGGCGATGATCGGTCGCATGTGTGACTGGCTGGTGTCCAATCTGGGGCCCGACTACCCGTTGCACTTCTCTCGCTTCCACCCCAAGTACGAGCTGAAGCGACTGTCCCCCACTCCGGTGCCCACGCTCGTGCGCGCGCGAGAGATCGCCCAGCAGGCAGGTCTGCACCACGTGTACCTCGGAAACGTCCGCGGCGTGAATGACGCGGAAACGACCTTCTGCCCGCGATGCGGCAAACGTGTGGTCGAGCGATCGATCTTCCGCGTGGAGACGGTGCAGGTTGGTCGCGACGGTGCTTGTGCACACTGCGGCGAGAGGATCGCCGGGGTCTGGTCAAGCAGCTGACAGGAACGCCTTGGCCACGTTGATCTTCGCCCGGGCCGGGTCGAGGATGCCGGCGATCCTCGGGTACTGGCGAGAATCGCCCGCCCCGAGGTCCAGCTCCTTTGGCCGCTCGAGCGCCCGACCCTTCCTGTCGGTCACCAAGCGGACCATGGGCAGGCCTACGGCCCGAGGGTTGGCAGACGGACCAATCACGACCGCCCACTCTCCGGTCTCGAACTCGATGATGCTTCCGGCAGGGATGACGCCCACGGTGCGGACGAGCAACCGCAGAATCACCCGGTCGATGTCTCGCGCGGACGCCAGCTTCTCGAGCGCCGCAGCCGGGGAGAGGGAGCGTGACGAGTCACGCGGGGCGACGTGGTCCAGCAGGCGTCGCACGGTGCGGATGACCTCGGATTGGGGGAGCGCGCTCTTGCCCACGTACAGTGGTGGCAGGAGTTGGGTGCGGTCCATCCAGTTCGCCTCGGTGGCCACCACCGTGCGCAGGGCGTTGGACGGGTTGAGCCCACCGGTAGCGAGACACACCGTGCTCGTGGCCGTGGGCACCAGCAGGTCGTCGGCGTCGGCCAGAGGGATGAACCGGTCTCGGCCTTCGGGACCGGCCACCCGCACTCGGCCCACGTCGGCCATCATGGCCGCCATCGCGAGGCGGGCCAAGGTTACCCGCTCATCGATGATTTGCCTGGCGACCAGGACCGTCAGCAGCGCCGTCTGCACGGCTCGGCCGGCGTCGTCACGGTGGGCGTTGGCCATCGAGGTCATGCCCAGGATGGCAGGGTCGCCCGTTTCGACCAGCGTAACGAAGCGCTGCGAGAGACGCTTCACCCGGTGCGGCAGAACCGTCTTGCCGGCCGCGATGTCGTCGAAGAACTGACGCATCACCAAGAGCGCGGTGGCGTACATCCGAACGATGCGCTCGGCCGGGGGCAGGTTCTCGTCCTCGGTGCGCTTGTTCAGAATCGCCTCGACGTGGCGCACCGTGACGTTGGTGATCTTGCTTTCGGCCAGGGTACGCCGTTGAGCTGGATCGCGTGCCGAGATGGCGACCGCCCCAGCGAACTGGGTGAGCTCCTGCACGGTCAGCGCGGGATCGAACGTGACTTCGGAGACGTCACAGCGCTCCAGCAGCTGCCCCAGTTGCATCGTCGCTTCGTACACCTGACGGCTCGCACGCAAGAGTTGCCCGCAGATGAAGACGGTGTCCCCAGCGAAGGTCAACGTCACCGCGGAGCCGATCTCCTTGGAGAAGTTCGCGAGGATCTGGTGCGACTGCTGCACCGTCTGGACCACCGCCTCGTTGTCGATGGCGTGCACCAGCGCGTTCTTGCACAAGCGGAAGATGGCCAACGCGGCTTCCGAGCTCCGATCGCGGATCTGTTCGAGTAGGGGGTTGCCGGTAGTCGAGGCCTGGCAGTGGGCCAGGAAGTCCTGCGGCATCGAGCTCGTGGTTGCTACGGGGGCCATCAACCACCTCCCGAGGGTTGCAGGGTTCTGGCGATCCGTGCGCCGACCTGCTCCATGGCTGCCTTGGCTGCGCTCCGGACGCGCTCGCTGCTGCGCCACCGCTTGGTCGCGGCGTCCTCCAACACCGCGATGACTTGCCTGGAGCTCGAGATCCGCCCCAGCATCTCGGCGGCAGCCGCGCGAGTCTGTTCGTGAGCTTCGGAGCTTACCATGCGCTGGTCGTTGAGGAGCTCCAAACACACCGGCTCGGCACGGTTGGGCGCCAGCGTGGCGAGAGTGGAGAGGGCTTGCTTGCGCTCCTCGAATGGCAGCTTGTCGAAGGCTTCGCTCTTGATGCGAAGCACCAGGAATGGCCCCGCCACCCGGATGTTGTGGTGCTCCATGGCCTGCAAGGCGGCAAGTCGAACCGAGGCTTCGTGGTCTTCGATCAGACCGCGAAGCTCGATGCGCAGGCGCTCACTCGAGACGCCTTCCACGTGACCCAGGGCCTCGATCCGTACCACCGGATGGGGGCTGTGGGCGGCCATGGAAGCGGCCTGGCGCGCCTCGGGACTTCCGATGGCGGCGAGCACTCGCACCAGGGCCAACCCGAGCTCGACCGTGGCCCCCTCGAACATCGCCCCCAGCGCCTCCTCGTGTCCGCGACCCTTCCGCGCGAGATAGTCGATGAGCTGGCTCGTGATGACCGGCTCGGTGATGTCTTCGATCTTCTCCAGCACCACCGGGACGTGAGTGTCATCGAGATTGTCCAGGATCTTGGTGAGGCCTTCGACGAACACGTCTCGATTGGCGCCGGGGTCGACGGCTCCTTCCAAGATCTTGCGCATGGTCTCGGTGGAAACGACGTCGCCCGCCAAACGCCCGCGGATGGCCTCCGGGTCGCCATAGCGGGGGTCCTGCCGAACCGCGTTGCACAGTGAGAGCACCATGGCGATGGCCATTTCTGGCTTGTGCTCTGCCAGGCGGTCGATGGCGTTGCTGAGTGGCGCGGCAACGATCGCGGGATCGCCGGCAGCGCATTCGGCTTGGTAGGTGCGTGCCGCGATGACGACGAATCGTTCTCCCGTCGTCACCGTGTCTGCGTCGATGCGGGTGGCGAGGATTTGCACCGTGGCCGGGTCCACGGCGAGCGCGGACTCGGTGGCTCGTCTGTCGGTCACTCCGGTGTCCTTGAGCGCCTCGGCCCGAGCCATGGCTTCGGTGTCGGCCTGGTCGCCACTCAGCGCCGCGACGAGCGTCGCGCGCTGGTTCTCCGGGTTCAGCCCTTCCTTCTTGCTGCTACGGCTTTCAGCCCACGAGTCTTCGAGCTGAAACGACGAATCGAAGTTGGCGAGCTTGACGATTTCGGCTGTCATCCGTTCGAACTCGGCGCGCTCCTTCTGATCGCCCTGAGCGAACGAATCGATGGCGTAGTGGATCACGCACTCGAAACACGCGTCCCAGAGCATGGTCGCAAAGTCGTCTTCGGGCGCCATTTCCCGCGTCCGATCCATGGTGATCATGCGGACCAGCTCGTTGAATTCCTTCTCGTTCGTGCCCGGAAGCAACCCCAGCAGTCGGATCCCGTCGGCGAAGAGTTGATAGGGAATGTTGTCCCAAGGCGCCCGTGGCTCCCACAGGACCGCATCTCCAGCGACGAACGCGTAGGGAGTGATGTTCCAGGCCAGCGCCACCTCGGTGTGCAAGAGCGAGGACGCGCAGTGGGCGAACAGGGCGTCTTGGCGTCGCGACACCTCGGGATGGTCGACCCCGTATTGTCGCTTGGCTGCCAGGAATTTCTCCAGCTGGCTGAACAGCTCGGTCATGTCCTCGACGTTCTGCTTGCTCGAGAAGGAGGCGTCGAAGAGTTGCACCTTCTCTTCTTGCTTCTGCTTCTTCCGCACCAGCGTGCCCGGCGCGGCCGCACCGGGTGCGGTCGTGCTCTTGGCGGGGGCGGCGCTCGGGCCGCTCGAACTGACCCCACTCTGCGCCGGCGGGACTCTCGTGCCAGCAGCCGTTGCGGAGGCGGTCGTCGACGCATGTGGAGCCGCGCCTGGCTGCGCCGCTACTCCTGTCAGCGCCTGCCGGGCCGCCTGCACTGCGGCTCGCATCTCGGTTGCGTTCTGAAAGCGCTTGGACGACTCGTATGCCAGGGCTCGATCGACCAGTTGCACGATCGGGATCGGGGCTTCGACGATGCGGGCGAGCGAGGGAGCCGGGCGGCTCGCTGCCATGACCAGTTGCTCGCCCGCAGTCTCCGCCACGTGGACATCCCTGCCGGTGATGAGCGTGAACATGATCGCGCCGACCGCGAACAGATCGGTGCGTGCGTCGACCTCCTTCCACCGCCCCAGCGCCTGCTCTGGCGCCATGTAGGCGGGGGTGCCCATGACCATGCCCGTCTGTGTGCGCTTCTGGTCGGTGCCCTCGCGCAGCCGTGCGATGCCGAAATCGAGGATCTTGATGGACCGGTCCTCGGTCAGGAACAGGTTGTCAGGCTTGAGATCGCGATGCACGATTCCCGCCGCGTGCGCCTTCTCCAAGGTGGCGAGAGTGTGGTCGGCGATGGCCAAGACCGTGGGCAGCGGCAGCGCCCCCCCCTGCTTGGTTACGAACGACTCCACACTCAGTCCGCGCAAGAGCTCCATCACCAGGAATGGCTCACCGGTCTCCGTGACGTCGTCGTCGAGCACGCGCACGGCCCCGGGGTGGTCGACCTTGTTGGCGATGTACGCTTCTCGAAGAAAGCGTTCGCGGATTTCGGCGTGCGCCGCGTACTCTGCGTGCAGGAGCTTGATGGCTGCGGTGGCGCCGTTGCGATGCTTGCCCAGGTAGACCGCCGCCATGCCCCCCACGCCGATGAGTGACGCGAGCGTCCATTTCCCCTGCAGAGTCTGTCCGACTTTGGACCTGCACTGAGCAGTGAGCGGGTCTTCGACCGGTTGCGGTTCCATGTCTCCTGTTCCCAGGTCCGTGCCCCGGAGGCTAGCTCACAAAGATATCGACACTGGGCCTCAGGGGCAACCGAACCCGCCGTCCGACGACTTCCGTGCCGAAACGCGCCTGCATAGCTCGAGTTGGGCGAGCAGCGCCGTGACTGCGGCTTCCACGCGCAGCACCCCACGGCCCAGCGCAACCGGCACGAAGCCCAGCTCGGTGAAACTGGCGAGCTCTTCGGTTATCCAGCCGCCTTCGGGGCCGATGGCCACCACCGTCGCCTCACCGGGACCGATCGGGGCGGCCTCCTCGACGTACTGCTCGGATTCCGGGTGTGCGAGCAGGCAACGTGGCGACGGGGCCTGAGCCAACCGTGGTCCGAGCACGTTCATCAGAAATGGCAAGAGGAGCTGGTGCACGCGGATCTCCGGGAGCCAGGTGGTTGAGCCTTGTTCGCAGCCGAGCAGGGCGTGGTGACGGAGGGCCGGCAGGTCGAGTCGGGGAGAAGCGAAATAGGACTTCTCGACGCGCCACGCGTTGACCAGGTCGAGCCGACGGACTCCGAGCGCTGCGGCGTGCTGCACGACGCGTGACAGCGCCTTCGGCCGCGGCACCGCCAGGATCAACTCGACGTCCGGCGGGGGAGGGGACGAGGCGAGCAGCCGCACCTCGAGGTCGACGCGGTCATTCGCGACCTGCGCCACGGTCGCGGTTCCCATCGGACCCCCGATCACCCCGATCCGGAGCTCGTCTCCAACGCGGATCCGCAGCACGCCGATCAGGTGCTCTGCCCGCCGCTCTCGCACCCGTGCTCTGCCCAGGGGGTCGATTTCGGCGCGTTCCAGCAGCAGAAGATTCACGGTCCGGATCCTACCCCATTGAGGGAAGCGGGATGAGTAGCGTATCGTTTTCGTCTGGGCGGAGCCCGCCGGCCGTGGGACGTACTCCGCTCTGAACCAACGAGCTTCAACCGACGAGGCGTGCAACATGACCGACCATCATCGACGACGTTGGGACCGACCCCTGTCCGGGGCGGGTGCGGCTGCCGTGCTCCTGCTCGCGCTGTTGGCGTGCAAGCAGAAGTCTGCCGACAAGGAGCAGGCGGCAGCGTCGGCTGCACCCCCGCCACCAACGGTTCTGCCGTGTCCAAAGGCGTTCAAGGACCTGCCGGCTGATCAGCGCCAGAGCGCGAAGCCCATCCAGTGCACGTGCCCTGCGGTCGTCTCCCAGGGCTCGGTGTGGGGCACCACGGTCTACACGACCGATTCGTCCATTTGCCGCGCTGCCGTGCATGCCGGAGTGATCACCGCAGCGGGGGGCGAGGTCACCGTCCAGGCCAGCCTTGGATGCAAAGCCTATGCGGGATCGGACGCGAACGGCATCACCTCGTCAGACTGGGGACCGTATGCCACGAGCTTCTTCTTCCCGGCCAAGGGCGATGGCAAGTGTCCGGAAATCGAGGCCGGAGGGCCATGTCCGCTCAATTTCAAGGCCATTCCCAATCGCAATGCCCAGACCAGCTTCACCTGCACCTGCAGTCCGGAGAAGATGCGCGGGTCGCTCTGGGGGACGAAGATCTACACGACCGATTCGTCCATTTGCCAAGCGGCCCGGCACGTTGGAGCCGTTCAGCCCTCGGGTGGCTCGGTCACGGTGAAGGCCGCGCCGGGCTGCAGAGCCTACCAGGGTTCAGCCCAGAACGGCGTCCAGTCCGGCAATTGGGGCCCCTACGCGGACAGCTACTACTTCGACGGGCATGGCGACGGGAAGTGCGTACCCTGAGCCAGCCGCTCGGGAGACCGCTTGACGCCGGGCATGACAAAATAGGTGACGGCCGGTGTTGAGGAGGTCACCGGCCGTCGGTGTGGGCGTCGGGAGGTCTTGTTGTTGTATGTATGGCTCGCTAGTTGCGTCAGGCCAGCGGAAGATATGCAAGTGGTAACTGGGAACGTCGAGCCATCGCTGGCCTGCGCGAAGCTCTCGTCGGCGGCTCACGGGGGGTCCCGTGCGACCGAACACAGGTAACGTGCGCACGCGCTCTGGCCTGTCAAGACCCGGGGGAACGATTTCTGCTGGTGCTCGGTGACGGGGCCGGGTCGTGCGTGCTGGCGTGGTGACGAGTGGGCTCGTCCGTCTCCTCTCGCTTTCTCGCGCGATGGGCTGGCGTGGGCTTCTGCCGGGCACAAAGTGGCCCCCTGTCGCTTCCGCCTGGGAGCACTATCTTTCTCACCACATTGGGAGACACGAGTCCATGAGTCACTCGGGAGCCGGCGGTCCTGTCAATAGCCCAGGAGTCCATGCTGGGGGCCTCGCTGCCCGTGCGCGAACAGGCGACGAGAACGCTGCACGAACGCTTTCTGGCGTCGTCGATGCGCTCTGCGGTCCCTGCAACGGTAGCAACGGGACCATCCTGCGTGGGCCGGGCCATGCGGCGCTGCCGTCACGCGCCGTGGTGATATCCGTGGTCGAGGACCTGAGGAGCGTGCTGTTCCCGGGCTACTTCGGAAAATCGGAGCTTACCGCAGAAAGCATGCACTACCACGTGGGATCGACGCTGGACCGCATTCTCGACATGCTTCAGCAGCAAGTGCGCCGTGGGCTTTGCTTTGTGTGCGAGAAAGCGCGGGGGGAGCAGTGCCATGACTGCGACGAGAAGGCGCTGCGCGTCACGATGGAGTTTCTATCCCGCCTTCCACGCATACAGAAGCTCCTGGCGGGTGACGCACTGGCCGCCTACGAAGGCGACCCGGCAGCCACCACACCCGACGAGGCCGTGTTCTGCTACCCCGGGATGATGGCGCTCACCAACTACCGTATCGCCCATGAGTTGCATTCACTCGAGGTTCCGCTCTTGCCGCGCATGATCACCGAGCATGCACATAGCATCACGGGTATCGACATCCATCCCGGGGCGACCATTGGTGAGCAGTGCTTCATCGACCACGGCACCGGCGTGGTGATCGGGGAGACCGCCGTCATCGGCCACAAGGTTCGCATCTACCAGGGCGTCACGCTGGGCGCGAAGAGCTTTCCTTTGGACGAAGACGGCAATCCAATCAAGGGCATGCCGCGGCATCCCATCGTGGAGGACGAGGTCGTCATCTACGCCGGGGCCACCATTCTCGGGCGCATCACGTTGGGGAAGGGGAGCGTGGTCGGGGGCAACGTCTGGCTCACCCGAAGCGTCCCGCCGGGAAGCCAGGTCAGTCAATCGGGGATCCGACCTGGCGGCGGCGCCTCCGACTCACTCCCCAAGTCCGACTGACTCCATCGGGACCACACGCTGAACGGCTGAAGGTCGGGCGGATCGCGGGGCCGTCGTTCCACCCAGGAACGACGCTGAAGGTCATTGCGCCGAGCGGCGGAGGGCCTGATCCAGATCCGCCATGAGGTCGTCGGGGTCCTCGATGCCCACGGCCAGACGGCAGAGTTGGTCCGTGATGCCAATGGCGTAGCGTTCCTTCCGAGTGATCCGGTAGTAGGACACCATCGCCGGATGGGTGATCAGGGTCTCCACACCACCCAGGCTGGGACCGATGTCGATGTTCTCGAGCGAGTCCAAGAATCGCTTCACCCGGGCGAGGTTTCCTCGCACCAGAAACGAGACCACGCCTCCGAATCCCGACATCTGCCGCTTGGCGATTTCGTGGTGGGGATGGCTCGGAAGCCCCGGATAGAACACGCGGCGGATTTGTGGGTGGCCCTCGAGGAACTCGGCGACTTTCTGAGCCGAAGCGGTCTGGTGGCGTGTTCTGAGTGGGAAGGTCTTCAGTCCGCGGAGCAGGAGGTAGCACTGATGCGGATCCATCACCGACCCCGAAGCACGCTGGTAGTCCCGGACCTGGTCCAGCAAATCTTTGCGTCCGAGCAGAGCGCCGGCCAGGATGTCGTTGTGACCGGCC